>Ga0102940_1000724_pt1 | contig 22184 bp, 21 predicted proteins | sample SalPonR2_C_D1_MG_FD_78215 | JGI IMG/M metagenome (GOLD analysis project Ga0102940, IMG submission 78215) | Salt pond soil microbial communities from South San Francisco under conditions of wetland restoration - Salt Pond MetaG R2_C_D1_MG | ecosystem: Environmental > Aquatic > Marine > Intertidal... | reverse complement strand
TTGGAATGGACCGTGATCCTCCGGATCGCGAAATTGGTAGAGACGTGGCACTGCCGCGTCTAACAGAATGGGGAAGGCGGAGGGCGGAATTCGGAGTTGGGAAGGCGGAATTCGGAGTTGGGGAAGTCTCCTCAACCTTTATACAACGCCATGGGGGGCTAGGTACTCTTTAAAACAGCAAGCCTGGGCACCTTGCTGTTTTGCCAGAAAAAACCTATTTTTGCACCCTTATATGAGATCTATGCGACATACCGGAGTTCTTTTACTCTTTCTTACTGGTTTTATGTTTTCCTGCCAAAGTGAATTTGAGAAAATTCGTACCTCTGGCGATCCGGAGTTGCTGTATAAGGCAGCATTGAGCTACTACGAAGAGGAAAATTACCAAAAGGCACAAACCTTACTTGAACTTGTCATCAGCAGCTATCGCGGCCAAAAAGAAGCTGAAGATATTTACTACAAGTATGCCTATACCTACTACTACCTGGAGAATTACATTCAATCCACGTATTATTTTAAGACATTCTCTCAGACATTTCCGACCAGTGATCTGCGGGAGGAGGCTGATTTTATGTCTGCTTATTCCAATTACCAACTTTCCCCAACCTACCGCCTCGACCAATCTTATACCAATACAGCCATTCAGGAATTCCAGCTTTTTGTCAATACTCACCCCAATAGCGAACGGGTAGACGAATGCAATCGCTTAATTGATGAGATGCGGGACAAACTGGAAGTAAAGGCAATTGAAGAAGGAAAGCTTTATTTCAACTTACGCCGATACGAAGCGGCCGTGCAGGTCTTCGAAAATTTATTAAAAGACTTTCCGGATACTGATCGGGTTAAAGAAATTCGTTACTTTATCGTACGTTCAAATTACCTGCTGGCAGAAAATAGTGTGGTCACGCTGCAAAAAGAGCGCTTCCAGAACACCATTACGCTAGCGGATGAATACATCAACCGTTATAAAGATTCTTCGTACAACGGAGAAATTCGTACCATGAAGGAGCAATCTGAAGAACAAATAAATCGACTGGACAATGTCAGATATCAAAACTAAAGTACAATCGCTCGACGCCAATGTACAGCCTCGTAACGTAGCCGGTATGGCGGAGCCTTCCGGTAATATTTACGAAACGCTGGCGGTCATTACTAAGCGTGCCCGTCAACTCAATGTAGACATTAAGCAAGAGTTGCACCAGAAGCTGGAAGAGTTCGCGGTATCTTCCGATACTATCGAAGAAGTGAGTGAAAATAAGGAGCAGATTGAAATCTCCAAATTTTACGAACGCCTTCCTAATCCGGTTATTATCGCTACCGAAGAATTCCTGAGCGGTGAGCTATACTGGCGCTATAAAGAAGCGCGCGATCGCGAGCAGGACTAAACCAAAAATGGAGAGCTTCTATCCGAGCTCTCCATTTTTACGTTCTTTCTTCTTTTCTCTGTCCCGCTTTTTTCCTCTTTCTGGTTGGGCTAAATCAACCATCAAGCGCTACCACTATTAACAAGCGCTCGCTACCCGGTGGTAAGCGAACTTATCAATAACGGTATGGATGCACTTCGGGGTAAAAAGATCATTATCGGCATCAGTGGCAGTATAGCCGCCTATAAAATGGCTTTTATGACGCGTTTGCTCGTTAAGGCCGGGGCCGAGGTACGGGTGCTTATGACGCCTGCGGCTACTTCCTTTATTACGCCACTTACCTTATCGACCTTATCCCGGCACGAAGTTCTTACCGATGTAGCCTCCGAAGAAGGCTGGAACGACCACGTGGAATTGGGGCTGTGGGCCGATGCCATGCTGCTGGCTCCGGCCACTGCGAACACCCTGGCCCGCCTTGCTAATGGTATCTGTGACACCATCGTTGGAGCCGTCTACCTTTCGGCACGCTGTCCGGTGTTTTTTGCTCCAGCCATGGATTTGGATATGTGGACTCACCCTGCCACCCAGAGCAATATTCAGCGTTTGCGCAACCACGGCAACCATCTCATTCCGGTTGGAGAAGGCGAACTGGCCAGTGGACTACACGGGGCCGGACGCATGGCTGAGCCAGAAGACATGCTGGCTACCCTAAACTCATTTTTTGCCGCCAGGCATACCCTGAAAGGACAACGGATACTCATTACAGCGGGGCCTACCCATGAGCCGATCGACCCGGTGCGCTTTATAGGTAATCGCTCTTCGGGCAAGATGGGCATAGCCCTGGCTCAGGAAGCCGCCCGCCGCGGGGCAGTCGTCGAACTGATCCTCGGCCCGGTCAGGTATAGCTCAGATCTATCCGGCATTAACCTGCATTCCGTTGAGACGGCACAGGAAATGTTTGGGGTTGCCCAAAAACTATTCCCCGACTGCACCGGAGCTATTCTGGCAGCAGCAGTAGCCGACTACCGACCGGCTACCGTCGCAACCCAAAAAATCAAGAAAAAAGCAGGGGATATGCGTATTGACCTGGTGCGCAACCCTGACATTGCCGCCACTCTGGGGCAAAAAAAAGAAGCCGGACAGTGGCTCGTGGGCTTTGCCCTGGAGACCAATAACGCCGAAGCAAATGCCCGCGACAAAATGGAGCGCAAGAACCTGGATGCGATTGTTTTAAACACCCTGCAGGATGCCGGTGCCGGCTTTCAACACGACACCAACAAAGTATCTATCCTGACACAGGACAATAAGGTGCGGCATTTTGAGTTAAAAAAGAAAACGGAAGTTGCGATCGATATTCTGAAGGTCGTTCAGGAATGGATTGCCTCTTGAAAATAGTGTAACGAACTATGAGAACCTTTATACAAGCTGTACTACTGATATGCTGTTTACCCGGCCTGAGCCTGGCCCAGGAGCTCAATTGCGAGGTGCGAATCAATACCCAAAAGTTACAGACCGTTGACCCTGCTGTCTTTGAAACCCTGCAACAGACGGTACAGGAATTTATGAATAACACCAAATGGACGGATGATGTATACGAGCAGCAGGAACTCATCAATTGTAATATTTTGCTGACCATACAAGAGGAATTGTCTCCCACCAGTTTTCGGGCCGACCTCGCGATACAGGCCACCCGTCCTGTGTACAACAGCAACTATCAAACCCCTCTCCTGAACCATATTGACCGGGAAGTCACCTTCACGTACGAGCAATACCAGCCTCTGCGTTTTTCTCGCAACTCGTTTAACGACAACCTCTCTCAGGTGCTCTCGTTCTACGCTTATATTATTTTGGGTATGGACTATGATTCCTTTGCCCTGTACGGTGGCGAAACCAACTTCCGGATTGCCAATGAAATCCTGACCAGCATCCCACAAGGTGCCGCCGAGCGGTTCTCCGGCTGGCAATCTAAAGACGGGAATCGCAACCGCTTTTGGATTATCGAGAACCTCCTTTCCCCACGCATCCGTCCTTACCGGGAGGCGATGTACAATTACCATCGACATGCCCTTGATCTGATGGCAGAAGATACAGCGCAGGGCAGAGCCGTAATGGCGCAATCGATCAACGTCCTGCAGGAAGTCTTTCAGAATTACCCCAATGCCATGATTTTGCAGATGTTCGTCAATGCCAAATCGAACGAAGTACTGGAAATTTTTAAGCGGGGTACGGCCGATGAAAAAAATACCGTTATCCGGGTCATGTCGCGTATTGATGCTTCCAACGCCGAGCAGTACCGCGCTATTCGCTGAGCCCTTGCCTGACTAAAGTCACTAGCAGCCAGTGATTTCCATCACCTCATATCCGGGGCAGGTTTCCTACTTTGTATTACGTTGATTATTCAGCGCAACTGTGTGTGATCGTTACCATAACGTTCCTTGCATAAATCTTGTCCTATGCTATTTAAAGATATTCCCCAAGCAACGCGAGGCACGATCATCGATGTACGCACGGCCGAAGAGTTCATGCTTGGCCATTGTGGGAACGCTATTAATGTCCCCTGGGATTTACATATGTATTATCTGAAAGAGTTGGAGCATAATCCCAGGCCGTGGATATTTGTATGCGAATCGGGTTGGCGTTCTGGCCTGGTCATACATTCGCTAAAAGCCATGGGCTATAAAGATATGTATAATATAGGCTCCTGGTTTGAGTTGATGCGCGAGCAAAACGAAACCGAGCCGATTCCTTAAACAACTTCTATAAGACAACTTACATCATCCAGCAATTAAGCGTATGAAATACAAAACCTGGACGATCTGGATATTTATTATCCTACTCCTGATTGTGGCATTGATGATTGCCTTTCCCTCCAACTTCATATTAGGGTTGGGGACTATCCTTTTGCCCATAGTTATTTTGGCGCAAGCCATCATCATACTTAGGGCTGACGAGCAAAGCCACAAAAAGTTTTCAGACGGCGACTGGTACGAAGATCGTTGACCATAATGATGCTTTGTTCATCTTGCCGCTGAAGGAGTGTGCATGGATTTAATTGACCAATAAACTAATCGCCACGATGACAAAAAGCAAAACCTCCCGCCCCCCACTGACAAACTATCCTCAGGCAGCACGCGTTCGTCAACTACTGACTGCCCTGGAAATGGGCCCTGCCGACCCGGCCGTACTCGACTATTTGTCGCAATTCCTGGAGTACGTACCGGTAGCGAGTGCTTATTTCTTACATGTCTTGCCAAACATTGAGTTACATAGTCAAACCTATCGGACTCAGGCAGAAGACCTGATGAATCGACACCGTTTGGGTAGCGGTATTCTAAATACCATGCGTCGGCGAGTGGCCGAAAGTGGTATTGATCAGCAAACGATTAACGTTCAGTATGACTTGCTGGATGGGAACCCGCTGGAAGCTCTACTAGACGAAGCGGAAGATTTAAACGCTGACCTTCTGGTGATTGGACAACAAACACAAGAAGACAAGCACGGCATCCTGGCGCGTAATCTCATCCGACAAACGAGCAGTAACGCTCTAATTATTCCCGACCGGGCTCGTTGGCGTATGCGCCGTATTATGGTTCCCATTGACTTTTCTGAGCATTCCGTAGAAGCGTTGTACGCGGCAATGTGTCTAAGCCAACAAATGGAAGAAGACATAGAAGTGATCGCCGTGAACATATACGAGCTTCCTAACCTGAGTGTCTATAAAATTCAGAAAACACGAGAAGAACTCGACGAAATGCTGCGCGAAGACCGACAGCTTGCCTTCGATGCCTTCCTCAAGGAGCAACTCGGCGACGAGGCCGATAAAGTACAGCGGGTATTAATTCGTAAAGAAACGCCGGGCATTGCCCATTATCTGTTTGAATATGCCGATCAGCATCAGATCGACTTTGTTGTCATGGGAGCTCAGGGTCATTCCGGCGTTGAACGTATGTTTCTGGGTAGTGTGACGGAAAAATTCATGAGCCTCAATGAGTATCTACCTACCCTGATCGTAAAAACGCCCCATTAAAGTTGGCGTTTTACGAAAAGACTGACGAAAGTCAGAGGCTGACCTGAGAATTATCAATGACGTAAATAAGCTATTCTTATACATTTGAAAAAAAGATAAAACGATGAGAATCCGGGATGATATTCGACTGGCAGCATTGCAAAAGGAATTCAACAATCGTTTCCCATACTTAAAGATTGAGTTTTACGCTGAGTCTCATCGCATGGGTATGGGAAGTGCAGAGAGTACCCGGCTCTCTCCCCGACAAGCTATTGGGTCCGTACGCCTGACAGGTACTACTGGCTTTTTCAAACTTGACCCGGAACAGCGAACCATCGATTTTGAAGAAATGCTACAGACCGTTTACGGCTTAAATGTGCAGGTTTTTCGTCGCTCGCGTGGTCGGTGGTTGCAAACCTGGGCAACAGACACCTGGTCGCTCGGTGAGCAAAACCGGCGCGGAGAACTGATGGCTTACGATCAGGAGAGCGATTCCACAATAATGCCACCGACCTCAATTCATTGATTAACGATGTCCAAATCCAAATAGCCATGATTATCAAGGATAATTTAATGTTAAAAGATATTCAACGGGAATTCAACGCCAAGTTTCCCAATCTGAAAATAGCCTTCTTTTCCGTTGCTCATTCAGAAGGGGAAGGATCACCAAAGGAGGCAGAAATTGACCCACAGGCTAAATTAGCTGAAGTGCGTACCGTAAATAGCGAAGGCACACTGGAAATAACGCCCGAGATGACGGTTGCCGAATTAGAGAAAATGTTTATGGGAAACTTCGGCCTTAATGTTCAGGTCATGCGGCAAAGTGGCAATCTGTGGATGCAGACCACAGCTACCGACGACTGGACCCTGGAGCGGCAGAACCGCAAGGGTGGGTCATCAAAAATTCATTACGACGAAAAATATCAATAATGGAGGCGCAAACTTTAGGTACCATACAGGATGTCATGAGCGACAAAGTACTGTATATCAATACAGACCATACTTTTACGCAGATCAGTCGCATGTTTGTTGAGCTAAAAATTCACCATTTACCGGTCATCGGTGAGGACAGTGAATTGTTGGGCATGGTTTCTGCCAACGATATACTCAAAGCCTATACGAATTTACTACCGGGGCTGCCCGACACGGAGGAGGAAACGATCAATAAGCGCATTAGCATTTACGATTTAATGACGCCCGCTCCGCTGATGACCCTACCGGCAGATGCAACTATTCCGGAAGCAGCCAGGGTTATGGCGAAAAATCGCATACATGCGCTGCCTATCCTCGACGAACAAGATCAGGTCATGGGAATTGTATCTGGTCATGATATTGTGCGCTACTGCGCGCAGGAACTATAAATATGGTACGATCACATCCATCCTCTGGCAATCGATCTACGGCAACTGCTCGCCTACTTTCATGGGTAGTTTCCTGCGGATCGGGAGTGTTTCTGGGGATGGGCGTTAGTGGTACGACGATATTCCTGATGAACCGTTGGCTCGGTGATACCCTTGATGATGATGCCCGTATGTTAGCCCTTTCGATTATGCTGTTGGCAGGGGTGGCAGAAGGAGGCCTGCTGGGCTTTTTTCAGTGGCGCGTTTTACGTAAGCTACTCCCCGGCATGACGGCTAAGTCGTGGATTGGAATTACCATCCTGTCGGCGGTGATTAGCTGGGGTCTGGGCATGATGCCGATCAACTTTTTTGAACAGCAGGTTACGGAACCTACAGTATCCTCCCCGCTGTGGCAAGTATTACTGGGCGTAGTGGGCATGGGGTTGGTATTAGGTGCCCTGTTCGGACTAATGCAAAATATGGTACTCAAGCACTTCCTGCCCAATCAGTGGCAATGGCCTCTGTACAACATGTTGGGCTGGGGTGTAGCTATGGGTTGGGTATTTCTCGGAACGACCTTGGTGCAGCCTGAATGGTCACTGCCCTCCATAATTACTACCGGCGCAATAGTCGGAGGACTAGGTGGACTATCGCTGGGCGGCATAACCGCTATCTTCCTGGTTAGCAAAGGTGGGCTAAACCTGACCTAAAGATATTTAAGATTGGCTTTTGCGACTAGGACGAGGGTGGCCGTGGATTATTCCGCGGCTGCCTTTTTTTTGGCCAAAGCCATGATAAAAGTCAAACAAACTGCTGACAGCTATCATAGGGTAGTCAGGCACAAAAAATGTACTTTATGGAGAATCTAAGCGCAAAACAAAGCTAATGAAGAACATTTTAGTGCCCACGGATTTCTCCCAACACGCAGCGTTTGCTTTTGACGCTGCCGTACAACTAGCTCGTAAGTTTGATGCCATCGTGCATTTAATCACGATTCCGGCAGAGGGGTTTATTGCCTCCGAGGGCAGTAAAGGCGAACCTGGATCACCGGCAGAGAGCGAAGCCAGGCATCTTGAGCAAAAAATGGAAGCCTGGAGTGCTCCACATACCGATATATCATTCCGGTATTATGTGGGATATGGTAAATTATTTGATACCCTCTCCCAGTACGTTGACAACCACGGCATTGAACTGATTGTAATGGGGTCGCATGGTGCCAGCGGTAAGAGCGAATACTTTGTAGGCTCTAATACTCAGAAGGTAGTACGCTCCGTACACTGCCCGGTACTGGTTATCAAAGACAAACTGGAGGACATTAAATTCGACAAGGTCATCTTTGCTTCTAATTTCCATAAAAATGAAGAGGCAACTTTTTTAGCCTTTAAGGATTTTATTAAGCACTTTGTACCGGAAATTCATCTGGTGATGGTTCACACCTCCTCTCTCTTTGACCCACCCTACACGTTGAGCAAAGAAGTGATGAAAGACTTTCAGCAGCTATGTGATCCCTTTAAAAGTGAAATCCACATTTATCGCGACTTCACCGTAGAGCAGGGAATCCGGTCTTTTGCTGAAGAAATTGGAGCCAGGCTGATCGCCGTATCCAACCACAACCGTCACCCCTTAAAGCGCATGCTGATTGGTAGTAATGTAGAGGCACTTGTCAACCACTCTCATTTACCCGTGCTGAGTCTGGACTTTGCCCAGCAGGTATCCGATTCAGCGTAATCTATAATCCAACAAAACACATGACCATGAAAAAGAAAATATTATTCCCAACTGATTTTTCCGAGGCAGCAAAAAGTGCCTTTGCCTATACGGTTGAGCTAGCTAAAGAACTAGGTGCGACCATTGATGTAATGTCGATCTACCATCTGCCGGTAGCCGATGCCAGCAGTGTGCCCCCCGATCAAATTGAGCGGATGCTACGCGATAAAAAACAGCAGGTAGCCAATAATATGGCAGAATTTATCAAAGGCCCTTACCAGGAATACATTGGTAAGACGCGGATTGATTATGGCGTCTTTGTCTCCGCTGAAATTACCGAGGCCGCCCAGGACAATGACTACAGCCTAATCGTGATGGGTATGAAAGGGGAGCACAATACCATTGAAAAATTAATGGGAGGTACGACCAGCCACGTAATGATGCACGCCCCATGCCCCGTGTTGGCGATTCCCGAAAATGCCGTATTCGGTGAAATTAAACACATAGCTTACGCTACCGACTTCTACCCCAACGACGACCTGGCCATCAATCAACTGACCGATCTGGCCGAAGCACTCGAAGCATCGGTTCATTTTGTTCACGTCACCAAACAGGAAATCGAAGCGCCCTCCGACCTGCAACTGGCTAATGCCAAAGGCACCTTCGACGGCTTTAGTATTGTCACCAGCGACTCTATACAAGAAGGGCTTGACGAATTTATTAAAGAAAAAGACATTGATGTTCTGGCCCTGTTTATACCACGTCGCCGGTTGTGGGAACGCTTGTTTCACGCCAGCTTCAGCAAACGAATGACCCTCAATACGAAAATTCCGCTGCTAACCTTCCACGTTTAAGATTGGGCTCTGGTAACAACGCATATCCCCCACGCACATCCCCGTGTGCGTGGGGTGTTTTGTCTACACCATTCAGGAAGTGGCATAGGCTTTACCCACCCACTTCTGGCGAGCATATACTCAGCTCACCGAAGCCTGGGAGTGCGAAACCTCATCGTTACCGGTATATTTTTTGTTGGCTTTCGCCCAAAAAACAGGCCTACTCGTACATCAAAGTTGCATTTACCTGAGCAAAATCATAGGTTATAATGTAAAAAAGGTATGTCTTTCCTGCTACGATCTATTTATGTTATCCTCCTTTTCTTACTAACAGCTGTGCTCTCCGCTTGCCAGGGACCTGTCGAACCTGCCCCCCTAATGACGGAGGCCACTACTCTGCGCGAGCAGTATCCGGAATGGCCTATGGATTCGGTCGTTTCTCTAATGGAGCGACTTCCTAATGGTACCGAACTGGCATTAGCCATCTACCAGGAGAGCAAACCGGCCTTTTTGGGTCTTTCCAGACAAGGGGACTCGCTGATTGTGGTCAATAATGCCGACCGTGTTTATGAAATTGGCTCCATATCTAAAGTATTTACCGCTGCTATTTTGGCGCAAGCCGTAACGGAAAACAAAGTCAAGTTAGAGGAATCGATCTGGCCCTTACTGGCTCTTGAACAAACACCCGAAACCGTTATTACCCTGAAACAACTCGCTAATCATACCTCCGGCATGCCCCGGGTTCCGTCTAACATGATGCTGTACGCCGTCACCCACCCCAATAATCCCTACAAAGAATATTCTCCAGAAAAGCTGCGAACCTACCTGACTGACAAGCTCACCCTCGATGAAGACCCGGGCACCAAGTATGCTTATTCCAACCTGGGAGCCGGCCTGCTTGGATACACCATGACCCAGGCATACGATCAGTCGTACGAGGCACTACTCCGGGAGAAAATTACGGTACCCTTCGGCATGCAGCAAACCACTACCGATATCACTCAGGTTGAAGACCAGATAATCAGTGGCTTAAAACCAAACGGAAGCGCTGCCCAGCACTGGGAATTCACCGATGCTCTAATTGGTGCCGGTGGCATCCTCAGTACTGCCCGTGACCTCACCCGTTTCCTGGCGACTCAGTTGGCGCAAGAGAATGCCTACATAACACTTCAGCAGCAAAGCACATTTTCGGTCAGCGACAATATGGATCTGGCCCTGGGGTGGCACATCCTCTACCAGGATGACGGTGCAGCCTGGCATTGGCACAACGGAGGTACCGGTGGTTACCGTTCTTCGATGACCATTGATACAGCACAACAAACAGCGGCGTTAGTCCTGTCGAATGTTAGCGCCGGTTTTACAGCCTCCAGTGGTGTCGATCAGCTCAACTATATGCTGATGCGCCACATGGAAGCCCCGGCCAACGAGTAGGCAAAACCTAAAAAAGCCCGACACATTTCTGTACCGGGCTTCCGTTTTGTTAGTATACTAAACATATCCAGAGAATGCCATCAGGCAGCCTTGGGAGGGCTCAGCCGCGAACGGCTCAGCTTCTCTTTGGCGTAATCACTGGTTATGGTAAAGGCCGTAATGTCTTTTTGGGAAGGCAGCTCGAACATAGCATCTGTCATAATGGCCTCACAGATGGAGCGCAATCCCCGGGCACCCAGCTTGAACTCCAGAGCCTTGTGGGCGATGAATTCCAGCGCATCGTCTGAGAACGTCAGTGTAATATTTTCCAGGGCAAACAACTTCTTATACTGCTTAACCAGAGAATTACGCGGTTCAACCATGATGCGTTTCAGGGCGGCAATATCGAGCGGGTCGAGGTACGTAAGCACCGGAAGGCGTCCGATCAACTCTGGAATGAGGCCAAAGGATTTTAGATCCTGATGGGTAATGTATTGTAAGAGATTTTCCCGGTCGATTTCTTCCATTTCGCCCGACTTGAACCCGATCACCTGAGTATTAACCCGACGGGCAATATTCTTTTCGACACCGTCGAAGGCACCACCACAAATGAAGAGAATATTTTCGGTATTCACCTTAACCATCTTTTGCTCGGGATGCTTACGCCCGCCTTGTGGTGGCACGTTGACGTCGGTACCTTCCAGCATTTTAAGTAATGCCTGCTGCACGCCTTCGCCAGACACATCGCGCGTGATAGAAGGATTATCGCTTTTGCGAGCGATTTTATCAATTTCATCGATATAAACAATACCACGCTGGGCAGCATCCACATCGTAGTCGCAAACCTGCAGTAAGCGACTGAGAATACTTTCAACATCTTCGCCCACGTAGCCAGCTTCGGTAAAGACGGTAGCGTCAACAATCGCAAAGGGCACATTCAGATATTTGGCAATGGTCTTTGCCAACAATGTTTTTCCCGTACCGGTACGACCGACAAGAACAATGTTGGATTTTTCAATTTCTATGCCGTCGTTGCGGGTTTGCCCCAGGCGCTTGTAGTGATTATAGACGGCTACCGACAGGTATTTCTTAGCTTCATCCTGACCAATTACGTATTGGTCGAGGTGTTCTTTTATTTCCTGTGGGGTAACGGAAGAAGGCAGGCTAAAGTCACTAGTCGAACCTTGTGGTTGCTCGGCATCAGCATCCTCCGCAGAGCGCTTTTTACCGTAGAGCTCTTCCTGAATAATATCGTATGCTTGCTCCACGCATACTTCACATATATGCGCATTGATACCGGCAATCAGCATCAATGCCTCTGATTTATCTCTTCCACAAAAGGAGCAGCGGTAGTTTTGTTTACCTTTTCGCATATTGATTGGTCTTGACGGATTGTTTTACCAGACGGGCAAAACTCAAAAGCGTACCCCGAAATATACAATAAATTTGGGTACGACCCGGTGGCTTTCCAGGCTTTATATGACAAAACACCCGGGTCGCTTCCGGATCAAGGGGAAGCGGCCCGGGCATTATTCGACAAGGTCGTTATTATTCGCTCTTACCGTTATCGCCGGCATCTTTACGTGCCAGTACTTCGTCGATCAGGCCGTATTCCTTGGCCTCGTCGGCAACCATCCAATAGTCGCGATCGCAGTCTTCCTGAATCTTATCGTAAGGCTGTCCGGTATGATTGGCCAGGATATCGTACAGCTCTTTCTGCATTTCCTTGATCAGGTTGTAGGAAATTTCCATATCTGATACCTGTCCCTGCATGCCCCCCAGCGGTTGGTGAATCATTACACGGCTGTGGCGGAGGCAGGTGCGTTTACCGCTGGTACCTGCAGCCAGTAGCACAGCCCCCATCGAGGCTGCCATCCCCGTACAAATCGTCCCCACGTCAGGAGAAACATATTGCATAGTGTCGTAGATACCCAGACCGGCCATGACTGATCCCCCCGGGCTATTGATGAACATTTGTACATCGCGTTTGGGATCGGTTGATTCCAGGAACAGCAATTGTGCCTGAATAACGTTGGCAACATAATCATTGACGGGCACTCCCATAAATATGATTCGATCCATCATCAGGCGGGAAAATACATCCAGCCCCACTATATTCATTTGTCGCTCTTCGATCACGTTGGGGGTGAAGCCCTGAATATTTGGAACGCGCGGTGTAGCTTGCTCTGCGTATTTTTCCAAATGCATGCTACTCATACCTAAATGTTTGGTAGCATATTTCATGAACTCATCCTTATGAAACATATGTAGTTCGTTTTTGAAGTAGTGAATGATAACCCCAGGAACAGAACGTTACCCAGGGCATTGTTTTTAACAAACGTTTGCCAGTCGGGTTGAGTTTGTGGAAAAATAATTATCTAAAAGCCCTCATTTACTCTTCTTCCGCTGCTGCCGAAGCACCACCCTGAGCTTTTTCCTGGGCTTCCTTGGCGATCTCCACGAATTTATCCAGCTCAATGGACTTATCTTTCGTAGACACCTTTTCCATGAGTGCATCAAACAGCTTGTCGGTAATGAGTTCTTCGTAGAGTTGCTCCACCTGCTTCTGATCTTGCATCAGGCGCATAGCCATCTGATCGACAAAAGAATCGTCCATCATTGGGTTGTTGGCCAAATAACTGCGTACCCGGGCTTTAAACCCTTCGATGATTTCCTCCTGCTCTACTTTCAGGTCAAAGTTTTTCACCAGCTGATTGCGAATCAGCGTCCAGCGCAAATTCTCGGCGAAAGTATCGAACTCCTTGTCTACATCTTCAGCAGTAGCCTCTTCGTTGGATGCCAGGATCCAGCGCTTAAGAAAATCGCGGGGTAATTCCGGCTTATTTTTTTCCATCAGCGTTTCCTGCATATCGCGGAATAACAAAGCTTCGGCCTGTTTTTCGTAGTAGCCGCCAATATTCTTACGGATGGCCTCGCGGGCCTCTTCTTCCGTTGTTATTTCGGTATCCTCGCCGAAGTATTCTTTATAGAAATCTTCGTTCAACTCGGCTGCTTCAATACGGCTAGCCTCCACAATGGTAAATTCAAAGCTAGATTCTACTGCCCGGTCGTCGTCTTCTTCCAGGCCGAGGAAATACTTGCGTACATAGGCTTCGTCGGCGTCTTTTTCCAGCTCAAATACATTGGCAATCAGGCGCTCTCCTACTTTCTTGGCCAGGAACGCTTTTTTCATCTCGTCGGTCAGTGAATCCGTCAGAACACTGAACTCGTTGGTTACGCCATCCTCTTTGGGCGTATCGTTATCCAGTTCAACGGCATTCAGTTTCAGCAGATCACCGTCCTGAATTTCGTCTTCTGACTGGATGCGGTTACCGAGGCGTTTACGGGCGTTGGCTAATTCTTCCTCTACCGTTTCGTCCGAAATCTCCGGGGCGTATTTTTCAAATGTTGCTTCCTCGCTAACGCCCTCGATCTCAAAATCAGGAGCCAGGCCGATATCAAATTTAAAGGAGTAATCTTCCAGATTGTGCAAATCAAAATCGACCGGATCCTGCTCTTCGGCGGGCAGGGGCTGTCCGAGCAGGTCGAGCTCCTCACTTTGAATGTATCCGCTCAATTCTTTTTCCAGCAGCTCATTGACCACTTCGGCCAGCACGCTTTTGCCGTACATTTTGCGAATGACACTCATCGGCGTCTTACCTTTGCGGAAGCCTTTCATGTGTGCCTTTTCCCGGTACTTTTTGAGTTCCGACTTGAGTTTAGGTTCGTAATCAGCTCGTTCCACCTGAACGTCAAGACGCGCGGTTAATGGGGCAATATCTTCGCGGACAACCTTTGACATAATCAATTCATTTTTAGTATATTCTACCAGATTGGTACACCGTTCTTGTAAATCGGTGTGTATGAAACTTTCCTCCGGCAGGATCTGTTTTTCTAAATGATATACACGTTTAAACCGCACAGAAAGAGTTGTACGCTAAGGCGCGAACCACTTCTATGCGGTATATGCTCAAACCGAACCAGTTGGGGTTTACCGATATCCCGGGCTTCTTCGTTTTGAGTATGATTGTAGCCTAAATAACACCGGCTACAGAAGGGCAAACAGTATAACTGAATATCGGGTTGAAAAGAAACCGGTTTATCGTGGAAAGGATCCACTACGTGGTGGCCGGATTCCTCTTATGCAGCCTGCCACGGCTTTTACCGGTTAAAAAAGTGCGGGTGGAGGGACTCGAACCCACACGCCTTGCGGCACTAGATCCTAAATCTAGCACGTCTACCAATTCCGTCACACCCGCCCAAGTGGACGTACCTTAGAGTACATCCGTTATATATTATGACAGCAGCACATTTGCTGCTTTTGATCCCGCTGCCGATTTCTACACGGAAACACCGGCAGGGTTGATTTGGTCAAAAAAATATGGAGGAACATTGACCTCCATCTCAAAAATTCAAACGACTAATAAATGCTTATTTAAAAGCTGTGCAAAGATAAAATTTTTTCGATAAAGACCAATGGCTTTCGCCAAAAAAGCAATTCGCCGTGCATTCTATCTGTTTTTTGCGTAAGCAACTGTTTTTTTAGCCGCAAAAAGCATTGGTTCCACAGAAGAATACCTAGATTTAATTACCAACACTCACAAAGAGCGGAGATACCTACGATCTGCTCGCACCATGAACATAATAGGCGATATCGCCCCAAACCACTACGGTATGCAGGAAGTCATTGTTATAAAAGAAGAAGAGAAAAAGCTGATACAGGATGCCTACCGCCAACTTCTGCGCTCAATCAAAGTAGAATATGACGACGAAGATGGACGAAACATCCGTAAAGCCTACGAACTGGCCGTGCGGGCGCACAGCCAACAACGCCGCAAATCGGGAGAGCCTTATATTTTGCACCCCATTGCGGTGGCACGTATCTGTGCCGAAGAGATTGGCCTCGGGCCTACGGCTATCATCAGTGCGCTTTTACACGATGTGGTCGAAGATACCGACGTAGACCTGGAGCAGATCCGTCAACAGTTCGGTGGTAAAATTGCCAAAATTGTTGACGGCCTCACCAAACTGGACAGTGCCTATAATGCACAAAGCCCACAGGCAGAAAATTTCAAAAAAGTACTCTCTACCCTGGTCGACGACGTGCGGGTGGTACTGATAAAAATGGCGGACCGTCTCCATAATATGCGGACCCTGGGTGCTATGCCCCGCCATAAGCAACTTAAAATTGCCGCGGAGACCTCATACATTTATGCCCCCCTCGCCCATCGTCTGGGGCTCTATAAATTTAAAACTGAGTTTCTGGATTTGTGTATGAAAATTACCGATTCGGAAGACTACTTCGCCATAGCCCGTAAACTGAAAGAAACGAAATCGGAGCGCGAAAGCTATATTGAAGAATTCATCAAGCCCCTGAAACCAAGGCTGGATGCCATTGGCGTGCCATATCAGATCTTTGGCCGGCCCAAATCCATCTATTCGATCTGGAATAAGTTGCGGGCGAAAAAAATGGATTTTGAAGAGATCTACGACCTCTTCGCCGTACGCATTATTGTCGACGTACCACCCGAAAGGGAAAAGTTGACGTGCTGGCAGATGTACTCTATCGTCACCGATGTACATATCCCGATTCCGGAGCGCCTCAAAGACTGGATCACCACGCCTAAATCTAATGGGTACGAATCACTGCACACCACGGTGGTGGGCCCCGAAGGACGCTTTGTAGAAGTACAAATCCGGTCCATGCGGATGGATGAAATCGCCGAACGTGGGTATGCTGCCCACTGGAAATACAAAGGCGTCAATTCACAGCCTAATGTTTATGAACGCTGGCTCGACAGTGTGCGCGAGATTCTGGAAGACCCCAATAGCGATGCCGTCGAATTTCTGGGTGACTTCAAGTCTAACAACCTCTTCAGTGAAGAAGTCTATGTCTATACACCGAACGGTGACATGAAAATTTTGCCGAAAGGCGCTACCGCTCTCGATTTTGCTTTTAGCATTCATACCGATATTGGCTACCATTGTACGGCCATTAAAGTCAATAAGAAACTGGTGCCGATGGGGTACGAGTTGCGCAATGGAGACCAAATCATGGTAATGACTAGTAAAAACCAGAAACCCAGCGAAGACTGGCTGAAAATGGTAGTCACCGGAAAGGCCCGCTCCAAAATCCGTTCGGCAATGAAAGAAGAGCGACGCCGCCACGGAGAAATGGGTAAAGAAGCCCTCGAGCGCAAGCTTCGCCACCTCAAAGTGGATTTTGACGAAAGTGTGGAAACGCTCGTCAAAGCCTATAACTTTTCCTCCCACGCCGACCTCTACTATGCATTAGCCACGCAGGAAATTACTATTCCTGAAATATTCAAGCGGTTTACTGCTCACCAGGGCAAACTCGTTGATCGTAGTGAAATCGAACAGGAAAAATTGCTAATTCCCGATCCCGTGATTTCGCCAGACGCCGGCCGGAACCGCAAAAAGCCAAACACCCAGCAGCGCCTGCTGATTAGCGGGGAGCCCGCTGAACGCTTCAATTATACGTTTGCCAACTGCTGTAATCCGGTGCAGGGTGATGATATTTTTGCGTACCTTACGGCCAATGCCGGCCTCAAGATTCACCGGACAAACTGCCCCAATGCCACCAACCTAATGGTAAATTACGGGTACCGGATCATGAAAGCGGAATGGATCGTCAGTACCGATGCCACCTTTGTGGCAGAAGTGAAAATCACCGGTATTGATAGTGGCCCTGGGGTCATCGAACAACTCACTCATCGCGTTTCTTCGATGATGGGCCTCAACATCCGGTCCTTAGCGATTGAAGGCGAAGAGGGCTATTTTGAAGGAAAGGTCAAACTTATCGTGCGCAATACCGATCAACTAAACATGGCCATCCGTTCATTACAAAACCTGGAAAACATTTCAACTGTTACCAGAGTGAAGTAACCACACAATAGAAAACATGGAAGCTGAAGGAAGAAATCAGGAGGAGGTCATCAAGGAAGTAAAGAACATCTTTGCTTCGCATTTGGAAAAAAACGGATTGCGTAAGACTCCCGAGCGCTTTGCTATTCTCGAAGAAATCTACAGGCGTACCGATCATTTTGACGCGGAAGCCCTGTACATCCACATGAAAAACCAGAACTACCGGGTAAGCCGGGCTACGGTCTACAACACCCTGGAATTGCTGGTCAGTTGCGATCTGGTCAAGAAGCACCAATTCGGAAAAAATCTGGCGCAGTACGAAAAATCATATGGCTACAAGCAGCACGATCACCTGATCTGTGTCGACTGTGGTAAAGTACTGGAGTTTTGCGACCCGCGGGTACAGCCCATTAAGGATATGATTGGGGAGTTCCTCAAGTTTAAGATTACGCACCATACCCTTAATCTCTATGGCCAATGCGACGGAGCCTGTGAACGTACCGCCGGTAAAAAGCGGGGCGAACAAGCTTAACAGCAGGTTGCTGTCGACGAATAGTTGACGAAAGCAGTCGCTTTTCTCTATGCTTATTGCTAACTTGCGCTTTTTCCGAATCCTCTGACATCAGGGTATTCCAACCATCACCAACTTTCGCGCAAGCGGTAAAATCAATCCAGCATATTCATGGCAGTTGATGTACTATTGGGCCTGCAATGGGGCGACGAAGGAAAAGGCAAGGTCGTTGACTACCTGGCCCCCTCTTACGATATTATTGCCCGCTTTCAGGGTGGCCCTAACGCCGGGCATACGCTCATTCTTGACGGTAAGCGCTTCGTCCTGCACACCATTCCCTCGGGAATTTTTCGCGAGGAACAACTTAACCTCATCGGCAATGGAGTGGTCATCGACCCCATCACCCTATCGGTGGAACTCAAGAAGCTGGAAGACGCTGGCGTCGACTATCAGGATCGGCTGCTGGTAGCGCGTAAAGCCCATCTCATTCTGCCCACTCACCGCTATCTGGATGCCGCCTCCGAAGCAGCTAAGGGGAAGGAAAAGATCGGCTCTACACTACGGGGCATTGGGCCTACGTATATGGACAAAACCGGGCGCAACGGCCTGCGCGTCGGCGATATCACGCGCGACGATTTTATGGCCCGTTACAACGGCTTGCGCCAAAAACACCTCAGCTTACTCGATATTTATCCGGCCACTGACTTTGATCTGGCAAACGAAGAAGAAAAATGGCTCGATAGCCTGGAAAAACTGCGTAGCTTACAGCTGATCGACGGCGAATACTACCTGCATCAGGCGCTGCAAAACGGCAAAAAAGTACTGGCGGAAGGCGCGCAGGGTTCCATGCTCGATATCGACTATGGCACCTATCCCTTTGTCACGTCTTCCAACACCATTACCGCCGGTGTATGTACCGGGTTGGGCGTTGCTCCCGGTGAGGTTGGCGAAGTGATCGGCATTAGTAAGGCCTACTGCACCCGCGTAGGCGCCGGCCCCTTCCCTACCGAATTGCACGATAAAGATGGAGAACGCCTGGCCAAAGAAGGACACGAATTTGGTGCCACCACCGGTCGGCCCCGCCGCTGCGGCTGGATCGATCTGCCCCAGCTCAAGTACACCATCATGCTCAACGGCGTCACTCAGCTGGCCGTCACCAAGCTTGATGTACTCAATATCTTTGCCGAAATCAAAGCCGGCACCCACTACCACTACGACGGTCAGCGCAGCGATCAGTTGCCCTACGACATCTGCACTACCGAGATCATGCCCGAATGGAAATCCTACGAGGGCTGGGAATCTTCTTTGGACGGCATCACTACCTTCGAGGACCTACCGGAGCAAGCCCGTACTTATCTGGCTGATCTGGAAAGCTACCTCGGCGTCCCCATCACCATGGTATCCACCGGACCGGAGCGGGAGAAACTAATTGTGAAAGGGTAGGAAGGCGGAATTCGGAGTGCGGAATGTGGAGTTGGGAAGGCAGAATGCGAAGGAGCCACGGTTCTCCAGGACCGTATTGGCGCAGAAGGCGCAAGTAGGCAGCCCCCAACGCCCAATTTGCCTTTCCAGCACTCCTAAAACAAATAACTAATCTGCCCCTGCACAAAGCGGCTCATCAGGCGGCGGTTGGTGGAGATATTACTTAGAGTAGTGACCTGATTGCTGCCCACCCAACGCTGATTGAGTAGGTTATAGACGCGGAGGCCGAAGACAACGCGCTCGTCCTGCGTGGTGTACTGCAGGTCTGCATGGATGAATACCGCATCTTGCGAGAGTGTCTGCGCCCAGTTCAACCGGTAATCTGCCTGCAGGCCACTCTGCCAGCGATCACTCCAGAAGATGCGGTATTCCCCCGACACAGTGTTATCCACGAACCAATCGGTCGACGCAGCATTCTGTGGCGTGTTTTGCAGGCTCACCCTCCATTCCAGACTCGCTTCCTGCCGCTGAGTGGTATACGAAATACGCAGTTTGTTCGAGCCCCCCAGACGGGTGACCGGTACCGGGACGTCATCGATCGACTGCTGGAAATGACTGTACCACATATTGACCCTGGAAACCACCTTGAAGGCCCGGCGCATCCGCATCCACAGAAGCATAAGATTGGCATCCTGCATAGGTTCAGTGCTGTTCCCGGTTACCCATACCAGGCTGCTGCCCCGCAGCTGCAGTTGCTGCAACAGGGGGTTGGCCACGTGACGGTACATCAAAAATGCACTAAATGTTTTGCCCGACAGCAGTCGACTGCGCTTGAGCGAGAGGCTAATCTGTTGGGTTTGTCCGGCCCGTAAGCCCGGTATACCCGTTTGCAACTGATTGAACTCCTGAAAAAGCAGTCCGGGTACGGACTGCGTGTAATCAGGCAGCTGCAAAGAATAGGAATAATCCAGATTGATTTTCCCAATGCCCCTGAAGGTTCGGCTTACGTTCAGCGAAGGTGCCAGTATACCCCGCGTCGACCAGCTCTCAGCGGCAACCTCCTGACCCCAACGGCCCTGCACGTAATCCAGCCCGAGCTTGATCGTCCATTCCCGCGGTTGCCACAGGTAGCGAGCCCCACTCACCCATTGTTCCGTGCGGAAAGTCGTTGCCGGATAGCCGTACCCCTGCTCCGCCTGATCATCCGTATTAAGCCTCACCCGGGCAGCCGGCCCGTGGGCTTGTCGGTCCCAGCGGAAGAAAACAAAAGCCCGGCTCTTTTTGGCCAACCGGTAATTGAACCGCGCCAGGGCATAGAACTGATCCGTATGGTTCGACTGCGTCTGCCGCAGGCTGCTCGCCAGGGTATCTACCACCATGGCCGGGCGCCCCCCGAATTGCCAGCTTTCGTTTTGCCGCTGCTCTTGCTGACGGTACCGCACCTGCACAATGGATTGCAGGCGATCTTGCCATTGCTGCACCCAACGCATCTCATGTCGATGTCCTTTTTGGGTACGGTCGTTAACATGGGCAATAGCATTGCGTTGTCCCAGAAAGACCGTCTCCACCGAATCGCTTTGCTGTACCGGTAGATCGGTAAATTGCCATTCGTAGGAGAGAAAGTACTTTTTCCCGGGATCGCTGTTGATTTTTCCCCGCACAAAGGTGCGATCGTTGGCGGTGGTCGTACGCCGGCTCGAGGTTTCGCTGCCCGTAGCGGCATCCAAAAAGGTGCGTACAGTGCGGTGGCGCGCTTGCAGATCGTGGTGCATCCCCAGTCCGATGATATCCAGCGACATTTTGTTTTTAAAGGTATACTGCCCTTGTAGTACTCCAAACAATGCCTCCTGATCGAAGAACGAAGAAGACGGAAGGACGTTTTGCATTAGCTGTATGTCCTGTACCAGCGTTTGCTGATGGGACGGATCGTACTGATTCAGTTGTAGTCCCATGAACCGCATCACTTCGCCCGGCGTCAGGGCCGATTGCTCGGTAGTCGTATATTCCCCAATGCCGTTAATCCGTAGCTGCGGGCTGTAGTAGAACAGACTCGGCTTAAGGTGATGGCGTTCTGTCGCGTTCGTCCCCGCCTTCACTTCCCCAAAGATGAATTTTTGTTTATCCTGCTTAAGCCGCACATTGAGCGCCAGACGGTCGCCACTATCCTGTCCCTGCAGCATACCGATATCGTTGTACTTATCCAGGACTTCAATGCGGTCGACCACATCCGCCGGTATATTTTTGACCGCCAGGGCGGCATCGCCGGTAAAAAAGGTCTCTCCCTCGACCAGCACTTCCTGTACCTTTTGCCCCTTTACGTATACCTGATTGCGCTGATCCACCTCCATTCCGGGTAATCCGCGCAGAATTTGTTTCAGCTTCCGCTCCCGGCCGGTAGCGAAGGAATCGACTTTGTAGATCGTAGTATCCTTCTTTTCTACCACCGCCGGTAATTGCTCGGTGATGACTACCTCTCGTAGCGGCAGATCGTTGGCTGCCAGCAAGACCACTCGCTCAGTCGGTGCTGCATCGGCACACCACAGCGTCAGGGTCTTTTCCGCATAGCCCAGGTAGGAAAAGCTACCCCGTACCGTATCACCCGGAGGCGGAGAGTAGCTCACCTGTCCCTGCGCGTCGGTATACGCCCACGTCATTTCAGAGGGAGTGTTGGTTTGAAAGGACGCGATGGCATTGGGCAGGGGGGCTCGC
>Ga0102940_1000720_pt1 | contig 22253 bp, 17 predicted proteins | sample SalPonR2_C_D1_MG_FD_78215 | JGI IMG/M metagenome (GOLD analysis project Ga0102940, IMG submission 78215) | Salt pond soil microbial communities from South San Francisco under conditions of wetland restoration - Salt Pond MetaG R2_C_D1_MG | ecosystem: Environmental > Aquatic > Marine > Intertidal... | reverse complement strand
GGGCGGGACGCGCGAGGCGGTGATCGAGGTGCGCGGCCTCGTCAACCGCTTCGGCCCGCAGGTCGTCCACGAGGGGCTCGACCTCGACGTCTTCCGGGGCGAGGTGCTGGGCATCGTCGGGGGCTCGGGCACCGGCAAGTCGGTGCTGCTGCGGACCATCGTGGGCCTGAACCGGCCCGCGGCGGGCTCGATCCGGGTGCTGGGCGTCGACGTCGCGAACGCCTCCGACGAGGCGCGGCGCGAGGTGGAGAAGCGCTGGGGCGTCGCGTTCCAGGACGGGGCCCTCTTCTCCTCGCTGACCGTGCTGCAGAACGTGATGGCGCCGATGCGCGAGCATCTGCGCCTTTCGCACGATCTGATGAAGGCGCTGGGGGAGCTGAAGATCTCCATGGTGGGGTTGCCGCCGCTGGCCTGCGGCAAGTTCCCCTCCGAGCTCTCGGGCGGCATGCGAAAGCGCGCGGCGCTGGCGCGGGCGCTGGCGCTGGATCCGGAGATCGTGTTCCTCGACGAGCCGACGGCGGGGCTCGATCCGATCGGGGCCGCGGCCTACGACGACCTGATCGGGGAGCTGCAGGCGAGCCTCGGGCTGACGGTGTTCATGGTCACGCACGACCTCGACAGCCTGCATGCCATCTGCGACCGCATCGCGGTGCTGGCGGAGAGGAAGGTCCTGACCTCGGGCACGATGGCCGAGATGCTCGAGGTCGATCATCCTTGGGTTCGCGAATACTTCCACGGCCCGCGCGCCCGCGCGGCCCAGGCGGATTGAGAGGGCCTCATGGAGACTCGCGCCAACTACGTGCTGATCGGCGCCTTCACGGTGCTGCTCTCGCTCGGCCTGCTCGGGATGCTGCTCTGGTTCGCCAAGGTCGAGGTGGACCGGCAATACGCCTATTACGACGTGCTGTTCGAGGACGTCTCCGGCCTTTCGGAGGCGGCGAGCGTGCGCTTCAACGGTCTGCGGGTGGGCAGCGTGGTGCGGCTGCGGCTCGACCCGGACGATCCGTCCGAGGTGCGGGTGACGCTGGAGGTCGCGGCGGAGACGCCGGTCAGGACCGACACGGTGGCGGTGCTGCAGCTGCAGGGCGTGACGGGGGTGTCCTTCGTCGCGCTCTCGGGCGGGAGCGCCGAGGCGCCGCTGCTGCGCGAGGCGCACGAGGGCGAGGGCAACCCGGTGATCCCGAGCCGGGTCTCGGCCGTGCAGTCGGTGCTGGAGGGGGCGCCGGAGCTGCTGGAGCGCGCGATCGGGCTGATCGACGACCTCGACGCGATGGTGGGGCCGGAGAACCGCGAGGCGATCGACGCCATCGTGCGCAACCTCGCGAGCGCCTCCGAGCGGCTCGACGGGGTGATGGCGGACGTCTCCGGGCTCTCGGGGGATCTTTCGTCGGCGGCGGGGGAGGTGGCGGCCTTCACCGCGCGGCTCGAGTCGCTCTCGGCCGCGGCGGAGGGCACGTTGGCGACGGCGGACGAGACGCTTTCGACCGCGACCGGCGCGATCCGGCGCGCCGAGGGGACGATGGACGCGGCGACGGGCACGCTGGAGGCCGCGGGCGGCGCGTTCGCGCGGGCCGACGCGCTGATGGCGGAGGAGCTGCCCGGCCTGATCGCCCAGGGGCGCGCGACGGCCGAGGCGGTGGAGCGCGCGGTGACGCGGCTGGAGGGCGAGGCGGCGACGGCGCTCGCCTCGGCCGACGCGCTGATGGGCGAGCGGCTGCCGGCGATGACCGATCAGGTGACCGCGACCGCGTCGATGCTGGAACGTCAGGCGGCGGATCTGGGCGGCCGGGCCGGGACCGCGCTGGAGCGCTTCGAGGCGCTGGGCGCCGCGGCGGAGGCGCGGTTGGGCCAGGCGGAGGGGACGCTCGCCTCGCTCGAGGCCTCGCTGACGCGGGCGGACGCGATGATGGCCTCGATCGAGCGCGCCTCGGACGCGGCGACGGGGCTGGTGGAGGGCGACGGCGCGGCGCTGGTGGCCGAGGCGCGGGCGGCGCTCGAGAACGCCAACGGGCTGATGGAGGAGGCGTTGCCGGGCATGGTCGCCGACGCGCGGGCGGCGGCGCGGCAGCTCGAGGCTTCGGTCGCGACGCTGCAGGGGCAGGCGGCGGCGACGCTGGCCTCGGCCGACGCGCTGCTGGCGGAGCGCGCGCCCGCGGCGCTGGCGACGGTGACGGAGACGGCCGGGCGCGTCGGCGCGCAGGTGGACGCGCTGGGCGCGCAGGGCGCCGAGACGCTGGAGCGGATCGAGGCGACGGCGGTCGCGGCCGAGGCGCGGCTGCGGCAGGCGGAGGCGACGCTGGCGGCGATGGACTCGGCGCTGGGCGAGGCGGAGGCGACGATGGCGTCGGTCCGCGCGGCCTCGGACGCGGCGCGGGCGCTGACCGAGGGCGACGGCGCGGCCGCCGCCGCGGAGGCGCGCGCGGCGCTCGCCAGCGCCGACGCGCTGATGACGGAGCGGCTGCCCGGGCTGATCGACGCGGCGACGGCGGCGGCCGAGGGGCTCGACGCGCGCACGGCGGCGCTGGCCGAGGACGCGCGCGGCCTGATGGCCGCGGCGACGCTGCGGCTGGAGGAGGCGGAGGGCACGCTCGCGGCGCTCGACGCCACGCTGGGACAGGCGACGGCGACGATGGCGGCGGTGGAGACGACGGCGGGCGACGTCTCCGCGCTGGTCGCGGGCGACGGCGCGGCGCTGGTCGCCGAGGGGCGCGCGGCGGTGACGGAGGCGAGCCAGGCCATCGCCTCGATCAACGCCGTGGTGCAGCGCGATCTGCCGGGCGTCGTCGAGGACGTGCGGGCGGCGGCGCGGACGGCGAACCGCGTGGTGGGCGAGGTCGGCGCCGGCGCGGAGGACCTGATGGCGCGTCTGCCGGGCCTCGCGGATCGGGCGGAGGCGACGCTCGGCGACGCCTCGGCGATCTTCGCGCGGGCCAATGCGACGCTCGAGTCGATCGACGGCGCGATGGCGAGCGCGGAGGGCGCGCTGGGCGCCGCCGAGGGCACCTTCGCGCGGGTGAACGCGGTGATGGAGGAGGACCTCGACCCGGTGATCGCGGACGTGCGCCGGGCGGTGACGGCGTTCTCGGGCCTGATCGAGACGGCTTCGGGCGACCTCGAGGCGACGGTGGCGGAGGTGCGCGGCGCCGCGGCCTCGGCCGACGGGCTGATGAACACCCTCGAGGGCGTGGTGGGCGAGAACCGCCCGCAGGTCTCGGAGTTCCTGCGGGTGGGTCTGCCGCAGTTCCTGCGCTTCACGGAGGAGGCGCGGCGGCTGGTGAAGAATCTCGAGCGTTTGACGGACCGGGTGGAGCGGGACCCGGCGCGCTTCCTTCTGGGCACTCAGGCATCGGAGTTCGGACGATGAGGACGAGGGGACGGGGCCGCGTATCGGTCCTCCGGCCGGCGACGGCGCTGGCGGCGGCGCTGGCGCTTTCGGGCTGCGCGGGCTTCCAGCAGATCACCGCGGTGACGACGCCGGCCGAGCTCTACACGCTGACGCCCAAGAGCAGCTTCGACCCGGCGACGCCGCAGGTCGCCGCGCAGCTGGTGGTGGAGGAGCCGACCGCGGCCTCCGGCGTCAGCACCGACCGCATCGCGGTGATGCCGAACCCGCTCAGGATGCAGTATTTCCCCGTGGCGCGCTGGGTCGACCGGGCGCCCCTGATGGTGCAGACGCTGCTGCTCGAGAGCTTCGAGAACAGCGGCCGGATCGCGGCGGTCGGACGCTCGGCCGTGGGGCTCAGGGCCGACTATTCGCTGGTGACGGATCTGCGCGAGTTCCAGGCGCGGCTGCCCGAGGGCGCCGCGCCGGGCGACATCGTGGAGGTGCTGGTGCGCCTCAACATCAAGATCGTCGATTCGCGGACCGACCGCATCGTCGGCTCGCGCAGCTTCGAGGACCGCGAGCCGTCGGCCTCCAACGCGATGCTCGACGTCGCCATGGCCTTCGACGGCGCGCTCGGCACGGTGATGCGCCGGGCGGTGGAATGGACGCTCGCGACCGTCGCCGAGCGGGAGGCCGAGCTCGGCGGGCGGCGCGACCGCTTCGGCTACTGACGGGCGCGTCCCTGACGCCTTCGCCCGTTCGGTCGAGGCGGAGGCTCGACGCGCTCGGCTCGTCGCGGCCCGGCCTCAGCCGGCGGCGCGGGCGAGGCGGGCGACGAAGGCGGCCGTCTCCTCCGGCGCGGTGATCGGCAGCATGTGGCCGCGCTCGGGCAGCGTCTCCAGCGTGAAACCCGGGATGCGCTCGGCCGCCGCGCGGCCCTGGCTCTCGGGGTCGAGGATCGCGTCCGCCTCGCCGTAGAGGATCCCGCCGGGCACGTTCAGCGTCGCCCAGCGGGGCGCGAGGGCGGGCAGACCCTCGCCCGCCGCGACGAGATCCTCCGAGGCGCAGCGAAAGCCCTTGGGGCGGAGGGCGAGCGCCCCGCCGCCGCGCACGAGGAAGTCCTCGGGCGGCGGTTCCGGCGCGAACACCGCGCGCAGCGTCGCCTGGCCGGTGCGCTTGGCGATGGGCACGGCGAGGGTCTGCGCGAGGATCTCGCGGAGCCGGCGGGTGCGCACCTCCAGTCCCTTGAAAACGGTCGGCGCGTCGGGCATCGGCGCGGTCAGCGGGGCGACGAGGGCGAGCGCGGCGACGCGCTCGGGGTGCTCGAGCGCCAGGGTCAGCGCCACCGCGCCGCCGAGCGAGTGGCCGACCACGACGGCGGGCGAGAGGCCCTCGGCCTCCATGAACTCGGCGATCATGGCGGCCTGGCGCGGCAGGCGCGCGGCCTCCTCGCCCGGGCGTTCCGACCAGCCGCAGCCGGGCCGGTCGAGGGAGACCACGCGGAAGCCTTCGGCCGCGAGCCTCGGCGCGAGGGCGTAGGTGAAGTCGCGCAGGTTCCCGGCGAGGCCGTGGATGCAGAGGATCGTCGGTCCCTCTCCCTCCGCCCGCCAGTGGATCTCTCCGCCGGCGACGGGGGTGACGCGGCCTGTGCGGGGCACGAGACGCTCCGCCTCGGTCGCGATGCGCCGCGTCGCGCGGTTCAGGACCGCCGCCGTGACGACGGCCGCGAGCGCGAGGGCGAGGAGGACGGCGAGCGGCGTCGTCACGGGGCGGTCTCCCGGGTCGGGACGGGGCGATATTGCGCGAGGTCGGCGGCGGCGAGGCGGCGCTGGAATTCGCCCACCGTGCCGGGCCAGAGGGTAGGGTTGCCGCCGGCGGCGTCCTGATACCAGCTGCGGCAGCCGCCGGCCTGCCAGACCGAGGCGGCGAGACGCTCGCGCATCTCCGCGGCGTAGGCGGCCTCGGCCTCCGGTCGCGGCGCGACGGCGTCGATGTCCGCCGCGCGCATCTCCGCGAGGAGCCGGGCGACATGGGCGGCCTGCGCCTCGATCATCAGGACCACGGAGTTGTGGCCGAGGCCGGTGTTGGGGCCGAGCAGCAGGAAGAGGTTGGGAAAGCCGGCGACGGCGGCGCCGAGATGGGCGTGGATGCCGTCCGCCCAGGCCTCGGCGAGGCTGCGCCCGCCGGCGCCGCGGATGTCGAGCGCGCCGAGCGTGTCGGTGACGTGGAAGCCCGTGGCGAGGATCAGCACGTCGGCGGGGGCCTCGCGGCCGGAGGCGGCGACGACGGCGTTCGGGCGGATTTCGGCCACGCCTTCGGGGATCAGGCGGAGGTTCGGGCGCGCGAGGGCGGGATACCAGTCGTTCGAGGAGAGGATGCGCTTGCAGCCGATGCGGTAGTCGGGGGTCAGCGCCTCGCGCATCGCCGGGTCGTGGATGTGGCGTTCCATGTTGCGCCGCCACTGGCGCATCGCGAGGCGGACGGCGAGGGGGCGGCCGCGGAACACGGCGTGCTGCGCCTCGTGCATGGCGTGGATCAGGCGGCGGCGGATCGCGGGGAGGATCGGGAGGGCGCGGTTGAGGGCGCGCATCCAGGGGGGGATGGGCCCGTCCTGGCGGGGGACGACGTAGGGCGGGGTGCGCTGGAACACCGTGACCTCGGCCGCCTCCCGCGCGATCTCGGGCACGAGCTGGACGGCGCTGGCGCCCGTGCCGACGACGGCCACGCGCCTGCCGGCGAGCGGGACGTCGTGGCGCCAGCGGGCGGAGTGGAAGACCGGGCCGGCGAAGCCGTCGAGGCCGGGCAGGTCCGGCGTCGCCGGGACGTGCAGGGCGCCGACGGCGGACACGAGGACGCGGGGACGGAAGGTCTCGGCGGCCCCGGTCCCGGCCGCCTCCGTCTCGACGGTCCAGCGGCGCGCGGCGTCGTCCCAGGCGGCGCGCCGGAAGGTGCGGCCGAAGCGGATCAGGGGACGGAGCGCCTCCGCCTCCGCCACCGCGAGGAGATAGCGCTGGATTTCCGGGCCCTCTGCGTAGGCGCGGGTCCAGTCGGGCTTGGGGTGGTCGGCGAAGCTGTAGAGGTGGCTCGGGATGTCGCAGGCGACGCCGGGATAGGTGTTGTCGCGCCAGGTTCCGCCGAGCTCTTCGGCCTTCTCGAGGATCACGACGTCGTCGAAGCCGCGCTTGCGGGCCTCCATGGCCATCGCGAGGCCGGAGAAGCCGGCGCCGACGATCAGGATCTCGGGCGCGGCGGCGATCGCGTCGTCTTCGCGCGCGGCGGGGGTCATTCGGGGCCTCCGGCGGGCTTGCGGGCCATCAGGCGTTCCACCAGGCGCCAGTGGCCGGCGGGGGCGAGGCGCTGGATCAGGGAGATGAGCTTCGCGTCGCCGCCGACGAGGACGCGGGGGGCGCGGCGGAGCGCGCCCTCGACGATGATCTCGGCGGCCTTTTGCGGGGCCAGCCTGAGGTTTCGCTCGAAGTCCTTGGCGCGGGCGGCGGCCTCGGCCCGGTCGGCGCCCGGCGGGAGCAGGGCGTCGCGGGCGATGGCGGTGCGCACGCCGCCCGGATGCACGAGCGTGACGCCGACCGAGCTCGCCGCGAGTTCGTGGCGGAGCGCCTCGCCGAAGCCGCGAAGGGCGAACTTCGAGGCGGAATAGGCCGACTGACCGGGTGGGGCGATCAGGCCGAAGAGCGAGGAGACGAGCACGATCCGCGCCTGCGGCAGCGCGCGCATCCGGGGCAGGAAGGCGCGGACGAGGCGCACCGGGGCGTCGAAGTTCACGGCCATGACGCGGTCGAAGGTGGCGGCGTCCAGCTCCTCGAAGGCCCCGCCGTGGGCGATGCCGGCGTTGTTGACGAGAAGGGCCGGGGCGGTCCCGTGCGCGGCCTCGACCGCGGCGGGAAGGGCGTCGCGGGCCTCGGGGTCGGTCAGATCGAGGGCGTGGAGGGAGGTCTCGGCGCGGTTTCCGAGCGCCGCGCGGGTCGCCTCGAGCCCCTCGGCGTCGCGGTCGACGAGGGCGAGGCGCGCGCCGCGACGGGCGAGCGCGACCGCGAGCGCGGCGCCGATGCCGCCGCCGGCCCCGGTCACGAGGGCGAGCGCGCCGTCCGGATCGAGGCGGTCGGGCATGGGTCGGCCTTCGGAATTGCGGATCGCGGCGCATTGGGCCTGCGGGCCTCGCCGACGTCAACCGGGACGGCGCGTCAGGTCCGCCGGACGCGGCCGGTTCGCCGGCGGGACCCGGCGCGGACGAGGCGCGCTTGATCTCGGGCGGGCGGCGCGCGACGCTCCGGCCGGGCCGCCGGAGCGTGGCCGAAACCTGAAACGAGGGAGGAGACGGGCATGGCGACCGAAGGACGGCTCGCGGGCAAGCGGGCGATCGTGACGGGGGCGGCGCAGGGCTTCGGTCTCGGCATCGCGGAGCGTTTCGCGGCCGAGGGCGCCCGCGTCGCGATGCTGGACATCCAGGAGGGCGCCGTGAAGGCCGCCGCGGAGGGCGTGCCCGGGGCGGTGGCGATCGGCTGCGACGTGGCGGACGCGGGCTCGGTCCGCTCGGCCGTGGCGCGGGCCGAGGCGGAGATGGGCGGGATCGACGTCGTGGTGAACAACGCCGGCTGGAGCCATCGCAACCAGCCGGTGCTGGAGACCAGCGAGGAGGATTTCGACAAGGTGTTCGACGTCAACGTGAAGTCGATCTTCCATTTCGTGCGCGAATGCGTGCCGCGCTGGCGCGAGACGGGCGGCGGCGCGATGCTCAACATCGGCTCCACCGCCGGCATACGGCCGCGCCCGGGGCTGACCTGGTACAACGCCACCAAGGGGGCGGTGAATCTCGTGTCGCGCAGCCTCGCGGTGGAGCTGGCGCCCGACAAGATCCGGGTGAACTGCCTCGCGCCGGTCGCCGGCGAGACGCCGCTGCTGGCGACCTTCATGGGCGAGGACACGCCGGAGAAGCGGGCGGCGTTCCAGGCGACGGTGCCGCTCGGGCGGCTCTCGACCCCGGCGGACGTCGCGGCGGCCTCGGTGTTCCTCTGCTCGGACGAGGCGGCGTTCTTCACCGGCGTGGTGCTGGAGGTCGACGGCGGGCGGACGATCTGACCGCCGGGGCCGGGCCCCTCGCCGATCCGCCCTGCGGATCGGCGGGCGCCGCGCGACGGGGTCGATCCCCCCGCGCGGCGCCGCGCGCCGATCGCCGCCGGGCGAGAGGCCCGCACGCTCTGGCGCCCGGCGCGGCGGGGCGCTAGCGTCGCGCGAAACCCGCAAGGACAAGGGGAGGACGCCGTGAAGAGCTGGACGTTGGTGGAGTTCGGGAAACCGTTCGAGGAGCGCGAGGCCGCGACGCCGGAGCCGACCGGAACCGAGGTGCTGCTGAAGGTGCGCCGCTGCGGCGTGTGCCATTCGGACGTGCACATCTCCCACGGTTATTTCGACTATGGCGACGGCAACAAGTTCAAGCTGAGCGACCGCGGCATGAAGCTGCCGCTGACGCTCGGCCACGAGGTTCTGGGCGAGGTGGTCAAGGCCGGGCCCGACGCGCCGCCGGTCGAGATCGGCAAGACCATGCTGGTCAACCCGTGGATCGGCTGCGGCGCCTGCGACGCCTGCCGCGAGGAGCGCGACAACGAGTGCACGGGCATGCGCGCCCTCGGCGTGGTCCGCAACGGCGGTTACGCGACGCACATCATCGTCGATCATCCGCGCTTCCTGGTGGACGTGGAGGGCCTCGATCCCTCCGAGGCGACCCCCTATTCCTGCTCCGGCGTCACGGTCTATTCGGGGCTGAAGAAGGCGCTGCCGGTGCGCGAGGGCGAGTGGCTGGCGGTGCTCGGCACGGGCGGGCTCGGCCTCGCCGCGGTCAACATCGCCAAGGCGATGGGCGCCAAGAAGGTGGTCGCGGTCGATCTCGACGACGCCAAGCTGGAGGCGGCGAAGGGGATGGGCGCCGACGCGACGCTCAACCTCAAGACCGTCAACGACGGGGTCGCGGCGCTGCAGGAGCTGACCGGGGGCGAGCTGCTGGCGGTGCTGGACACCGTGGGCATGGAATCGACCTCCCGCCTCGGCATCATGTCGCTGAAGAAGACCGGCCGCTACGTCGTGGTCGGCCTGCACGGCGGCGCGCTGCACATGCCGCTGCCGCTGCTGCCGCAGCGGGCGCTGACGGTGCGCGGCTCCTATGTCGGCTCGACCACCGATCTCGAGGAGCTGATCGCGCTCGCGAAGGCCGGCAAGGTCAAGGCGGCGCCGATCGAGGAGCGGCCGATGAGCGCCGCCTCCGACACGCTGGCGCAGCTGGAGAAGGGCGAGATCGTCGGGCGCGTGGTGCTGACGACGGAGTGAGACCGACAAGGCTCGATGAGAGGGACTCGTCGGGCCTTGGCCTCGGCCGAACGGCCGGCGCGGGAAGCCGATGATCGCGATGAGTCGCGGTCATCGGGCGAAGGCATGAGACCCGCGCCGCGCGCCCCGGCGGGTCCCGGGCGCGCGGCGTCAGAACATCTGCACCTGGACGTCGCCGCGATAGAGGTCGGACGGGTCGGCGTCGAGCCGCGGCGGCTGCGCGAGGACCGTGCCGGCGACGCGGCCGACCGCCTCGGCGGCGTCGCGGCGGCCGTCCTGCCAGAGGATGCGGGCGGCGCCGGAGGGCAGGTCGGCGGCCTCGACCAGATCGGTGGCGATGGCGGAGGCGGCGAAGCCCTCGTCGCGAAGGGCCTCGACCAGCGTCGCGGCGTCGTCGCGCCGGGCCGCGCGATGGAAGACCAGAGCGGTCGCGTCGCGGGGACCCGCGGCTTGCGGCGCGGGCTCGGGTGCGGGGCCGGGCGCCGGCATGCCGAGGCCGGCCTCCGGGTCGGGGGGCGCGAGAACGGCGTCCGGCGGTTCCGTCAGCGCCTCGACGCGCTCGCCGAGGGCGTCGAGGCGGGCGACGAGTTCGGCCTCGGTGGCGGCCACGTCGCTCTTCAGCTCGGCCTTCAGGGTGGCGCCGCCGTCGGCGCCGACGCCGAGCTCGAAGGTCTCGAACAGCGGGAAGCCGATCAGCAGGACCCCGAGCAGCGCGAGGCCGAGGCCCGTCGCGCCCTGCGGGCGGCCGAGCCAGTGCCCCGCGGCGACGGCGAGGACGAGGCCCGCGCCGGCGGCCAGCGCGACGAGGAGCGCGATCTCGGCGGTGGTCACCGGGCCCTCTCCGCGCCGCCGCTCACGCCCGCTCCGCCGGGCCGGAGAGTTCGATCACCGGCTCCATCCGGTCGAGGATGTCCTGCGCGAGGTGGCACTTGATCGCGTTGCCGGTGGGCAGCGTGCGCAAGGGCGGCACCTCCCGCTCGCAGAGATCGCCCGGAACCTCGACCTTGCGGTGGCAGCGCGTCTGGAACGGGCAGCCCGAGGGCGGGTTCATGGCCGACGGGATCTCCCCTTCCAGCACGATGTGGCGCTGCTTGACGCGGGTGTCGGCGATGGGGACGGCCGAAAGCAGCGCCTCGGTGTAGGGGTGGTAGGGGGGCGAGAACACCTCGTCGGTCGTCCCGATCTCCACCACGTGGCCGAGATACATGACGAGGACGCGGTCCGCGAGGTAGCGCACCACGCTGAGGTCGTGGCTGATGAAGAGCATCGTGGTGCGGCGCTGGCGCTGGATGTCGGTCAGCAGATCCGTGACCGCGGCCTGCACCGAGACGTCGAGCGCGGAGACCGGCTCGTCCGCCACCACCACGCGGGCGTCTCCGGCGAAGGCGCGGGCGATGCCGATGCGCTGCTTCTGGCCGCCGGAGAGCTGGCGCGGCATGCGGCGCGCGAACTCCCTCGGCAGCTTGACGACGTCCAGCAGCTCCAGCATGCGGCGCTCGCGGTCCTCGGGCCCGTCGCCGACGCCGAACTTCTCGAGCGCGCGGGTGATCTGGGCGCCGACGCTGTGGGAGGGGTTGAGGGTGTCGAAGGGGTTCTGGAACACCATCTGGATCGAGCCGACGGTGCGCGCGTCGCGGTCCTCGACCTGGACGTGCGCGAGGTCGACGTCTCCGAGATCGGCCCTGCCGTCGCTCGCCGTCTCGAGGCCGAGCAGGACCTTGGCGAGGGTGGACTTGCCGCAGCCGGATTCGCCGACGATGGCGAGGGTCTCGGCCTCGCGCGCCTCGAAGCTGATGGTCTCGTTGGCCTTCACCACGCGGGTCTCGCCGCCGCCGAACATCTGGTTGGCGGCGACCTCGTAGTATTTGCGCAGATCGTCGACCTTGAGCACGACCTCGCCGGGCTCGATCGCGGCGGCGCCCTTGTCGCGCTCGGGCTCGGCGGTCCAGTCGATCTCCTGCCAGCGCAGGCACCGGGTCTCGTGCCGGTCGTCGCCGGGCACGGGGAACATGGGCACCTCCTGCGCGTCGCAGCGGCCGGGCTGGAAGTAGTTGCAGCGCGGGCCGAAGTTGCAGCCCGGCGGGCGCTCGTGCGGGAGCGGGAACTGGCCGGGGATGGCGACGAGGGGGCGAGCGGTCTTGTCTGCGCCGGGCAGCGGGATCGAGCGGAACAGCCCCTGCGTGTAGGGGTGGCGCATCCGGTCGAAGACGTCCTCGATGGAGCCGGTCTCCACGGTCTCGCCCGAATACATCACGCAGAGGCGGTCGCAGACCTCGAGCACCAGGCCGAGATTGTGGCTGATGAAGAGCATCGAGGTGCCGAAATCCTCGGCGAGGGCGTTGACGAGGTCGACCACGCCGGCCTCGACCGTCACGTCGAGCGCGGTGGTCGGCTCGTCGAGGATCAGCAGCGAGGGCTTCGACATCAGCGCCATCGCGATGACGATCCGCTGCTGCTGGCCGCCGGAGAGCTGGTGGGGATAGGCGTCGAGCACCCGCTCGGGGTCGGGAAGGCGCACGGCCTCGACCATCTCGAGCGCGGTGCGCCGCGCCGCCTTCCGCCCGGCCTTCTCGTGGGTCAGGGGCACCTCCATCAGCTGCCGGCCGATCTTCATGGCCGGGTTCAGCGAGGCCATCGGCTCCTGGTAGATCATGGCGATCTCGGAGCCGCGGAGGCGGCGCAGCTCCTCCTGCGACATGCGCGAGAGGTCGCGGCCCTTGTACTTGACGGAGCCGCCGACGATCCGGCCGTTCTCTCCGAGGTACTGCATGACGCCGAGCGCCACGGTGGACTTGCCGCAGCCGCTCTCGCCGACGAGGCCCATCGCCTCGCCCCGCTCCACGGTGCAGGAGAAGTCCATCACCGCCGGGATCTCCCCGGCGCGGGTGAAGAAGGAGATGGAGAGGTTCTCGATCTCGAGGATGGGGCCGTCGTAGTCCCACTTGCTCATTCGGCGTCTCCCGCACGGCCAAGACCCTTCGAGGGTCTGTCCCTCTCTACGAAGAGAAGCACGATGAGGATGAGTGTCGAAAGAGCCCAGCCTCCGAACATGTACTGTTTGCCGAGCCATAGCATATAATATGCGCGGTCGTCATCTGCCGAAGCGATCATTTCGGATTGTGCGACAGCCAAGTAGGCAGAGGCGATTGCCATTCCGGCTGCGTAGATGGCGACGGCTATACTGCGCATGGGATCTCCTCAGTCCTTCAGCGACTGTTCGCGCAGGCCGTCGGCGAGGAGGTTCAGGCCGAGGACCAGGCTGATCAGCGCGAGGGCGGGGGGCAGGGCGGGATGCGGGTAGATCGACAGGAGCCGGCGCCCCTCGTTGATGGTCATGCCCCAGTCGGGGCTCTCCGGGCTGACGCCGAGGCCGAAGAAGCCGAGCGTGCCCAAGAGGATCGTGGTGTAGCCGAGGCGCAGGCAGAAATCGACGATGAGCGGGCCGCGCACGTTGGGCAGGATCTCCCACAGCATGATGTACCACGGGCCCTCGCCGCGGGTCTGGGCGGCGGAGACGTAGTCGCGCGTCTTGATGTCGAGCGCGAGGCCCCGGACGATGCGGAACACCGTGGGCGAGTTCACGAAGACGACGGCCACGAAGATGTTGAGGATGTTCGGCGTCATCTCCAGCGGCCCGAGCGGCACCAGGCCGTAGGCGAGGCCCAGATAGAGGTAGAGGCCGGGAACCAGCACCGCGGCGAGATACTTCCAGAGCACGTCGGGGCGCGCCTGGTAGCGAGAGTAGTAGAGCGTCACGAGGAAGATCACCGGAAACACGAAGAGCACCCCGGCCAGCACCGTCGGGATCGGCGTGTCGCGCATCTCCGGCGTCACCAGGAGGTAGAAGAGCAGGATCACCGGGAAGGCGAGCACCAGATTGGCGAGGAAGCTCAGCACCACGTCGACGCGCCCGGCGTAGTAGCCCGCGGGCAGGCCGAGCGTGATGCCGACCATGAAGGCGAAGATCGTGGCGACCGGCGCGATGGCGAGCACGGTCTGCGAGCCGTAGACCATGCGGCTGAACACGTCGCGCCCGAGATTGTCGCCGCCGAACAGGAACACCTGATCCTCGCCCCCCGGCAGGAACGCGCCCGGCCGGGCGTTCTTCATGCCGGAGAACTGGTCGAGCGCGGGATACGCCGCGACGAGGTCGGCCATGATCGCGGTCAGGATCCAGAACAGCACGAGCGCGAGGCCGAACATGCCGATCGGGCTGTCGAAGAGCCGGCCGTAGAGGTTCAGCCGCCGCTTGAAGCGGATCGAGACGACGAAGATCAGCGCGAGCGCGATCCAGACCGGCGCGAACTGCAGAAAGACCTGCGCGAAGATCGCGCCCCAGCCGAGCGGTTCCATGATGTCGGTCCTCTCGCGTTCTTATTGCACGCGGATGCGCGGGTTCAGATAGACGTAGCCGATGTCGGAGATCAGCTGGGTGATCAGCACCACCACCACGGCGACCACCGAGCAGCTCAGCAGCAGCTGGATGTCGTTGTTGCCGGCGGCCTCCACCAGCAGCCAGCCGAAGCCGCGGTAGTTGAACAGCACCTCGACGATCACGACGCCGGTCAGCAGCCACGGGAACTGCAGCATGATCACGGTGAAGGGCGCGATCAGCGCGTTGCGGAGCGCGTGGCGCAGCACGATCTTCGGGAAGCTGACGCCCTTCAGGCGCGCGGTGCGGATGTACTGCGCCGTCATCACCTCGGCCATCGAGGCGCGGGTCATGCGCGCGATGTAGCCCATGCCGTAGATCGCCATCGTCATCACCGGCAGCGCGAAGTTGTGGAAGGTGATGTCCTCGACCGCGGTGCGCGAACTCGCGCTCATCCATCGGAGGCCCACCGCCGAGCTCGCGAAGATCACCGAGAATATCACGCCGGAGACGTATTCCGGCGTCGCCGTGGTGGTGATGGCGAGCGTCGAGAGACTTCGATCGGTGACGGTGCCCTCTCGCATGCCCGCCAGCACCCCGATCAGCAGCGCCGAGGGGACCATCACGATCATCACCCAGAACATCAGCTTGGCGGTGTGCCAGAGCCGCTCGCCGACGATCGGCGCGACCTCGTCGTTGAAGCGGGTGGAGCGCCCGAGATCGCCGGTGACGACGCCGCCGAGCCATTCGGCGTAGCGCACCACGAGCGGGCGGCGGTAGCCCTCGCGCTCCAGCCAGCTCTCCACCTGCGCGTCGGTCATGCGCATGTTGTTCTGCTCCTTGGCCAGCTTCTCGAGGTTGGGATCGAGATTGGTCAGGAAGAACACCACGAAGGTCAGGCAGAGCGCGGTCAGGATCATCACGCCGAGGCGCTTGAGGACGAAGAGCGGCATCCGGGAACTCCTGCGACGGCTTCGCCCGGCGGAGGGCGCGGGGGGCGCGCTCGGCGAGACGGAGCGGGGGCGGCGGGCGATGCGCCGCGGCGTGGAGGGGGGCGAGGCCCCCCTCCGGACGAGCGGCGCGGCGCTCAGGCTTCGATCGACCAGAGGTGGTGGTGATGCTCGAAGGTCGGGTGCTGGTCGGCGCCCTTCACCGCGGAGGTGAAGTGACGGTAGAGCGAGCGCCAGTAGGGCTGGATGATGATGCCGCTGTCCTGGAGGATCCGCTCGAGGTCCGCCATGATCGCCTTGCGCCGGTCGGCGTCGGCGATGCCGAGCGCCTCCTCCAGCTTGGCGTCGAACTCGGGGTTCGAATAGGCGGTCTCGTTCCACGCCTCGCCGGACTTGTAGGCCAGCGCCAGCACCTGAACGCCGAGCGGGCGCATGTTCCAGTTGGTGGTGGAGAAGGGATACTTCGCCCAGTCGTTCCAGAACGTCGCGCCCGGCAGGATCGTCCGCTTCACCTTGATCCCGGCGTCGCGCAGCTGCGCGGCGATCGCGTCGGAGGTGTTGCGCCGCCAGTCGTCGTCGATGGAGATCAGCTCGTGCTCGTAGTCGACCATGCCGGCCTCCTCGAGCAGGGCCATCGCGGCGGCGGGATCTCGCGGCTCGGGCGGCAGCTCCACGTATTCCGGGTGCATCGGGCCGACATGGTGGTTCTCGGCCACGAGGCCGCGGTCGGAGTAGCCGAGCTCGAGCACCACGGCGTTGTCGACGGCGAGCTGAAGCGCCTTGCGCACGCGCCGGTCGGCGTAGGGCTTCACGCCGTCGATCTCCGCCTCGACGTTGGTGCGGCAGGTGATCGTCGCGGCGGTGACGACCTCCGACTTCTCGAGGCCGAGACCGTCGAGGATGTCGATGAACTCCCCGTTGGTCTGGTGGATCATGTCGACCTCGCCCGCCTCGAAGGCGGCGATGAAGGCGGAGGGGTCGGTGCCGTAGTCGAGATATTCGATCCGCTCGAGCGGAGCCTGGCCGCCCCACCAGCCGTCGCGCCGGACCAGCGTGGCGTTCACGCCGACGTTCACCTCCTCGATCATGTAGGGGCCGGTGCCGATCGGGTCGGCGGTGAGGTCGGCGCCCGTCTCGTCGAAGCTCCGATGCACGATCAGGCCCGGATAGTCGGTGACGTTCGGGATCAGCGAGATGTCGGCGCTGTTCAGGTTGAGCCGGACGGTGTGGTCGTCGAGCCGCTCGATCACGCCTTCGCCGGCCCGCCCGGTCTCGGGATCGATCAGCGAGGCCATGCGGGCGGCCATCGAGTTGCCCTCGGCCGCGCTGTCGCACCAGCGGTTCAGGTTGTAGATCACGTCGTCCGCGGTGAAGGCGTCTCCGTTGGACCAGGTCACGCCCCGGCGCAGGTTGAGCGTGTAGGTCGTGGCGTCCTCCGAGACCTCCCAGCTCTCCAGCAGCCAGGGCTCGAAGGTGAAGTCCTTGGTGTATAGCACCAGCGGCTCGACGAGGCCGCGCGCGACGTTGCCCATCTCCGACCAGTCGAAGATGCGCGGGTCCTTCACGCGCTTGATCTCCATCTGGCAGCGCAGCGTGCCGCCGCCGGCGCCCTGGGCCTTCGCCTTCGGCGCCGCGAGGCCGAGCAGCCCGTAGGCGGCCGCGGTGGTGGCGCCGAGCGCGGTGGCGGTGGCGAGGAACTCGCGGCGGTCGAGGCGGCCGTCGCGGGCCTCCTCGGCGTAGGTGGCGATGGCGGGGTGCAACGGCTTTCCGTTGACGGTGCGGTCGTCGGTCATGGGGCTCTCTCCTGTCGGGCCGAAACACAAGGGCCGGGCGCCCGCTCGCGGGCCGTCACGGCGGCGCGGGCGGGTTCGGGCCTCGGGGGTCGCCTTCGGCGCGCCGCAGGCCGGCTCCCGCGGACCTCCTGATCCGCGTGGGGGAGCCTTCTCGTCGGCAATCGCTGCGCCGGTCTCTATGGGATGCGCTCCCCCTTCGTTCCGTGGCCGAAAGACCTTCGCAACTCGCCGGCCGGAATTCAACTGCGCCGTCGGCGCCGGGGCGCCCGCGAAAGCGGCCGGCGCGCGATCGCCCGGCGCGGCGTCAGTCCCCGCAGGGCTCGACGGCGAGCCCTTCGGGAAGGCGCGTCTCGTCGTCCCCGCAGGCCGAGACGAGATCGGCCTGCACCAGCCCGGAGGTCCCGGAAAGATCGGCGCCCGAAAGATCGGCGCGTCGCAGAAGCGCCCCGGCGAGATCGGCGCCGGCCATGTCGACTCCGCGCAGCGAGGCGCTGGTCAGCCGTGCGTCGCGCATGTCGGCGCCGCGGAACGAGGCGCCGTCCGCCTCGACCCGGTCCAGATCGGCCCGGTCGAGCTTGGCCCGGTCGAGCCGTGCGCCGGCCAGCACGGCGCGCTCGAGGTCCACCTCGCTCATCCGCGCCTCGGTGAAGTCCGCGCCGGCGGCGCGGACGCGCCGCAGATGACCGCCGCGGATGTCGGCCTCCATCAGCCGGGCGCGCGAAAGGTCCGCCTCGGCGAGATCGATGCCTCGCAGGTCCGCGTCGACGAACGCGGAATCGTGCAGCACCGCCTTCTCGAGGTCGGCCCCGCGCAGCTGGGCGTCCGTGAAATCCGCGCCCTGCGCGGTCATCCGCTCCATCTCGGCCCGCCGCAGGTCGGCGTCGGTGAAGTCCGCGAAGGGGAGAAGCGCGCCCTTGAGATCGGCCTCGCGAAGGATCGTGTCGCCGAAATCGGCTTCCGTGACCTCGAGCGCGCGCAGCTCCGCGCGGCGCAGGTCGCAGTCTCGGCAGCCGCCCTCGGCCACGAGCCGGGCGCGCAGGTCGTCCTGCGCCGGGGCCGCGGCCGGGACGAAGGCGGCGAGCGCGAGGGCGGCGAGCGCGAGGGCGGGCGGGGGCGCGGCGGCACGGCGGGGCATCGCGGACCTCTCGGCGGGATGGACGCGGCGTGGAGCGACTATGCGGAGGCGGGACCTGTCCTGTCCACATCGGAGTCCCGGGGGACCAGTGGGCCGAGCGCGCGCAGCGCGGCCTGCACCGCCTTGGGAAGGGCCGGGTCGGCCCCCTCCGGCGCGGCGGCGAGGGCGCTCTCGACGTCCTTGACGATGATGCCGATCGTGTTGTCGGGGGCGTGGCCGTCGCGGGCGAACTCGATGGCCTCGAAATTCGAGCCGAACCAGGTCTGCCCGGAGCCGTCGTGCATCAGCGCGCGCAGCCGCGCGGGATCGAGGCCGTTCGCCTCGCCCCAGTCGATCGCCAGCCGGGTCATCGCGGTGGAGGCGGCGGCGACGAGATTGTTCATCACCTTGGCGGTCATGCCGGCCCCGAAGGGACCCATGCGGTGGAAGCGCGTCCCCATCGCCTCCAGCAGCGGGGCGAGCCGGTCGAGATCCGCCGCCGCGCCGCCCAGCATGAAGGCGAGGCGCGCTTCGTCCGCCGCCACCTGCGCGCCCGTCATCGGCGCGTCGACGAGGGCGACACGGCCGGGGACCCGATCGCGCAGCGCCCGCACGTAGGGCGGCGACAGCGTCGAGGAGACGGCGAGGATCTCCAACGCCCCGGCGCGCCGAACGAGGCCCTTCGGACCGAACAGCAGCGCCTCGGTCTCGGCCTCGTCGCGGACCACCGTGAAGAGGGTCCCCAGGCCCGGCGCGAAGGCGTCCGGGTCGTCGGTCATCGCCGGGGCGAGGTCGCCGTAGGACTGCGGCGGCGTCAGGTCGAGCCCGCGGGCGTCGAAGCCGGCGCGGCGGAGCGCGGCGAGCATGCCGCGCCCCATGCGCCCGCAGCCGGCGATCCCGATGGGGACGGGCGGGCTCATGCGGGCGCCGGCGCCGCGGCGCGGGTCCAGCGCCGGGCCCAGAGCACGAAGGGCAGGGCGACGAGATACATGGTGATCCCATAGCCGGCCGAAGGCAGGGAGAACACCGGCACGGCCGCGCCGCCGCCCGCCAGCATCGCCCCGACGGCGATGCCGAGCGTGCCGTTCTGGACGCCCGCCTCCATGGCGACGGCGACGCGCCCGCGCCGGTCGAGGCCCGCGAGGGCGCCGAGGGCGAGGCCCCCCGCCAGCAGCGCGACGTTGAGCCCGACGAGGAGCGGCCCGAGGCGGGGGAGGTGCGTGGCCACGAGGTCGCGGTTGGCGGCGACGGCTCCGATGACGATCGTCGCGAAGAGGAGGATGGCGAGACGCGCCGCCGTCGGCTCGACCCTTTTCGCGAAGGCCGGCGCCCAGGTCCGGACGGCGACGCCGAGAGCGACCGGAAGCGCCGTGATCGCCGCGAGCGCGAGGGCGAGGGCGGCGACGTTCACGCTCGCCGCCGCCTCGCCGAGGATCCGCCCGGCGAAGAACGCGGCGAGGGGCGGAACGGTGAGGACCGCGAGGAGGCTCGCGACCGCGGTGAGCGTGACCGAGAGCGCGACGTCGCCGCCCGCGAGGCGCGTGAGGAGGTTCGAGGTCACGCCGCCGGGGCAGAGGGCGAGGATCATCACCCCGAAGGCGAAGTCCGCCGGCAGCCCGGCGGACGGCAGCAGCGCGTAGGCGACGGCCGGGATCATGACGATCTGCGCGACGAGGCCGAGCCCGACCGCGCCGGGGCGCCGGGCGACGCGGGCGAAGTCGGCCGGCGTGAGGCCGAGCCCGAGCGAGAACATGATGAAGGCGAGCGCCAGCGGGAGGATCGTCGAGACGAGGATGTCGCCCATGTCCGCCGTCCTCTCCGCACGCGGGGCGGTCGCAGAGCCCCGTCGCGCAGCAGTCTAGGCGGTGCGGTTCGGGGCGCCAAGCGGGCGGTCGTCGGGCGGACGGGCCGTGGCGCGGAAGGCGACGCAGACCGGCGGGATGGGTCGGACCGGTCGCGGCCGTCGGGCCCCGGCCGGAGGATCGACGCCCGCGCGTCGCGCCGCCGCCGGCGTCGAGGTTCTCCGGAGCGCCGACGAAGGGCGCCTTGGCCCGTCGGCCCTCGACGCCGAGATGCGCGAGGTCCCCGGGCGCACGAAGCGCAAGGCGAAGCCCCCGGCGGGGGACGCGTCCGGGTCACGTGTTCCGGAGGATGATTCGGGAGGCGCGAAGCGCGCCCTCCAAGCGGCGACGCCCGCCGGCCGTCCGGCGCCTCGGACGTGGCGACGCGCCGGCGGCGGCCGGGTTGCCGGCGATCGAGGCCGGATTGGACGACAGGCTCGCGAAAGGGCGTTCCGGGCGACCGCACGGCCGCCCCGCCCCGTCTCAGCGGCTGAACTTCTTGTACTTGATGCGCTTCGGCTCCACCGCGTCGGGGCCGAGGCGGCGGATCTTGTCGGCCTCGTATTCGCCGAAGTTGCCCTCGAACCACTCGACGTGGCTGTCGCCCTCGAAGGCGAGGATGTGGGTGCAGAGCCGGTCCATGAACCAGCGGTCGTGGCTGATCACCATGGCGCAGCCGGCGAACTCCTCCAGCGCGTCCTCGAGCGCGCGCAGCGTCTCGACGTCGAGATCGTTGGAGGGCTCGTCGAGCAGCAGCAGGTTGCCGCCCTCGCGCAGGAGCTTGGCCATGTGCACCCGGTTGCGCTCTCCGCCCGAGAGCAGGCCGACCTTCTTCTGCTGGTCGCCGCCCTTGAAGTTGAAGGCGCCGACATAGGCGCGCGAGGCCATCTCGGCGTCGCCGAGGCGGATCACGTCGAGCCCGTCCGAGATCTCCTCCCAGACGTTCTTGTCCGGGTCGAGCGCGTCGCGCGACTGGTCGACATAGGCGAGCTTCACGGTGTCGCCGAACTCGATGGCGCCGTCGTCGGGCTGCTCCTGTCCGGTGATCATGCGGAACAGCGTCGACTTGCCGGCGCCGTTCGGGCCGATCACGCCGACGATGCCGCCGGGCGGCAGGCTGAACGAGAGGTCGTCGAAGAGCAGCCGGTTGCCGTAGGCCTTCCTGAGCCCCTCGACCTCCATCACCTTGTTGCCGAGGCGGGGACCGTTCGGGATGATGATCTGGGCGTTGCCCACCCGCTCGCGCTCGGACTTGTTGGCGAGCTCGTCATAGGCCTTGAGGCGGGCCTTCGACTTCGCCTGTCGGGCCTTGGCGCCCTGGCGGACCCATTCGAGCTCGCGGCTGAGGGTGCGCTGGCGGGCCTTGTCCTCGCGCGCCTCCTGCTCGAGGCGCTTGGCCTTCTGCTCGAGCCAGGCCGAGTAGTTGCCCTCGTAGGGGATGCCGCGACCGCGGTCGAGCTCGAGGATCCAGCCGGTGATGTCGTCGAGGAAGTAGCGGTCGTGGGTCACGATCAGGATCGTGCCCTTGTACTCGATCAGGTGCTTCTGCAGCCAGAGGATGGTCTCGGCGTCGAGATGGTTGGTCGGCTCGTCGAGCAGCAGCATCTCGGGCGCCTCGAGCAGCAGCTTGCAGAGCGCCACGCGACGCTTCTCGCCGCCCGAGAGGGTGGTGACGTCCGCCTCGTCGGGAGGGCAGCGCAGCGCCTCCATGGCGACGTCGATCTGGCTGTCGAGCTCCCAGAGGTTCTGTGCGTCGATCTGGTCCTGCAGCTCGGTCATCTTCTCCATGGCCTCGTCCGAGTAGTCCTCGGCCAGCTTCATGGCGATCCCGTTGTACTCGTCGAGCAGCGCCTTCTTGCCCGCGACGCCGTCCATGACGTTCTCGCGCACCGTCTTGGCCTCGTCGAGCTGCGGCTCCTGCGGCAGGTAGCCGACCCGCGCGCCCTTGGCGGCCCAGGCCTCGCCCTGGAAGTCCTTGTCGATGCCGGCGATGATGCGCATCAGGGTGGACTTGCCGGCGCCGTTGACGCCGACCACGCCGATCTTCACGCCGGGCAGGAAGTTGAGGCGGACGTTCTCGAAGCACTTCTTGCCGCCCGGGTAGGCCTTCGAGACCCCGTCCATGTGATAGACGTACTGATAGGAGGCCATGCGTCGCTCCGCGGATTCTCGGTGAGGGATCGGGCCACTCCCTACAGGCGGGGCCGGCGTGCGGCAAGTCGGCGGGCGTTGACAGCGCCCGGCCCGCCCGGCACGAGGCGGCGGCCCGCGCGGACGGCGGGCGGCGAGGTCCGGGAGGGTGCGGCATGCGGGGCTTTCCGACGGTCTCCCGCGGGCTGACGGTGGGGCTGCTCGGCGGCTCCTTCGATCCGCCGCACGCCGGGCACGTCCACGTCACCCGCTGGGCGCTGCGCCGGCTCGGGCTGAGGCGCGTCTGGTGGCTGGTCTCGCCCGGCAATCCCCTGAAGGCGCGCGGGCCCGCCTCGCTCGAGGCGCGGCTCGCGGCGTGCCGCGCCATGATG
>Ga0102940_1000718_pt1 | contig 22275 bp, 16 predicted proteins | sample SalPonR2_C_D1_MG_FD_78215 | JGI IMG/M metagenome (GOLD analysis project Ga0102940, IMG submission 78215) | Salt pond soil microbial communities from South San Francisco under conditions of wetland restoration - Salt Pond MetaG R2_C_D1_MG | ecosystem: Environmental > Aquatic > Marine > Intertidal... | reverse complement strand
GAATATCCTGTACCGCGATCACATCGGCTTTGTTCCGCACAAAAGAATGGGCAATAAAATCCAGGTTATGGTCAGCGGCAAATGCGATAAATCCTTTGTCTTTTTCGCTCAGGGCCGGCAATTTTACATGAACGGACGGGATATTCACACTTTTTCTGGCATGGATCACCCCGTCGTTTTCCACATGGCAGACCAGATACTGGTCATCCTTGTGCATCACCGCCAGGGCCACCGTGCCGTCATCAATGAGCACGGAACTGCCCATGGGCACATCCCTGACAAACCCCTTGTGGGACACATAGATGATATCACCATGGGAGATGCCCTCAGGATCCCCTGTGATGCGGATATAATCACCATGGTGAACGGTCAAAGGGGCTTTGGCATCACAGGTGCGGATTTCCGGACCCTTGGTGTCCACAAGGATACCGATTTTTTCAGAAACCGCCCGGGTGTTTTCCACCACTTTCAGAGCATCCGCATGGGTCATGTGGGCGGTGTTGAGCCGGACCACATTCATGCCCGCCTGGTAGAGCCCTGCAATAAACTGCCTGGAACAGTTCAGGTTAGAAATGGTTGCAATTATTTTGGTTTTCCGCTGCATGAAGCCAGCCTCCTTTTTGACAGAATATGATCACAAAATTTTCAATGCCCACCTTTGCTTCCATGGATGAGGATTTCAGAGCAAAATCAAGATCTCCCAGGGCAATGAGGGCAGCGCACAGTTCATTGAGGGAAAATCGGGCTGATTTGTCAAAACTCTGGAACACAGGATAGGGGCTTTTGGGGTTGGGGGCAAGCAAAAGATCCAATGGCGGGGCTGTTTTTTTTTCTTTTTTCTTACCGTCTGAAGTTTGGTTGCCTGCCAGGATGGGCTGAAATGCCTGTTTCTGTTTTTTCACTCTGTCATCATGGGCGATTATGGCCGGCAGCACCTTTTGTTTAAAGGTATTAAAAGGGATCCGTTCCAGCCGGACATCCGGGTGCCGACGGGCAAAATCTTCAACAAATGCTTTGACAAGCACCAGTTTTCTCACCAGGTTTTCACAGGCCTTGAGGATCTGCAGCGGGTGAAAACCATCCGCAAAAAGAGAGGACAGGTAAAACAGGGACTTGGCGGCATTTTTTTCCATCAGGGCATTGGTGAGGCTGAAAATGGGATCTTTTTTATCCCTGGGGATAATGGCCTGGACATCTGCCGGTACTATCGCCTGCCGGGTGCCGGAATAGGCTGCAAGCTTTTCCAGGTTTTGGGCAAACAACCCTGGATCAAACCCTGTCAGATCAGTCAGTGTTGAAAAAGCCCCCTGATCCATGGTTTTTCCTGACCGGCCCAGCACTTTTTGGGCAATATCCCAAAGCACGGCCCGCTGGTCATCCAGATCCGCTTTTCTGGCGCCCTGGGCCACAGTGCAGTCGATGATCAATCCGGATGCGTCCAGGGTCTTGAATATTTTTCTGCGCCGGTCCAGGGACGGTGTGGTCATGATCAGAAAATGGTCTTCTGGTATGCCGTTTTCCACAAGCTCTGACAAACGCAAAAAATCTTTTTCAGAATACACCATTTCCCCGGCACCGGGAGTGGTGGAAAAAATGGGGGCCTGGTTGAGCGTAATCACTTTTTTGCCCGGAAAAAAAGAAAAGGTGGTGACCTGTTCTATGATATCGCCCATTGGGGTGGACCGGCCATCCACAACCTCCAGATTGGCACCGCCGGACTGGTCTTTGTCCAGAAAAGCGGTTATCTGTGCAACACATTCCTTTACCAGAAACGCATCACCGGCCACCAGTATAGATCCGGGCAAAGTGGGCTCAGGGGTTCCGGCCATCCATTGTTCCAGGTCTTTGTGCTTAACGGTGGGCATTGGCATCTCTTATTAGTTTCACCATCAACGCCAGGGCGATAAAGAAAACCAGAATCCCGATTCCCTGGGACATGGACAAAAAGGAAAAGAAAAAATCTCCCCGGAAATCTCCCCGGAAAAATTCTATGATGAACCGGAAAACGGAATAGATCATGACATAGCTTAAAAACACCATCCCATCAAAGCGTTTGTGCTTTTGTATCCACACCAGAAGAAAAAACAGGAACAGATTGGATGCAGCCATGTACACCTGGGTGGGGTGGAGATAGGTATGCAGCGGTGCCAGGCTGTCAGGATGGGTGAATTTGACAGCAAAGGGAAGGTCACACTGCCGGCCGTAGCAGCACCCGGCAAACAGACACCCGAGCCTGCCAAAGGCATGGCCCAGGGCCACACCAGGGGAAATGGCATCCGCAGTATTGAAAAACGGCAGTTTTTTTATTTTGAGCAAGACCACTGAACCGGCCACAGCCCCCAGGAAGCCGCCGAAAAACACCAGCCCGCCATTCCAGATTTTCACCATTTCCATGGGGCTGGATCGGAAATCTGCAAAATTGATGGCCACATAGAGCAGACGGGCACCCAGGATACCGCACACCAGGACCACAAAAAACAGATCGGAAATATCATCCGGCTTTATGTCATAAAACCGGGCATTGCGCTTGGAAAACCAGACAGCTGCCATAAACCCCAGGGCAAGAAACAGCCCGTATGTATACAGGCTGAAGCCGCCAAAGGTAAAAAGGATGGGATGCATATCACCTCTGATCAAAAATCGGGTATTTTTTTGAATACCACATGAAATATGAGCACTGCCATGCCGCAACTGATAGCCGCATCTGCCACATTAAATGCGGGCCAGTGCGCAGTGCCCACATAAAAGTCTAAAAAATCCACCACATGCCCGTATTGGAACCGGTCCACAAGGTTGCCCACAGCCCCGGAAAATATCAAGGCCAGGCCATAGGACAGCACAATATGGGTTCTGGCCACCCGGAAATAGAACCAGCAGATGAACAGGGCCACCACAGATGAGAGAAAAAGAAACACAATTTTGCGCACCAGATCCGACTGGGTGGCAAAAAAGCCGAATGCGCCGCCCGGATTCAACACATGGGTGATATGAAAAAAATTGTCAATCACCACAATGTATTCGTGCAGGCCCAGGTGCATGACGATCCATTTTTTGCTTGCCTGATCAACCAGGACAATCACGGCACTCACAAGAATGAGGCGTATGAGTTCTTTTTTTCCCACAACAGCCCTATTTTTACAGGATCTGCTGCAGGGCCGCGGTACAACGGTCACAGGCGGTGGGGTGGTCTTGGTCCTGTCCAATGGCAGTGCTGAACCGCCAGCACCGTGCGCATTTTTCTCCTGTTGCTTTTTTTACCGCAATTTCAAGGCCCTGGATCTCTTTTCCTGAAAAAGCACCTGGTTCCAGATTTTCAACTATCCTGGCCGAGGAAACAATAAAAATGTCAGACAGGTCCTGGTCCAGATTCTGGAGCAGTTCCCCAAGGCCGGTGTCCGGCACCCTGATGTCAAGGGCCGCATCCAGCGGATGCCCGATGAGTTTGGTTTTTCTGGCATCTTCCAAAGCCCTGGTCACCTCGGACCGCAGGACCAGGATCTGTTTCCATTTGTCTGCCAGGTTGCGGTCCTGCCATTGGGGATCGGGCACCGCCATGGGCTCCATGTGCACACTTTCTTTTTCAGCAAGGCCCCGGGGCAGATGGGCATATATTTCTTCTGCCGTAAAGGGCAGAATCGGTGCCATGATCTTTACCAGGGCATCCAGAATAAAGGCCATCACGGTCTGGGCATCTTTTCTCTGTGGGCTGGTCGGCGGAGAGGTATAGAGCCTGTCTTTGATGATATCCAGGTAAAAGGCTGACAGATCCACCACACAGAAATTGTGCAGGGCATGGTAGATGGTATGAAACTCATAATTGTCATAGGCCTGCACCGATTTTTGCGTCACCTGGAACAGCCGGTGCAGAATGAACCGGTCCATCTCACACATGCCGGATATAGGCCTGGCATCTGTTTTCAGGTCAAAATCACTGACATTTCCCAGCATGAACCGGCAGGTGTTGCGGATCCTGCGGTAGGCGTCAGACAACTGCCGGATGATATTATCGGAAATGCTCACATCTCCCCTGTAGTCGGCAGATGCCGCCCACAGGCGGAGAACATCGGCACCATACTGTTTGATCACCTTTTCCGGCGCCACCACATTGCCCACGGATTTGGACATTTTGTGCCCTGCCTCATCCACCACAAATCCATGGGTGAGGACCGCCTTGTAAGGGGCTTTACCGGTTCGGCCCACCGCTGTGAGCAAAGAGGAATGAAACCACCCCCGGTGCTGGTCCGATCCCTCCAGATACATCTCTGCCGGCCGTCGCAGTCCCGTCCGTTCGGTGAGAACCGCTGCATGGCTGACCCCGGAATCAAACCACACATCCAGGATGTTGTGGTCCTTGGTGAATTCTGTGGCACCGCAGGCCGCACATGCTGCATTCTCAGGCATGAGAAAAGCTGCATCCCTCTCAAACCAGATATCAGAGGAGTGTTCTGCGAACAGGGCATGGATCTTGTCCACAGATTCTCTGGTCACAAAGGTGGTTTTGCATGCTTTGCAGTGAAAAACCGGGATGGGCACCCCCCAGGACCGCTGGCGGGACAGACACCAGTCCGGTCTGTTCTCGATCATGGCAAAGATTCTTTCTTTTCCCCAGGCAGGTATCCATTTTACATGGTTGATCTGTTCAAGCGTTTTTTTTCGAAGCCTTTGTTTGTCCATGGAAATAAACCATTGCGGGGTGGCCCGGAAAATCACCGGGTTCTTGCACCGCCAGCAGTGGGGATAGGAATGGGACAGGTTTTCGTGTTTCAGCAAAGCCCCTTTTTCTTCCAGCACCGCATTGATGTGGGGGTTGGCTTTAAAGATAAATTCACCGGCAAACAGGGGCACATCGGCAGCAAAAACACCGGTATCTTCCACTGGTGAATAGCAGTCCAGATTATATTTTTTGCCCACCACATGATCGTCGGCTCCGTGACCCGGCGCGGTGTGCACACACCCGGTGCCGGCATCCAGTGTGACATGCTCTCCTAACATGACCAGAGAATCCCTGTCATAGATGGGGTGGGTACATGTTTTATGTTCCAGTTCCCGGGGGTTGATCTCGGCAGCAATGGTGTAATTATCCATACCGAAAGCCTGCATTACGGTTTCCACCAGTTCTTTGGCCAGAATCAGTATCCCGTGGGTATCGGTTTTGACCGCAGCATAGACAAATCCCGGGTGCAGGCAGATCCCGAGGTTGGCGGGAATGGTCCAGGGGGTGGTGGTCCAGATTACCAGGGAAACCGGCGCATTTTCCAAGCCTGGTATCAGATGGGACATATCATCTTTCAAGGGAAATTTCACATAAATGGACGGGGAGGTATGGTCATGGTATTCGATTTCCGCTTCAGCCAGGGCAGTCTGACAGGAGCAGCACCAGTGGATCGGTTTTTTGCCCAAGAACATGTCACCGGACAGGGCAAATTCACCGCATTCTCTGGCAATCCGTGCCTCATATGCATAGTTCATGGTCAGATAGGGATCATCCCATTCCCCGGTCACGCCGAACCGCTTGAACTCCTCTCTCTGTACATCCACAAATCTGGCAGCATAGGATCGGCATTCTTTGCGGATCTGCACCGGGGTCATCTCTTTTTTCCTGGATCCCAGTTTTTTGTCCACATTGTGTTCAATGGGCAGACCGTGGCAGTCCCATCCCGGGACATAGGGGGCGTTAAAGCCTGCCATCTGCCGGGATCTGACAATAATATCCTTTAAAATCTTGTTGATGGCATGTCCCATGTGCAGATGGCCGTTGGCATAGGGAGGACCGTCATGCAGAATAAACAGGGGTTTGTCTTTTGACTGCTCCCGCAGTTTTCCATATATTTTTTTCTCATCCCATTGTCTGAGCTGCTCCGGTTCCCGCTGGGGCAGATTGGCCTTCATGGCAAACCGGGTGGAAGGCAGGTTCAGTGTCTTTTTATAATCCATTCGTCCTCCGAATCAGGATACATATTGTTGTCACACCATTAAAATTCTTACGCAGTAAACTGTTATTTTTAGAGCCAAACTGGTGAAAAGTCAAGATACAGCGCCATATATCTTGAATATTTGCCAGAACATCCAGGGTTTCGACCGTTCTATCCAGCACGCAATCCCCGCCCCTGGTGGTGTCCTATGCCCGGCACGAGATCTGCAGGGGCCTGTTTGCATGAGAACAATGAAAAGCGGCAACCCGCCCTCAGATTGAAGCCCATCCCGGCATATGTTATCAGGTTTCCTTCGGATCTGACGGTCCGTTCACAGGACACCACCAGGGGCTCCCCATAAAAACGCACGCTGCTATAGCAAATATCCAGATTTTTTTATAACAGTGCTTGACATTTACAAACCAAAAGATATAATTTCCCTAATCGCGCTTGGAGAAAGGCGCAAATGTTTCCGCCGTAAGGTGTATATCCCGATATAGCGTGTGATTACTCCCCAAAGCAAGCAGCTTTTTTTTATTTTTTTTATTACAGGAGAGTGCCGACATGGCAAATGGTATCGTAAAATGGTTTAACGACTCAAAAGGGTTTGGATTCATCGAAGTTGAAGACGGTGGAAAAGATGTTTTTGTACATCACACAGGCATTAACGCGTCCGGTTTTAAATCCCTGAATGAAGGGGACCGTGTGTCCTTTGATATTGAAGAAGGCCAGAAAGGGCCTTCTGCCAAAAATGTAACCGTTCTCTGATCGGTCCCTTTATTCCCAAAGACATTACAGACAAAAAAAGTTCCTGGATCCTATGATGCAGGAACTTTTTTTATGGGGGTGAGCCTTATCAGACAGCGGTATGCCTCTTCCAAAGGCAGTGTATAATTATTGCATTGGACGGCAAACTGTTTTTCCAGCTCCCCGGTGATCTCTTCTGCTGCTGCCGTGGGACTTTTCAGCGCATAAATGGTGCCTTCCGGGTGCAGCAGCGGAGCGGCCAGACCGGCAAGGGAAGACAGATTGGCAACCCCCCTTGCCAGGACTGCATCAAATTTGCCCGCATAATCCGGGTTATGGTGAAGATCTTGAATTCTGCCATGGATTACGTCAATCCCCCCTGTGCCCAGCAGCCGGATAACATGTTTGAGGAAATGCACTTTTTTTCTGGATGCATCCACCAGCACCACTTGCATACCCGCATTGAGTACCTTCAGGGGCAGACCGGGAAAACCACCGCCGGATCCCATATCCAGAACGGTTGCTGCATCTTTCACAAACGCCTGTACAGCCAGGGCATCGAGAAAATGTTTCCGGGCCATGGCAGCAGGACCACTGATGGCTGTCAGATTGATTTTTCTGTTCCATTTTTCGAGTTGAGCAGCATGGCAGACCATCTGTTCCAACTGGGTTCTGGTAAGGAATATGCCCATTTTCCGGCTGCCCTGGCAGAGCGCCTTACAAAACACCTCCACTTCCTGTGGTTTCATTCGGACATCTCCTTTCCGGCACAATTTGCACATCCAGCAAATTCTGATATCTACCTGGCCTGAAAATGCATCAGACCGTTGTTCTTCATACAAGAAAAAAGCACCGGGTACCAGAATTTTTTTACGGAAAATCTGGCATGCTTTTGATTGTTCTATGCAGCACGCTTTCCCGGGCCCCGCCCCTGGCTGTGTTCTGTGCCCGGCCCGAGATCTGCGGGGGCCTGTCTGCATAGGAACAATGAAGTGCAGCCACCCGCCATCTTTTTGGGATCATCCCGACAAATTATACCAGGCCCCCTCCGGATCTGACGGTTCGTTCACAGGATACCACCAGGGGCTCCCCATAGCGGGTACGCTGCTATGGCAAATATCCAGTTTGTACAATAAACCATTGACAAAAACCATCAAACAGGATAATTAATCTGATTTTCATATGCTGGATACAGCCTGAGATCCATATTTTAACAAAATCGCAACAATAGTATATGGCAATACCTTTGGTAATCATTGCGTTTTACTGTATTGTTCCAAAGGCAAATTTTATTCATAAGGATGATGTAAGATGATCAGAGATTTAAAGCGGGTGAGAAATATCGGCATCAGTGCCCATATTGATTCCGGTAAAACCACGCTGACAGAAAGGGTTTTGTTTTACACGGACAGAATTCACAAAATCAACGAGGTCAAGGGAAAAGACGGTACCGGAGCGGTCATGGATTCCATGGACCTTGAAAGAGAACGGGGCATCACCATTGCCTCGGCTGCCACTTACTGTGAATGGAAAAAACACAATATCAATATCATCGACACCCCCGGGCATGTGGATTTTACCGTGGAGGTGGAGCGTTCCCTGCGGGTACTGGACGGCGTGGTACTGATTCTGTGCTCGGTTTCCGGGGTACAGTCCCAGTCCATTACCGTGGACCAGCAGATGAAACGGTATGAGGTCCCCTGCATTGCATTTATCAACAAATGTGACCGGTCCGGAGCCAACCCGGCCAAGGTCGCACGGCAGCTCAAGGACAAACTTGGGCACAATTCTGTTTTGATGCAGCTGCCCATCGGGCTTGAAGACAAGCATGAAGGGGTGATCGACCTGGTGGCCATGAAAGCCTATTATTTTGAGGGCGATCATGGTGAACACGTCGCTGTCAAAGATATTCCGGAGAACATGCAGGACCAGGCACAGGCGGCCAGAGATGAAATGATCGATGCTGCCTCTCTTTTTTCGGAAGAACTGACCGATGCCATTCTGGAAGAATCGGATATCAGTGAAGATATGATCAAAAAAGCGGTCAGAACCGGTGTCCTTGCCCGCCTGATCACCCCGGTTTTTCTGGGGTCAGCCTATAAAAACAAGGCGGTCCAGCCCCTGCTGGATGCAGTTCTTGATTTTCTTCCCGCTCCTGTGGATATCCATAACGAAGCCATTGATCTGGACAATAACGAAGAGAGTGTGGTGCTGGAAAGCAGTTTTGACAAGCCCACTGTTGCCCTGGCTTTCAAGCTGGAGGACGGGCAGTATGGCCAGCTTACCTATATCCGGGTATATCAGGGATGTGTTACCAAAGGCGACACCCTGATCAACTCACGGGATGGAAAAAAAGTCAAGGCCGGCCGGCTCATCCGGATGCATGCTTCCCAGATGGAAGATGTGGATGAGATCCCTGCAGGGCATATTGGTGCCATGTTCGGCATTGACTGTGCCTCCGGTGACACCTTTGTCTCCCCTGGTATCAATTATTCCATGCTGTCCATGCATGTCATGGACCCGGTCATCTCCCTTTCCATCGTGCCCAAGGACAACAAGGCCCAGATAAACATGTCCAAGGCACTCAACCGTTTTACCAAAGAAGACCCCACATTCAAAACCTATGTGGACCATGAAACAGGGGAAACCATCATCCAGGGCATGGGAGAGCTGCACCTGGAGGTCTATGTGGAACGTATGAAGCGCGAATACCAGGCGGAAGTCACCACAGGGAAGCCCAGGGTTGCCTACAGGGAAACCATTACCCAGAAAGCTTTGTTCAATTACACCCATAAAAAACAGACCGGTGGCGCCGGTCAGTTCGGCCGGGTGGCCGGGTTTTTGGAACCATGTGAAGAAGCGTTTGCGTTTGTAAACAAAATCACCGGCGGCCGGATACCCACCCAGTATATTCCGGCCTGTGAAAAAGGATTCGCCGCCTGCATGGGAAAAGGGCCCAAACTGGAATTTCCGGTCACAGGCATCCGGGTGACCATTGACGACGGGGCATACCATGCAGTGGATTCATCGGAAATGGCGTTTCAGGCCGCTGCCAGGGGCGCCTTTCTGGAAGCCTATGGCAAAGCCAAACCGGTCATCAAAGAACCCATCATGAAGGTGGTTATTGAAACCCCCAATGAATTTCAGGGGTCGTGCATGGGGTTGATCAACCAGCGGCGGGGAATCATCCAGGGCTCCCAGGAAGAAGGGGTTATGTCTGTCATTGAAAGCCAGGTGCCCCTGTCAGAAATGTTCGGATTTTCCACTATTCTGCGGTCTGCCACCCAGGGAAAAGCCCAGTTTACCATGGAGTTTTTTTCCTACAAACAGGTTCCCCAGTCAATTGCCGAAGATATTATCAAACACAAACAAGAAGAGAAAAAAGCCTAAGATCGCAATAAAAAGAGAGGGAATATGCTAAAAAAAGATCTCAATCTCAGGAGCCCGGTTGAAAAAATCATCGGCATTGACAATATCAGCAGCAGCCATTTTGGTGCGGTTCTTTCCAGGGCAGGTGTGGGCAAGACCAGATTTCTGGTTCAGGTGGCTTTGACCCAGCTGCTGCGGGATGAAAAAATTGTGCATGTAAGCCTGGAAGATTCCATGGAAAAAATCAACCTGCGGTACAATGAGGGATATACCAATCTGGTGGACAGTATCGGGTATGTAGATCCCCAGAAAGCCCTGCGACTCTGGGAGGACCTAAACCTGAACAAAGTAGGGATCAGCTACAATGAAGCCAGTTTTGACACCGCCAAAATCAGGGACTATTTGAACAGTTTTCATAAAGCCCAGCTGCCCATGCCGGCCATCATGATCATTGACGGGCTGAATTTTGATGATGATGTCACAGAAATTCTCGAGGAGCTGAAAGCTTTGAACCAGGAATTCGCCATTTCCATCTGGTTTGCCATGCGAAGCCATCGGGATGAAGCTTTGGGCAGGGACGGGTTTCCCGTGCAGCTGGAAACCCGGCAGGCGCTGTTTGACAAAGCCGTGTTTTTACAGCCGGAAAACAACAAAATCCAGGCCATTGTTCTCAAGGACGGCAAAAACACCAATCAAAAATTTCTTCTGGAACCCGCCACCATGATGCTGCAGGAAATGGGTGTTACGCAATAAATTCTGGAACAAATATCTAGTGTTACAAACATCTATGAAAGGCCCTGGACAGTTGCTGTCTGCCAGGGCCTTTTTTTGACTGGCACCATGTTATATCCACTGCAGCACAAAATTTTCAATGGCCTGGTACACCCTTTTTACCCCCTTTCCTGTCAGAATGCCATGACGTGCATAATCAAAAAGATAATATTCCTTGATCTCTGACCCCAGCCGGGCGAACAGCTTTTGCGTTCCCCCGGGGTTGACCACCGGATCCTTTCTGGACTGGACCACCAGGACCGGTTTTTCTATGGTTTTCAATTTAGGTTCCAGCTGTACCATAAGCTTTTCCAGCTGGTGTATGCCGGAAATGGGATTGCGCAGGTAATTGATGTGGGGATTTTCCGGATGGTTGCCAATGAACTCCTTGGTCATCCGTTTGAGGTTTATCCGCTTGACCATGGTATTCCAGGTATCGATGGCCGGCACAAAATATGATCCCATGTCCTGAAGCCGCATGGGAGGGGCCACCGCAAATATGGCGGCAACATCCTGGACCCGCGTGGCCAGTTCAAGGGCCAGGCCCGCACCTGTGGAAAATCCGCCAATGGCCATTTTCCCGCAGGAATGGCGCAGCCCAACCCAGGCTTCTTCCACCGATTCCATCCACCGGTCATAGTCTGTGCCGGCCAGATCTTCGGGTGCTGTCCCATGGCCGGCAAGTCGGGGTACATGCACGGTAAACCCCTGTGAATACAAATATCTGGCAAAAGATTTCATCTCTTCAGGGGCTGCCATGTATCCGTGAATCAGCAGTACACCGGATGTTTTGTCAGCCTGGTTTAAAAATATCGGCCTGCCTATGCGTTTTTTCTTGGATTCTTCGGCAATGAAATGGGCAGCATAATCGGCCGTAAAATCTATATACATTTTTTCAATGATGCGGGTTTTCACCAGTTGACGGATCTGAAGAAAAGATTTCTGGGCAATTTTTTTCAGACATATTTCCGCTTCTGTCACCGGCTCCACTTCATTGGCCATTACCAGGATGGGATTTTCCATGCGGACACAGTGAAATGCCGATATTTCGTAAAATTTTTTATGGTCCTTGAAAAACCGGTTACCTTCGAAGTGTATGATACCAGTTTTTTGGGCAAGTGCCAGAAAATCCGATATCTTTTCAAACCGGTCATCCACCAGCAGGTGTATCTGGTTGTGCAAAAAATCCTCTGCCACATAACAGATCCGGTTTAAAACCAGACAGGTGATGGCATAATACACCTTGCAGGCAAATTCATACCGGTCAATACCATTTTTTTTATAGGGATAATGCTTGAGAATACAGGCCATGACATGGTCATGGTTCAAAGTGGTAAGTCCGTACACCTGGGCCATGTAGTGTTCCATCACGGATATGGCGATCCTGCGGGCAATCTGCCGGGAATCAAGATCTTCAAAAGGCCGTACCCGGCGTTTAACCGTCAGCAGACTTTCCAGATAAGGGTCTGCCAGGCAGGGTTCCATGGCAATGGGAGAGCCGAACCGGATGGTGATATCAACACCGGTGAACAGCATGGCACCTTCTGTCATGAGTTCATCCATTACGCGTTTGGATGGTTCTTTCATCAGCAGTTTTGCAATGGCGCCCAGTATATTTTCTCTGGGATTTGCCGGATAATAGGTGATATTCACCGGCACAATATGGGTGGACTGTTCCAGCACGGCATCCATATCAACGCTATCCAGTTCTGCAGCCAGCCGGTCAAACTCTTTTGCACCCGATGCTTTCAGGCGGCGCAGCCGTTCCCGGAAAAAAGCACACCGCAGGGCCACCACTGCAGCCCCTGTATGGGGCCGCACATTTCCTGCATCATCGGTCAAAACAAACTGTCCGTTTCTCAACAATTTTTTGTTTTTCACCATCATGCCTTCCGGAAAGATGATCCAGTGGGCCTCGCCGGACAAAAGGGTTTTGAGCAGCAGGTCATCCCTGTCCGGTGCCTCCGTGGACACCGCCCCCAGCCTTCTGAGCAGCCCTTCCAGCACCGGTACCTGAAACAACTCTTTGGCTGCCAGGGACCAGACCTGTTTTTGTGTGATGGTATGGATATGAAGGGGAAGAAACACGGTTTCTATGCGGGTAAAATGGTTGGCACAGAAAACCACGGAACCTTGTGGAATATTTTTTTGTCCCTGGATATGTATCCGTGCCCGGGAAAATCCGGAAAGGGTTTTCAGGGTATAGGTGGACAGTTTAAATGCAAATGGGTTCATGCAACCGGCCTTTTCATATTATTGTCCTGCAGGTGTCTTGTGACCCGGTGTTGCCTTTTTTGTATGGTTTCATTATAATACGCCACCATACCGGGTTGTCAAAAACAATTTACAGTAAATGATTTACGGGGGCACTGCTTTGTATGCAAAAATCGTTATTTTGAATTTCCCGCCGGAAGTGGCTGAAAAAGCGCTGGTGTGCCAGCTTGTCAAAAAATTTGATCTGCTGTTCAATATCCTGCGTGCAAACATTTCCAACCGGAAAGAAGGGGTCATGGTGATGGAGATATCGGCTGATTCCCGGGCTGGATTCAATAAAGGGATTGCCTTTCTCAAAAAACAGGGGGTGCAGGTTTCCTCGCCGGAACACCAGATCTTCAAGGATGAGGAAATATGTACCCATTGCGGGGCCTGTACTGCTGTCTGCCCCACCCATGCCCTTTTTATAGAGCGGCCTGAAATGCGGGTTGTGTTTGACCAAAAAAAGTGTTCTGTGTGTGAACTGTGCATCCTCACCTGCCCCACCCGGGCCATGGGACTGTTTTCCCAGGCAACGGAAGCCATGGTGTGATGAAAAAACCGCTCATAGCCGTTGCCCTGAGCGGTGGGGTGGATTCTCTGGTCTCCGGTTTTTTGGCAAAAAAAAAATTCCCCCATGTGTTTGGGCTGCATTTTACCACAGGATATGAAAACCAGCCAAGTGACATGGCATATATCAAAGACCAGCTGAAAATGGACATTGTCTGCCTGGATCTGTCAAACGCCTTTGAAAAAGAGGTGGTGCAATATTTTATATCCACTTATATCCAGGGCCGGACCCCCAACCCCTGCATGGTCTGCAACCAGAAAATCAAATTCGGGATCCTGCTGGAACAGGCAGAAAAACTGGGGGCGGATTACCTGGCCACGGGCCACTATGCCACCATCGCCAATCCCCTGACAAGGCCGGACCAGAACATATCCCATGCCTGGCTTGAAAAAGGGACAGATAGAGCAAAAGACCAGTCCTATTTTCTGGCCAGGCTGTCCAGCAGCCAGCTTTCCCGGATAGTGTGTCCCCTGGCAAATTTTACCAAGGACCAGGTCAAAAACCTGGCTGCACAATGTAACCTTGCCCCTCTGGGTGCAAAGGAAAGCCAGGATATCTGCTTTATCCACGGCCCGGTGGGTGAATTCATCTCTGACAAAACAGGCATGAATTTCCAAAAAGGACCTGTCATGGACATGAAAGGCCGGCAGGTGGGAACCCATGACGGGGTGTTCAGATTTACCATCGGCCAGCGCCGGGGCATCAATTGTCCAGCATCTCAACCCTATTATGTGAAAAAAATAGATCCTGCGAAAAATACGTTGCATGTGTGTTTCAAGCAGGATTTGGCACAGACACAGATGGTAGTGGACGATATCATGTGGAATGATCCGGACAGTGATGATATCCAGGATCTGAAAACCAAAATTCGCTACCACCACAAAGAAGCTGACTCCAGGCTCTACCGCAATGGATCTGCGGGCAGGGTGATTTTCACCCGGCCCCAGCATGCCATTACCCCGGGCCAGGCAGCGGTGTTCTATAAGGGAATAAAGGTGTCCGGGTCCGGGATCATTCAATGAAAACATTTTATATCAAAACCCTTGGGTGCAAGGTCAACCAGTATGAATCCGACGGAATTGCCGCAGGCCTTGAAGACAACGGCATGGTCCGGGCCAAAAAAGCCCAACACTGCGATGTGTGCATCATCAATACCTGTGCGGTCACAGCCAGGGCCGGGATGCAGTCCCGTCAGGCTGTTCGGAAGCTTGCCAGGGACAATCCCGGTGCAAAAATCATTGTGACCGGCTGCCATGCGCAGACAGAACCGGAAAAGATCCCCAAAACCGGTCCTTCCCTGCAGATAGTCTGCCACCAGGACAAGACCTGTATTGCCGATCACGTTTTTGCCGGCCCGCAGGCGCCGCCCCTGGCGTTCTCCCCCCCGGATCACAGTGCTGACAACCGGTTTCACTCCTTTGACAGGCCGGTACACGGCAATATGACAAGGGCCTACCTGAAAATTCAGGACGGGTGCAATGCATTCTGCACCTACTGCATTGTGCCCTATGCCAGAGGCGCTTCTGTGAGCATGCCGGAACACCGGGTGTTGCAGCACCTGGAAACACTTGGGCAAAAAGGGTTCAACGAAGTGATCCTCACAGGAATCCATGCGGGTCTCTATGGCCGGGACCTGACACCCCGGTCCAGTCTGGTCCGGCTGGTGGAAACCATCCAAAAAAAAAAACCGGTGCACCGGATCCGGCTTTCCTCCATTGAACCCAATGAAATCGACGGCCGTCTTCTGGATCTGGCAGGACCGTCCGGTATTCTGTGCGACCATTTTCATATCCCGCTGCAGTCAGGGGATGACACTATTTTACAAAAAATGAAACGGCCCTATACCGCTGGATTTTTCACAGACACCATCCTTGGCATCCATGAAAAACTGCCGTCTGCCGGCATTGGCGTGGATATTTTGGCAGGATTTCCCACAGAAACCGACCAGCAGTTTGAAAACACCTATAACCTGATCAGGCAGCTGCCGGTTTCCTATCTTCATGTGTTTCCCTTTTCTCCCAGAAAGGGCACCCCTGCCTTTTATTTTACCCCAAAGGTGGATGATACCGTGATCAAAGAACGCTGCCGCAGACTGCGGGATCTGGGACAACAGAAACGGGCCGCCTTTATTACAGCCAATCTGGGAAAAATCCGGGAAGGCGTGGTGCAACACCGCCACGATCCCCATACCGGCCGTCTCACCGCAGTGACAACCAACTATCTTGATGTGTTTTTGGAAAAAAACAATGACATCAAGGGAAAAATAGTTGATCTTGTATGTGAACAATGTGATAGTAACCTGCGCATTTATGGAAAACTGCAAACCGCTTTTCCCTTACAGGTGCATGCGGTACCCTGAGATATGAAACAAACATGCCAACACATATTGGGAGATTTTCATGGAAGATGTATATAAAAAACTGGCTGTTCACCTGGACAACACCCCGGGGGGATTTCCCCCCACAGAATCCGGCATAGAACTGCGCATTCTCCAGCAGCTGTTCACCCCGCTGGAGGCGGAACTGGCCCTGTGCCTGGTCATGATGCCGGAACCGACAGACACCATTGCCAAAAAAGCGGGAAAACCGGAACAAGACATTTTGCCGGTTCTCAAAAAAATGGGGGAAAAAGGCCTGATCCTTCACATTCAAAAAAACAATACCGATACGTTCATGCTGCTGCAGTTTGTGGTGGGTATCTGGGAATACCAGGTAAACCGCTTGACAAGACAGCTGATTGCAGATTTCAACGAATATGTCCCCTATCTCATGGCAGCCCAGAACAAAAGCAAAACCAAACAGCTCCGGGTGGTGCCGGTGGAAAAATCCATCAGCACACAGCTGCACATCATGGACCATGAACGCCTGGAAAACCTGGTCAGGCAGCAGTCCAAAATACTGGTGGCACCCTGTATCTGCCGCAGGGAACACGCGATGGTGGGCCAGGGCTGCGGCAAAATGGAAGAGGCCTGTCTGGTATTCGGGGGCGGGGCCTACATTTATGAAAGCCGGGGCATCGGCCGGACCATCACGCGGGAAGAGGCCATGGAGATCATCCACAAAGGGGTGGAACAGGGGCTGGTCCCCCAGCCCTCCAACACGGTAAAACCGGTCAACATCTGTCTGTGCTGCGACTGCTGCTGCCAGATTTTAAGCAATATCAAAAAATCTGCTGCGCCGGCCAGGCTGGTCAATTCCAACTTTCAGGCATGTGTGGATGACGACACCTGCACCGGGTGCCAGGCCTGTGAACAGATCTGTCCCATGGATGCCGTGGCCATGAATGACACCGGCATGACTGCCGTGGTCAATGAAGAAAGGTGTATCGGATGCGGTCTTTGTGTGACAGTGTGTGAATTTGATGCCATCTCTTTGACCGACAAAAACGATATGGAAAGATGGGAGCCGCCCCGGACACTGGTGGATACCTATATGCGCATTGCCAGGGAAAAAGGGCTGTTTTAAAAACCGCGTTCTTTTCTGACATGGTCATAGGCATCCTGAATTTCCCGGAATTTGTCATTGGCAAATTTGACAAACTCTTCAGGCAGGCCTTTGGCCTCAATCTTGTCCGGATGGTATTCTGTGGCCAAAGAGCGGTATTTCTTTTTGATCTCTTCATTGGATGCGGTTTCATCACATTTGAGAATCGCATAATATTTATTGGACTGCCGTATATATTTTGATTTCAGACGATTGAAATCCGTATCAGAAAAATGGAAAATCCTTGCCGCAGAAAGCAGGGTGGCCTCCTCTGCATCTGCCAGCCTGCCGTCCGCTGCTGCCACCCGGAACAAAACATCCATCATCAGGGCGATAATATTGGGCTGGGACCGGAACACGGAATAAAACTGCAGGGCAAATGCGTCAAAGCTCTCGTTGGACTGGACCGCCTGCCTGAATATGTTTTTGGCTGTTTGCTGTCCTGTGGCATCCAGCTGGAGGTCATGCTTCATGAATGCTTCCACCACCTGGATCTCTTTTTCGCTTACCTGGCCGTCTGCCTTGCACAGCTTTGCCAGCATGGAAAATGCCGCTGTGAAAAAAACCAGCTGGGCTTCTTCATTGGAAGACAGGGACCCGGTTCTTCCAGGTATAGAGGCAAGGTAAGCATCCTCTTTTTTATCCACAAAGGCATGGCCGAATGCCGCACCTGCCACAGCCCCAATGGGCCCGCCCAAAGCAAACCCGATGGTGCCGCCGATCATTTTTCCAAGCCAGCTCATAAGCAAAAATCCTTGTGTCACATTTGCAAAGGTTATATATAACACATATGTCCCTATCGTCAAACAAATAAGAAAAGATGGCATATGATTAGCAAAAACCTTTTGGGCACCCTGATTCTGCTGTTGAATGCCGGCGGTCTGGGTTTTCTGCTGTACCTTGGCAGCCTGGCACTGCTGGACCGTTTTTTCCCGAAGCAGGCCGAACCTGAGGATGCACCTGCTGCCGTGAAAAAAGACTTAACTGATACTGATATCATGCCGGATGAGGATGACCTGCTCAAGGATCTGGATTTATCGGATCTGGACAAGTTTGATCTGGAAGATTTTGAATAAGCGCAATTCCCAGGGGATTGCGCAGCGGGAAAACCCCATCTTATCCTCTTTTTTCAGCGGTGTTGCTGCTGAAACAAACAGGCAGAAACTCATGCATGGTTGTGCTGCCTGAGCCAGGGCTTTTTCTTTTTGACTTTTTCCTGCACAGGGGCACATCGGGTTTCAATACTGCCTTTGCCCAGAAGGGTCTCAACTTCCTGAAAAAAAGCAGCATCAGAACAGGTGGTATAGTCATCCCCCATCTTTACCAGAACTTCCGGTGTGTCCTGGATCTGAATTTTCAAGCAGGTGGTACAGTCGCCGGGATATCGCTGAACAATGGGTTTGAGCTGCGCCAGAACATCTGTGCCGAACCGGTCGGCATCCACCGCTATCAGGATACCGTTGTTCCATTCTTCACCAGCCTGTTCCACCGGTACGATCTTTTCAGCCAGCAGCTTGATGCCATTGTCTTTTTTCTGCACTTCCGCCTCCAGGATCACCACCTGTTCCTGGGACAGTAGGTGGTGATATCCGGCATAGGTATTGGGAAACACCACCACCTCCACACTGGCATTGCGGTCTTCAATGGCACAAAAAGCCATCATATCCCCTTTTTTGGTTTTATGGGTTTTCAGCACCTTTATTATCCCCCCCATACGGATCATTTTCCCGTCCGGCATCTCCTGCAGGGTGATGGTATTGACACTGGCAAATTTGGCAATGGTCTGCCGGTGTTTGTCCAAGGGATGGCCGCTGATATAAAACCCCAATACCTCTTTTTCCATTTCCAACAGCAGAATGTCTTCCCACTCTTCCATATCAGGCATGGCCGGAATACTGGCAGGGACAGCTGCGCCGAGGCCGGAATCAGCAAACAGGTCCAGCTGGGAATCCGATTTTTCCTTTTGGATCCGGTTCCCGTGGTCCAGGGCATCTTCCAGCATGGCCATCATCTGGCTGCGTTTGGCGCCTGTGGAATCAAATGCCCCGCATTTAATCAGGGCTTCCATGACCTTTTTGTTTACCTTGGACAAAGACACCCGTTCACAAAAGTCATACAGACTTTCAAAGGGGCCCTCTTTTTTTCGTTCCCCTGCAATAATATCAATGGCGGCATTTCCCACCCCTTTGACCGCTGCCAGGCCAAACCGGATGTTGTCATCTGATACAGTGAATTGGGCTTCACTTTCATTGACATCCGGGGACAACACCTGGATATCATGGGACCGGCATTCATCCATGTATTTGAGAACCGCATCAGAATTGCCCCGTTCACTGGTCATGAGCGCTGCTATGAACTCCAGGGTAAAATTGGCTTTCAGATAGGCTGTCTGATAGGCAATCAGCGCATAGGCGGCGCTGTGGGATTTGTTAAACCCGTATCCCCCGAATTTTTCCATGAGGTCAAACAGCTCTTTTGCTTTTTTGGGATCATGGTTGTTTTTGACAGCCCCTTCCAGAAACAGTTTTCTGTGGGCCTCCATCATGGCGGCAATCTTCTTGCCCATGGCCTTTCGCAGCCCGTCTGCATCTGCCATGGAATAATTGGCCAGGACACCGGCGATCTGCATTACCTGTTCCTGGTACAGAATCACCCCGTAGGTTTCCTTGAGCACCGGCTCCAGTTCATCAAACAGGTAGACCACTTTTTCTCTGCCATGTTTTCTTTCCACATAGGTGTTTGCCATGCCGCTGTCCAGAGGACCCGGGCGGTACAGGGCCACCAGAGCCACCACATCGGAAAAAGTGGCCGGCCTGAGGCGCAGGATCAGGTCTTTCATGCCCGCGCTTTCCAGCTGGAACACCCCTGTGGTATCGGCTTTCTGAAGCAGCGCAAAGGTATTTTCATCGGCATAATCCAGATTTTCCAGATCCGGCGGCTGTTTGCCCTGTTTTTCAATGAGGTCCATGCAGTTCTTTATCACTGTCAGGTTCCGCAACCCCAGAAAATCAAATTTTACCAGTCCCAGTTTTTCCACATAATTCATGTCAAACTGGGTGATGGTCTCCCCCTCCTTGCCCCGGAACAACGGCAGGTATTGGTTAAGGGGCTTGTCAGATACCACAACGCCGGCGGCATGGGTGGAGGCGTGCCGGGGCAGGCCCTCAAGAAGCAGGGCAGTCTCCAGCATCTGGTTTTTTTCTTCGGAACCGCCGCATTTTTCCTGGATGGCCGGTACCTCTGCCAATGCTTTTGTCAGGTTTTTGGCCCCGTCAGGAATGAGCTTGGCGATTTCATCCACTTCAGACAAGGGTACCCCCAGGGCACGGCCCACATCCCGGATCACCGCCTTGGCCTTGAGCTTGCCAAAGGTGATGATCTGGCACACATATTCAGGGCCGCCATACCGGTCAATGGTGTAATGGTAGACCTGGTCCCGGCCTTCAATACAAAAATCCACGTCAATATCCGGCATGGAGATTCTGGAAGGGTTCAAAAACCGCTCAAAAATCAAACCGTGTTCAATGGGATCCAGGGCGGTAATGTCCATGGCATAGGCCACCATGGATCCGGCAGCCGAACCCCTGCCAGGACCCACCGGTACCCCGATTTTTCTGGCATGGGCGATAAAATCCGCCACAATGAGAAAATAGCCTGGAAATCCCATGTCCAGAATGATCTTGATTTCATAGGCAATGCGGTCCCGGTATGCCTGTTCGTTGATATCGGGTTTTTGTTTTTTGATGCGGGCCAGTTTTTTTTCAAACCCGGCCATGGCCTTTTCCTGGAAGATATGAGCCTCACTGCCTTCATCATCTGCGGCATACCTGGGAAAATGATAGGTTTTGTCATCAAATTCCACATTGCACCGGGCCGCAATCTGCCGGGAGTTTTCAACGGCACCGGCAAACTGTCCGAGGGTCTGCTTCATCTCTGCAGGGGATTTAAAATACAGCTGGTCAGAATCAAATTTAAACCGGTTCTGGTTGGTTATAGTATCCCCGGTCTGGATACACAGCAGGATATCATGGGCTGTTTTGTCCGCTTTGTTCAGGTAATGGCAGTCATTGGTGGCCACCATGGGGATGGACAGCCGGTCACTGATATCAGCGATACCCTGGTTGACTTTGTGCTGGATCTGCATGCCGTTTTCCTGAACTTCCAGAAAAAAATTGTCCTCACCCAGGGTTTCCATATAAAACCGGGCAGCTGCATCAGCGCCTGCCATATCATTTTGGATGATGGCCTTGGGAATATCGCCTTTCAGGCAGGCAGACATCCCAATGAGTCCGGATGCATGGGCAGCCAGCAGTTCCTTGTCAATCCTGGGCTTGTAATAAAACCCCTTGAGCTGGGCAATGGACACCAGTTTACACAGATTGGCATACCCTTCCCGGTTTCTGGCAAGCAGCACCAGATGGCTCAACCCTTTGTGGTCCATCTGGGTTTTGTGGTTGATGGTCCTGGGGGCCACATACACTTCGCACCCCAGTATGGGTTTTATGTCCGCTTTTCTGGCTTTTTCATAAAACGCAGCCACCCCGAACATGGTGCCGTGGTCGGTCATGGACACGGCATCCATACCGTATTCTTTGCATTTGGCCAACAGCGGATCCAGACGGATGGCCCCGTCCAGCAGGGAATATTCTGTATGCAGATGCAGATGGTAAAACAAACAGGAAGGGTCGGTCATGGGGGTCAGCTGCTTTCCACTCTATAATTGGGTGCTTCTTTGGTAATGACCACATCATGGACATGGCTTTCCTTTAATCCGGCGGCCGTAATTTTTACAAAATGTGCCTTTTCATGCAGATCCTCTATGGTGGTGGCTCCCAGATAGCCCATGCCTGCCTTGAGACCGCCGATCATCTGAAAAATATTTTCCCTGACAGTGCCCCGGTAGGGAATACGGCCCACAATACCTTCAGGCACCAGCTCTTCCGCCTCTCTGGTGTCTTTCTGGTAATACCGATCAGAAGAGCCTTTTTTCATGGCTTCCACCGATCCCATGCCGCGGTAGGCCTTATAGGAGCGTCCCTGGTAGATGACGATCTCCCCGGGACTTTCCCGGGTGCCGGCCAGAAGGCTGCCCAGCATCACGGAATGTGCCCCGGCTGCCAGGGCTTTGGCAATGTCACCGGAAAATTTTACGCCGCCGTCGGCAATGATG
>Ga0102940_1000717_pt1 | contig 22286 bp, 22 predicted proteins | sample SalPonR2_C_D1_MG_FD_78215 | JGI IMG/M metagenome (GOLD analysis project Ga0102940, IMG submission 78215) | Salt pond soil microbial communities from South San Francisco under conditions of wetland restoration - Salt Pond MetaG R2_C_D1_MG | ecosystem: Environmental > Aquatic > Marine > Intertidal... | reverse complement strand
CCTGCTGTCATGTGATTGGCTGTCACTTGCGGCCTGTATGGATTTGGTTTTAATGGTATTGATAAGATTTGCAGCTTCTTCAAGGGCGCCATCTGCTATATGGGTCACCGAGATGGCATCATTTGCATTTTTTATGGCCTGACCCATGCCGGCAGCCTGGCTGTTCAATCTGTTTGCAATGGTCATTCCGGATGCATCATCCGCCGCCTTGTTTATTCTTTTCCCGGTTGATACCCGGTTGATAGAATCTGAAAAAGATTTGTATGCATCACCTAATTGCCTGGTGGCAAACATGCTGGAAGTGTTTGTATTTATTTTCATGAAATATTTCCTCCCTGTTTCTTTATGGACCTTATGATGTTACAAAATATAATATGCAATTTTCATGCTGGCAGGTTCCAAAAAGCAATGTCTGCCCAATAATCAAGGTATCCGGTAAAAAGCCCATGTTCCTATAATGGGTTGCTGCCATTTTTTGTCAATATGGTGCAAAATCTAAGCCCTTTTTTAAGCTTCAAACTGCTCGTATGTCTGTTTTGGGCTCGTTCCATTGGTATTTCCATAAGCGGTTCATGCTTTTGATACGCGTCAGGTGCCGTTTTTCAAATTCCAGCTTGATTTTCTCGGGGCAAAATACCATAATTTGGTTGCATTTTTTGTTTTAATATGGAAACCAGTTCCTTAGTCTGATGAACCATAAGGAGATAAGGATGAAAATTCTAGTGGGTTACAAAGGGGTGAATGTGGGACAGGATCTGCTGAAAATTGCAGAATTCCATGCCAGTGCGTTTGATGCCCAGATCCTGGTGGCAACCTCCATGAAGGGCGGGGCAAATCTTGACCAGTCTGAAGTCCATACTGCGGAAGAAAATCTCAAACACACCAGACAGTTTTTTGAACAAAAAAAGATTGCCTGTGAAACCCATCTGCTGGTCCGGGGAATGGAACCGGGGGAGGATATTGTCGGTTTTGCCCGGGAACAGGGTGTGGATGAAATCATCATCGGTGTTAAAAGTCGCTCCAAGGTGGGGAAACTTTTGTTCGGGTCAACCGCCCAGGCGGTCATCCTCCAGGCCCACTGCCCGGTGGTGACCGTTAAATAATGCAGATAATAAAACAGTTCAAAGCACTTTCCGACCCGACCCGGCTGCGGCTGCTGCATATTCTCAATGAAGTGGAATTGAGCGTAAATGAAATTGTGTCCATAGTGGACATGATCCAGTCCGGTGTGTCCCGGCATTTGAAAATTCTGCTGGAGTCCGGGCTGCTGGTGTCACGGAAAGAGGGCAGCTTTATGTATTATTGTGCCTCCCGTCACCCGGAAATCCGTGCATTGATTACCCTTGCCTGTGACAGAATTCAGGATAATCCGCTTTTTCGGCTGGACCTGGAAAAAGCCAGGCAGATCATCACCATCAGAAAAAACCGCACCAAACGGTTTTTCAGTACCGTGGCACCCCAGTGGGAAGGCCTGAAAAAAGAGGTGCTGGGAAATTTCAACCTCAATGCCGTACTCACGGCGCGTATCCAGGGCCGCAGCAGCATTGCCGATCTGGGATGCGGTACAGGCGAGCTTCTCGGACAGCTGGTCCAGGACAACAACCGGGTGCTCATCGGTGTGGATGCCTCTCCGGAAATGCTGGAACAGGCCAGAATCAAACTGCCGGATGACGGGTCCATCGCGTTGCGGCTCGGGGAAGTGGAATACCTGCCCATGAAGGACCAGGAGGTGGACACGGTTGTCATGAGCATGGTATTGTACCATATTTTTCAGCCGGAAAAAGCCATCCAGGAAGTATTCCGGGTACTCAAACCCGGGGGGATGTTTCTTTTGGCTGACTTTGATCACCATGACCAGGAAGATATTAAAAATATTATCGGCGGCACCTGGCTGGGATTTGAAAAAACACAGGTGACAGAATGGCTGGTGCAAAGCGGATTCTGTCTCGCATCCATGGATGCATATGCAGTGGAGCGGGGATTGTCGATAAATTTATTCCTGGCCCGAAAATGACAAAGGAGATTTCATGATTGTTCCGGTAATTCTGGCAGGCGGGTCAGGCACACGGCTGTGGCCCCTGTCCAGGCAATTGTATCCCAAGCAGCTCATCAACATGTACAACCAGCATACCATGCTCCAGAACACGGTGCTTCGCCTGGAAGAAACCCGGCATACAGACCTGCCTGTGATTGTGTGCAATGAAGCACACAGGTTCATGACAGCCGAGCAGATGCGAAAGATTCAGGTCACCCCGCAGGCGATTATCCTGGAGCCGGCCGCCAGAAACACGGCACCTGCCATTGCCCTGGCTGCCATCAAGCTGCTGGCCATGGACCAGGACCCGGTGCTGCTGGTGCTGCCTGCAGACCACCGCATCGAAAACACCGATGCCTTTCACGCGGCAGTGCACCAGGGAGAAGCCCTGGCAGAAAAAGGATATCTGCTCACCTTTGGTATTGTTCCCACTTCCCCTGAAACCGGTTATGGATACATCCAGAAAGGGTCCGGGCTGGGAGACAATGCCTGTGAGATCAAACGGTTTGTTGAAAAACCGGATCTGCAGACAGCCCGCAGCTATCTGGCAGCCAAGGACTATTGCTGGAATTCAGGCATGTTCATGTTCCAGGCATCAACCATTCTCCAGGAACTTGAACGCCAGGTACCGGACATGGTAGCCGTTTGCCGAAGGGCCATTGCCGCCGGAAACCAGGACCTGGATTTTTTCCGGGTGGACAAAGCCGTATTTGAAAATGTCTCCCCGGATTCCATTGATTATGCGGTTATGGAAAAAACCCGGAAAGGGGTGATGATTTTTCTGGATGCCGGGTGGAATGACCTGGGGTCATTTGATGCGTTGTACCAGACCGAAACCAAAGACCAGGATGCCAATGTGCTCAAGGGGGACGTATTGACCCATGATGTCACAGACTCCTATATCAATGCCCAGAGCCGCCTGGTGGCAGCCGTGGGCCTGGAAGCGTTTGTGGTGGTGGAAACAAAGGATGCGGTCCTGGTTTCTCCGAGAAACCGGGTCCAGGATGTCAAGCAGATCGTGAAACAGCTCAAGGCCCTGGAACGTCCGGAATCCAGTACCCATGCCAAAGTGTACCGGCCCTGGGGGGATTATGAAACCATTGACATGTCCCAGCGGTACCAGGTGAAACGGATCACGGTGAAACCCGGTGCCAAACTGTCTTTGCAAAAGCACTTTCACCGGGCGGAGCACTGGACCGTGGTCTCCGGCAGCGCCATTGTCACCCAGGGGGACAAAGAATTTCTGCTCAAGGAGGATGAATCCACCTATATCCCCCTTGGAACCATGCACCGCCTGGAAAACCCCGGCAAGATTCCCCTGGAGCTTATTGAAGTTCAGTCCGGGCCGTATCTGGGAGAGGATGACATTGTCCGGTTTGATGATGTTTACGGCAGAAAAAAAGACCAGTGATGATTTTTATTGCAAATCCAGGCAAAATATTTCACACTACCTCTTTAACAGCAAAATGTGCACAGAAAAGACAAGACAAATGACAAGACCAAATTTGGAGCAGGTCAATGGCTGATATGATTCCTGAAACCATGAAAGGCAGATTTCTTCTGGCAATGCCGGGGCTTCCGGATCCCAATTTTGCCCAGACCTTGACCGGCATGTGTGAACACAATGAATCCGGGGCTTTGGGATTTATTGTCAACAAGATCCACCCGCTGCTCACCGGGCGTGAACTGTTTGAAGATCTGAATATCACCTGTGATGAGAGCGTGGATACGCTGGATATCTATCTGGGGGGGCCGGTGCAGCCTTCGGGCGTATTCGTGCTCCATGGCCCCCCATTTAACTGGAACGAAACCCTTCAGGTTGCTGATTGGCTGGCCCTGAGCAATTCCCGGGACATTCTGGAAGCCATTGCTGTCCAGAAAGGGCCGGAAGCGTTCATGATCATTCTGGGATGTGCCGGATGGGGCCCCATGCAGCTGGACAATGAACTGCATGACAATGCATGGCTCACCTGTCCCATGACCAGGGACATTATGTTTTCCACCCCGTGTGACCTGCGGTATGAAAAAGCCATGATGCTGATCTCCTGAAGCTTTCATACGCCGTGACCATGGCTTCTCAAACCCCGCTATATCAGACCGTTGACACCATTGTGGCCGACATCCTGGCGGTGATCCAGATGATGGAGGATCTCCCCCCGGGGTCTGGTAACGCCCTGGAGACGTATAAAAAAAACTGCCGCAGAATTCCGGAGCAGATCCGCTCCAATCGGATCAAAATTGCGGTGGTAGGCGCGATAAAATCCGGAAAAAGTACCCTGGTCAATGCCATTATCGGAAAAGAACTGGTGAAAATGGGGGCCGGGGTTGTTACCGCCATCACCACCCGCATCAGAAAAGGCGCCAGAAACCGTGCCACGGTTTTTTTCAAGTCCTGGGATGATATCAACCGCACCTTGAGAAACACCCTGGAGATGTTTCCAAAAGACAAACATGCCGGCCAAAAAACAGATATTGCGGCATTTGATCTGCGGCGGGAGAAGGACCGGGCATTTTTACAACAGGTGTATGAAAATCTGGTGAAAGATTTTCCTGTTACCGAAAAGGGGATACGCCCGGAAATACTGGTTATCCGCAATGCCCTGGAAGGATATGAAACCTGCAGGGATTTTGTGGGACCTGACCGTGGCAGTATGGTGTTTGATGCAAAACAGTTTGGAAACCACAAACTCTTTACCGGTGATCCAGCCAATGCGTTTTATGTCAGGGATGTCTGTCTGGAATTGTACGGAAAAGTCCTGGAACCCCATATTGAGATCGCCGACTGCCAGGGAGCGGATTCCACAGATCCGGCCCAGTTGACACAGATACTGGACTATGTTCAGGATGCCGGCCTCATCCTCTATTGTATCAGCTCCAGGACCGGACTGCGGCAGGCAGATCTGCAGTTTCTGGAGCTGATTCGGAAACTGGGACTGGCGGGTAACATGATTTTTATCAACAATTGTGATCTGTCCGAGCACGAAACCCTGGCAGATCTTCAGGCCGTTGAGAACCAGACCCGCCAGGATTTGGGATTGCTGGTAACAGAACCGGAGCTGTACGCTTTTTCCGCTTTGCTGGATCTGTTTTGTACCATGGAAGCCCGATTGCGCCAACGGCAAAGAAAACGGCTGGACCTGTGGCAGGAAGATACCGCCATGGCCGAATACAGCAAAAAATCAGCAGACAGATTTTTCCAGCGGTTTTCTGCCATATGCCGGCATCATTACCGCAGCCTGCTGGTGGCGGGCCATCTGGAGCGGCTGCTTTCCATGGTTGCGTCCCTGGAAGAAAAAGCGCTTTTGTTCTCGCAGGTGCTGGCATCTGACATGAACAGCCGCAAAAAAGCAGAAAAACAGCTTGAACAGGTACGTAACAATGTGACCAGGCTCAGATCCATTGTGGAACATTCTGTCCCGGGAGCGGTGTCCGGACTGACAAGAGAGATTGGAGCCGGACTGGACAAATCTTTTGCCCGGGATACGGTCCATATCCGCAAAAAAATCCGGGCGTATATCCGGCGCACCCCCCTTGATGCCGCACCGTACAAATACCGTGCCCAAACCCTTGGCATCAACAAAATTTTTTATCTGATGTTTCAGGATTTCAAAAGGGAACTGGACCTGTTTGTCATTGAACAGGTGCTGCCGGATATCAAGGCCCTGGTGGCTGAAAACGAAGCGCGTGTGGAAACCTATTTTCAATCTCTGCTGGATTCCTATCAGGTTGATTTTTTCCAACCGGATATTACAGTACTGCCGGATGGGGCCCCGGTTGATGTGCAGCAAACAGCAGCAAATCATGGAGAAACGGCCATGCGCGTGGATGTTCAGGCCATAAAAAAAATACTGGGACTGGTACTGCCCCGGACCGGTTTTTCCCCTGATTTTACCAGCCGGATGCAAACCGGCGCGTTTGCCGGAATGGGTGTAAACATACTGTTACAGTTGTTGTCTGTCTTCAAAGACAAAACCTGGTCTTTTTCTGTTGCCCCCGGATTTGATGCGGCTGCTGTTCGGATAAAAAAACACTGTCTGGCAGCGGCGGACCTTCAGATAGATCTGTTTCATGAACGATTGAAAAACAGGTATTTTGTGCCGCTGATCCAGGCCGCTGCCCGGGATTTTTCAGAAAAAATCCAGGAACGGTTTTCTCTGTATGCCTCTCTGGACGCTGATATGGAAGAGATGTTCGATCTGCGCCAGACCCAAAAACAGCGGGAGCAGGAAAAAATTACCACCATGTTGTTCAGACTGCAGCAAATTCGTATGGAAATTGAACGGATTACATGATATGGTTTCTCAGAATATCACAGAAACTGGGCACAATTTTTACCAACCCATCAGTTTTTTGGATAATGACATGAAAAAATTCGGCCCCGCTTGCTTACACTTTGATAATATGGATGAATCCCATATTTTTCTGATACGTCTTCACCTGCTGATGGTGATGATAAAGGCCAGGCTCATGGGATATCCCACAGGAGAGTTCAGAAAAAAAGCGGTGCTTGAAAACGCTGCAGCCGTCAACAAAATGATAGAAAGTACAGACCTGACCGTCCTGGGCCTGCAGTGCTCCTCCCATCTGTTTCGGCAGCGGGTCAAGCTGCTGGGTGTCATGGCGGTTGCTATCATATCTGATGATTATCCACTGGGAGTGCACCGCAGGGAGGCGGTTCTCGAAAATATTGACACCCTCATGGAAAGCGCATTTGCAACCAGAAAGCTGGCGTTGTTTCATGATGTGCTGAACGCGGCCTGATCCGGACTGTTTTACGGAGGCAAACCATTATTCAAGACGTAAAAATTGTGGTTGTTGAAGATGATTCAGCGCTGTTGCACCTGATGGTAAATGCCCTGCAGTATTGTGTAAACAGAGAGGTGAAAGGTTTCAGGGACAGTGCGCAGGTCCGGCAGTATTTCACGGAAGGAGGCAGGGCTGACATCCTGATCGCAGGCGTGGATAAGCCGGCAGTGAACGGATTTGCTTTCATGGTCCGGGTCAAACAGCAGCATCCGCATCTGACATGTATTGCCATGTCCGGCCTGGAAACCCACGCCGAAAAAGCGGCAGAGAAGGGGCTGGACGGATTTCTGGGCAAGCCGTTTGAGATCAACGACCTCTTTGATATTGTCCAGAACTATGTGGTGGACTCCCTTTGAATCAGGTGCTTCCTATCTTCGTCTGATATGGGGCACAACCTTTTCCGGCAGCCGGGAAGGGGAAAACGGCAGAAGGTTGAAAAGTTTGCTTTCCAGGGCCGTGGTCATTTCCCACATCATGGCGATCCGTTTCTGAAACCCTTTGTTTTCCCCATATCTGACCTGAATGTATTCCAGTCGTTTAGACAAAGGCACGACCTTGTCGTGAAGCACCCGTTTGTCAGCATAGTTGACAATCTCCGGCTCCGATACAGGGGCGTTTCGTTTGCAGCAGTCAAGGATGACATGCTGCCTTATGATATTTCCAACTTCGGGATACCCCATGTTTTCCAGCAGTTCTCCGCCGGTTTCAGAATGGACTTCACCGGTTTGAAAGCTTCTGGTTTTGGTGATGTCATGGAGCAGGGCCGCAGCAGTGGTCAGTTCCACATTGAGGGAAGGGGTGTTTTTTTTCAGGTGGCTGCACAGACAAACGGCGATATTGCCGACCATGACGGAATGGTCCACAATGTGGTCCATCATCTCCATGGTCTGGATAAGCGCAAAACATTGTTTTTGGGAGGGTATTTTCATAAAATTCTGTTGCAGTTATACCCTTTATTGATATGATAGGAAAGATATTTTTACAATACAGGATTCCCGTATGATAGACAAAATAATATCCGGTGGTCAAACAGGTGCGGATCAGGCAGCCCTGGATGTGGCCGTGAAATTCAATATCCCCCACGGCGGGTGGATCCCTAAAGGGCGGAAAACCGAAGCCGGTCCGCTGCCCCTGCGGTACCGGCTGACACAGATGCCCACAACCGATTACCGGGACCGGACCCGGAAAAATGTCATGGCATCCCAGGGTACGGCTATTTTTTACCGCGGCCGTCTTGCCGGGGGAACCCGGCTGACAATGGAGCTGGCGCAATTGAGTGAAAAACCCTGTTGTGCCCTGGATCTTCTGGGCAATGATCCCTTTGAAGCAGCCGTCATGCTCCAGTCATTTGTGGGGGAACACAGCATCTGCATCCTCAATGTGGCAGGTCCCCGGGCCAGTCATGACCCGTGCATTTATGCAGATGTGAAAATCATTCTGGAAACCCTGTTGTACCTGTTGTTTCTGGAACAGGAAAAAGACTGGCCCATTTTCTTTCCCGGCTGTTCAAAACCGGTGTTTCCGGATTCTCTCGATGCAGCGGTGCAACTGCTGGTTCAGGATCTGTCGTTGAAGGAAAAAGCAGATATTGCCCGGCTGGATGATACAAACATCATGGACCTGTATTTCTCCTGGCTGGATTTTCTGCGGTTTTTCCTGGGACTGGATGCGGGGAACAAACCGCTTGTGGCAGCCTGTCAAAAGCGGACGGATACCGCGTATTTTACCATTGAGGATGCGGTCATGGAAACCATCAAGGCCCTGAAAGTGCATTGTGACAAGACATACCAGCTGCGGGTTGTCAGATGATACCCATCAGGGACAATCAGGTATCTGACTGTGTCCCTGTGGTTACCTATGCCCTGATCAGCATGAACATGGTGGCATGGGTCCTCCAGCTCCAGGTGGGCCTGTACAATGAAGCCTTTTTTTACCATTACGGCCTGGTACCGGCAAAATACACGGTGGGGGAGATGTCCCGGCATTTTGGTGTGTTCAACCACCTGTTGTCCCTGTTTTCCTATATGTTTCTTCACGGTGGGTTCTGGCACCTGCTGGGAAATATGTGGTCCCTGTATATTTTCGGAGATAATATTGAATCCCATTTCGGGCCGGTCCGGTTTTTCGGGTTCTATATTCTGTGTGGACTGATATCCGGTGCGTGCCATTTTTTTTTCAATCCCTTTTCCATGGTCCCCACCATTGGTGCCAGCGGTGCTATTGCAGGGGTGATGGGAGCGTATTTTTTGTTGTATCCCCGGTCCAGAATCCTGACCCTGGTGCCCATTATCATCATTCCCTGGTTTATAGAGATTCCTGCATTTATTTTTCTGGGATTCTGGTTTCTGATGCAGTTTTTCAATGCTACCGGCCAGGGGGCAGGGGCCGGCATTGCCTGGTGGGCCCATATCGGGGGATTCATTGCCGGGCTGTTCCTTGTCAAGATAAACCAGGGCCTGCCCAGAACCGGCACCCAGCAGAAAATCAACCAATACACCAGAAAACAGCGCACCCCCAGGCTGCAGACCATTCTGGCAGCCCCGGCACCCAATGACCGGGATCTGTCCGGAAATATTGAAATCACGTCCCTGGAAGCCCTTGCCGGCACCCAGAAACTGGTGACCATCCCATGGGGATTTTACAAACCCCTGTACCGGGTATCCATTCCCCCGGGGGTGCGCCAGGGTACCCGTCTGCGGCTGGCCGGCATGGGCAGGTCAAAACCGGGACAATCCAAAGGCGACATGTTTTTAACGGTGCACATAAAAAATGCGATTTAAATCATTCGGCATACCGGTTCTTGTGATCCTTTTGTTCCTGGCACTGGGCCTGTCAATTTTGTATGCAGGGCTGCCTTTTATTGCCCAGCGAATTATTGAAAAACGGTATCATCAGGTGCTCACAGCCCACAACGCGGCATTTGCGGTGCAGCATGTGGGGCTTACCCGCACCCTTGTGTCTGACCTGCGCTTTGGCAGGGATATTTCCGCCGACCTGGTAAAATTGACATATGAACCACAGGGAATTCGACTGCCTGAGGCAAGGGAGCTGGCCATCTCCGGCCTCCGGATCACGGCACAGTATCAGGACAACCGGCTCTCCATTGATGGGCTGTCTGAACATATTGCCGGCATGGCGGCAAAAACCCGGCCTTCGGGAACGGGCCGGACATCCCAAAAGATGTCAGACTGGGTGGCACAACTGCCCGAGCGGTTTGTTTTTCAAAATGCCGCAATGGTGGTGACGGTTAAAAACAAACCGGTCAGAATTCCCTGGGACATGGAAATTCTGCTGGATAAAGCACAAAAAACCGCTACCTGCACCGCAACTGTGTATCCTTTCGGACAGACCGTTTCCCTGGCTGCCCGTGTGGACCTTGATGGAAACATACAGTCCTTTAAGCTGGAAACCCTCTCCTTTGCCCTGCACCATCTGGCCCGGTTTCTGCCGGAGCGCCTTGCCCCGATGCTGTCAGGTGCACCGGATCTGGTCATTGAACAGGTTTCCCACAACAACTGGGAAGTTGCGCTCACAGGCCTGCATCCGGAAAATACCCGCGGGTTCGGCATGGACCGCATCTTTGCCCGAATTTTAAAAGACCACAGCCAGTTCATTGTTCTGGGAGAATTTTCTCTCACCCACCCGCTGCTGTCAGATCTTGCATTTTACAGCCGGACCCTTGTGGACACAGCCCCGCCAGATGGCGAAAATGTCACATTTGAAGTAACCGGTGAAAGCCAGCCCACAGACCGGGTGGCGCTGGCGGATGAAACCCTGTCCGCCGTCATGGACCAGCCGCTGATTACCCTGTCTTTGCAGGGAAGCAGCCAGGCGGTTGAAGGCACCATGTCTGTGCGGTCAGGACAGCTCCTTGTCAGCCAGAAAAACAATAGGGTTTCCCTGGACCAGGTATCCATACGATCAGATATTCTCGGGGATCCGGCCGCAGGCACAGTGACGCTGGATCTGCAGTCACAACTCTCCGGGATTCAAGGGAAAAACGACACCTGGGTGGTGGATTTCCGGCGGATGGACACAGCCGGCCGGGTTTTATGGGACTTCAAAAAAAAGGGGGCAAAAGCGGTTACAGCAGACCTTACCGCAGAACTGCTCCAGGGAAGTATGTCTTCACCAGGTATGGGCATCGCTGCCCGGGGTATGTCTGTGAACCTGCCTGTTACCTTTCCGGATGCACGCGGATCAGGACGGTTTACTATAGAGGAACTGGTGTATGATGACCGCCTGCATCTTGGTGCCGCAGGCAGAATCCACAGAACCGGCCCTGCAGCAGTCACTTTTGACGGTACCTTAGAGATGCCCGATGCTGCTGATCTGTCCATCGCCTTTACCGGAAATGCCGGTCTCTCACCAGATCCCCATGTAAAAGTAGATGCTGAATCAGAACGGTTCCGGTTTTCTGCTTTTCGGTTTGAAAGCCTCCTGCCGGCAGTTCCCTGGTCTGCTGACTATGATTTTGATGTCACTGCCAAAGGGTCTTTTCTCTGGAACAACAACCTGGTAACCACAGGGGGGGAACTGGTCATCCATGACGGTACCCTGACCCTGCCGGATATGGACATGACGGCAGCCGGCATAAAGGGAACCCTGGCCATGAAGGATATTGTCAATCCGGTATCGTTTCCCGGCCAGGTGCTGACCATAGACGAGATCCAGGCCGGAGATTTTGCATTTTCCGATGCACATATCCGGTTCACCCTGGAAGCGGATCAGCACCTGGTGATGGAAAATATCCGTGTAAAATGGTGCAGCGGTTTGGTGTCAACGGAATCGGTCCGGCTCCCTTCTTCTGACGGATCTGTTTCCATGACCGTGTATTGTGACAGGATCCAGCTGAATCAACTGCTGGAACAGCTGGGCGGACTGCATTCCCGGGGAAAAGGCACCCTGAACGGCCGGATACCGGTCCGGTTCACGGACGGGGATATCTCCTTTGACAACGGGTTTTTGTTTTCCACCCCCGGGCAGGGGGGGCGTATTATTATAAACAATCCCCAAAAGCTTCTGGCCGGCATACCCGTGGATTCCCCCCGGTTTGTCCAGCTGGATCTGGCAGCAGAAGCGTTGCGGGATTTTGAATATACCTGGGCCAGGCTGACCTTGAACACAGTTGAAGACACATTGGCGGTGAACATGGAACTGGATGGAAAGCCCGGGCGCCTGCTGCCCTTTGTATACAAAAAAGACCTGGGAACATTTGTCCGGGTGGATGCCAAAAGTCCTGGATCGCATTTCCAGGGCATTACGCTGGATGTGAATCTGCGTCTTCCCTTCAACCAGGTGATGCAGTTTGGTAAAAAGATCCAGAAACTGATAAATTAAAAGGAGAGATTATGCCCCTCAAACACTGTATTATTCCGCTGATGGCGGCTCTCATGGTGTCCGGCGGCTGCCGCACCAGCCATGAAGTGGATGTCAAGCCGGTGGAGATAAAACCGATCCATATCACCATAGATGTGAATGTGAAGGTACAGAAAGCATTGGATGATTTTTTTGGAGAAATCGATGCACAGGAAGAAAAAATAATGGAAAAACTGGAGAACCAAGATGAATAATAAAAAAAAGACGGCTGTAATACTTCTGGTAATCTCGGGCATGCTGGCCGCTGCCTGGCCTGCGGCTGCCCAGGGCATCAAGGAGCGGATGAAAGAGCGGCTTCCTGTGATTGCAGAACTCAAGAAACAAGGCGTTGTCGGGGAAAACAACCGGGGGTATCTGGGGTTTGTGGGCAGTCAAAAAAGCCATGAACAACTGGTGGCAGCTGAAAACAAGGACCGGAAAACCATTTACGCCTATATCGCGGACCAGCAGAACACACAGCTGGAAGTGGTGGAAAAAAACCGTGCCCTGCAGCTGGCACAGCGGGCAGCCCCGGGCACCTATTTTCAGAAACCGGATGGCACCTGGGTGAAAAAATAAAAAAGATTGGACCTGACGGCGGGGTGTATTACTCCGCCAACAGGCCGGTCAGCTGCTTGTGGATACAGTAGTAGATATCTTCGTCACTGCCGAATACATCCACCACATCCTTGTGGTTGATCAGTTTTTCCACCACAAAGGCGGTAAGATACAGGCTGGCAATATTGGGATTGGGAACCAGGGTGCGGAAAGGGGCCACTGCATAGTCAATATCAAAATCCTCTGATTTGATGAGATTGTCCAGGCACCGGACGATCTGGTTCTCAATGGAAGCTTTGCTCACGGTTTCGATATGCCCGTCTTCTATAAGCTTCATGGAGACCTTATTGGCAAAAAATTCGGTATTGTCCCGGATCGTGCTGATGGTTCTGATACGTTCCCTCTCCTTTGATGATTCTATCTTGGAAAGCAGTTTTGCTTCTCTGTTTCCAGAGTAAAATATTTTGGCCATGGGATATATTTCCTTACCTTTATAAACAATTCGATTTTTATGTTAATCTGTAATTATAGAATACAAACAGGATAATTAGCAAGGGTAAATCCTAGGTATCCTCAATAATCATCTGGGGGGTACGGGCCTTGAATTTGCTGATTTTCAGCCGGAATGCCACCTGGTCGTAAAACCCGGGTGCCTGTAAAATATCCGGGGCATTGAAGTGAAAGGCTTCCACCAAAGGTCCGGCCGGATTATCCGCCTGCTGCAGCAGCATTTTGCGGTGGGAGCCGCCCAAAATATGAGAGGAGATCACCTTGAGGCGGCGGGACAGGAAAACCGGTTCAGGATTGGCCATGCCAAAGGGACGTAAACGGTCCAGTTCAAGGGCCAGGTCAAAGCTGATATCATCCAGGCCGATCCGGGCATCGATGGTCAGGGTTTTTCGAAAATCGGTTTCAAAATAACGGGTTTCCAGGTGGTTATTCAAACCGGTTAACAGATCCGGCAGCTGCTTCTTATCCAGGGTCAAGCCGGTTGCCATGGCATGGCCCCCGAATTTTTCCAAAAGATGGGCATTTTCCGTCAGGGCCTGGTGAATGTTGATATGGTTGATACTTCTGCCGGAACCCATGGCCGTTTCCCCGTTGCACGCCAGCAACAGCACCGGACACACATATTTTCTTGCCAGTTTTGATGCGGCAATCCCCAGCACACTGGGATGCCATTTTTTGTCCCAGAGCAACAGCAGGCGGTTTTTGAGCAGGGAAGGGTCCTGCAGGATACGGTTTTCAATGTCGTTTACAATCTCCCGCTCGATGGTCTGGCGACGGACATTCATCTCATCCAGCAGAAAAGCGGTTTTTCTTGCTTCTGCCGTTTCCCGGCTGGAGAGCAGGGAGACACAGATCCTGGCATGGGACATTCTGCCGGCGGCATTTATTCTGGGAACAATTTTATAGGATAAGTCATCGGAATCCAGCCGGCTGATATCCAGGCGGGCAGCCGCCGCAAGGGCCTGGATGCCGGGTCTGGGATTTTTTCTTATCTGTTTGATGCCGGCCATGCACAATATCCTGTTTTCATGGACCAACGGTACCATATCCCCGATGGTGCCGATGGCAAACAGGTCCAGAAACTGGACGAGCCCTGGTTCCGGGAAGTCATTCCATATGCCGTTTTCCCGGAAAAACCGGCGCAGGGCCATGACCAGAAAAAACACCACCCCCACCCCTGCCAGAAAAGAAAGACCTGATGCACAGTCCGGCTGCTTGGGATCCAAAATGGCCCATGCTGCAGGCATAAAATGCCCTGGTTCATGGTGGTCCGTTACAATGACGTCCATATCTTCCATGGCTGCCGCTGCCACAGCGTCCATGCTGCTGATGCCGCAGTCCACGGTGATGATCAGGTCGATATGCCGGTCAGCGGCCATGTGGATATGGGCGGGTGCAATCCCGTATCCTTCCTTGATGCGGTGGGGGATATACCAGGACACGTCCGCATCCACCAGGGACAAAAATTCATGGATCAGGGTGGTGGCGGTGACACCGTCTGCATCAAAATCACCGAATATCAGGATTTTTTCCCGGTTGACAACCGCTGTATGGATACGTTCCACCGCCTTTTGCATGTCTTTCATGGAAAAAGGGTCGGTGAGGTGGTCAAAATTGGGATTGAGAAAAAAACGGGCCGTATCCACTGTGGTGAACCCCCGGTTCCAGATCAATCCGGCAGTGACCGGATGGCATCCCAGGCCCTGTGAAAGCAGGCGGACCCCTGCAGGATCAGGTGTTGCAAATGTCAGGTGTGTGTTCATATCGCCGCATTGGTGTTGGTGTGCCGCATTGGTGACGGTTGAAAACGTTTTATAATAATTGCAGGCGGCAAAGTCAATCCTGGTTTTGGACACCAGGATATTTGCCATAGGCATGCCAGGTTTTAATCGTTTTGTGCAGTATCCTGTCCCGGACCCCGCCCCTTGTGGTGTCCTGTGCCCGGCCCGAGATCTGCGGGGGCCTGTTTGCATAAGAACAATGAAGTGTAGCCACCCGCCCTTTGTTTGGCATCATCCCGGCACATTTTACCAGGCCCCCTCCGAATCTGACGGTCCGTTCACAGGACACCACAAGGGGCTCCCTATGGCTTTCACACTGCTATGGCAAATATCCGGTTCAGCAATTCGCAGTTGGGGATTGATATTTTTTGATATTGTGCTACAAATGATGAATTATGGCCAATGTGTTGACAATATCAGGGCAGAAAGGCGGTATCGGCAAAAGTGTCATTGCCGTCAATCTTGCCGCCTGCCTGGCGGTATATGAAAAAAAAATACTGCTTATCGACTGTGATCCCCAGGAATGCGGCACAGCATGGGCAGGCACTGATGATGCAGGACACAGCAGTGACTTGGTATCTGTTTTCACCGGAAAAGCACGGTTTTCAGATGCTATCATGAAAACATCCCTTCCGGGACTGGATATCCTGCCGGCTGGATTCGGTCTGTTTGAAACCGGTTTGAAGCTGTCGGAAAATACCCCCAACCAGGCCATTCTGCGGCTGCTGATCCAGGAAGATGCCCCGGTGGGTTATGACTATATCATTGTGGATGCCCCATCCAATTTCGGGTTTTTGAGTATAATGGCCCTGGCTGCGGCAGATTGGCTCATCATTCCTGTCTGCCCGGGTTCTCCGGTAACGGCAGCATGTGACAGCCTTCTCAAACTGGTACAATATATTCGAAAAAACCACAATATTCCGTTAAAGGTAGGGGGATTTGTTTTTAACCAATGGCAGACCCCGGAAGAGATATTACGTGTTTCAGCCATGGAAAATATGGCCCGCATATCAGACCTGGCATTTGATATCCACATTCCCTATGACCCGGCAGTTGAAAAATCCATTGAAAATAACACGCCCCTGGTATTGTATGACATAAAATGCCCTGCAGGGGCCGCTTTTTTACAATTTGCAAAAGAAATCGATTTGAAATTTACACAAAGGGGTGTTCCATGAAAGTGACAGATCCGGAACTGATCCAGGAAAGTGAAAAAGAGTTCATCGATACCATCAATGCAGAGCTTGACTGGGAGTCCATAGAAAAACTGCTGATGCAGAAACATGGATTTGCCCTGCAGGATGAGGTGGACTACAAACAGGGGGATCTGGTGGTGTTTGACAACCAGATTGCATACCGGTTCGATTTTGAGGTAAAGGTGCCCCTGTCTGTGGTTTTCAACCGCCAGGGGGAATGTTTGGATATGTCCACATCACACAGGGATGATGAACCTTTTCCGGCACCTGCCCCCGAAGAAATGGCGGATATCAGGGACCGCAGCAGCGAAAAGGTGGGGCAGCTGGCTTCGAACATAGCTGACATGATATCTGAAATCAACCAGGGAGATGATACACCATGACACAGCAGACCCCTGTTACCCCGGAGATTGTAAAACAGCAACTGGATGAAATACTGGCCCGGGAGATCATATCGTTTGTTGATCTTGATGTGGATGCTGCCATGATGTCCTTTAACCTGGCCACCATAGCCTGCATCACCCTGATTGTGGAACGGGAAAAGGAGATCAAGCAGTATGCGGATTTTCCACCGGAACGGTACCTGCTGGATAGCTTTTATGCGGAACTGACAGATATCGGCCTTGCCCATGATGAGTATCTGGAAAATGCTGTAACCGCCTGTTTTGAAAAAGGATACATGCGGGAAAATGAGAACGGGCAGCTGTATGCCGAGATGCCGGCATTCATGATGGCAGGAATTCTGGATTCCATGTTTCCGGGCATGCAGAGCATGAATCTCATCGCTTTTGTCCTCCAGATGAATGATGAAGTGAATACCGGCCGCAAAAGCCTGGACCTGGCCAAAAAAAGTTTTGCAGCATCCCTGAAATCCAGCGGGGTTTCTGTATCAGGGGATAATGCCACCAAGCGGGCATCTGAAATGAAAGCCGGTAAAATTAAGGCTGTTCAGGAGAGCAGAGAGGTTTCCAGGAAACTGAAAAAAGAAAACCTGGACCGGCTGTCCAGGCTGGTGAAGACCCGGCGCAAAAAATCAGACGGATACCAGCAGAAGGTCCAGGTCACGGATGTGTTTGACAAGGGACCCACACCGGAAGAGATCGCAGCCCGCAAAGAAGAGGTCCGCAAAGCGGAAGCAGCGGCAAAAAAAGCAGCTGACCTGGCCCGGCAGCTGGCGGAAAAAGAGGAAAAAGTCAAAGAAGCACAAATCCTGGCACAGGAAGCGGCAGAACAGCGCAAAATTCTGGAAGAAAAAGAACAGCAGCTCCAGGATGCCAAAAAGATGGCTGCCAGAGCAGAAGAGCGGGCAGCAGATCTGGAAGCCAAAGAAGCTGCCATGGCTGAGCGGGAGGCCAGTCTCCGGGCCATGGAAGAGCGTATCAAGGCAGAAGAGGAACAGATCCGAAAACAAAAAGCATCAGATGCAGCAACCGCTGAAAAACTAAGCCCGGTGCCTGCACATAATGGTTCTCCAGATTCCGGTGAAGCGGATATCGCAGCAAAGATTGCCGCGTTTGAAAGTGATTTGGCAATGCCCTGTCCTGTGTGCGGATCGGGGAAAGTTGTTTCCAGTACAACAGAAAATGGCAAAGCATATTTTTCCTGCTCCAGTAACGACTGCCGGTTTGTGAGCTGGGACAAGCCCTATCATTTTTTGTGCCCCTTGTGTAAAAATCCGTTTTTAACGGAGACAACCACCCCGGACGGGGAAAAAGGGCTCAAATGCCCCAGGGCATCCTGTGGCTATTCCCAGCAGAACCTCAATGATCCAAAACTGAATATGGCTGCATCAAACGGCACAGCAGCAGAACCCAGAAAAAAAAGAAAGGTTGTCAGAAGAAAAAAGAGGCGGTAATGAACATAACATTCACGGATCAACGGCTGGAACATATTTATGTCAAAGCCGGACAGGGATCCCGTCTTTCCAGAGAAGACGGGATCTGTATTTATGAAACATCCGATCTTATGGGGCTGGGACAGATCGCCCACCATGTCAGATCTCAAAGACACGGCAAAAACGCCTATTATATCTATAACCAGCACATAAATTATACCAATATCTGCAAAAACCGGTGCCGGTTCTGTGCCTATGCCAGAAATGAAAATGATGCCGATGCCTATGCCTGGTCCATGGCAGACATTGAACAGCGCCTGATGGACCGGATTGATGAACCGGTGGATGAACTGCACATCGTCGGCGGTCTCAATGAAACCCTGGGGTTTGATTATTACATTGATTTGCTGAAAACCGTGAAGCGCATCAGACCCACTGCCGCCATCAAGGCCTTCACCTGTGTGGAGATAGATTATCTGTCCCGTCTGTCCGGCCTGGGCATTGAACAGACCATCCTGCAGCTCAAGGAAGCCGGGCTTGACATGATGCCCGGCGGCGGCGCAGAGGTGCTCAACACCCGGATCCATGATGCCCTGTTTCCCAGAAAAATCGACCATAACCAGTGGACTCAGATTGTAAAGGCAGTGCATGCAGCCGGGATCAAGACCAATGCCACCATGCTCTACGGCCATATTGAAACCATTGCAGAACGGGTGGACCATTTGATGGCCCTCCGGGAGATCCAGGATGAAACCGCCGGGTTTTCCGCATTTATTCCCCTGGCCTTTCATTCCCAGAACACCAAACTGTCCCATCTGCCTCCCACCACGGCAATGGATGACCTCAAGGCCGTTGCAGGGGCACGCCTGATGCTGGACAATTTCGACCATATCAAGGCCTACTGGGTGATGATCGGAGAACCGCTTGCCCAGGTGGCCTTAAGTTTCGGTGCAGATGACCTGGACGGCACCATTATTGAGGAGCGCATCACCCACACCGCCGGCGCCAGGTCTGCCAAAGGACTGACCCGGGGCCAGATGGAGAATATGATCTGCAAAGCCGGATTTAATCCGGTACAGCGGGACTCTTTTTACAATCCCAGAACCACACAGCCGAACCCATGACACAACTATCCGATATTATGAAAAAAATACAGAAACACCAGCGCATCGGCAAAGATGAGGCCCTTGTTCTGCTGACCTGTTCCGATCTGCTGACCCTGGGAGCCCTTGCCCATGAAAAACGCTTTTTTCACCACCCGGATAAGGATGTTACCTATGTGAAGGACCGGAATATCAATTACACCAATATCTGCATGTCCGGGTGCCGGTTCTGTGCCTTTTACAAACATCCGGGCCAGGACGGCGGGTATGTGATATCCCGAAAAGACCTGTATGATAAAATTGCTGAAACCATCGATCTGGGGGGCACCCAGATTCTGCTCCAGGGAGGGATGCACCCGGACCTGGATCTGGATTTCTACCGGTCCATGCTGGCATTTATCAAGGACAACTTTGCTATCCATGTTCATGGCTTCTCTCCGCCGGAGATCGATTTTATTGCCAAAAAATCCAGCCTGTCAGTGGCACAGACCATTGCATATCTCCAGCAGGCAGGACTGGATTCCATACCCGGCGGTGGTGCGGAAATTCTGTGCGATGATATCCGCAGCAAAGTGTCCCCTGACAAATGCGCCACCGATGCCTGGCTGGAGGTGATGCGCCAGGCCCATCTGGCAGGGATGCGCTCGTCTGCCACCATGATGTTCGGCCATGTGGAAACCGATGCCCATGTGGTGGAACACCTGGACAGGATCCGGCAGCTCCAGGATGAAACCGGCGGATTCACCGCGTTCATCCCCTGGACATTCCAGCCTGCCAACACCCGTATACCTGCGGAGAAAAAAACCGGTGTGGAATATCTCAAGGTGCTGGCTCTCAGCCGCATTTTTCTGGACAATATTGACAATATTCAGGCATCCTGGGTGACCCAGGGGGACAAGATCGCCCAGACCGCGCTTTTTTTCGGGGCAAACGACATGGGATCCACCATGATCGAGGAAAATGTGGTGGCATCGGCAGGGGTGGATTTCATGCTCCCGGTGGAGGAACTGCAGCGGCTGATAACCACTGCCGGGTTCACCCCCAGGCAGCGGGACTGCTATTACAACCTGTTGTGACACTGCTGAAAACCATGACGGCACACAGCATTTTACGGCATGGAAAAGATTATACCCCAGGTGACTATGATGGCACCGGACCTCCGGGAAACCAAAGAACAGGAAGCAGGGTGCCCCATGGAACAGGAAGCAGGATAACACAGGAAAATTGGGTGATACAGAAAATATGACAGCACCGGGATCAGGCATCAGATATATCACACAACCCTCAAAATCCAGGACATTCCGGGCCGGGTGGGTGATCAAGGATCCCTGGACTGTTTTGGAAAATGCCGGGGTGGTGGTGGCAGGCGGACAGATCCAAAAAATTGTTGTCCCTGTGCCAAAGGATGCATCTGTTGTTGACCTGGGGCCTGGCGTGCTCATGGCCCCGCTGGTGAATGCCCACCTGCACCTGGAACTGTCCGCCTTGAAAAACAGGCTGCCCCTGGGCAAAGGGTTTGCCCCCTGGGTGGCGGCCCTGATCAGGGAACGGGAAGCCGCCGGCATCCTCACCCTGAAAGCAGCGGCACAAAAGGCTGCTGCATCCCTGCGGGATATGGGGGTGGGTCTGGTGGGTGAGATCTCCACTCTGGGCATTACCCGGCAAATGCTGCACACCCGGGGACAGGCCGGAGTCTGGTTCAAAGAATTTCTGGGGGATGAAAAAGAATACCTGGGGGATGAAAAAAAGGGTCTAAACCTCAAAAAACAGGTTCCCCTTTCCTTTTCAGCAGCAGGACACGGCCCCCACACCACCGCGCCAAAGCTGCTGACAGCATTGAAAAAACGTACACGGGCAGCCGGCCTTGTTTTTTCCCTCCATGCGGCAGAATCTGATGTGGAAAAAGATTTTATTGCCGGCACCCGGAGCGGGTGGACCGATTTTCTGGCTTCCCGGGGAATCGACACCACTGCCTGGCCCGTGGGAAACAAAACCCCGGTGGCATATCTGCATGATCTCGGGGTGCTGGATAGTACCACCCTGGCCGTGCACCTGCTCCATGTCACTGACAGGGACCTGGATATTCTGGCCCGGACCGGGACAAAGCTGTGCCTGTGCCCCAGGAGCAACCTGAACCTGCATGGGATCCTGCCGGATATTGCCTCTTTTCTGTCCCGGAACCTGGCGCCTGCCCTGGGAACTGACAGCCTTGCTTCCTGTGATTCTCTGGATGTTTTTGATGAAATGGCCTTTGTCAGGCATCACTATCCGCAGATTCCTTTGCCGGACATTCTGGCCATGGCCACGATATATGGTGCCAGGGCCCTGGGGCTGGGAAATCACTGGGGCACTCTGGAAACCGGCAGATCTGCCCTGTTTTTATACCTGGATATGGCAGCCCGCACCCCGGCTGAAGTGATGGAAAAGGTGACCGCCTATGGCATCTGAGAATCTGTATATGGGAAGAATCAGCTATATCAATGCATCTCCGGTGTATTACGGCCTGGACCACGGCCTGGCACCTGACTGGCTCACCCTGGTGACGGATGTGCCGGCCGTCCTGAACCAAAAAATAATCGCCAGTGATATTGATATCAGTCCCATATCTGCCGCACATTATGCCCTGCACCACAAAGAGCTGCTGCTGCTGCCCGATTTTTCCATCTCCTGCCGGGGACCTGTGATGAGCGTGATTTGTGCTGCTGATTACCCTCTGGATGACCTGAGCGGAAAAACCGTGATGTTTTCCAGAGAATCCGCCTCTGGTGCGGCATTTTTAAAAATGATCTTTGCCCGGCGGGGAATACGTCCTGATTTCAGAACCGGTCCGGTGGGGGATATCACCGCCGTCCCGCAGGATGTGGATGCGGTCATGGTCATCGGCGATGCAGCCCTGACCCAGCCCTGGAAGAGCCGGTTTTCCCAATGGTATGACCTGGGACAGCTCTGGTATGAGATGACCGGTCTGCCGTTTGTGTTTGCCGTGTGGGTGGTGCGGCGGGCCTATGCCGCAGTCCGTCCCGCCCAGGTGGCCCGGGCCCTGGATCTGCTCATAGCCAGCCGGGAAGCAGGCTATGCCCATCTGGATACGGTCATTGCTGCGGG
>Ga0102940_1000715_pt1 | contig 22314 bp, 16 predicted proteins | sample SalPonR2_C_D1_MG_FD_78215 | JGI IMG/M metagenome (GOLD analysis project Ga0102940, IMG submission 78215) | Salt pond soil microbial communities from South San Francisco under conditions of wetland restoration - Salt Pond MetaG R2_C_D1_MG | ecosystem: Environmental > Aquatic > Marine > Intertidal... | reverse complement strand
GTCGTCGGAGAAGCCTTTATCTTGTTGGTGGCAGGAGGCACAGGAGATCGTTCCGTTAGCACTTAACGCCTTATCGTAGAAGAGGACTCTGCCCAGCGTGGCGCCATCATTGGTGATGGGGTTATCGGCCGGCGTGTTATCGGTGCCATTGATGGAGGTCGGTAACGGGCCCGGAGAATCGGTGGTAAAATGGGTCGGTAGGTTTAAATCTTCATAATCATAAGGCGAAGTTGGGAGGTTGAGCGGGCTTTCGACCGTGGGGGTAAAGTCTTCTTCGGTAGTACAGGCAGCAAGGCCAAAAGTAATCAGTACGATGATCGCAAAAGAGGTCGAAGGGTAGGGCAGATAGATGCGCATGGTATTTGATGTTGAGCCGCAAGATTTTGCGGCTTTACTTGGAGTTAGACGAGCGCCGGAGGATGGGGTTTAATCGGGGAGCGAAGTTGAGCCGCAAGATTTTGCGGCTGTACTATCGCCTGATCAGGTTTTGGGCGGAGCCAGTTTGGTGGCGCTACCGCGTCTGTACGTTGAGCCGCAATATTTTGCGGCTGTACGTTCGTCCCTTCGTCCCTCGGGACCTCTATCTCTCCGTCTCTGCACGATCCGGAGGATCGTGGTCCATTTCTCCGGCACTATCTTCTTTTAAAAGGTTCAACGCACGTGGCTTTCTTGTAGCCTGACTATGGCTTTTAGCACCTTGTCGCGATTTTTGCGGCTCGTCATCCATTTCGGCAGGCGGCTGCCTACGCTGCGGTTGCTGTATTCCGGGCCGGAGCGCTCGCGTAGGGTGGCGCGGATGTGTTGCTCAAGGAAGGCCAGGTGGTCATGGTTGTAGGCCCACAACAGATGGCCCTCTACTTTGGTCGTTAGCCACAGAGGCAGATGGAAATAAGGATCGACTGCTCCACCGGTAAGATAGGTGCGGCCACGCACTTGTTTGCCAGAGGAATTCGTGAAGAAAAGCGTATCCGGGGTTTCCGTCAGCATTTTGCTGTGGCCACAGTGTACGCAGATCAGACGGATATCGAGGGCCGCTTCCGCGGAAAAATCAACAACGGGGGCTTTGACCATCGCCTGCCGTTCACACTGTGGACAGACGATTAGTACTTCGTGCATAAATTGCCGCAGTTGGGTTTGATAAGCATCGGTGGAACGTTTTTCGGACATAGCAAACGGCGTAAGGTGAGGTGTATAGTGCGTTGAATAGTTAGGATAGTAAAATACGGATTTAGGCGGGACGGCGGTCTCTATTCTCCTTCATCGGTCCGCTTTTATGATTTCATCGCTTTTTTCTTCCTGGAATAAACAACAGCCCCTATTGCGAGTAGGGCGTAGATGCCTAAAATAAAAGCTAGCTGTTCGCGGTTTTCCTGCCACTCAAAGATAAAGATAAGGATACCGGCTACTAGTAGGCTAACCATCGTCAGGATAGCCAGGAAATAGGGGGTATTGGTTTGGACTCGCCGGACAAAGTTGGCATAAGCCATAAGCAAGGAAACGAGGATAAAGGTAATGCTACCAAATTCTAAAATGACCTGTAGCGTACCGGAGAGCACCAGGATAAAAGCCATTAGGCTCATCAGGATGATGGCATTGGCGGGGATGTAAAACTTGATTTTCCGGGCAAGGATAGCGGGCAAATAGCCGTCGCGGGCAATCACGGCCATCAGACGGGATGCTCCGAAGAGGGTACCGCTGATCGCACTCGAGGTCGCCAATAGAGCACCCAGGATAACAATAATATGCCCCCAACTCCCCAGGAATTTAGCGGCCCCGGCGGCCAGCGCATACTCTTTGTCGGCAATGAGGTCCGCTTTGGGAATCACGGTAAGAGCGGCTACCGCGAGAGCGGTATAAAAAAGTGTGGCAATGATGATAGACGAATAAATAGCCCGGGGGATATTCTTTTGCGGATTTTCCATTTCATCATAGGCGTGAATTACTAATTGAAAACCTTCGTAGGCTACAAAGGTAATGGCCGACACAATCAATATGCTGGGTAGCGTGGTGCCCTGCTCTATGAGCGGCAGGGTATTTTGTATATCTCCTTCACCAAACAATAGTCCGGAAATAAAAAGCAGGATAATGATCTTGGTATAGACGAGGAAATCCTCGATCCGACCCATTCCCCGGACGCTAATCAGGTTGATCACGGCAAAGATGGTGATGATCAGGCCGGCGACCAATTTATTACCCCATGGATGATAGAGGAAAGCAAACTGACTACAAAAATAGGAGGCAAAGGTAAACGCATAGAGCGCCAGGGTGCTGATATACCCAAAAACAATCAGCCAACCGATGACGGAGGCTGCCAGGTAATTGTGGGGAAAGGTTTTCTTGTAAAAGGAATAGGTAGCGCCTTCATCTTTGTACAATAAGGCTAATTTGACGTAGGAATAGGCCGCAAAAAAGGCCAGCACGCCACCGATGAGAATGGCTATTGGCGTGGTGTTGCCGATTTGCTCGACCGAAACACCCAGGATGGCAAAGATGCCTCCGCCAACCATGCCCCCCAGGGCCACGGCAATGAGCTCGGGTAGCCGTAACTCTTTACGCCTCGTTCTGGTTAGTTTATTCATTCTTTCCCTTCAAGGGGCAGCTTCACCTCCTCATCCCACAGGTATTTATTGAACCACTGCCAGTTGTGCCACAGGGCTGCGAGGCGCTCTTTGGGTTTGGTAATACCGTGGCCGAAGCCCTTGTAGACGATCAATTTAGCGGGTACGTCATTATCGCGCAGCCCCTGTACCAACTCGTAGGCATTGGCAATGGGCACGCGCCGGTCAAATTCACCGTGCTGAATCAAAGTAGGTGTACTGGCCTGCGTAATATTGGTCATGGGCGACGTTTTGCGGTACACGGCTTCGTCTTCCCAGGGCGTCGCCTGCAGGTATTGCCGGGTGAAGGGGTGAATATCGGTATTCACGTAGTAGGTCATCCAGTTGGAGATACCGGCTCCTACCGAAATGGCCTGGAAGCGATCGGTATTCGTGGTGAGGAAGGCCGAGATATAGCCCCCCTGACTCCAGCCCATACAGCCCATTTTGCTGGTGTCGATCATACCTTGCTCATCCAGGTAATCGACGCCGGAGAGGACGTCCCAGGCATCACCTACCCCCAGGTTGCGCACGTTGAGCGAGCGGAATGCTTCGCCATAGCCGGCCGAACCGCGGTAGTTGACGCGCAGCACCAGCGCCCCTTTGTAGAGCCACTGATTGATAGGGTACACGTAGCCATAAATGGGCGTGGGGCGATCCACTCCGGTGGGCCCACCGTGGATGACGACCAGCAGAGGATATTTTTTGTCGGGGTCGTAATCATCAGGCTTGTGTAGTACGCCCTCGATCTCCGTGCCGTCGCGACTTTGCCAGCTAATCACTTCGCTCTCGGCAACTCGCCAATCGATAATTTGGGCGGTGATACTGGTAATGCGCTGGGGTGAGGTGCCTGGGGACCAGGCATAGACCTCGGGCAGATCATCGCCATTATCGGCGCGGAAGGCAAAACGGCGTCCATTGTCGGTCGTGGTAAAGCTGAAGATCAACTGAGGCTTGTCGAGGGCCAACCTGACCGCACCGGAGTTGGGGTCAATACGGAATAGGTGCGCCTGTGTTTTTTGCACGGCAGTGGCGAAAATACCCCGCTCAGTCCAGCGGGCACCGCCCAGGTTTTCATCAAAATCAGTGGCTAATTCCAGAGGCTCTCCTCCAGCAACGGGTATACGAAACATCCGGCCGTTCGTATAGTAATTGGAGGTACGGTCATCGACATCAGAGCTGTAGAGAATGTGCTGGCTGTCGGGCGACCAATCTTCAAAGCTGTCAAAGCTGGGATTATCTACCAACACCCGGTGCCCCCCGGTGGCCACGTCGAGGATGGAGATATCGGCATCAAAGAAGGAGTTGATCAGCGGATCGGGCGTATGCGTCAGAGCGATATGTTGGCCGTCGGGTGACCAGGCAAAATCGCGAATAGTGAAGTCCACACTATCGAGCAGGGCTTCGGCTTTTGGCCATTCGATACAGTCCCAGGACTGGGCGGTGGAGTCCTGAGCATCGTAGCAGGGTAGACTGGAGGGCGCCGGTTGATCGGGATCAACCTCCACCGCATACAGCCAGTTAAGTTGGAACTCATCCTCATCTACTTCATAGGCCCCAAAGCGGTCGGTGCGCTCTTTTTCCTGCTTTTCGTCTCCTACCGTACGGGTGAAGGCAAGGCGGGTACCGTCGGGTGACCAGGCATAGTTGCCAATATTGTCCTCTTCGTGCGTCAGTTGTACGGCTTCCCCGCCGCTGATGCGGATAGCGTGTACCTGAGCCTTTTCGCCCCGTTTGGCCACAAAGCTGACCCATTTCCCATCAGGTGACCACTGCGGATTGGTACTGCTGCCGTCGGAGGTATTCGTCAATTGAAAGGGGGCTTCTCCAGCCTTGCGCAGCCAAATTTCAGTATCGTAGCCATTATCAGCCCAGTCGACGCTACGTACGGTATAGACGAGGTGTTGGCCATTGGGTGATATGACGGGCGTACCCACGCTTTTTAGCGACAGCACCTCCTCAAAGGCCGGTACGTGCTTGTCTTGCGCGATTAAGGTAGCGGTCAGGCCAAAAAAGGCCAGGAAGAGGAACAGGTTTTTCATAAGGCAGCAGGATGATTTAAATGATATAGGTTTTGTACCTCGGGGATTAATTCCGTCCGCCGGCACTCGCTTCCGGGGCCTGCAGCAAGCTGAAGAACTGATCCAACTGCGGAATGATGATGATTTCGGTGCGGCGGTTCTCCTGGCGTCCGGTACTGCTTTCGTTGCTGGACTTTGGTAAATACTCAGAGCGGCCGGCAGCAGTCATGCGTTCGGGAGCCACATTGTAGCGCCATTGTAGAATGCGTACGATAGAGGTGGCGCGCTTTACGCTCAGGTCCCAGTTGTCTTTCAGACAATCGGTAGCAATCGGTACATTATCGGTATGGCCTTCGACCATCACTTCGATATCGCTGTGGTCGTTAATGACTTTAGCCACTTTGCTCAGGACTTGTAGAGCGCGTTGATTTACCTCGGCACTACCCGATTGGAACAGTAGTTTGTCGGAGATCGAGACATAGACCACCCCCTTTTTTACTTCAATTTGAATGTCCTCGTCGTTGATGTTGTCCAGGGAGCGCTTTAGGTTCATCACCAGGGCGAGGTTAATGGAGTCTTTTTGTTGGATAGACTGGTTGAGGTCCTGAATGTACTCGCTCTGTTTGTTGAGGGATTCGAGGGTAGATTTTACATTTTCTGCACCCGTTTTACTCAGGATAGAGAGTTCCTCCAAACGGGAGAGGAGGTTGGTGTTATTTTGTTTTTGGAAATCCAGCTCGCGCTCCAACAGATCGACCTTATTATTCAAGCCCTGGATTTCACCATCTTTCTGCTGTATGGTTGCCTGACGATTACTCAACTGTTGTTGCAAGGCGGCTGCGTTCTGGTTGCAATCGGTCAGGTCTTGCTGTGTATTGCGCAGCTGCGTTTGCAGGTCATCGTAGTTCCCCTGTAGAGAGAGGTATTCTTTTTTACTCACACAAGAAGAGAGCAGGACCATCAGGCCCATGATTGGTACAAGTAGCTTGCTTTTCATTGGTAGATACGTTTTCAGTGTATTTGGCTTCCGCTAAAAATACGGATTTAAAAAGGAAATGGGAAGTTGGGATTGGGAATTTGGAGTTTGGAATTGAGGTGGTGGCCCGCCGGCTCTCAGCCGGCGGGCCGCTTTGGCAGGTACAGCAGTCAACCTCTTACCGTCCGATCGCGATGGAAACGTCGAGCCGGGGCTCATACCTCATACCTCCCCCCTCACACCTGGGTTAATGTTCTATCCGGACATTCCTGGTTAGCGAGGTGCCGCGCACCTGTACAAAATCGAGGGGAATAGAAATTAGTTTTTCGAGCGTGGGCATCATCAGATTGAGGTGGAGGTGAGGACCGTCGACATATCCGGTAGCTCCGGAACGCCCGATGGGTTGTCCGGCAACGACCTGGTCACTCAGTTCTACCAGGACACCCTGCTGCATCAGGTGGGAGTATTGGGCAATAGTGCCATCGCTGTGTAGAATCATCACGGTATTGGAGTACGGCATGTAGGCATCACCCTTGCCACCTACATCGGAATCTTCAAATAAATACCCCACGATGCCGTCGCGAATCGCACAAATAGTGTCGCCAATTTCCATGTCAAAATCGATGGCGTAGCGGTTATAGTCTTTGTTATGGGTGAATGAGCTGTTATAGCCTTGCATAATACGGAAGGTTTTCCCCGGCGGGAAAGGCAGGGTGTAGCGGTACGTCGTATCGGGACGAACGGTAGTAGGGTTGCCCAAAAAACTTTTGCCCCGAATAGATTTTCGCCAGACCTCCTGATCGACTTTTTGCGGAAGCGGTACCTCAAACGAGACCATGATTGAATCGCCGGGCAACTGTACGGGGTTGCGCTCCTCTAACAAGACCTGCAGGGTATCATTGTGAGAAGATAAAATCACGTAACGCTCCACCGGCAGCCGGTTGATCAGGGAAACGGTCATAATCCCGGGCGTAAAATCAGCGTACAATTCCAGGTAATTGGGCTTATCAAGCGGTGGCAGCGACTTCTCTGCCGACCGGAAGATGGCACAGCTCTGTAGCATTACGGTGAGCAAGAAAAAGAGGATAAAGCGTTGCATAGGTAAAGGGTTTCTATGATCCATAAAGGCGCTATATGTAAAGACACAAGATATTGCGTCTCCTGCGCCTACAGGCACAGATAAAGACACGTAAAAGGCCGGTTGGCTGCATGGCGGCCGCGATCCGGAGGATCACGGGCCACTGCCTACTGTTCACGGCTCCCTACTCCTTGCCGGAGCAAGTCTTCCGGATAAAAAGTAAAGCTTTTTAGGGAATCGTTCTGGAGAATCTCCACCTGCAGGGTGTCGCCATCCGGTTCGTTGATAAAGGTGCACCAGCGTTCGGCAGACATCTGCTCTACCGACTCTCCATTGTAGGAAATGATCTGATCGCCGGGGCGGATTCCCTGTTGAAAAGGTTGTGTTCCCAGTGTGACTTTACTGACAATTAGGGTGTTCTGGTCAAAGAAGGCATGGAGACCAAAGTCGATCCACTCCTTGTTGTGGAATGCCGTTTGTTCTTCCAGGAAGAGCATTTCCTGCTCCCAGTCGAGGGTGGTGGTATAGTGCCCGAAAAAATCAGTACCCAGGGTGTTGGCTTCACTTTCGGCGGCAAATTCCACAAGGGTTTCCTCCAGGTTGAGATCGCCGAGGCTGAGCCAAGGAATTAGAGCATGTTCGGTCGTATCGAAATTAAGTTTATTGAAGACACCTATGCTGTTAATTCCAAAGCTCTGTACGATCTTGACTTCGGGAGAATCAAGCGCACCCAGTGTCTTGCGAGGAAGTGTGAGGTAACCATTTGAGCCAAAATCAATGGTGACTCCTCCCACAACGGGTACATCGTAGAGGGAGAGTCCAAAATTAGGTGTACCCAGGGCATTGGTGAAAAAGGGAAGGCGGTGTGCCTTGTTCTCGTCAATGTCGAGCCGGAAAAAATCATCGGTAAATCGCACCGTCGCATTGGTAAAGTCAATTTGCCATTTGGCCAGTCGCATCAGGTTGGAGCCGATAATACCATCAATCTCCAGGCAGGCCAGGGTTTCATTGGCATTCAGGTCGATAATGGCTGCCGCCGTATTCTTAAACTCGACCGAACCAATTTTGATACCCGGCACCTTCACCAGCCCGGTATTTTCTCTTTCCCCCTGAGAGTCGATTATTGTCATGGAAGTTCTTGCCTTGAGGTCAAGAGCCTCGAACAGCTCGTGAGATAGTACATTGGGGGCACCCGTGTCAACCATGAAGTCATAGGTCTGCCCCGCAATGGTGACCGGTATAATGGCATAGCCGAGCCGTTCCTCGAGAGGTATCTCCTCGAGAAAACCATCTTCAGTTATTTTGCCCGCTTTAGCCAGGCGAAACGATTGATACGATTTAATTATACCGCAGCCAGATAAAAGAAAGACCAAAGACAATATCCAAGAGAGGGTATAGAGGTACTTTTTCATGGTTTTTGTTTAAGTTATGTGTACGAGGTTTATGATCAAACCTACCGGGTAGCATTCAGTTCTTCCTGTCCCCGCTTTTGCCGAAAGGCGAAAACCCTAGCTAAGAGGAGTGATTATTAAAAACCACCCCAGTGGAATAATCCTTCGGGTTACGCTTCGCGTATTCCACGGGGCAAGCCCTATGGAATGCCGGAGGCAATGCAAAGCATTATTCCACGGGGCAAGCCACAAAACCACTCCTACCCCACCTGTGCCAACACATCGCGCAGGAAGGCATTGAAGTCGAAGGTGCCGTCGGCCGATAGGCCCATGCGCACTACGATCAGGTCGCGTCCGGGAAAGATAAAGACCCGCTGCCCATGAAAGCCGTTAAAGGAATACATAGTGCGCGGTACGTCGGGCAGGGTGCCGCCGGCGTTAAGCCATATCTGTGCACCGTATTGGCCCTCCGAAGCACGGGCAGGCTCGATAGAGTAGTCGACCCAGCCTTCCGGCAAAATGCGCTCGCCCTGCCAGATGCCGTCGTTGAGATAGAGTAACCCAAACCGGGCCCAGTCGCGCGGGGTAGCGAAGCAGTAAGAAGAGCCCACAAAAGTACCACTGGCGTCGGGCTCGAGTACGGCCGACCGCATACCGATGCGGTTGAATAACTGCTCGCGCGGGAAATCCCAATAGGCTTGCTGGTCGTCGAACGTTTGCTTCAGTAGCCCGGAAATAATATTGGTGGTACCCGAGGAGTACATCCACACCGAATCGGGTGGGGAAGCTGCGGGACGACCACTGGCGTAGCCAAAAAAATCGTCCGCCTGGTACAGCATCTTAGTAGCATCGGCAACGTCGTCGTAGACTTCCTCCCAGGCCAGGCCACTGCTCATTTGCATGAGGTTGTGGAGGGTAATCCTGGCGCGGTCGTCTTCTGTCCAGGCAGCGATATCTGCCGGCTTGTCGAGCGGCAGGTAGCCTTGCTTATTGCGAATCCCCACCAGAGCATTCGTGATGCTCTTGGTCATCGACCAGCCCAGGATAGGGGTGTTCGCATCAAAGCCCTTGGCGTAGTGTTCGGTGACGAGTTGCCCGTCCTGTACCACTAGCACTGCCCGGGTATTGTATTCCTGTTCTTCGCCCTGATCGAAATAGTGCTGAATGGCCGCATCAAGGGCAGCCCGGTCGATATCAGAGGGCAGGGTGTCGGCAATTTGGCTACCCATCGGCCAGGCGATGGTGTCGGGGTTGGCGGGCTCTATGGGCAGTGGCTGATAGGTAGTATTTTGCAGAGTGGCCATACTACCGTCTTCGGGCACTAGAGTACACCCCAACCCGGGCCGGTAGACGGCTGTCTGTTTGGCCAGGCCGGCGACGGCTCCCGTTGCGTACTGTCCGTCATCATAGACGGCTACGCTGGCCAGCTTCACCAGACTAAAATTGAGGTCTTTCTGTTTGATGGATTCCAGGTCGCGTCCGGCCACAAAGTAACACGAGCAGGTCATTTTGGCCGCATAGCCAGATACGATAGGTAAGCGCGGCAAGGCATACCAGGCGGCACCGCCTATAATGCCGACGAGAATAGCGAGAGTGATGAGCAGTCGTTTCATGGTTGGTATATTATGGTCAGACCAAAATACGTAGGAATAGCCAGTCTGAAAAACCAGAGGAGAGATTAGAAACCAGAAATACACCTACTATTCACTCTACCTGAACCAGAGCATCAATCTAACACCAGGTGAATCATTACCCCGGATTATTTATGCTTTTTTCGTAGTGAGCGGCACAAATGGTTGCCAGGCTTAGCTACCTGCAGGCATAGCGACCCCTGTGAAAGGTCGGAGGCAAAGCTTCACTTTATTTCACAGGGCACCGCGTAATAGATCAATTCGTGCATAATCCGGTTTAAGCAGGTAGGCACCGCAGAGGCGCCTACCATAGTGCTTTATTTAGTGTAGGGCGAGTGACGTATGCTCCATCCAGGTAAACATGGCCTCGTACAGCGTAGCCATATCGCGAGGGTTCTCCAGCTGTTGGTACTCAGCGAGCAACGCATCGCTAAACGCGTCGAAACGGTGAAATGCCCGCTGCGCTACCATCATGCGTTGCACATCGTCAATCACCATCGCCCGGTACTCTTTAGGGAATGTATCCCACACATAGAGCACGTACATACCAAAGGTCATATATTCATTAAAGGTGCTGGTAGCGCTTTCGTAGCCCCAACGACCTTTATTCCAATCGCGCCAGTCGGGCATAGCCAGTTGCAGCTCCGTTTGATACCGGTCAGTAAACGGATTGACGTAGTGGTGATCAATCTCGGTAAAAACAATACGTCCATAACGGCCCCGCAGGATAGCACCAGTGGAGTCCCAGGCTGGCACCTGAGGTAGTGGAGCCGAGACATACATCAGATTCTGCTGAAAGTCCTCCTCGGTACCATCAAACCACATGGCATTATGGAAGCCGCCCGTGAGCGGTGAGCAAATGACCCGGTACGATTCTACCCGGTTGGGATAGCGCTCCTCCAACCAGGTAAACATCCCTTTAAAATCGACCATCTGCGGGTAATTTTCCTCCAATTGCTCGTACATGGGCCGATGCTGGGCATAAAAATCCAGAAAGTCGGTGTCCTGAATAAAGTGATTGATCAGGCGGATATTCTCCGGGATCAGAAAAGCCCGGTTGCGAAAGCTCCAGGTTAGGATGCGGGGCACCTGGTAATCGCCCGTGCGCTGCAGGCGGCCCCGGTCGTCGATGATATAATTCAACGACAGGAAGCGAATGGCTATGTGGTTGAGGTCATATTGTTCCGGCGTAAGGTAAGCATCGAGCTTTTTGATCAGGGCATGATCGGCATAAGGTTCAAAGTGCTTTTTGACGGCAGTCAGATAATCACGGTGTGTGCCTTCCTGATTGAGCACATTATCGTCGTTGCGGAAGGCCTCCGTCAGCGAACAAGCGATCCACATCAATTCGTATACCTGTGGAATCTCGGCCGTAAATTGTCCCCGGTATTTGTCCATGTTCTGCACTTTGGGGTAGAATGCCTGATAGATCTTATCCTGTGCGCCCTCCGGATCAGAGAAATAGAACCCGGCTAACGCGGCACTTAGTATCAAAAGAATCAGGAGAGAATAAGCGGTAAAACGAAGTACTTTTTTCATGGTGTCCAATTGCATTTTTTGGTAAATCATTCGCCGACAAATGTATGCGCTGAAGCTATACCATGCTGAGAAAAGGCCTGAACAGCAAGGCTGCGGGACGAATGACAAAGTACAGGGAGCAATAGCACGCAGGAGGGATGAATAGCAAAGGGAGCGTTTAATCCGACAACTTATCCAGTACTTCCCGCGAGCGCGAGCGACTCACCGGCACGGGCTCGGCCATAGCCCGCAGGTGGAGCTGATATCCCTGAGCATTACCGGTGACCTCCAGTACCTGCTCGATGTTGACGAGGTAAGAACGGTGGGTGCGCACAAAAGGAGGATTAGGTAAGGTCTCCTCCATCTGTTTCAGGGTGTTGCGAATGAGCAGTCGCTCGGTGCATTCGCCGATCCGATAAAATACTTCCACGTAATTCATGGCAGCGGTTAGGTATAGCACCTCACGGGCAGGGCACTCTAGCTGCGTTTCGCCCTGTTCGTCGGGAAAGGTAACCATCAGCTCACGGACAGGCTCTACCGCCGTATGCCGATTTCGGTTCTCGTTTGTTTTTTTTGCTCCAGCCAAATGCAGCCGCAACTGCCGGACATAATCCAAAATAACAAACGCCGTGAGCGGAAATACACCAATGGCAGCGGAGATCGACAGGAAATAGAGGAAGCTGTCCCAATAGAAGGAATACCCAAAATAAAGGTTGAGGTAGAAAAACGAGCACACGATGACCAGCAGAAAACTAACCAGTAACCACAACAGGTGCTTCCCTACCGTCCAGCCGCTTTCGCGAAAAAGCCGGGGCAGGATCCGGGGGAGAACAAAGCGCATCAAGGATAAAATAACGATCGTAATAACACCGTATCCTGCCAGAAAGAGGTTCTTGTTGGGGTCGATTTCCGAGTAGGTATCACCCGGCTGAAAAATGATCAGAAACGACGCCACAAAGATACCGGACCCCACGATGAACAGCAGGTCGGAACGCAGCGTACGCCGCAGTGGATAGGGTTCGCGCAGATAAGTAAGCATAGATGCGGTTTAAATGGAAGGCAACTCAGCAATGCCTTTCATTTTGACGACGAATAGAAGCCATCTCAAAATGTTTTGCTGGGGCGTTGCTGCATGAATCCTGGTAGAAAGAAGCTGGGCTGGAGTTGTATCTTTGGTTAACCACAAATCAAAAAAGACAACCGACTAGCCCTTGTCAAAGCTAGCAAATTCAGCGCAGAGTCAAGCAGAACAGCTAAAAGAAAAATACCAGGTTATCAATTGGGCCAAAGCGGCCGACCGGCTGATAGCCGTCGGGCCGTGTCAACTCCCAACTCCGAATTCCCAACTCCCAACTCCCAACTCGCTCATGCCTGCTGTTCCATTTTTCTTCGAAACATTAGCAAGAACAGCACTCCCGTGGCAATGCCGATCCAGCCGGGCCAGTACCAGATGGGGAGCCATTCGTGGGTGTTGTCGGGCAGAGCGTGAGCTTCCACGATCCATCCAGCAAACCAGGAGCCAAAGAGGGCTCCAAACCCCAGGGTAATAAACGAGACAAAGCCCTGCGCCGTACTCCGCAAATGTTGCGGAGCCACTTTGTCGACGTAGATTTGTCCGGTAAGCGCGGTAAAGCAGAAGGCCACGCCGTGCAGCAAAATGCCGGCGTAGAGCATCCATGTTTGTCCTTCGAATTGACCGTAGCCAAAGAGGAGATACCGCAGGCCCCAGGCGATTAGCCCGATAAACATCACGTAGCGCAGGCGAAAGCGCGCCAGGAAGAAGGGAAGGGTTAGCATGAAGAAAACTTCTGAGCCCTGTCCCAGTGCCATCTTTCCCGCGGCATTGGCTATCCCAATCTCGTTGAGGTACGGATTAACGAAGCTGTAGTAAAAAGCGGAAGGAATGCAGATGAGGGTGAGCGCCAGCATGAGCACCGCAAAGGCGGGGCGTCGCAGCAGGCCGAAAGCTTCCAGGCCGATCAGCTCGCCGATAGTTTTTTGTTTAGCCGTTTCGGAGGGTGGAGTGTTGGGGAGTGTGAGGCAGTACAGGGCCAGTACAACCGAGCTGCCCGCAGCAATAAAAAGTGGAATACGCTGCGTCTCCAGGTCGAGCGTACCGACGAGGATGCCGGCGATAATCCAGCCCAGCGTACCCCAGGCTCGCACGCGCGGAAAATTTCGGTTTGGCCGCTCAATGTGGTGGAAACACATGGCCGTCGACAAGCCCATGGTAGGCATATACAGCACCAGGTAAAGCAACACCAGGGGATAAAACCAGGTAAAGGTTTCGGCTTGCGCCAAAAAGAACATAACCACAGCCCCCAGGCCGTACAGCAACGCCAGAAACTTATCCAGTGCCAGATAGCGGTCGGCAATCAGCCCGGAGACAAAGGGGGATACCACGGCGCCAATAGCTGTGCCGGCGTATACCAGTCCCACCTGACTGCCAGTAAAGTCGAGCGTGTTCAGCAAGTACGTACCTGTGGTAACCAGCCAGGAGCCCAATACAAAAAAATGAAGAAATAGCAGCCCCGCCAGGCGCACGTGAATCGAATTGATACGCATGGCGCGAAGATAAGATTTGTTACAGTAGTAGGTAGTACCGTAGCCCGTATTTTCCTACGGTGCGGTTGGTCGGTATTGGTGGGGGCGGACCACTTCAAGTGGTCCGCCCCCACCAATACCGACTAGTAATCCTTACGTCGTATATACTGAATTAAACATCACATAGTCTGTCGTCAGGTCGGTACCCCAGGCGGTAGCCTCGGCATCCCCCTGATGCAGGTGCAATTCGACGTGGATGTGTGATTCGCGCAATTCGCGTTTCAGTCCGTTGCGATCAAAATCCTGTGGTTTTCCTTGTTTTAGCACCAAATGCATGTCTTCGTCACGCGAACCAATGTACAGGTCAGTAGTGGTATAATCAAAAGGAACGCCCACGTTACCACTGGCGCAAATGATGCGTCCCCAGTTGGGATCACGACCAAACATAGCGGCTTTTACGAGGGTAGAATCAGAAATACCGCGCGCCAGTTTGCGGGCTTCTTCTTCCGTGCGGGCCCCTTTTACCCGGTATTCCACAAACTTGGAAGCCCCCTCTCCGTCGGAAATAATCAACTTGGCCAGGTGGGTAAACATATCAGTCAGGTTGTGCTTAAATTCCTGGTAGTTGGCACTGTTTTCGTCGGTAATTTCTTCGTTACCGGCCAGGCCATTGGCCAGTACGGCTACTGTATCATTGGTAGAGGTGTCGCCATCGACAGTGATCATGTTAAAGGTAACCTGGGTACATTCGCGCACGGCTTTTTGCAGCAGATCGGGCGCAATTGCGGCATCGGTTACCACGAAAGCCAGCATAGTGGCCATGTTGGGATGGATCATACCGGACCCCTTGGCGATACCGGCCATATTTACCTGCTTTCCATCGAGGGTAAAGTCGCGGTAGCCTTCTTTGGCAAAGGTATCGGTAGTAAGGATGGCGTTGGCCGCAAACGAACCGGCCTTGGGGTCACTACTCAGTTTCTTAATGTTGGTCTCAATACCTTTAACGACATCATCTGTAGGAAAAGGCTCGCCGATGAGGCCGGTAGAAGCTACCAGTACCATATCTTCAGGGATATTGAGCTCTTTGGCAGTGGCTTTGACCATCGCCTGGGCGCCCTCTAACCCCTGTTGGCCGGTACAGGCATTGGCATTACCGGCATTACAGACGATAACCTGGGCCTTACCATTTGCAATATTTTCCCGGGAGACCTTAATAGGTTCGGCAATTACCTTATTCTGGGTGAATGCAGCACCCGCACTCGCCGGTACTTCGGAATAGATAATAGCCAGGTCGCGGCGCATGGATTTGATACCAATATGGGCACCCCAGCATTGGATACCGCGTACAGTCGTTAGATTTCTAATCATGGTTGTTCGTTTTATTACGTCTGGCGTTTAAGTATGGTTACGGTTTTAGCGGTGCACCTGTGAAGCCGCGGGTTTCGGGTAATCCGCACATGAGGTTCATATTGTGCATAGCCTGGCCGGCAGCACCTTTGACCAGGTTGTCGATAGCTGCCAACGCAATGATGCGGTTGGTGCGCTCGTCGTAGGTAACAAAAATATCGCAGAAATTAGATCCGCGTACGTCCTTCACGCCGGGTCCGCTCGTGCGCATGCGCACGAAGGGCGCATCCTGATAGAATTCCTGGTAAACCTTCTGGAGGTGAGACGTAAGATCTTGCGTTTCTGCGGCCGCCGGTGTCGGTTGTGCGTAAACCGTAGCCAGGATACCGCGGTCGATCGGCAGCAGGTGAGGGGTGAATTGCACGGTAGCCGGCTGACCGCCCACACCGCTCAGTTGCTCTTCGATTTCTACCGTATGACGGTGATTCTTCAGCTTGTAGGCCTTAAAGTTTTCGTTGACATTGGAGTACATGTTGCCATCTTTGGCCTTGGCACCCGCCCCGGTAATACCTGATTTGGCATCGACAATCACCTGGTTGGGGTCAATTAATCCGGCTTTAATCAGGGGGGCTGTCGCCAAAATACCACTTGTAGGGTAACAACCGGGATTAGCGACCAAATTGGCGGAAGTAATGGCCTCTTTATGCAATTCGGGTAAGCCGTAGGCTGCTTTGTCAAAGCCCTGTGGATAAATATGCTCCTTATGATACCAGGATTCGTAAACTTGCGGAGTGCTCAGGCGGAAATCGCCCGAGAGATCAATTATTTTAGCCTGGCTTTCGCCAAAATCTTTTACATACGACATACTCACGCCGTGGGGAAGTGCCAGAAAAAGCACGTCCGGGTTTTTGGCGACAGCCTCCTGCGCACTGACCAGTACCTGATCTTCAATACCCAGGAACTGTGGATGTACATCGGAAAACTTTTGTCCCCGGTAGCTTTCCGAGGTGATCGATTGAATGGTAACGTCGGGATGGTCTTTTAATAGACGCACCAGTTCGGAGCCGGTATATCCGGTAGCTCCGATAATGGCAATTTGCAAACTCATATTGTGTAGTTGGTTGTTCGTTTATTGTTCGAGGTGTTCGATCGATGCTTTAATCACAGCGACCACCTGTTCCATTTCTTCGTAGGAAATAACCAGTGGTGGCACCAGGCGCAAGACGTTTCCGGCCGTAGCGTTAGCCAGTACGCCGCGCTTCAGCATTTCCATGACCAGGGGTTTGGTTTCGAAGTCGAATTCTACCCCAATCATTAAGCCGAGCCCGCGAATTTCTTTTAGTGCCGGGTGGCCGGAAAAGGCATCATGGAGCATGTTTTTCAGCCAGAAGCCCTTACGGGTTGCCTGCCGGTAGATGTCTTCCTCATCCATAGTATTGATGGTCGCCAGTCCGGCAGCACAGGCCATAGGATTACCACCAAAGGTAGTACCGTGATCACCAAAGTCGATGGCGTTACTTACCTTTTCGTTGCTGAGGATAGCACCGACGGGCAATCCGCTCCCAAGTCCTTTAGCCAGGGTCATGATATCGGGTTGCACCTCGTAGTGATCTTTGGCGAAGAGTTCACCGGTACGACCAATACCGCACTGAATTTCGTCAAAAATAAGTACAATATCTTCATGGTCGCAAAGCTCGCGCAGGGCACGCAGGTAGCAGGGTTTAGCAACATTTATACCGCCTTCACCCTGTACGGGTTCGAGAATGATGGCTGCGGTGTCTTTGGTAATGGCCTGACGAACAGCCTCGATGTCGTTAAATGGAATACGGTGGAAACCGGATGGCATAGGGCCGAAGCCTTTTTGCATTTTGGGCTTACCCGTAGCAATAGTGGCCAGCGTACGACCGTGGAAAGAATTGGTCATGCTGATGATGTCACCGCCACGACCTTTAGAATGGGCATATTTCCGGGCAATCTTTATGGCACCTTCTACAGATTCGGCACCGCTATTTGAGAAAAATACGCGTTCCAGCCCGGAGCGTTCGACCAGCTTCTTAGAGAGGGCCACTTGTGGTTCACTGACGAAGAAGTTGGAAATATGCATCAACTTTGCGGCCTGTTCCTGCACGGCCTGAACGATCCTGGGATGGCAGTGCCCCAAATTATTTACGGCAATACCTGCGAGGGCATCAATGTATTCTTTGCCTTCCACATCCCAGATGCGGCAGCCTTCACCCCGCTCAAAAGCCAGGGGCATGCGATTGAAGGTAGGCAGGTAGTACTGCTTGTCAATGTTGTGCAGTTCCTTATTAGTTGTTGTTGCAGTGTCCATCATTATTGGAGTTCGTTTTGTTCAGTTAGGGTAATAAAAGTGCCGGGTACATCTTTGCCTTCAGCAGCTTGCAGGATGCGTTCGGGCTTCATACCGTTGATAATAGCAGCTTTGTGGGCTCCTTCACGAAGCGCAATTCGGCAGCTGTCCAATTTGGGGATCATACCGCCTTTAATCACCTTGTCATATAACTCGGGTAATTCATCAACCTGCAGGTCTTTTATGAGAGACTGTGGATCGTCGATATCCCGAAAGAGGCCATCCACATCGGTTAGCACCAGATAAAGCTGCGCATTAAGTGCACCGGCCAGATGTCCGGCTAGCATATCGCCATTAATATTGTAGTCGTCTCCCTCTTCGCTGGATGCGATGCAGGTGACAACCGGAACAAAATCGCTGTCCATCAGGCTATGGATAATACTTGGGTCAACCTTGACTACATCGCCGACCCGTCCCAGGTCGTGATGTATTTCTTTACCGTCTTCTTTAGTTATATGATCGCGCTTTTTGGCGGTAATAAACTGCCCATCTTTACCGGAGAGCCCCACGGCTTTCACCTGTGCTTTATTGAGTAAGCGCACCATTTGTCCATTAACCTGACCCTTGAGAGCCATTTCAATAAAGGGCAGTGCTTCTTCGGTCGTCTTGCGGTGCCCGTCAATAAATTCGGATTGGATGCCCGCCATTTCTAGCATCCGCTTAATGAAGGGGCCACCACCATGCACGAGTACGGGCTGAAATCCATTTTCCCGCAAGTGGTGAATCTGTTGAGCTACCCGCTGCTGCATAGCTTCGTCGCGCATGGCGTTACCACCATACTTAATAAGAACAATTTTGTTGGCCTTTGCCATCGGTTATATTGTGGTTTGATTATCTGCTTAGCTTGCTCGTCCCGGTAATAGTAGTTGCGATGATAGAGTGGGGTGAGAATCATCTTTCGCGTACGTTCTGAAAAAAAACAATTTAACTGAAATAGACATCTTTAACTACTTGCCTCTTAAACATAACGGCTTCCGGTAACCGAGGTTTGGTATAAGGTACTAAAAAAATAAAGAAAACAGGTTCTGTGCGCAGTACGTGAAAAATTACATTTGGGCTTTGGCTTTTCCTATTGAAGATATTTGGCCTTTCGGCAAAAAGGCCAATCATTTCCGAATGAACATTGGTCAGGTCGGGAAAATATTTTTCGCGGAAGCTATGGCTAAACAAGCAGTACGGTATGCTGCGGGAGCACTGCGGGCAGGCGTGTGGAGTCTTTGGTATAGCCTAAAATAAAGCCACCGCCACCGGCTCCACATAGCTTGAGGCAGGTGTGGGAGGTGTCGAGTAGGTCATCCCAGAGCGCATAAAATTGCTGGGGGATCAGGAAATCAAGGTGTTGTCGTTGTAGTGCACTGAGGGCATGAAAGGCATCAAATAAATCGTGGAAATATCCATTCAGCCAGGTATCAACGGTCACATCGCTGACGGTAATAAGCTGGCGCAGCGCATTTTGGCGGAAGCCTTCCTCTTCACAGCGGACCAGGAAAGCCTCGACCAGCGGACCGGTAGAGCGCGTCAGGCCGGTATCAATCAGAAAGAATGCCTGCGGCTCGGGAAGTGTCGGCAGGTCTGTGCGCTCGATGTGGCCTCCAGGCTGAATCAATAGCCCCGACTGGGCATAGCAGATAAGCGGATCGGTCCCCGAACTGGCACCGTGGAAGAAAGATTCGAGCTCGGCAAAAACAGTCTTTAGGTGAGCCAACTGGCCGGGTGAGCGGGCGGGTTGTGGAGAATGAGCGTAGCGATGGTAGAAGGCTGCGCACAGAGCACCCGAACTACCGGCACCGTAGCCTGTGGGAATATCAGCAGCAAAATATAGTCCCCTGGCTAAATCGGTAGAAAAGTCATCGAGCCGGTAGGTGACAGAAAGAGCAGCGGCCATTTGCTGTACCCGAAGCCAACCGAGCCACTCGTGCAGGCGCTGCTGTTGGGAGCGGGTTCCTTCCATTTTCCACTGCCCACCGAAACGGTTGAGTGGGCCCGCCACGGCTTTGGATCCACGCAGTACAGTGTGCTCTCCGAAGTACAATATTTTACCGGGCCACCTCATAGTTTAACCATATCGCTATACGATTGCTTCAGTAGGCTAGCGGGGGATAGATCAAAAAGATTCATATAGTGCGCACATTGTTCCTGCAGGTAATCAATGCCAAGGGTGCCATCGTAGTCAATCGCTTCGATTTCTACGAATGAGCCAAGCCCCTGCACCGTGTCAAGGTGAAACTTGACGTTATCAATAAAGTAAATTTCCCGCTTTTTATCGACAATCACCTTAATGCCCAGGGCGTTGATCAGGGCCTCTTTGAGTGAAGAGCCCGGCTGACTTTGATACAAGGTCACTTCCGACGTTTTAGGTCCGGCCTGATCGGGGCGATGATATTGAATCAGGCTATTTTCGATATTCCCTTCCCGTAGTTTAAGCCGTCCAGAGTTTACCCGAAAGTAGGTGTCGATCTGATGATCGAGGCCAATTTCTTCTGCATCTTGCTCGCGCAGAATGCTGCGGATGCGGTCGGGATTATTGCAGCGGGCTTTGATTTCGACGTTGAGGTGCATGGTTGCTAGATGTTAGATCACAAGCCTTTGGCTTGCTCTTACTTAGATGCTAGATGCTAGATGCTAGTCCGGTTTAACTTTCCGGCTTTTCTTTCGAGCCTCTAGCAGCGATCATCAACTCGCGATCTGAGATCTAGCTTCTAAAAGAACAAAAAACCCTGTTCTTCCGCGGGGGAAGAACAGGGTAATTAAGGTATCACTTAGCTGCGAGGCAGCCAATTATTCATCATCTTTCTTGTCGTCCTCGTCTTCCTGGAACTGATCTTTCAGTTGTGACAGGGCGTCGAGGTCACCAAGTGTGGTACGTTCGATGTTCTTCTGCGTCTTTTTGACCGCATCGCGGGTTTGCTTGCGTTCTTTTTGACGCTCCTGACGTACTTTATCGTCCGCTTCGCGGCGAATGTCGTCGAGGTAACGCAGGTGCGATACCAGGATGCGCTTATCGTCGCGGTTGAATTCAATGACTTTTACGGTCAGTACTTCTTCAACATCGGCCAGTTGTCCGTCTTCTTTACGGATATGCTTGATCGGAGCGAAGGCTTCCAGTCCGTAAGGCAGCTGTACGATAGCTCCGCGATCGTCGCGGCGCAGTACGGTTGCTTCGTGGTAGGAGCCGACCGGGAATACATTCTCGAACGTATCCCAGGGGTTCTCTTCGATCTGCTTGTGGCCGAGGGAAAGTTTGCGGCTTTCCTTATCGATGTCGAGGATAACGATGTCGATAGTTTCACCCACTTTCGTAAATTCGGAGGGGTGACCATAGCGCTTGGTCCAGCTCAGGTCAGAGATGTGAACCATACCGCCGATACCTTCTTCCAATTCGACAAATACGCCGTAAGGAGTCAGGTTTTTCACCTCACCGGAGTGCTGTGAACCGACAGGGAATTGCTTCTCGATATCGCTCCATGGATCTTTGGTCAGTTGCTTGAGCGAGAGAGACATCTTGCGCTCTTCGCGGTCGATCGTTACGATCTTGGCTTCGTGCTCCTGCCCCAGCGTGAAGTATTCACGCGCATTGATGGGCTGGTTGCTCCAGCTTACTTCGGATACGTGAATCAATCCTTCTACGCCCGGCTGAATTTCCAGGAATGCACCGTAGTCTTCGATGTTGACAATCTTGCCTTTGACCACAGAACCCTCTTTGATGTTCTCGTCGAGGATTTCCCATGGATGAGGTTGCAGCTGTTTGAGACCCAGCGAAATACGCTTTTTGTTCTCGTCGAAATCGAGTACAACAACGCTGATTTTCTGGTTGAGTGAGAGTATCTCGCTTGGATGGCTGATACGTCCCCAGCTGATATCGGTAATGTACAGAAGCCCGTCGACACCACCTAGATCGAGGAAAGCCCCAAAATCGGTAATGTTCTTGACCAGGCCTTCGAGTACCTGCCCTTTTTCCAGGCTGGCAATGATCGCTTCGCGCTGCTCGGCTAAATCGCTTTCGATAAGTGCTTTGTGGGAAACCACAGCGTTCTTGATCTGCTCGTTGATTTTAACCACTTTGAACTCCATCGTTTTGCCAACGTAGCTATCGTAATCGATAATCGGCTTAATGTCGATTTGTGAACCGGGCAGGAAGGTCTCCAGTCCGCCACAGTCAACAATCAAACCACCTTTAGTCTTGCTGATGATCGTACCTTTGATAACGGTACCGTTCGCGTAGCTGTCTTTAATGTCTTCCCATGCCCGCAGCAATTTAGCTTTGCGGCGAGAAAGGACAAGCTGACCACGAGAGTCTTCCTGTTGCTCGACGTATACCTCAACAGTATCGCCTACTTCCATATCGGGATTGTCGCGGAACTCAGACAACGAGATCAGACCATCTGATTTGAAGTTGATGTCAAGTACAACATCGCCATCGCTGATCGACGTCACTTTACCTTTCACCAGCTCGTTTTCGGCAACGGCACTCATGGTCGATTCGAACTCTTCGAGCATTTCTTCCTGCTCTTTCTCTGAGTAGCGGCTAATATTGCTGTTACCGATTTCCCAGTCGAAATCATCATGCGGTGATTCCGGATCAACTTCCGGCTCTTCAATCAATTCTACTTCTTCTTCCTCGTCGTCGTCATCAGAGCTATCCTCTGCGTCTTCTTTAGCGTCAGCCTTTTCTTCTGTTTTAGCTTCAGCTGTTTCTTTCTTCTCTTCTTTAGCGTCGGCCTTTTCTTCTGATTTGGCTTCAGCTGTTTCTTTCTTCTCTTCTTTAGCGTCGGCCTTTTCTTCTGATTTGGCTTCAGCTGTTTCTTTCTTCTCTTTTTTAGCGTCGGCCTTTTCTTCTGTT
>Ga0102940_1000714_pt1 | contig 22330 bp, 16 predicted proteins | sample SalPonR2_C_D1_MG_FD_78215 | JGI IMG/M metagenome (GOLD analysis project Ga0102940, IMG submission 78215) | Salt pond soil microbial communities from South San Francisco under conditions of wetland restoration - Salt Pond MetaG R2_C_D1_MG | ecosystem: Environmental > Aquatic > Marine > Intertidal... | reverse complement strand
TTACTTATTCTTTTTCTGATGTAATACACATCAACCCCGGTGAAACCGTTGTTCACGGACTTATTATTTTGATACTATCCAATTATGTGTTTAAGATGTCATCTGCATTGTTAGATACAATTCCTTTTTATATTGGAGTCAAATATCTGTCAAGATACCTGCACCTTGATCCTAACGAGGGATACAGAAAATAAATGGTAAAGGAAAACTAAAATAACCATGTTAAATATTTGCACTTTTTACTTGCAAAAGTTTATCTCTTTTGTTTAATTTTGTTTAGCATTAATTGTGTTAAATTTAAACAAAAACACCTGATGATGTGTTTTAAAAATCATAAAACTTGATATTTTGAAGGTTATAAAGTCAGAAATAAATACACAGAATGCCGCTTACATAAGCAATTTTAAAGCTTATAAGAACGCTGTAAACGAGCATAAATTAATATTAAAGAAAGTACTTGCAGGAGGTCCAGAAAAGGCAAAGAAAAAGCATACCTCAAGAAACAAACTCCTTGTACGAGACCGCATAAACTTGCTCCTTGACCCTAACACGCCGTTCCTGGAACTTTCAACACTGGCAGCTTATAATCAATATGACAATGAATTTCCTTCGGCAGGGATCATTACCGGAATAGGTGTAATTCATGGCAAAGAAACAGTAATTGTTGCTAATGATGCCACCGTTAAAGGGGGGACATATATAGAAGAGACCATCAAGAAACACCTGCGCGCCCAGGAGATCGCCTATAAAAACCAACTCCCAGCTGTCTACCTGGTGGATTCAGGAGGCGTGTTCCTGCCACGACAAGCTGATGTTTTCCCTGACAGAGATGATTTTGGCAGGATATTTTATAACCAGGCGCGTTTATCGGCTGCCGGCATTCCCCAAATTGCAGTAGTAATGGGTTCTTGTACTGCAGGAGGAGCATATGTGCCTGCCATGAGTGATGAAACCATTATCGTTAAAAATCAGGGCACCATTTTTCTGGGAGGACCTCCGCTAGTTAAAGCTGCAACAGGTGAAGACGTAACTGCGGAGGAATTAGGAGGTGGACAGGTGCACACATCAGTATCGGGAGTTGCAGATCACCTGGCAGAGAATGATCAGGAAGCCCTGCAAATTGTAAGGAATATTTTTGAAACAATCCAAAAACCTCAAAGACAAAATATTGACCGAACCGCAGTCAAAGAGCCGTTGTATAAATCAGAAGAAATTTATGGAATAATTCCGGCATCATCAAAAGAAACCTATGATGTCAGGGAAGTTATTGCAAGAATAGTTGATGGAAGTGAATTCTCTGAATTCAAAAAAGACTATGGAAAAACATTGGTTACAGGGTTTGCTAAAATAATGGGATACCCGGTTGGAATAATCGCCAACAATGGAATTTTATTTTCTGACTCATCACTTAAAGGAACGCATTTCGTTGAACTTTGCGATTACAGGGGAATTCCAATTATATTTCTGCAAAACATATCCGGATTTATGGTAGGCAAGAAATATGAGCATGGTGGAATTGCAAAGGATGGTGCCAAAATGGTACATGCCGTTGCAAATACAAGAGTTCCAAGATTTACTGTAATCATTGGAGGTTCTTTTGGTGCGGGCAATTATGCGATGTCAGGACGTGCATACGAGCCGAACCTGCTCTTCATGTGGCCAAAATCAAAAATCTCTGTCATGGGAGGTGAGCAAGCCGCTAACGTTCTTGCAACTATAAAAGAGCAACAGCTTGAATCCAAAGAAAAAAAACTTTCAGAAGAAGAAAAGGAAAAAATTAAGGACCCCGTAATCAAAAAATATGAAGAAGAAGGTGCTGCCTTGTATAGCTCCTCAAGACTCTGGGATGATGGAATAATCGAACCAACAGAAACGCGTCGGATACTCGGGCTTGCCATTTCCGCATCATTGAATAAAGAATTTGAACAACCTCATTTTGGGGTATATAGAATGTAATCATGCAGAACAATAAATTTATAAAGGCTCAACTCAGGGGTCCTGCAGGATATATTACCCTTGACAGGCCGGATGTTCATAATGCCCTTCATATTGAAATGATCAGGGAGAACTCTGAAACATTAGATTTTTTCAATAAGGAAGATGACCTCAGGGCAATAATCATCGATGCCAATGGCAAAAACTTCTCTGCAGGTGCAGATCTTAAATGGATGAAATCGGGCATTAGCCAATCAGATGATCAGCTCAGAGCAGAAAGTTATGAGCTTGCTCTTCTTTTTAACAAGATAATGCACTGTAATAGCATCACGATATGCGCATTAAAAGGAAAAGTAATCGGAGGAGCAAATGGCATTGCTGCTGCTTCTGACATTGTTATTGCAACAACAAATACAAGTTTTGCATTTACTGAAGTAAAGCTGGGCTTAATTCCTGCAACCATTGCTCCTTATGTGTATCGAAAGTCAAAAGAAAGGTCTATGGAATGGATGCTTACTGGAAGAACAATCAGTGCCGATGAAGCGCTGGCGGGAGGAATTATAAACCATATTGTCGATGAGAACAGTCTGGAAAGCACATCAGATGCTATATTAAAAATGATCCTTTCAAACGGCCCTAAAGCATTAAGCGGTGTAAAGAACCTATTTCTTAGCGGCTTAATAGAGAAGCACCCTGACGATACCATCAAACAAACCTCTGGTCTAATTGCAGATTTCAGAACCTCTTCAGAAGGCCTTGAAGGATTAACATCATTTTTTGAAAAACGAAAACCCAGTTGGATGAATGAAAACTAATACTATTCATAAAATACTTGTTGCTAACAGAAGTGAAATTGCAGCCAGAGTTATAAGCGCAGTTAAAAACTCAGGAAAAGCTGCAGTGGCTATTTATGCCGAATCGGACAAAAACATGCCATATGTTTCGATGGCAGATGAAGCTTGGTCTTTAGGAGATGCAGGTATTTCAGAAACTTATCTTAATACTGAAAAAATTATCGAAATTGCCAGACTAACAGGAGCTGATGCCGTTCACCCAGGATACGGGTTCTTATCCGAAAATGCCTCTTTTGCTAAAAAATGCATAGATAACAATCTCATTTTCATCGGACCAACACCTGAAGCCATTGACTTAATGGGCAACAAAGCAAATGCGCGGCAAACAGCAGAGAAGCTTGGGGTACCGGTGATAAAAGGCATTACAGGCTCTCCCGATGAAATCCTAGAAGCCAGGGAATCCCTCCAGTTTCCATTGCTGATTAAGCCTGCTGCCGGGGGAGGTGGAAAAGGAATGCAGATTGTGAGAAAAAAAGAATCTTTGCCCGAAAAACTTCAGGATGCCTCCAGAGAAGCTATGAATTATTTTGGCTCTGATGAACTCTATGTAGAACACTACATAGAAAATGCCAGACATATTGAAGTACAGATACTTGGTGATCATCATGGCAATCTCGTCCATCTCTTTGAAAGAGAATGTACATTGCAAAGACGGTATCAAAAGATTATTGAAGAGGCTCCTTCCATCACAATTTCAAAAGACACCAGACAGGCGCTTACTTCCAGCGCTTTAAAACTTGCTGAAGGAATAAAATATTACAATGCCGGAACAGTTGAATTTTTAACAGATGAAAACGAGCGCTTCTATTTTATAGAGATGAATACCCGAATTCAGGTAGAACACCCGGTTTCTGAACAAATAACAGGTATTGATATTGTTTCTGAGCAAATACGAATTGCAGAAAACAAAAAACTACTTTTTTCACAAAACGACATTCAAATTAATGGGCATGCCATTGAGGCAAGGGTTTATGCCGAAAATCCCGAAAGTGAATTCATGCCTTCAACTGGAAAAATCCATACCTCAGATACAAGCAGACTAAATGAAAGAGCAGATATCGGATATATCACCGGAAATGTTGTAAGTCCTTACTACGACCCTATGCTATCAAAGGTTATTGCTCATGGTTCTGACAGGTCAGAAGCCACCGAAAAACTTACCACTGCCCTTAAGAATTACCATATTTCAGGTATACAAACAAACAAGCCCTTTTTACTGGAAATACTTTCTTCAGACAAATTTGCAAATAATAACATCTCAACGAAATACATCGATGATTCGCTTAATCAAATAATTGAGAACATTAAGGCAAAAAACAGTGAGGAAATCATGGAGGTAATCCAGGTTCTTTCAATAGTTATTGCTCTGAATTATGAATACAATTCTGATAAATATCCATCTATTTGGCAGGAATTAGGACACTGGAGACAAGATCCAACTCTAAGATTAAATCATGAAGGAAAATCTGTAAATGTAGATTACGATATTATTACAAGAAAAAAAGCTTTCAAAATTTTTATCAACGGTACAACAAAAAGTGCTGAAATTTTGGCTCATACTAATGGACATTACAGAATCCAAATTGATAACAAACAATATTCTTGTTGGGCCGATATAGATTGTTCAGAGATATGGATCGATTATCAGCATATAAATACTATGATCAGGCGTGTTGATATCCCGGATGAAAAATATTCCTATTCAGCCAACAATACCAATGAGCAAAGCAATGCACAGGAAATAATCGCACCTCTAAATGGTAAACTGGTAAAAATAAATGTGAAAGAAAACCAAAAAATCCGTAAAGGTGATATACTTTTGGTAATTGAATCTATGAAAATGGAGAATAAGATCATCTCACAGCGCGAAGCAACGATTGAATCGGTGCTTATAAATAAAGATGACCTCATTGAACAGAATCAAGTATTAATAAAATTAAAATAAAAAATAATGGATCCCTTCTTAACAAAAAAGCATGAAGAGCTCAGGGAAAAAGCACGAGGTTTTGCTGAATCTGAAATAAAACCAGTTGCGGCAGAATTAGATGAAAAATCAGAATTCTCGCCGGAAATCACAGAAAAGATGTTTGACGAAGGTTACCTCCGTATAATGACTCCCCAAGAATACGGTGGGCTTGGAATGGATACACTTTCTTACATAATAGCAGTGGAAGAGATTGCACGTATTGATGGATCGCAAGCTGCAACTGTCGCTGCGCAAAACTCATTGGGGCAGGCGCCTATTTTGGCTTACGGCACAGAAGCTCAGAAAAAGAAGTTTTTACCCATGCTTACACGTGATAAAAAGCTATGGGCATTTGGTCTTACAGAGCCTAACGCAGGATCTGATTCAAATAATACAGAATCAACTGCCAAGCTTCAGAACGGTAAATGGGTAATAAATGGGAAGAAAATATACATCACCAATGCAGCCTCCTTAATGTCGGGAGGAATTACTGTGCAGGCTGTAACGGGCGAAAAAAGGCCAGGGTTGAAAGAATTATCTGTAATCATGGTTCCCCGCGATACACCAGGGTACACAACTGAACTCATCGATACTAAAATGATGTGGCGCGCTGCCGATACTGGCCGTGTTTACTTCGATAATGTTGAAGTACCTGAAGATTATATCCTAGGTAAAAGAGGAAATGGATCAAAAATCATGCTCGCTACGCTTGATGGCGGCAGGCTTTCTATTGCTGCTATGGGACTTGGCCTGGCTCAGGGTGCATATGAAATGGCTATGGAATACGCATCAAACAGGGTTCAATTTGGCAAATCAATCAGGAGTTTCCAGGTAAACTCGTTTAAACTGGCAGATATGGCGTTGAAAATTGAATTGGCCAGAAATTTACTTTATAAGGCATGCTGGCTTAAAGACAATAAACAGCCATTTGGTAAAGAAGCAGCGATGTCAAAACTATATACTTCAGAAATTGCACGGGAAATAGCTAACGAATCATTGCAAATACATGGTGCTCACGGATTGATGAAAGAAAATCCGATAGAGCGGTTTTACCGCGACCAGCGCATCCTTGAAATTGGTGAAGGTACATCAGAAATCCTGCGACTGGTAATTTCAAGACACCTTGGAATAAGATAGAAAATATTTATGGAAACACTCGAAACCAGGAAAAAAGACCATATAGATCTTGCCTTTAAATCTCAAACCGGGATTTCAGCAGCAGATCAAAGGTTTTATTACGAGCCAATGCTCTCCGCACATCCTTCAAAAGGACTTCAACCATTTGAATTCCTTGGTAAAACACAAAAAGCACCTCTGTGGATAAGCAGCATGACGGGCGGCACAAAACTCGCAGGAAAAATAAACAACAACCTTGCCCGTGCCTGTAATGAGTTTGGTTTTGGCATGGGATTAGGATCATGCCGCATTATCCTGGAAGACGATACATTCCTGGATGATTTCAATGTTCGACCCGTCGTCGGTAATGACCTTCCACTATGGGCAAATCTTGGTATCGCACAGATCGAGGAACTAATACAATCAGAAAAGATTTCTCTTGCTATAGAGTTAGTTAAAAAACTAGACGCAGATGGTCTTATTATCCATGTAAATCCAATGCAGGAATTCTTTCAGCCAGAGGGAGATATCCTGAAAGCTTCACCTATTGAAACAATTAAAAGATTTATCGACGCATTTCCATATCCCGTAATCATTAAAGAAGTAGGCCAGGGCATTGGCCCTGAAAGTCTTAAAGAGCTGCTAAAACTACCTCTGCAAGCCATCGAATTTGCTGCATTTGGAGGTACCAATTTTGCACGCGTTGAATTGCTAAGGGATGAAAATGCTGATTCAAATCTGTTTGAGCCATTATCCTATATCGGAGAACCTGCTCAAACAATGGTCGAATATATCAATCAAATTGTGAGCGATACAGAAATTGCCTGCAAACAACTTATTATTTCGGGAGGTATTAAAAACTTCCTCGACGGGTATTATCTTATAAAAAAGTCAGCATTACCGGCTATTTATGGAATGGCTTCAACATTTCTGAAATATGCAAAGGAAGATTACGATCAACTTGCAGAATTTATTGAAGGACAAATAAAGGGACTGGAGATGGCTTATTCTTATTTAACCGTAAGAACTTAATCATGTCTGGAAACAGGTACATAAAAGGCTTTTCAAAACTATCAGCTGCTGAAAAAATGGAGTGGTTGAAATCTTCCTTTAATATAGACAATGAGTATATACAGGACCTTAGAAGTCATCTCCATACTGATTCCTCCTTTCAAAAAGTATATGAAGAATTCAGCGAAAATACAATATCAAACTTCTTCATACCTTACGGACTCGCTCCAAATTTCTTAATCAATAATAAGTGGTATGTCGTTCCAATGGCAATTGAGGAAAGTTCTGTTGTTGCAGCTGCATCACATGCTGCAAAATTCTGGTCAGCACATAATGGATTTCAGGCAGAAATCATTAATAACATTAAAGTTGGACAGGTACATTTTCACTGGTCAGGATCATCTGAAGAACTAAAGCACTTTTTTAAAGAAAACAAAAAATTGCTCCTGGAAAACCTTGAAGATGTAACCTCCTCAATGAGAAAGCGTGGAGGAGGTATCATCGATCTGGAACTTGTTGATAAAACAGCTGAACTCGCAGAATATTACCAGTTACATGTTAAGTTCAGGACTGCAAATGCAATGGGGGCCAATTTTATCAATACTGTTCTTGAAAAACTCGGCAATACATGGAAAAAACTAGCTGATGAGTCAGCTGCCAAAAACCACATTACAGGTTCACTCGAAATCAATATGGCTATCCTGTCAAATTACACGCCCGAAAATCTGGTTAGAGTGTCGGTAAAAACAGATATTGATTCATTGGAAGTGTTTTCAGAAGAACTTAGCGGATTGAAATTTGCTGAAAAATTTGTACGGGCCGTAAACATTGCACGAAACGATACCTACCGGGCTGTTACGCACAACAAAGGCATTTTTAACGGGATGGATGGCGTAGTAATTGCCACTGGCAATGACTTTAGAGCGGTTGAAGCATGCGGACATGCATATGCTGGTAAAAGTGGGATGTATAGGAGCCTTTCAAAAGCAAAAATAGTTAATAATCATTTTTACTTTGAACTTGAAATACCCATGGCTGTTGGTACTGTGGGAGGATTAACCAGTGGTCATCCCCTGGCAAAAATAAGCATGAAGATTCTGCAGGAACCAAATGCTGAAGAACTCATGATGATCATTGCAGCAGCCGGTTTAGCTAATAACTTTAGTGCTGTAAGATCATTAATCACCAGCGGAATACAAAAAGGACACATGAAAATGCATCTTACAAATATTTTGCGACAGCTTGGTGCTTCTGAAGCTGAAAAGAAAAAAGCAATTGAATGTTTTAAAGATAAAACAATAAGCTATAACGCAGTTAAAATCTTTCTGAACAACCAGGTTACCTGAGGCGACAAACAACAGGTGCTGCCAACACATAATGCAATGAAGAAAGAATATTACGCAAGAGGTAAGATTCTGATTACCTCTGAATTTATCATACTTCATGGTGCCAAAGCACTGGCTGCACCTTTAACGCTAGGTCAGAAATTAATTCCACTTGAAAAATCAAAAGCTGAACACCTGCACTGGATAGCAGAGTTTAATGATAAACCCTGGTTTGAAACTACAATCAACCTAAATGATTTCAGCATTATAGAAACAACTAGTGAGGAGAAGTCAAAGCACCTGGCGTTTATGATTGAAAAGCTGATTGACATTGAGCCTGACTTAAGAAACAAACTTTTTAATCATGATGTACTTACAAAATTAGAATTTAACCCCATGTATGGTTTTGGTAGTTCATCCACCCTTACGAGCCTTCTAGCTCAGTGGGCAGGTATAGACCCAATGCAATATCACTTCAATATATCTAAAGGATCCGGGTACGATGTGGCTTGTGCGAATGCTTCAAAACCTATTATTTACCAACTGATTGGCGACATGCCTGTTGTTGAGAATATTGATTATAATCCTCCGTTTATCCAAAATATGTGGTTGATATATCTTGGCAAAAAACAAGTTTCAAGTGAAAGTGTATCCAGGTTTCTGAATAACTATAAATCAAACAGTGAAGATATCAACATTTTTAATTCACTTACCGATGCTTTTATCCAAGCCAAAAATATCGAAGAGGCAGGTGAAATAATACAGGAGCATGAAAACAGAATATCTAAAATACTTAATATAGAAACACTTAAACGGTCGCGATTCCCTGACCTTCATGGATATGTTAAATCTCTTGGTGCCTGGGGAGGTGATTTCGCGCTTCTTATTAGCGAATGGAATGACGAGCAACTTAACAGTTATCTACGCAATAAAAACATTTTACACAAATATAAATTTGGTGCAATAGTACCTTAAATTGTAACGAATGGTTAAAAGATTGATGTCATGCACAGCTATGAAAAATCACTTATAAAAAGAACATCTCAATTTGTCTCAAAAGACCCCAATGAGACCAGTGGTAACGTTGGTTGGATTAGCCCTTCAAATATTGCTATTGTTAAGTATTGGGGAAAATATTCAGGACAGATACCTGCTAATCCCTCATTAAGTATAACACTGAGTGAAGCCAGGAGTAAAACCCGTATGGCATTTGTCTATGATGAAAAGCAGTCGAAAATAGCAGTTAATTTTAAATTTAATGGCAGAGAAGAAAAAGCATTCAAAAAACGCATTAAAGATTATCTCATTTCCCTGGAAGTTTTTATGCCTTGGATTCATAAGACTTCTTTTTCCATTGAGTCAGAGAATTCTTTCCCCCATTCTTCAGGAATAGCTTCAAGTGCTTCTGCTCTTAGCTCAATTGCATTAGGTTTATGTGAAATTGAAGAAAAAATTATCGGAATTTCCGATCCGGAATTCTTCAGGAAAGCATCTTTTTTTGCACGACTGGGATCCGGCAGTGCTTCCAGATCTCTTTTTCCCGGCATGGCCGTCTGGGGATTTTCATCAAGTTACAAAGACTCCACTGATGAATATGCAGTTCCAGTTAAAGATATACATCCCGACTTCCATAACATGCGCGACAGCATCCTGATCATTGAGTCAGGCAGAAAAAAAGTATCAAGTTCTACGGGACATGAATTGATGAAAACCAATCCATATGCTAAACTCAGATTCGAAGCGGCAGAAGATAACATGCAAAAGTTATGTAGCGTTACAAAAGCCGGTGATATAGGCGAATTCATTGATATAATGGAAAATGAAGCATTATCATTGCACGCAATGATGATGACCAGCAAACCAGGATTTATACTTATGAAACCAAATACTGTTAATGCCATAGAAAAGATCAGAGAATATAGATTTAGTACCGGTAATAGTGTTGGATTCACTCTCGATGCCGGTGCCAATGTTCATGTAATCTATCCAGACAAAGATAAAGAAGAAGTATCTTCATTTATAGAGTCAGCATTAAAGCCTTTATGCGAAAACAATAAAGTAATTCACGATCGCATGGGCCATGGACCAGAAAAATTATCACATGCATCAGGATAAGAAATACCATGCAAAGCTCATGATTGCTGGCGAATATGGTGTGATCGCAGGAAGTAATGCACTAACAATTCCGCTGCCACTTTTTAATGCCCAGCTCAAAAACCAATCAGATGCAGATAATAATAAATTTGATTCCATTGCGGCATCAGTCAGCAGCTTAAGAAAGCTTATTACTTATATTTCGGCATTACCAAAAAACAGTTTTTACGCTAAACCGGAAATAAAGAAACTGGGGAATATTCTTAGCTCGGGTTTTTTTATCGATTCTACCATCCCAAATGGCTATGGAATAGGATCTTCAGGCGCTGTTTCAGCACTCATTTATGATCAGTTTTTTACCAGAAAAGAAAACCTGGAACTTCAACAAATACATAAAGACCTTGCCGCGATTGAATCATGCTTCCATGGAAAAAGTTCTGGCGTCGATGCCATGGCCTGTTATATTCACGCACCACTTCATTTTCTTAACAATGGCACAATCAATATATTGAATCAAGATCCTATAAAACAAAACACAGCATACTCATTCTTCCTGCTTGATTCTGGTAAAATATTTGAAACTGGTCCCCTTGTCAGCTTTTTCCTGGAAAACATGAAAGATGAAACATTCATACGTAAGATAAAAGGTGAATATTTACCGCTTATAAAAAAATTAATCAATGCACTTATCAATAAAACAGATACATCGATTGCTATACTATATAAGGCCATATCCGAATTTCAATATAAAAACTTCGAACGCATGATTCCTCAAAACATAGAAAATATATGGCTTGAAGGAATATTAAATAATATTTACTATCTGAAATTAAATGGATCCGGAGGAGGGTTTGTTCTTGGCATGACACTGCGTGACAACCAATCTGTTGTCGAGGATATTCTTAAAGATTTTGATTTAACATGGTTATAAAGAAAAAGGCACCCCTTGTTAAGAGGTACCTTCTGAAAAAATAAACAGTTTTTGGCAGTATTAATCGAACATAATCTCAAGCTGCGCAATGCTTTTAGGATTATAAGGACTAAGACCCAATATCCTGTTTTCAACATCTGAATACTCATCACCCGGAGAATCCCCCCCCTGTATAAAACCATTTCCATCAAAATACCCTGGTGCTTCAGTATTAGTCAACCATGCATCGATCAGTTCCTGACTGGCATTAGGCCAAACTGCTAATACTTCATTGGTAAAAACATTTTTAATCGAATGTTCCACCAGCAATTGATCTCTACCAACTGCATCAATTGTACTTAATGGAAGCCCCACCTCAGCAACTGCTACATCCCTGTTATCTTCACTGCTTGCAGCAAATGCCCAATTATAACCGGTTGTTGCTGTAAGTAGTTTAGCATTGGGGTGACTTGAATTTCCGTATACATCAACAAAATCATCTTTTTTACCTACAAACATTTTCATGGCATTCATTGCAAAAGGCTCCAGCAAAGGATCAACTGAGGGCATATCTGCAATTGAAACTATCATATGTGCTTCGTATCCCATTTCACCTTCTTCGCTGTAATCAATCCTGAATTTTGCTTCACCCAATTCAGAATCATCTTTCCTGTTTATATTATAAGGTTTAAGAATCGCAATACCGGCTCGGGGATTGCCATTCCAGAAAATCTGCATTGCTTTTCCTCCATCAGTCTCCTCCTCCGATTCAGCATCGGTAATAGTAAGCCCATAATCCCAGGTCCGGTCATCAAATTCAGGCGCTTCCACAACCACCAGATTCTTAATCCTCCCATCTTCATCACTTTGATATGTTAGTGTTTTCACCCTGTCGATATTATAAACGTTGATACTACGAATAATTGACTCAACAATCTCGGCAGCACCCTCGCCAACATTAATAAAGAAAGTGAGATGCTCATACACTTCATTTCCTTTCATCGTATCGATTGCAACACTCTTTTTAGAAGAAATATCCTGGGAGATGGCATCAGGTATATCTACGGAGAATTTTTGCGGCAGGATACTTTGCTCTTCTCCCCCTCCAATTGGATCGGTATCGCATGATGTGAAAACAAAAACTGTCGACAATAAAACAACGATCGAAACTAAACTTAACTTTTTCATGATTTCTAATTTTTAATTATTAATTACAATTTTCAATTCCTACTCATTTTTTGCTGATTTCACTTATATCACACAAACACCCCTGGCATACCCCTACGTTTTTTTAAAATAAAAGTAAGAATATTTTTAACCCATTGTTTTTCTGACTCTTACACGGATATAAAATGGATAGAGATAGTAATCAGAAACAAAGCATTACCAATTAGGATCTGCTAAAAAAGTCTGTACAGACTAATGAGAGGGAAGTATTAATAAAATGCAAGGTTTTTCCTACAAGCCTACAAACATCCTTGCACTTTTAATTAAAAAATTACCATATTAAATTGATAATGAAAGTATTTTATATTTTTCAGCAGACTCCAACCAGTTCTCTGCCACAAACGAATATGAATGGCAAATTGAAAATCAGAAATCAGGTCATGAATATTCAAAAGGCCAATAAATAATAATTAATCATTACTGATAAACACCATTGGCACAGCCAGTAACAAGTAACGTGGAAACAGTTACTTGAGTTAGTAATACTTTATGGATTAAAAACTATGGTATCACGGATGACTGTGGTTGCCGCAAAATAACCAATAGCTCCATTTGAAAGATTGGTATATGGATCGCCCGGCTTAACATCGAACAAGCCACCATTCCAAGCAGTTTCAGACAGCATCCCCCTTAAAAATTCTTCATACCCGCGGGAAAGCGATTCTTTCTTGATGGTAACAATGGTACCGGGCGGGAAATATACACGATCCCGGGTTGGAGAAAAAAACTCATTCACGTCGAATGTCAGCGGGCTGAAGTAATAGCCGTAGATTACTGCATGGTTCATATCCTCTGAGAGACTATCGTATCCTGGCAAATGCGACCAGTCCATTTCAAGTGTTATTCTGGAAGGCTCATCACTTCCACTGAAATAAGCTTCATATAGTGGCGGCTCTTCATTTACCAGATTATAGTCAGGAGCCTGAATGGGCGTTACTGCTTCCATTTTGGCTCGTGCTGTAAATTCAAACCCTCGCAGCTTAATGAGGAGACCATAGGTCTTGTTGACCACACCTCGTATTTGATTGCTTGTAGCATAAATCCCAGGGCGATCATTATCATGAGCAAGTTGAATCACTGTGTCTCCATCTGAAATGAAAACCTCTGCATCTCTGACAGGTTGTGTTTCGCCATTGATCTCATATGAGGGAAGAGAAAGTCTTACCTCATGTGCTTTTTGTTCATTGGATATCTTGCCTTCCACCACAAGCTGAAGATCGTTTTCCATTTCCAGTTCCCAATTTACTTTCTCCTGACAAGCATTTAGCTGCAACAGCAATAGAACGGGAACAATTGCAATAGCAAATCTTCTGGTAAAACAAATCTGATTCGCCTTAATCATTAAATTACCTGGAATTTTTATTAACATTAATTGTATAATCATATCAACTTTAAAAACTAAAATGATAACTGATTGAGGGAACCATGCCGTAAATATAAAACTGCGTTGATTCCAATGATGACCGATTATAAAAATCGTATGGAATCACTAAATGTCCTTGTAGGTTTTCAATTTTATTGAAATGTATGGCCACTGGATTTTTCCGCCCATATATATTATATACCGAGAAGATCAACTCATGCTCAAATTTACCCACCTCCTTTCGCAAGTCCCAGTTTAGTGCAACATCTAATCTGTGATAATCCGGTAATCGATCGTTGTTTCTCTTAAAGTATACAGGCACCTGGATATTTTCATACCAGTAGAATGCTGTTGGTGCGGTAAAAGGTGTGCCGGTCATGTAAATAAAATTTCCCGATAGCTCGAGCCTGGATGAAATTTTGTACGACAGAAAAAGTGATAAATCATGTGGCCGATCGCCATATGCGGGATAAGGATTACCTTGATTAATGGTGGCAACATCGAGCCATGACCTTGATAAAGTGTATGAAAGCCAACCATTCATTTTTCCCTGTTTTTTTGAAAGCATCGTCTCAATGCCATATGCCCTTCCATCACCAAATCGCAGTTCATTTTCAATAAACGGATTCATAATTAGCTGGGCATGATCCCTGTAGTCGACCTGATTTGACATGCGTTTGTAATAAACTTCAGCCTCCATTTTCAGTCCGGATGCTTCAAAAAACCTATTATACCCGATTGTAACCTGCCCTGCCCGCTGGGGCTTAATCCTTGGGCCACTGGGTAACCAAACATCAAATGTGGAAAACGGGCTCACTGAATTAGTAATAAGATTAACAAACTGACTGGTACGGCTATAACTAAAAGATAACCTCTCATAATCCGAGAGCGCATATGTCATGCTTATCCGGGGATCGCCTGTGAGATGATTGTGATATACCTCACCCACTGCGTAATGCGTCGAATCCAGCCTGGCATCGTCATAAAAATATTCAACCGATGGACCGAGGTTGCTCCACGACGTAAATCTGATCCCAGCCCTTACTGAAAGACGATCGTAAAGTATTGCCTGGTTACCAATATAAAAACTTAACTCATTGGCATTACGCGTAGATATTTCAAACGGCAACGGATACAATTGCGCTCCCCGGTAATAATTACCCGGATTCATAAAATGCTGTCCCAGCTTAACGCCAAATCTTAGCGTATTTTCGGGGGAGATAAAATATGTAAAATCACTTTTAAGACTAACATTATCTATATGTGAATTCCAATAATTCTTTTCCAGCACATTCATATGCAAATAATAATCATATCTACTGGCAAACAAGGTCGTATTAGAAAACAACCTGTCGGAAAATAGGTGATTCCATCGAATGGTAGATGCTGCATTACTCCAGTTTAATCCTGATCTTCTATCCACGCCTTCCACCGATTCAAAATTATCTTCTGAGCGATATAATGAAAAGAATAACCGGTTTTTAGAGTTTATTATATAATTCAATTTCAGATGAAAATCGGCAAAATACAGATCCTTCACATTTGGGGCAACTGCCTGTATTGGCTTAAGAATATAGGAACGACGACCAGAAAGAAAATATGAAATCCTGTCTTTCACAATTGGGCCCTCCAGCGATAACCTAGAAGACAATAACCCTATGCTCGCATCCACTCCAAACTCATGCATGTTCCCGTCTTTGGTACGGATATCTATCATGGATGAAAGCCTTCCTCCATATTTAGAAGGGAAATCACCTTTGTAAACCTGAATATCTTTTACTGCATCGGGGACAATAGTTGAGAAAAAACCCATCAAATGACCTGGGTTGAAAATTGGTGCTTCATCTACGGTGATAAGGTTTTGATCGCGACGTCCTCCACGGACATAAAAAATCGTTGACCCATCACCAAAAAATTTAACCCCTGGGATGGCTGCTAATGACTTTATAACATCCTTTTCTCCCATCAACGCAGGCATTTTCCTTACAGAAGCGGGCTTTAACCGCTGATCAGAGCTTCTGCTGTGCCGGATAGATTCAATTTCTTCTTCCGCGTAAACTGATACTTCAGCAATCTTCTGTCGTTGCTCACGAAGGTTAAACTCAATCTGTTGTTTTGTGTCAGAGACAGATCTGCCTTGTATATAATATCCAACATAATTGCAATAAATGCTGTCGTATTCAGCATCAAGGGTAAGAGAGTAGTATCCATACTTATTTGTAATCGTACCCTTTTCACCATGACCAATGAAAACATTTGCACCAATTAAAATTTCACCACTATTAAGATCGCGCACATAACCACTAATAGTATAGCTGGCATGCTTTTCTTTAAACGTCTCATGTACTGAATCATTGGACAGCAATGGATCTGTGCCCCGAACAAGCACAATCTGCTTATCAATAATCATATAGTCGACCGGCGAATCATTGAAAATGCTTTTCAAAACGTCAGATAATGAAAGGTTCTGAATATTGACTGTGACAATCCGGCTGTGGTCAATTAAACTATTTGCATAAGAAAAAATCAGCCCTGTTTGCTCTTCAATATCATTCAACACTTCTCGAAGTGGTACATCATTATAATTCAGTGAAATGAGGTTTTGCTGTCCTGTTGCAGTATTGACAATAAACAGTAAAACAATGATTATATGGACGTTACACCTTTTTAGCATTTAACCATTTCAACTTAGCCTTTATAAACAACCCTCTCCATCAAGGATGATCCTGCCTCCTTCCCGCTTCATCTCAATATTCAATGTATTGGTCAGGACACGTAATACATTAGAAAGTTCTTGTTTTGTAAACGTAACCGTAATCGGACAATCGGCCAGTCTTTCGTTTGCAATCATGATATCTGTATAATACACCTCATTAATTACCCTGATAACTTCCGATAATGGGGTCTGAGAAAAATAAAGCTCTCTGGTTTTCCATGCTAAATCATTCTTATTATCTGTTACAATAAGTTCAAGTAGTTGCTTATCTTTATGGTATATCCCTTTATTTCCTGCATGCAAAATCAATTTATCTGAATGTTTCCCTTGTATTGACATGGAAACTAACCCTGAATAAACTGATACTTCTATAGCTGACCTATCTTTGTATGCATCAACATTAAAACTGGTTCCAAGAACCTCAACCTGAGCCAATCCTACATCAATGACAAATGGTTTCGAAGTATCATGTGCAACATCAAAAAAGGCTTCACCCTGAAGGATAACTTTTCGTATTGATTGTTCAGAGGCCATACTATACCTTAACCGTGAATCATGATTCAATGTCACTTCCGAACCATCATCTAATAAGACCGATTCGGTTGAGTCTGCAACTTCAACCCGTTCAAAAGAAGCAAGATTACGAACAAGATAATAGCCAAAAATACCGACCATACCAAAAATAAAAATCGCAGCAATGCGAATAATAATTGTTCGGATTGACCGGATACGAACCTGTTCTTCTTTATCTTCGAAATTAATTTTATTCTGTAACTGGCTCCATTCATCATCCATATCATACTGTTCCTGCTTCCGAATATTGTCGACTCCATCCCAAATCTTCGAATAATCATCTAACATAGATTTCAATCCCGGCTCCTTACCCACCCTATACTCAAAAGCAGCCTGCTCATTAGGCGACATTTCCCCCGCAAGATACCTTACAAGTTCAGTCCTGTTATCGCTATTTTCCAGTTCTCTATTCATAGTCTCATTTTATACACACATCAGTGCGTATATACCCCTATTACAAATTCAATTTAATCCATTCCATAAGATCCACAATAGTAAAGTAAGGTAATTAATCAGTTTTTGCCTTAGAATCTTAAGCGCCTTAGACATTTGATTTTCCACTGTTTTAACAGAAATATTCAATTTTTCGGCAATCTCACCATATGTCATTCCCTCAAACCTGCTTAATTCAAAGATTTCCCTACACTTTTCCGGCAAAGTACGAATTACTTCTTTTATTTTAGCCTCAAGCTCAAGCTGCTCAATGTGGTTGGAAACATCCTGTTCCGAAAAATTCTCAGGAACCATTTCTTCAGAAATTTTTTTTCTGTCCCGAATCATATTAAGACTGCGGTTATGCACCGACCTGAATAGATATGACTTCAATGAATCTGAAATATCGACAGAATCTCTGCGTTCCCAGAGATTAATAAAAACATGTTGCACAACCTCCCTTGCATCGTCCTCATTCGGTAGAAATTTTCTCGAAAATGCCATAAGTGCAGGAAAATACTTACGGAATAGTGTCTCAAAACCTTCCCGGGTAAGCTCCTGATCTGTATTTGATCTGTCCTTTAGTGCCATAAACTACTATAAACCTTAAATATTCAGCAAATTCCTACCATTCAAAAATAGTGAAAAAATAAAACCATTCATTTGAATCCACGAAAACGGATTGAACTTTATAATCCAGCCAGGCCAACTTTATTGACGAACATTACTTATATTAATTATCTTTATCTCCCAAATAAAAACAGGCCAATAGCAACTTGATCAATTGTTGACAAATTTAAATGATGATGCAACGGTAACTATAAAAAAAATCATATCGTGAGAAACGCATTTCTAACTACATACTCCATTATCGCGTGGACTGTTATGCTTATCACATCTATCATCATCACACCGTTTTTCCTGCTTACCTGGGTACTTTCTTTCTGGTGGGATCGCAGGAGGGTGGTCACCCACATGATGGGAACATTCTGGGCCTGGCATTATCAGTCACTCATTCCCTTCTGGAAACTATCGCTCACAGGAAGAAAAAAGATTCCCTGGTCAAAACCCGTAATCATCGTTGCCAATCACCGTTCCCTCGTTGATATCCTGGCGTTGTATAAAATTCGCCGGCCTTTCAAGTGGGTCTCCAAGAGGGAGAATTTCCGGCTTCCTTTCGTAGGGTGGGTACTGGCTCTTAGTAAATCCATTCCCATTGACCGACAAAATATGCGCTCAGGAATGCAGTTCATTGCTAAAGCTCAACAATCAATAAAAGAAGGGTCTTCTGTGATTATTTTTCCCGAGGGAACGCGTTCAAAAAGCAGCGCGATGAAAAAATTCAGGGAGGGTGCATTTCTGCTTGCGAAGCGTATGAAAGTTCCTATCATTCCTGTTGTGCATATCGGAACAGAGAAAACCTTTCAGTCGGGTAAAAAAAGTTGGATCCTAAAAGGTAAAGCAACTATAAAAATTAAAGTCCTCGATAAAATTCCTCTGGATATTATTGATGCATTATCGATCGATGAGCTCAGTGATTATATCAGGAAAAAAATGGAAGAAGGGTTGCAGGAGCTGGAAAATAAATAAAATATATTAAAACTTAAGAATTACTTAACATAAGTCAATTATGTTTTCGATTAAATTCGTAGCTAAATCAACCGTTCTAAGAAACAGTTCACTGTTAGGTTTAAGTCTTATAGTTTTAAAACTCTATAATACAAAAATTTAAAACCCAAAGCTGATTTAATTTATTTTTGGCAATTAACTAATATCGCAACAGAAAAGACCTAACTATTATTTAAAATAAACAGCTTAAATATAAATTTAAAGATATGAACCCTCATCATTGAGGAAAGATTTTAACGGAGCAACGACAGAAGGACATCATTAAATGTGAATTGAATCCTGTCAGTTAATATGATGAGGCTCGCTGAACCGAACAAAGTGAGCTCATGAACACAAATAAAATTAACTTGTCGTGAATAACACCACTAAAAAATAATTATGGGGTGAGGCAACTAGTACCAGAAGCATAAATGAAATTTTTAACTGATTATAATTTAATTACTTAACCGAAGATTTAAAGATATGAAACCCCTGGGTCAGAAAAAAAGAATCCGTAAAATGGGATTTATTGCCGACCAGGAAGGCATAATGAACCGTTATCTCAGAGAGAAAGGAAATTGGACATCGCATCTCGAGAATACAAAAAACTTCATTCTTAATGCCTTTGAAGACAAGAAGGTCAAAACCGTGTTAGTATTCGGTAGTGGCTGGCTGCTTGACTTTCCTCTGGAGCAAATGGCAAAAAGGTACAAAAAGATTATTCTGGCCGATGCCCGTCACCCGGCACAGATCATAAAAAAAGCTGATAGTATAAAAAATGTTGAATTAGTTGAAATAGATATTTCAGGGGGAGGAATTGCGTTTTGCTGGAATTTAAGAAAGCAAAAAAGTGACCATTATAAAGATTACATCCTCGATAAATTTGAGCCAGTATTACCTTCTGTTGATGCAAAACCCGATGCTTACATTTCGCTCAATATCTTAAATCAACTTGACATACTTTTAATAGAATTTCTGAAAAAGAAAAAAGCCCGAGTCGTTGACGCTGAAGTTAATCGTTTTAGAGAAAGAATCCAGAAATTCCACCTCGACTGGATTTCGAAAAAACCCGGCTGTCTTATAACTGATATCACTGAAATGATTTATAAACCTGGTGAGGAAACAGATGAGAAAGAGCTTATTCATATTGATCTTCCATCGGGTATCAGAACTGAAGAATGGACATGGGATTTCGACCTTTCGAAAAAGTATCATCCTGATGCTGAAACCAGAATGAAAGTCAAGGCTATTGAATGGTAGTAATACCAACATTTTTTCACATGCCTGTTCATTTCTTTGTTAATAAAAGAATCATGTTCAAAGCACCCTTTTGACTATATTTGTGCTGGGTAGGGAAGTATGTCTACCGACGCGAACTGCCTTACTGGTAATGATCCAACATCCTTCTATTTAGAGTCTGTCAATAGAGTCGGCATGGCTGGATCAAAACCGAGCTTGCGAGCTCGACGAAGTCAAATTTCGAGAACAAGGCCTCCCCTGCCTTAGTACCTAAGTACGGCGGGCAAGGCGCGTAAAAATTACAAACCGCATTATACTATGGTATTCGAGGATTTAGATTTTTTGCAGCAACGCAGTTATCGGACTTTTTGGGCAGACACTATTTAGCAATATTTTTTTCGAAAGGAGCATTATATGTCAGCGAATTATTCAGAAGAGAGTATTCGAACGCTTGACTGGAAAGAACATATCCGCAAGCGTCCGGGGATGTATATAGGCAAACTTGGAGACGGGTCATCCGCCGATGATGGAATCTATGTCTTATTGAAAGAAGTACTTGACAACTCCATCGATGAATACATGATGGGGCATGGCAAAACCATCGAGATAACCATTACTGAAAAGAAAGTTTCTGTTCGCGATTACGGAAGGGGAATTCCGCTTGGCAAGGTACTGGATGTCGCATCAAAAATGAATACCGGGGCCAAGTATGACTCCGAGGTATTCAAAAAGTCTGTCGGATTGAATGGTGTCGGGATAAAAGCGGTAAATGCATTATCGTCCAGCTTTCTCATTCAGTCGCACAGGGAAGGGAAAACCAAATTGGTTGATTTTTCGCAAGGTAATCTGCTGAATGATGCAAATGAACAGGATACCACTGAAAAAAACGGAACTTCAATAAGCTTTGTTCCCGATGATGAGATGTTTGGAGAGTTCCACTTCAACGACGAGTATATAGAAAATATGCTCAGAAATTATACTTACCTCAACACCGGACTTACCATCGTATACAACGGTCAAAAGTTTATCTCTAAAAATGGATTAAAGGACCTGTTGGAAGAGAATATGAGCGGCGGTGAAGGTATATATCCCATCGTACATCTTAAAAATGGCGATATTGAAGTTGCCATCACCCATGGAAATCAATATGGTGAAGAGTACTACAGCTTTGTAAACGGACAGCATACAACACAGGGGGGGACGCATCTTGCAGCTTTCCGTGAAGCACTTGTAAAAACCATACGTGAATTTTTTAAAAAAGATTATGACGCTTCCGATATCCGCCAATCGATCATTGCCGCAATCAGCATAAAGGTGGAGGAGCCTGTTTTTGAGTCGCAGACTAAAACAAAACTGGGATCTAAAGATGTTGGTCCTAAAGGTCCAAGCATCAGGAACTTTATTATGAATTTTCTGACTACGAAGCTTGATGACCACCTGCACAAGCATCAGGAGACGGCCAATATTCTGCTCAAAAAGATTCAGGATTCTGAAAAAGAACGTAAAGCCATAAGCGGGATAAAGAAACTGGCAAGAGAAAGGGCAAAAAAAGCCAGTCTGCATAATAAAAAACTACGAGATTGTAAGATTCATTATAACACTAATCACAATAGAAAAAACGAAACAACGATTTTTCTTACCGAGGGAGACTCAGCTTCCGGATCAATCACAAAATCGAGGGATGTTAACACTCAAGCTGTATTTAGTCTGCGCGGAAAGCCACTGAATTCATTCGGACTCACAAAAAAAGTGGTTTACGAAAACGAAGAATTCAACCTGCTGCAGTCTGCACTGAACATCGAAGAAGACCTTGAAGGGCTTAGGTATAAAAACGTGGTGATCGCAACAGATGCTGATGTTGATGGAATGCATATCAGGCTGCTTCTGCTTACATTCTTCCTTCAATTTTTCCCCAACCTGGTCAGAAATAAGCACCTGTTTATCTTGCAAACTCCCCTCTT
>Ga0102940_1000713_pt1 | contig 22346 bp, 19 predicted proteins | sample SalPonR2_C_D1_MG_FD_78215 | JGI IMG/M metagenome (GOLD analysis project Ga0102940, IMG submission 78215) | Salt pond soil microbial communities from South San Francisco under conditions of wetland restoration - Salt Pond MetaG R2_C_D1_MG | ecosystem: Environmental > Aquatic > Marine > Intertidal... | reverse complement strand
TTTCTCACCCCGGGCTGGGACGAGCCGGTCACCGAATTCGTTCCGGTGCCCAGGGTGGACCAGGACGTGTGCCTCGGTCAGGAGTGCCGCAAATGTGTCACGGCCTGCAGGTTCAAGGCCCTGATCTGGATGGCCGACGAGGTCATGGTCTTTCCGGAGCTCTGCCATAGTTGCGGCCTGTGCTCCCTGGTCTGCCCCGTCAATGCCGTGGGAGACGACAAGCGGGAGATCGGGCAGTTTCGACACGGAAAAGTCCGCGGAATAGATTTTTACGGAGGGTTGCTGCGTATCGGCGAAGCCATGGCCCCCCCGCTTATCGACCGGGTCAAGGAAGAGGCAGACAAGGTTGTACACGATGTGCAGCTCATTGATGCCCCGCCGGGTGCTTCCTGTCCGGTCATCGGCGCCCTCCAGGGCGCGGACAAGGTCATTCTGGTCACTGAACCCACCCCCTTTGGACTGCACGATTTGAAACTGGCGGTCGGTCTGGTCCGGAAACTCAAATATCCGTTCGGCGTGGTCATCAATCGAGCCGGAATGGGTGATGAGCGGGTGGAGCGCTACCTGGAAGAGGAAGGGATCCCGCTGCTTGCATCTTTTCCTCACAGCATCGAAGGGGCCACGGCCTACTCCAGGGGCGATCTGCTTATTGATGCCCTGCCCGGGTTTACGGACGAATATTCCCGACTCTGGGAGGCTCTTTCCACACTTCAAACCGGCGGAGTTCGCTCATGAAGGAAGTTGTCGTCATCAGCGGGAAAGGGGGCACCGGAAAAACCAGTGTCGTATCCGCCCTGGCAGGTCTCGGCCCGGACAAGGTTCTGGCCGATTGCGATGTGGATGCCGCGGACCTGCACCTCATTCTGGAGCCGTCCATTCGGGAAACGCATGAGTTCTGGAGCGGGGAGATGGCCTCTATTGACCCGGATCTGTGCGTGGAGTGCGGAGAGTGTCTGACCCATTGTCATTTCGGTGCCATCAGCGAAACGTTTCAGGTTATTCCGGAACATTGTGAAGGATGTGGTGTTTGTGCGCATGTCTGTCCGGCAGGGGCCGCAGTCATGACTCCACGTATGTGCGGCCACTGGTTTCACTCAGACACACGATTTGGGCCCATGATCCACGCCGAATTGGGGATCGGGGAGGAAAACTCGGGTAAACTGGTCACCACCGTACGCCAGGCATCCCATAATCTGGCGGAAAAACTCGGGCGAAACCTGGTTCTGGTGGACGGATCTCCCGGTATCGGGTGCCCGGTGATCGCCTCGTTGACCAATGCGGATGTGGCCATCATTGTTGCCGAACCGACCATGTCCGCAGTGCATGATATGCAGCGGGTGTACGAATTGACCCATCATTTCGGGGTCAGAACGCTGACCGTGATCAACAAGGCCAACATCAACCCCACTCTGGTCATGGAGATCAATGAATACTGCAGAAACAAGGACATTCCGGTCATAGGCACACTGCCCTATGACACCGCCTTTACCGAGGCCCAGATAAAAGGAAAGACCATCTGTGAACACGATCCCGAGGGGACCGGAAAGCTTTTGACTGAAATGTGGAACAAGCTGGAAAAATATCTATAAATTCATTCATATTAAAGACTTGAAGATGACAACAGTATCTACGGGAGGAAACAACATGTCTGAACATTGCAGCTCCTGTTCCGGCGCCGAAGGGTGTCAGGGCAAAGAGCAGGAAGACAAACTGGCCAGAAAAATGGGGCGCATCAAAAACAAGCTCGTGGTCATGTCCGGCAAGGGCGGGGTGGGGAAGAGCACCGTGGCCACCAATGTGGCCGTGGGTCTGTCCCTGGCCGGCTTCAGGGTCGGACTTCTGGATGTGGACGTGCACGGTCCGAGCATCCCAAGGCTGCTCAGCCTGAGCGAAGCACGGCCGCACATCGAAAAGGATTATCTGGAGCCGGTGCAGTGGAGCAAAAATCTGTGGGTGATGTCCCTTGGATTCATGCTGCCTAGCAAAAATGAGGCCGTTATCTGGCGGGGCCCGGTCAAGATGGGACTGATCAAGCAGTTCCTGGAGGACGTGGCCTGGGGTGATCTCGACTATCTCATCGTGGACTGCCCTCCTGGCACCGGAGATGAACCGTTATCCACCATGCAGCTTATCGGTCCCCAGGCAGCGGCTCTGATCGTGACCACCCCTCAGGGGGTTGCCATCGACGATGTTCGCCGCTCCGTGACCTTCTGCAGTGATCTGGGTAATCCGGTTCTCGGTATCGTGGAGAACATGAGCGGATTCATTTGTCCCAAATGCGGGGAAACCGTCGAGATTTTTAACTCCGGTGGCGGCGAGGCCCTGGCTTCGGAAATGGGGGTTCCCTTTCTGGGCAAGATCCCCATGGATCCGGAAGTGGTCCGCTCCGGAGATGAGGGCTTCGCCTACGTCAAGGTACATCACGAATCAGAGGCGGCCAAGGCCATCGGCCGGATTATCAAACCGATCATCGCCCTGTCCGGAACGCTGCAGGACGGAACTGAGATCCCGTCCCTTAATACAGTTCAACCCGCTCCCACCACAGGAGAAAATGGTATCATGAAAATCGCCATCCCCGTTGCAGCCGGTCAGCTCTGCATGCATTTCGGCCACTGTGAAAACTTTGCCCTGGTCACCATTGACCCGGAAACCAAAACCATTCAACAAACGGAACTTCTCCCCCCTCCGCCGCATGAGCCCGGCGTGCTCCCCCGCTGGGTTGCCGACCAGGGCGCAAAACTGGTCATCGCCGGGGGCATGGGAGCAAGGGCTCAGAGTCTGTTCACCCAGGCCGGGGTCGACGTGCTTGTCGGAGCCCAGGCCGGAGCGCCTGAAGAAATCGTGGCCTCATACATGAATGGCTCCCTCCAGACCGGCGCCAATATCTGCGATCACTGATCGCATTACCTTAGTTCCATACCCGGGTCATCGACCCACCATAAGGGGTGTGAACGCATGCTGTTTTCTCCTTCAATGCATGCCTTCACACCCCTTTCTTTTGATGCGGCCCGGTTTGACAAAACCGAGGTCCTGCCCGTACAGGAATGTAATCACTTTTCGAGGGCCTGCACAGGCTTCGGCATATTTAAACAATCAATCCCGGATATTCCATGCGTACTCCGAGATCATCCAGACTTCGTTATTCAATGCCTCAAAAAAAACAAAAAACTTCCGCCCCGCTTCTGATTCTGACGGCACTGCTCTCCCTTGGAATCGGGCTCGCCGGCGGCATTGCCTACGTCAAGTTGCAAGACCCTTCGCAGGCTGTTCAGCAAAGGGGGAGTCAGGACCTCGTCTCCCTGACGGACCCCGCACAAAAATCTGCAGTGAAGGAGACGCTCTCCTGCGCGCCGGAGACGTCCGTTTCCAACCCCGGGAAAGGCAAGCCAGCCGCACCGCTTCCCAAAGTGGTCACCCTTAAAAAGACGATTCGTTCCGGTGATACCGCCTCTTCCATTCTTGACTGCTACCTGACTCCCTCCCAGATCCATGAACTGGGCCGGGCCGCCAGGGACGTCTACCCCCTGACTCGTCTCAAGGTGAACAATCCTTATACGTTGAGCGTGGAGGGAGAGCGTCTCAGGCGCATGGAGTATGAAATCGACCGGAATGAAAAGCTGCGCATTACATGCACAGATAACGGATTTGAAGTTTCCCGGGCACCCATTGTCTATGATGTGGAGACCACGTTTGTTTCCGGGGCCATCACCTCCAACCTGTTCAATGCTGTCAACGATGCCGGAGAAACGCCCGGTTTTGCCATTACCCTGGCAGATATTTTTGCCTGGGACGTTGATTTCGTTCGGGATATTCGAGAAGGAGACCGGTTCAAGGCCATCGTCGAAAAGCGGTTCCGCAATGGAAAACCCGCTGGGTACGGTCGCATTCAGGCAGCGGAATTCATCAATCAGGGGCACAGGTACTCGGCATTCTATTTCGAGGGAAAGGATGGGCACGGGGCGTATTATGACGCTCAAGGGGAATCCATGCGCAAGGCATTTCTCAAGGCTCCGCTCCATTTTTCGAGAATCTCTTCGGGATACTCCATGAGCAGAATGCACCCCATCCTGAAACGGCGCAGACCGCATCAGGGGATCGACTATGCCGCTCCCACCGGAACCCCGATCCGGACCGTGGCAGATGGGACGATTATTGCCAAACGGTATACCAAGGCTGCGGGGAGATATCTCAAACTCCGGCATCGTAACGGGTACGAAACCGTATATAATCATATGAATAACTACGCTAGGGGGATGCATAAAGGGAAAAAGGTCGTGCAGGGAGAGGTTATCGGATATGTAGGCAGCACCGGGTACGCAACCGGGCCCCATCTGGATTTCCGCATGAAACGTCACGGGAAATACCTGAACCCCCTGACAGTCGAATCCCCTTCAGGCGAGCCGATACCGAAAGCGGAGCTGCAGGCTTTTCAAACCCGAATCGCCCCTCTTGTCGCCGCATTGCAGGAAAACGAGCAGATCGATCCGGAGGAAAACGGAGTCGCTCTGGCCAGTGTTCAGCTCGATGCCGGGGGCTCTGCATACTGAGACCTTATTGTACGGAGCAAAAGTATGGCCCTGCACAGTTTCGAGAGCCGAACACAGGCGGCCTCCTTTGCCGCTTCTCTGATTTTTAAGGAAGCAGAACGGGCCGTTGCCGAGCGCGGCATCTGTCGTATCGCGCTTTCCGGCGGATCCACGCCCCGGACAATGCTTTCCGCGCTTTTTGAAATGTCCCTGCCCTGGGACAGGGTACACATCTTTCAGGTCGATGAGAGATGTGTCCCTCCGGACTCTCCGGACAGCAACTACTCTATGCTCAGACGAAGCCTGCAGGCTCCCGCAGTCCTTTCCGACTGTCATATGCACCGGATCCATGGGGAGCTTTCCTCACCTGAACTGGCAGCGCAGCGCTATGAACTGGACATTGCAACGGCCTTTGATCTTGCATCCTTTCCGGCGGCATGGGACAGCGACGACTTTCTGTCTCCGCCCGTATTTGACTGTATTCATCTCGGTATGGGTGACGACGGCCATGTCGCTTCTCTGTTCCCGGATTCCCCCCACCTGCAGGAATCCCGCCGCTGGGTTCTTCCGGTCCCGGCACCCGAGCATGCCGTTCCTGGGGTGGCTCGGGTCAGCATGACCCTCCCTCTCCTTAACAGCGCCTCGACTCTGCTCATTCTTCTGGCCGGACAAAACAAAATGAAACGTATGAGCAGTCTCCCGGGGCATCCGGAACTTCCCGCCGCACAGCTTCGTTCCGGCCCGGGAGTTTTTTGGGTCGTTTCCCCCTGATTTTCTTACGAATCAAAAATCTTCAAGGCTGCCAGGCAGATGGCATTCGAAGCCTGACTATGGGACATTTCGTATTCCTGTCCCTGGGCATCAATGAATCTGGCAGACCACATGGACTCATCCATTTTCGAAGGACAGAGATCCCTGAGGGAAAAGCTGTAGCCGTGCAACTGCAATTTATCCGCCACCCTGAGAGCCTCGCTGATATCCTGCATATATGGCCGTGCCGTATCCAGTTCTCCCATGTGAACACTCAGCCGCTGATTGATTTCTTCACTCATCTTGAATCTCCATATCGCCACCTGCCATGTTTGACAGATCAGCGACTGTTTACGTAATAAAAAATTTTGAACTCAATTCCAGGAAGGTTCCGCCCCCCATGTTCCATTCCGTTGAATACCGCTTCACACTTCCGACCGGAGAGACGCATACATTCTGTGTGGACCTTTGTGACATCGTTCGGGAACCATCGATTGACGAGCCGGCACCTCCGGAGTGGACGACCCTCGCCTTTCACAAGTGTCCGGGCTGCCCGCTTTCTTCTTTGGAGATCACCCACTGTCCTGCGGCGCAGGACATTCACCGCGTTGTCGACACATTTTCCTCAATCATGTCTCATACGGAAGCGGAAATACAGGTCGTTACCCCGCAGCGCTCCTACCATAAATCCTGTGATGTTCAAACAGGTCTGGGCGCGTTGCTTGGACTGCTTATGGCCGGAAGCGGTTGCCCGGTTCTCTCGAAACTCAAGGCCATGGCCCACTTCCACCTTCCTTTTGCCTCCCTGGACGAAACCATCTTCCGAACGGTGGGCACCTACCTCATCCAGCAGTATCTTGTCGCCCAGGATGGAGGTACTCCGGACTTTGAACTTAAACACCTCAAGGATCTCTATGAGGAGTTGGAGTCTCTGAACAATGCCATGGCTCAGAGGTTGCGTAATGCGGCCGAGTGTGATGCCTCTGTCAATGCCATTGTCGGTTTTTTCGGCGTCTCCTACCTGGTTCGGGATTCCATCGACGAGCAGCTCCAGTCGTTTAAAGTCCTCTACGACTGCCCCTGAATCCATCCCCCTTCCCCCCCCAAAAAAAGCAGCTTTCGCACGTCCCCTACCATATCCATTTGACAAGTGATTGGCAGTATTTTTTCTATCGATCTTTTCGATACAGATCAGTGCCCGCAATACGAAAAAACTATTTTACTTCTCAAAGGGCAGTCCATAATAGATTGAAATATTTTAATCAATCACGAAATCACCTTTCGGATGCATATGAAAATCCTCGACATCTCTGTCGCCTCGTGGCTCTACCTGGCGATAAGAATCCTGATCGGCCTTCTGTTTCTCATTGCCGGTGGAACAAAAATTATCGATCCATACACCTTTGCCGCCACTATAGACGCGTTCGGAATGCTTCCGAGCGGACTTGCCTTCCCTTTGGCTCTGATTCTTCCCCCTCTGGAAATCCTTGCGGGAATCGGCCTTATCCTTGACGTTCGTGGCAGTCTGACCACCGTAACGGTCCTGCTTGCCGGATTCATAGCCGTGCTTGTCTATGCCATCTCACTGGGGCTCGATATCGACTGCGGGTGCTATGGTCCGGGTGATCCCGAAGCTGAAATTTTCAGTTCTCTCTGGACGTCGCTGTACCGGGACCTGGCCATGGCGGCTGGTTCCGTTTTTTTATACTGGTTCAGAATCTCCAGGTCCGTGCACCCCCGCAGGGTCAGGGAGATGCTTTCCGCTTTCACCACCACGCACAAGGAGTCGCAATGCATTCGTTGAAAAAACTCGCTCTGACCTGTATCACTCTGCTTATCGTCCTGGCTGTGGTTTCTCCGGCCCAGGCCTTTTTCGGAAGCAAATTCGAGAAAGAGTTCGAAAAAGAAAAAGAAGCCGTCAAACTGGTGCGGGACGCAAGAGCCGGAGGTTACGACGTCATTGCCACACAGGAACTCAAGGGATGGATCGAAGAAGGCAAAGACATGGTTATCGTGGACACCATGCCCTATGAGGCCAGCTACATGAAGGCCCACGTCCCCGGAGCCGAACAGTTTCTGTTCCCCATCCCGACCATGGAGGAGTGGGATTCCAAGGAGACGGCGGGCAAATCCCAGGCCGAATTCGAAGCCCTGCTCGGGAAGGACAAAAACAAAGTCATCGTCGTTTACTGCGGCTTCGTAAAATGTACCAGATCCCACAACGGAGCCCTGTGGGCCAAAAAACTGGGATACAAGAACGTCTTCAGGTACCCCGGCGGAATTTATGGCTGGAAAGGTGCCGGTTATGATGCTGAAAAAGTAAAATAAGCAATTCCGGTTCCCTTTGATATAAAAGCATCCTGAACAATCAAATTGTTCAGGATGCTTTTATTGTAACGCGTAACGCTGTTGCTCTCAGCCCAGTTTTTCGGCGATCCAGGCGTACCGGGCGGGAATTTCAACCCGTTTTCCGTTCCCGTATTTCCTGAGCACCGTATTCAGCCACTCCCGTGAGGTCACGATCTCTTCGGCCTGAACGAACCGCCTTTCCTTCTCGACAACGATCCGATACCGGCAGACCATAACCTGCAACGGTTGCACCTCTCCTTTCAGCTGCACGGTCATCTCAATTTTTTTCTGCTTCGTGTCCAACCGAAACTCGGTGCTTTTCCCGTATGGCTCCAGAACTTTATCCAGAAATAAGCGCATTCCCTGAGACAAAGCCAGGTCCTTGCCCTGCTTCAACGTATCCTTCAGTCCGAGCATCTTACTCCCCTGTCATCTGTTAAAGAGACCACTCACTGAAGTTGTGCCCCGGTGAACGTTCCGGCCGGCTCTGAAATACCGGCAAAAAGGTCACCTTTGAGGGGAGACCTGCGTGCTTTCAAGTTCGGATCAACTGACGGTTACGGGGTACCCTGGGTAAGATAGACACGACTCACCCTTCTCCCCTGCCCCAGAACAGATTCCGGATCTCCCGCGATGGACGCCGGGTCATCAGGCTGACAATCACCAGAGCAGCCAGGGCGATTCCCAGGCTCGGAACGATGACATGCATTCCCATGAACCGTTTCACAACAGCGGCCATGTACACGTAGGTTCCCACTCCGCAGATCATGGAAGCCAGCACCCCGGCTGCATTGGCCCGTTTCCAGTACAGCCCAAGGACCACGGGCCACAAGAATGCGGCCTGCAGTCCGCCGAAGGCAAACAGGTTCAGCCAGACAATGAGTTCCGGCGGGCGCAGGGCGGCCAGAAAGACGATGGTCCCGATCAGAGCGGTGCAGGCAAAACTCGCCCGGTGCAGATTGCGTTCTTCGGTACGTGTATCGTCCGCCGGATGTCTGCGGATGTAGTTCAGGTACAGGTCTTTGATCAGGGTGGCGGAGGCCAGAATGAGCTGGGAGTCGATGGTGGACATGATGGCAGCCAGGGGACCGGCCAGAAAGACACCGGCCACCACGGGGTGAAGCACGGACAGGGTCAATGTGGGCATGATCTTGTCGCCCACGGTCAGATCCGGGACAAGAACTCTGCCGAAAACGCCGCACAGATGCATGCCGAGCATGAGTACACCAAGAACCACGGTGGACAAAATGATGGCCGTGTGCATGGACCGGGAGTCACGGTATCCGAAACAGCGCACGGCCGTATGCGGCAGCCCGATGACTCCGAAACAGACCAGGACCCAGAAGGAGAGAATAAATGGTTTGTTCAGAAAATCTTCGGGCCCGAACGGAGAAATCAGGGCCGGATCGATCTCCTGCAGTTTGCCGACCAGGGATTCTACGCCGCCCCCGACCTGAACCACGCCGACCAGCAGGGCCATGGTTCCAAGGACCATGACCACCCCCTGCACCGCGTCGGTCAGGGCCACGGCTCGAAAGCCGCCCAGGGTCGTGTACAAAATAACGCTCAGGGCGAAGATGATTAGTCCGGTATTGTAGGACAAGCCGGTCACTGTTTCGAACAGTCTGGCGCCGCCGATAAACTGGGCCACCATGGCCGCGGTAAAAAAGAGCACCAGGCTGACTGAGGCCAGAATGACCACCCACCGGTTGCGGTACCGGGCCCAGAGGATATCGTTGACGGTCACGGCGTTCACCCGGCGGGCGATGATGGCGTATTTCTTTCCGAGCACTCCCAGGGTCAGCCAGGCTGTGGGAACCTGGATCATGGCCAGCAGAACCCACCCGAGTCCCATCTTGTAGGCCACGCCCGGACCGCCGATAAAGCTGCTGGCGCTGGTATAGGTGGCGACCAGCGTCATGGCCAGGACGAACCCGCCCATTCCCCGACTGCCGATAAAATATTCTTCCAGAAAATTCCCGGAATGGGCCAGAACCCGGTTGGCGTATACGGCCATGCCGTAGACAGCGGTCAGATAGAGAAGCAAGGGGATCAGAACCGGAAAGTTGATCATTGGCCGGGCTCCCGCGGTTCCGGGTCATCCTGCAGCGTCCCGTCAAGGGGAATTTCCTTGAACAGAAATCGAACCATGGCCCAGCTTAAAAGAACAAAGAGCGGGACCGAGGCCACGCAGCTGAAAAAAAACCAGGTCGGAAATCCGGCGATAAACGTATACTGGTCAACCGGACCGGAACCGAATCCATAGGCCGTCGCATACCACCACAGAAAATAAACTCCGGCCAGAACCAGACTCAAGAGTGCCTCCCGGTGCGCCTGGCGGAACCGGGGATCCTGCCTGATTTTCTCACTCCCATTCATGCACATCCTCCCGGCTGATGGAATACGTTTCTTCATAGGTTCTTTTCCGAGCCTTGGCTCCGGCCTCAAGAGGACCGACATGAACATCAACATAGTCGTAGACCCTGGGGCGCCTTGTGTCCTGCCCCGGACGGAGCACCCGGCCGAGGTACTGCAGCACCCGGCCGCTGAAGCGGACCGGTGTGGCAAAAAACAGGGAGGTGAACGCGTCGCAGTCAAACCCCTCCCCGATGAGCTGTCCCGTGGCCACGAGCACCCGGGCCTGATCCGTCTTTAATTTCCGGACCACTGCTTCCCGCTCTGGAATACTGAGTTCTCCGGTAAGCAGTTCGGCTTCCACGCCGTACTCTCGGGCCAGCAGATCCCTGAGATGATGGCAGTGTCCCTTGCGATCGGAGAGCACCAGAGCCACGCCGGTACCGGACCGGACCTCCTCGGCCACGTCCCGGACAATACGCTGATTGCGGCCGGGATCATCCACCAGCTCGGCCAGCATGCGGGGGTACTCCTCGGACGGATCAAGGGTGGTCCGAAATTCCGTGGGCCGAAAAAAGATCTCAGGTCGCAGAATATGACCGGAATCGAGCAGGTCCTCCTTGTCCACCTGATGCAGCATGTCTCCGAGAAACCAGAAAATAAGCTGGGAGAGTCTGTCCCGTCGCCAGGGGGTGGCCGATAGACCAAGGGAGTATTTGCAGTCAAATTTTGTCACCGCTTCAGTGAAGGTCCGGCTCGGGGCGCGATGGCACTCATCGACCACGATATGTCCGATGTTCGGAGCGACCTCCTCGGCACATTTGTACAGAGTCTGAACCGTGGCTACGGTGATCCTGTCACCCACGCTCATTTTTCCCCCGCCGATACGTCCGACTTCCCTGGCCGGGATTCCAAGAAAATGCTCAATCTGCTCTACCCATTGGTTCATGAGCTCTTTTGTATGCACCACCACCAGGGCCGGTTGCCTGCGCCGGGCAATAAGGGCCAGACCGCATACGGTCTTTCCCGCCCCGGTAGGGGCACTCAGGGTCCCGAAATATTTGCTGCACATGGTCTGGACCGCGGTCTCCTGGAACGGCTTCAGTTCACCCTGAAATGAAAAGTCCACCGGGTCCAGCTCTCGGCGCAGATCCTCGTAGGTGACCTGTTCGTCATGAACCTGACACAACCGTGCCAGATGATTGCCCCATCCACGGGGGACAAGCACGGTGCCGTCCTTACGTACGGTATAGAATTTAAGATGTTGCTCGACTTTGTAATTGGAGCGTCCCATCTTATTGTTGTCCACCCATTTGGGGTTGAGCAGGGTGAGCCGTTTGCGGATCTCTGCAATCAAAACTTCGGGAACATCCTTGAGAATCAATCTGTGGGCAATGGTTACGTGCATGTTTTTCTCCGGTTACGCCTCGATTGTGGCCAGGGAGTCCTGTTTTCCGATAACCACCAGAGTGTCGCCTTCCTGGAGCGGTTCAAGAGGATCAGGCACGAACCGGAACTCCTTGTCTCCATTGCGACGCAGGGCCACGACCTGAACCTGGTGGGTGTTGGTCAAATTCAGATCAACCAGACTTCTTCCGTTCCATTTCTTCACGGCCAGCTCCTTCATAAGCACACCCTCTCCAAACGGAAGATAGTCGATCAGACCGGGCACGGACATTCTGGCTGCCAGTTCCTCTGCCGCAAACCGCTCCGGAAAGATGACATGGTCCACGCCGAGTCGTTGAAGCACCTTTTCATGATCCTCCGAAACCACCTTGACCCAGACCTCTTTGCATCCGAGCTCCTTAAGATGCAGAGAAATAAGGATACTGGCTTCCATGGACTGTCCCACGCTGACAACTACCTGGGGCAGCTCGGCCATTCCGACCTGGCTCAAAGCGGTCATGTCTGTAGCGTCGGCCTCGAAAACCTGGGTAAGCAGATCTCCGGCCCGAGAAACTTTTGCGGGGTCCGAGTCGAGCCCGAGCACGGTATGGCCTTTCTGCATCAACGCTTCTCCGAGAAAATATCCGAATTTTCCCAACCCGATAATTCCGAATTCCTTTTTTTTCATGGCCTGAAACCTGCTTTAAGAATTGCGTGGTCCACACTATGGAGGCCGGCGGTTGCCGGGTCAACCGATCAGGATTGACTTTTCGGGCCGGACGAACCGTTCTCGTATCTGCCAGCTCTGGATTATGGACAGAAATACAATGGGCCCAAGTCTGCCCATAAACATGAGCAGGGTGATGATCGCCTTTCCTGCAGGGCTCAAATCCGGGGTCAGCCCGGTACTCAGGCCCACGGTCCCGAAGGCCGAAGCCGTTTCGAAGAGAATCTCCAGAAATTGTCCTCTGGCCAGAGGATAAGACATCCCGCCGCCCTCGGTAACAGAGAGAATCATCGTCGCTCCGACCAGAATAAGAAAAGCGAATACGGATAGGGTCAAGGCCTTGTTCACAGTGGATTCGTCCAGTCCGTATCCGTCCACCACGATCTGCTTTCTGCCCTTGAGCTGGCTGATCCCGAAGGCGGCTAACACCCGAAATGTTGTGGTCTTGACGCCACCGGCACAGGAACCGGGGGATCCGCCGATTACCATGAGCAGGATCATGATGAACAGGGAGACATTGGTCATGGTCCCGATATCCACGGTGTTGAATCCGGCCGTGCGACAGGTTACCGACTGAAACAACCCCTCCAGCAACGTTCCGAACAATCCCCCGTTCCCGGTCCCGGCGAAGTATTCCGCCAGAAATAATGCGGCCCAGCCGGCAACCACCAGCCCCAGACTGGTACGTAGGACTATTCTGCTCTGCCAGCTGATCCTGCTGGATTGGGAGGATGTCAGATCTCCCGCCCGGCCGGACACCCCGGCCAACTCCAGCAGGGTATAGAATCCCAGGCCGCCGAGGGTGATCAGAACCATAAGGACACCGGTGACCGCAGCATCATGTTTCCAGAACATGATGCTCGTCCCGTACAGGGAAAATCCGGCATTGCAAAATGCGGAAATGGAGTGGAACAGCGCAGAATACGGTTCGAACCCGACCGGATCACAAAAATAAAGCAGGCAGGCTCCGGAGCATTCAACGAACACACATACGGCAACGATCATCTTGAGAAATGTGCCCAAATGAAAGCGGGGGTCGTGCAGCAGGGACTGCCCTACGGCAAGGCGGTCCGTGACCGAAACTCGTTTTCGCCATAAGTAAAAGACCAGCGAGGTATACGTCATCACCCCAAGGCCGCCAAGTTGGATCAGGCAAAGGATCACGTTTTGCCCGAATCGGGAAAAAAAAGTGCCTGTATCGACCACGATCAACCCGGTCACACATGTGGCCGATGTCGCTGTGAACAAGGCGTCCATCCAGGAAAGCGCACCACCCGTAAGACTTATGGGCTGATGCAGCAATACGGTTCCAACCAGAATGGTAAGGCCAAAAAAATAGACCGGAAGAGCAAATGGTGAAAACCAGGATTTTTTGGACATCGAGACCCTCTTTTATCAAAACATCGAGGCCTGCAATGGTTTGATGCTCCACACGTGTCCGGATTCGACAGCTGACCAGAATCGTTAAAGAGTCGGGTACATACTCAGCCTTTTTATTGATGGCAATGCCGCGAACGAAGGATATCTCATATATTTTTTTCAGGAGAAGAAAAACCCCCTATCGACTGATTCTACCGGTAACAGGGAGAAGAAAGGCTCCGGGTGCCCTCCTTTTTTTGCTTATGGTTTTGTAAATATTTTAAAAGCTATATTGTTAAACGCTGTCCTGATTTGTTCATCCTGAGCGAGCCGTTGGATGGGGCCAGGCAGATTATACATTCTTCTAGAAATCTCTCTCTTTTTCTACGATCTTGAAGGTCCGTTCAGGAAACTTTACTCATTTAGCCTTTGACTCAAACAAGAAAAGTGCTCCCTGAACGAAATATACCGATCAAGGAGCACTTTTCTTCATAAAAAAATACCAAAACTTTATAAAATAGACGCGGCTACTCTGTCCGAAACAGTCGGTTTCGGAAATTTTACGCAAGATCAGGGGTACAGGGTAAAACTGAATATTATCCAGGAGCCAGTCTTTTCATTGTACAGGTCCCGGTCACTCCTTTGAATGGGTTCGCCTTTCTGAATTTTCGCCCCGGATTTTTTTCACGCAGCTTCTCCCCCATTTCCTCAACGAACACCTTTGAACCGATCACCCCGGAATCAGTGAAGTATCGACAGCGGTACCGGAACAGTTCCACGTCCCCAACCACATAATTCCTTCTTCCGGCCTGCCGAACAACTTCTTCATCCAGCGTTTCTCCTTTCCCCGTGTCCACTGCCCCGGTTTCATAGACAAACTGTCGATATAAGCGACATCGTTCAGACGCATCCACTTCGAGATCCTCGTGCCCAAAATTCATGCTCAACCAGTTTCCCCGATTTCCGGACTGGATATGATATCCAAGAGAACACCATCGGTACTCTTCAGGTTTCTCCACAATACCTGCCCGAATCGGATTCAGATCTATATAGGCCAGGCAATTAAGCAGAGCGTCCCCATCTTCCACAATAAGGCTTTTGAAACGGTCGCCCCACAGGTAGCCGCGCCGGTTGCACCGCTTGTTATAGGCCTTGGAAAAAGATTCTTTGATCTCTTTGACGAACTCCGAGAGAGAGGACCACTTCTGCCTCAGATCAGAACTCTTCTCCGCAGGATAACATGTTTCCTGTCCATATTTCTTCCTGTAACGGGCCTGCAGATCCGCATCCGAAACATGGTCGGCCGGAAACATGCGCACCAAAAGATGAAAATGATTATCCATGAGACAAAAACCCAGAATTTCAGTGAAGTATATCTCGGAAAGCTTCTTTATTCTGCTCAGCAGATCTTCCTTGTCCCTGGCAGTGAAGGGCAAACCCTCCAAGGCGGTCCGGGAAACGACATGGTAGACTGTTGGGATTTCCGGGACCAACAGACGGGGAAGCCGAGGCATAAAAGTGCTCCTGAAGTCAAGGGGGATGACGAAAACATCTGCCGAATATACCAATCTGTCATAAAGTGCCAGGCAAAGTTTGAAAACAACTCAAGGATTCAAAGCAGGCCTGATTTACCTCGGGCAAATTTGTGTTCAGGTCAGCTGAAAACCGGACTGATAAGGTTCAGAGGCATAAGATACGCACCCGGGTATGTGAATGCGGCCTGAGTAAAAAATCGGTGACGACAAAGCTTGAGATTTTCAGGGCTGCTCAATCAAATGCTGCCGCCAGCAACGTCTTTGTATACTCTGTTTCTGGTGCCGCAAATATCTTCTCAACAGCCCCCTGCTCCACCACCCGGCCTTCACGCATGACCAAAACCTCCCGGCACAACGCTTTCACGATCTTCAAATCATGGGTAATGAACAGATAGGCCAGCCCGTATTTTTGTTGCAGATTCCTGAGCAACTCCACCACCTGAAACTGCACAGCCCGGTCCAGCGCCGAGGTGGGTTCGTCCATGACCACCAGTTCGGGGCGGAGCACAAGGGCCCGAGCGATGGCGATACGCTGGCGCTGCCCCCCGGAGAACTCATGGGGAAACCGGTGCCGGGTATCCGGGTCCAACCCCACATCCTCAAGCACCTGAATGATGCGTGCCTCCTGGTTTTGCCTCGTGTCCGGGTAGTGAAGCTCGAGCCCCTCACGAATAATTCCGTCAACTGTCATACGCGGACTAAGACTCCCGAACGGGTCCTGAAACACGAACTGCATTTCCCTTCTGAGGGTTCGAATTCCGCTCTGCCCTATTCTGTCCAGCCGGTTGTCCTTGAAGGAGACCATGCCGGTGCTTGAAATCAGTCGCAAAAGCCCCAGGCCCAGAGTGGTCTTGCCTGAACCGCTTTCACCGACAATGCCCAGACTGCCCCCCTGCTTCAGGGTCAGAGAAACCGCCTCCACGGCCTTGAAATGATCCACTGTCCGCTTGAAGATCCCCTTTTTGATGGGAAACCAGACTCGAAGATCTTTTGTTTCCATAAGGATCGGTGCACCCGGGGGTTCGGGGTTGGGTTCGCCCCCTGGTTCCGCGGCAAGGAGTTCCCGGGTATAGGGATGCTTTGGGTCCCGAAACAACTCCCTGGTCGGCGCGGCCTCCACCAGTTCGCCGTCCTTCATGACCGCAACCCGGTCGCTGACATGGCGGACCACACCGAGATCGTGGGTGATGAGCAGCACGGACAGCCCCATTTTCCGTTGCAGCTCCTTAAGAAGATCCAGCACTCGAACCTGCACTGTTACATCCAAAGCCGTGGTCGGCTCATCTGCAATAAGCAGGTCCGGATCATTGGCCAGAGCCATGGCGATCATGACCCGCTGTCGCTGTCCTCCGGAAAGCTCATGGGGAAAGGAACCGAGCCGTTGCTGCCCGTCCCGGATACCCACCAGATCCAACAATTCCAGCACCCGGGCCCTGGCCTGCAAGGGGCGCATCCCCTTGTGTACAGCCAGCACCTCTCCGATCTGTTTTTCAACGGAATGCAGGGGGTTGAGGGCGCTTAGGGGTTCCTGAAAAATCATCCCGATCCGGTTGCCGCGCACTCCGCGCAGTTCCCGTTCGGACAGGGCAAGCAGATCCCGACCCTCAAACACCACTCTGCCTGACGGATGCGAGGCCTGCGGGTAGGGCAGCAACCGAAGCAGGGCGTGGGCGGTCACGGACTTCCCCGAACCGCTCTCCCCCACCAGGGCCACAGTCTCACCATTAAAAATATCCAGAGAGACATTTCGTACCGCATGCACGGCCCTGCCGGACACATCGAAGTCCACAGACAGATTCTTGATACTGAGTAAGGGAGTATCAACCATCACCGCATCCCTCCCTGCCTGGGATCAAACGCGTCCCGGGCCGCTTCGCCGATAAACACCAGAAGGGACAGCATGACCGACAGGGTCGCGAAAGAGGAAATCCCGAGCCACGGGGCCTGAAGATTGGCTTTCCCCTGGGCCAGAAGTTCCCCAAGAGACGGCGAGCCGGGCGGCAGGCCGAACCCGAGAAAATCAAGGGATGTCAGGGTGGTGATGGACCCGTTCAGGATAAATGGAAGAAAGGTCATGGTGGCGATCATGGCATTGGGCAGAATGTGCCTGAACATGATCATGCCGTCGGACACGCCCAGTGCCCTGGCGGCCCGGACATATTCCAGGTTGCGACATCGTAAAAATTCGGCCCGAACCACGTCCACCAGAGACATCCAGCCAAAAAGGAGCATGATTCCGAGCAGCCACCAGAAGCCCGGCTCCACAAAACTGGACAGAATAATGAGCAGATAGAGGATGGGCAGACTGGACCAGATCTCCATGAACCGCTGTCCGAAGATATCGATCCTGCCTCCGTAAAACCCCTGCAGGCCCCCGACCACAATGCCGATAACCGACCCGAACAGGGTCAGCGTCAGACCAAAAAGAACCGAGATGCGGAATCCGTAGATAAGCCGGGCCAGCACATCCCTGCCCTGATCATCCGTGCCGAGCCAGTTGTTCCGGCTTGGGGGCGACGGAACGGCCATGCCCAGGTCGTAGTTGATGGTATCAAAACTGTACCGCACGACCGGCCAGACCATCCACCCCTTTTCCATGATCAGATCCTTGAGGTACGGGTCCCGGTAATCGGCTTCGGTCTCAAAATCTCCCCCGAATTCAGTTTCGGCATAGGAAAAAAGGACCGGAACATAATAAGAGGACTCGTACCGGACCAGAAGCGGCTTGTCGTTGGCCAGAAATTCCGCGAACAGGCTCAGAAAAAAAAGGACACAGAACAGGATCAGGGCGATTATCCCCCGCCGGTTGGAGCAGAAGAGGGCCCACCGACGACGGGTCAGGGGATGCAGGTGCAGGCCGGGCATAGGTTCAGTGCTCCCTGGTTTCAAAGTCGATGCGCGGGTCAATGAGCATATAGGTCACGTCGCTTGCAAGCTTGGTGACCAATCCGAGCAGAGTGAAGATGTACAGGGTCCCGAACATGACCGGATAATCCCGGGCCATGGTCGCCTCAAACCCGAGCAGGCCCAGCCCATCCAGAGTGAAGATGACCTCGATCAAAAGAGAGGAGGTGAAAAAAATGGAAATGAATGCTCCGGGAAACCCGGCAATGATCAGCAGCATGGCGTTGCGAAACACATGCCCGTACAGAACCCGTTTTGCGGACAGTCCCTTGGCCCGGGCCGTGACCACGTACTGCTTGCCGATTTCATCCAGAAACGAGTTCTTGGTGAGCATGGTCAATGTGGCGAATCCGCCGATGGTCATGGACAGAACCGGCAAAGCAAGATGCCAGAAATAATCAAGCACCTTGCCAGCCAGGGAAAGGGAGTCGAAATTGTCCGAGGTCAAGCCGCGCAGGGGAAACCAGTCCAGATAACTCCCCCCGGCAAAGAGGACCACCAGAAGCACTGCAAACAGAAACACGGGTACGGCATTGCCCACGACAATGACCGTGGAAGACCAGACATCCAGCCGGGACCCATGGCTCACCGCCTTCCTGATGCCAAGAGGGATGGAGATGATATACACCAGCAGCGTGGACCACAATCCAAGGGAGAGGGACACCGGCATCTTGTCCAGGATAAGGTCCACCACGGACCGGTCCTGAAAAAAACTCTCCCCGAAGTCGAACCTCAGATAGTTGCCGATCATGTGCAGGTACCGGACATGGGCCGGCTTATCAAAGCCGTACAGCTTCTCGATGTCCTTGATGAGTTCCGGATCCAGTCCCTGAGCCCCGCGAGAGGTCTTTTGCCCGTCCTCTCCCGAAGAGCGCAGGGTGTCCGGCTGGGCCGATCCCGTGACCCGGTCGGTGATGTTCGCGGTCTGCCCCTGAAGTCTGGCGATCATCTGGTCCACCGGGCCGCCCGGAGCGGCCTGGATGATCAGAAAGTTGAGGGTCAGAATGCCAAGCAGAGTGGGAATGATAAGCAGCAGCCGCCGCAGGATGTAGGGGAGCATCAGGGCTTCACCCACCAGTTGAACAGTCCGAGATCGTACCTGGGCTGAACCGCGGGCCGGTCAAAAATATTTCGATAGGCCACCCGAAAGGTTTTCAGGTGCCAGTGGGGAATGACATAATGTCCCCAAAGCAACGCCCGGTCCAGGGCGCGGGTCCGGATGACCAGATCCTCGCGGGTCGGAGCGGAGATGACCTGGTCCACCAGCGCATCGATGGCCGGATTCCTGATACCCATGTAATTGCGGCTTCCCGATATGTCCGCGGCTGAAGAATGCCAGAAATACCGCTGCTCGTTGCCCGGAGACAGGGACTGCCCGAAGCTGGCCACGATCATATCAAAATCGAATTCGCGCAGCCGGTTCACATACTGGGTGGTGTCCACAAGCCGGACCGAAGCCTCGATCCCGAGACGGGCCAGGTTGCGGGTAAACGGAAGGGCAACCCGCTCAAAGGCCGGAGAGTTCAGCAGGATCTCAAAGGTGAACGGTTCCCCGGTGGCCGCAAAGACCAGCTTTTTGTCACGGACCACCCACCCGGCCTCCTTGAGCAGTTCCATGGCCCTGCGCAGATTGCGCCGAATCCCGTGTTTTTCCGCAGTGCTCGGCGGTTCGTAGGGGGTGGTAAACACTTCCGGAGGGAGCTGATCCCTAAGAGGCTCCAACACCTCGAGTTCCGCCGGGGACGGCAATCCGGACGAGGCCAGCTCGGAATTGGAAAAATAGCTCCTGGACCGGGTGTACTGGCCGTAGAACAGGTTGGTGTTGCTCCACTGGAAGTCAAAGGCCTGACTCAGAGCGAGACGGACCCGGGAATCGGCGAACAGGGGATTTCTGGTATTGAAAGCGAAACACTGCATCCCCTGGGGCAGCTCGTTTTCAATCTCCTCTTTGATGATCTCCCCGGACGAAAAGGCCGGGCCCGTGTACATGGTTGCCCAATCCTTGGCCGAGGTTTCCAGTCGGAAATCATAGTTGCCGGCCTTGAAGGACTCCAGTGCGATGGTCGAATCCCGATAATAGTCGTACCGGATCCGGTCGAAATTATATCTGCCCCTGCATACGGGCAGATCTTTGGCCCAGTAGTCCGTGACCCGCTCGTAACTCACGCTGCGCCCGGCCTGAAATTCAGCCACTCGGTACGGTCCGCTGCCAACGGGGATATCCAGAGACGTCCGGAAAAAATTCCTTCCCTGCCACACGTGGGCCGGAATGACCGGTAGTTGGCCCACGATCAGGGGCAGCTCCTGATTGTGCGTGCCGTCAAAACTGAATTTCACGGACAGCCGGTCCACGGCCTCGGCGCCGGTGACGTTAGCGTAATACCGCCGGTACAGAGGGTTGGCCTTGTCCGTAAGTACCTCAAAGGAAAAGACCACATCCTCGGCCGTGATAGGGGTGCCGTCCTGAAAGCGGGCCGCGGGGTTGATGTGAAACACCACCCAGGAGCGGTCCGCGGGATACTCGATGGTCTCGGCCACAAGCCCGTACTGGGTGAAGGGCTCATCATCAGAGGCCACGGTCAGAGTGTCGTAAACCAGCCCCATGCCCGTGGCGGCCACCCCCTTGGAAATAAACGGATTAAAGCTGTCAAAGGTCCCGATGGCCGAGGCCCGGAGTTCCCCGCCCCTGGGCGCATTCGGATTGACATAATCGAAGTGGCTAAAGCCGGGTCCGTATCTGGGCACCCCGTTCATGGCGATGGCGTGGGAAACGGTTACGTCCGATTCGGACGCGGCGCTTAAAAGCGTACCGAATCCCGGGCTGAACAGAAGCGCTGAAAGAAGAAAAAAAAGACGCAGGTACGGCATGGACATTCCTCGTTTCTGACTGTTCGGGACCGCAGTGGGATCGAGATCAGACTCGATATCGACAAGATAGTTAAAAACGAAATTTGCCCGTATCCAGAAGGCAAGTCAAATCCGCAGACACACCCGGGACCGATTTCCAGCGGCCCGTTTTTTTGGGATACCGACGTGAAGCCGGCAGAAAGGTTTTCCCCGAAAAACCGAACATCCTCCCCTGCCTGTGCAGTATTCACTTTGATTCTCCGGGCAGAATTCCGGGACTTCTGCCCGTTGTTGCCGGGACACTTTCCCGGATAACGGGCAGAACGACCATCAACTCGGGAAGAATGTCTATCGACAAGAAACAGCTTGAAAATATAGAAGATTCTCCGCTCGAGCAGTATTTTTGACTGAGCTTGCCTCCGCTCCATACAATATTCAAAGGGAGATCACTATGTTCCAAATGCCCAAGACCAACGACGTACTCGGCACCACCAACCGCGGCACCCCGGCAGAATCCGGGCTATGCACCCTGTGCCGCTCCGACTGTGCCGGGAAATGCGAAACCTGGATGTCCTGTCTCAAAGGGCGGCAGATGCTCTATCCACGTGACTTCGGATCGGTGACCGCGGGCAGCGACAACACCACCCATGTGGGAGTAGGCTACAACTCCCTGCGCATTCAGGGCTACAACTATGGAGCGAACGGAGTCAGCCCGGGCGGATCCAGTGATCCCGACAACTGCCTGTTCACGAACGTGAGCGTGGAGTCCTCTTTCGGAGCCGACACCAAGACCAAGGTCGGGATGCCCCTGATGACCGGCGCCCTGGGGTCGACATTCATCGCCGCCAAATACTGGGACTCTTTTGCCGCCGGATGCGCTCTGGTGGGCATCCCCATCGTAGTCGGAGAAAACGTGGTCGGCGTGGACCGCAGAGCGGTCATCGGCAACGGGAAGACCGAATCCTCCCCGGAACTGGACCGGCGCATCGAATCCTACATGCGCTACTCCGACGGTTATGGTGCGATCATTGTCCAGCTCAATGTCGAGGACGCCCGCAACGGCGTGGCCGAGTACATTGCGGACAAATACGGGGACAAGGTCTGCATCGAGCTCAAATGGGGGCAGGGAGCCAAAAATATCGGGGGCGAGATCGAGGTCGACAGCATCGACTATGCCCTGTTCCTCAAGAAACGCGGGTATCTGGTCGACCCTGACCCGGAACTGGATGAGGTTCGGGCCACCTATGAAGCCGGTGGACTGAAGGGATTCGCCCGCCACAGCCGCCTGGGGTACACGGATCTGAGCACCGAAGGTGCCGTGGAAGAAAATTTCATGGATACCGTGGCCTACCTTCGCAAGCTCGGCTTCACACGTATCTCCCTGAAGACCGGATCCTACGGCATGGAAGCCCTGGCCATGGCCATCAAATTCGCCTCGGACGCCAAACTGGATCTTTTGACCATGGATGGTTCCGGCGGCGGTACGGGCATGTCTCCCTGGAACATGATGCAGAGCTGGGGGGTCCCCTCCATCCTGCTCCACTCCAAGGCCTATGAATACGCCTCCATCCTGGCTGCCAGGGGTGAAAAGGTCGTGGACATGGCCTT
>Ga0102940_1000712_pt1 | contig 22346 bp, 25 predicted proteins | sample SalPonR2_C_D1_MG_FD_78215 | JGI IMG/M metagenome (GOLD analysis project Ga0102940, IMG submission 78215) | Salt pond soil microbial communities from South San Francisco under conditions of wetland restoration - Salt Pond MetaG R2_C_D1_MG | ecosystem: Environmental > Aquatic > Marine > Intertidal... | reverse complement strand
CGACCTGGCTCGCGCCGGTGCTCGTCTTCACGATGGAGGACGTCTGGCTGGAGCGCTTTCCGGGCGAGGACAGCTCGGTCCATCTCAAAGACATCCCCGAGACACCGGCCGATTGGCTCGATCAGCCGCTGGCCGACAAATGGGCCGACATCCGCAAGGTCCGGCGCGTGGTCACGGCGGCGCTGGAGATCCAGCGGCAGGACAAGGTCATCGGGGCGAGCCTTGAAGCCGCGCCGGTTGTCCACGTCCGCGACCGGGACGTGCTCGCGGCGCTGAAGACGGTGGCCTTCGAGGACGTCTGCATCACCTCGGCGATCCAGCTCACGAACGACCCGATCCCGCAGGAGGCGTTCCGGTTGCCCGAAATCGAGGGCATCGGCGTCGTCTTCGAGAAGGCCGAGGGCGAGAAATGCCAGCGCTGCTGGAAGATCCTGCCCGACGTCGGCACGCACGCCCATCCCGGCGTCTGCAAGCGCTGCGACGAGGCGCTGGGCTGAGGGCCGCCCACCGATCGTGCGCTGCTGAACAGGCCCTTGCGCCTTGGGAAATCACGCGGACGCTCCTAGGTTTCCGGGAAACCGGAATCAGAAGGAGCGCGCCGTGACCGACACCTATACCCCACCGAAGGTCTGGACCTGGCAGCAGCCGAACGGCGGTCAGTTCTCCTCGACGAACCGTCCCATCGCTGGGCCGACGCACGAGAAGGATCTGCCGGTCGGAAAACACCCGTTCCAGCTCTACTCGCAGGGTACCCCGAACGGCGTGAAGGTGACGGTGATGTTGGAGGAGCTTCTCGCCGCGGGTCACGCGGCCGAGTACGACGCCTGGCTCATCCGCATCGGCGACGGCGACCAGTTCGGCTCGGGCTTCGTCGCGGCGAACCCCAATTCGAAGATCCCCGCATTGATGGACCACACCGGCGACAGCCCCGTCCGCGTCTTCGAATCCGGCGCGATCCTGCTCCACCTCGCGGAGATGTTCGACGCCTTCCACAGCCGCGATGCGCGCCCCGAGATGCTCTCATGGCTCTTCTGGCAGATGGGCAGCGCGCCCTACCTCGGAGGCGGTTTCGGCCATTTCTACGCCTACGCTCCCGAGAAATGGCGCTACCCGATCGAACGCTACGCCATGGAGGCGAAACGTCAGCTCGATGTGCTGGACCGCCACCTTGCGGAGAACGACTGGATGGCGGGCGGCATCTATACCATCGCCGATATCGCAATCTGGCCCTGGTACGGGCAGCTGGCTCTGGGTCGGCTCTACAATGCTGGCGAGTTCCTCGACGTCGCGAGCTATCGCAATGTGAGCGAATGGGCCGAGCGCATCGACGCGCGTCCGGCGGTGAAGCGCGGGCGGATGGTCAATCGCACCTCCGGAGAGCCCCGTGAGCAGCTTCACGAGCGTCACGATGCCTCGGACTTCGAGACGCGGACGCAGGACAAGCTTGCCGTCGAGTGACGGGCGTTCCCGGCGCTGTCACTCCGGCGTGGCCCGGGTCAGCCCTCGGGGCCGTAGAGAACCTGCTGAACGATGCCGGCCGACACCAGGTAGACGCTGGTCACCAGAAGTCCCCAATGCGCGCCCCAGGCGGGATCGAAATCGACCCAGGCGGCCCAGCCTGCGAAACCGGTCCACGCGAGGGCCATGGGCAGCGTCACCGAATGCCAGCGCTCCGTCCGCATGGGGTGGACGAACTTCAGCGGCGTGAACATCGCGGCGGCAAGGATCACGATGACCGCGAGGCTCACCCAGAAGTTCGGCTCCAGCGCGAAAAGCACGATCACCACCATGTTCCAGCAGCCCGGGAAGCCGGCGAAGGAGTAGTCCTTCGTCTTCATGCGCGTATCGGCGAAGTAGACGACGCTGCCGAAGGTGATGACGATGATCGCGCACCACCCCGTCCAGCCCGGCAACAGATCCGAGCCGAAGAGCGCGTAGGCCGGGATGAAGACGTAGGTCAGGTAGTCGATGATCAGGTCCATCAGCACGCCATCGTATTGCGGCGCGTTGTTCTTCACGTCGTAGCGGCGGGCCAGCGGGCCGTCGATGCCGTCGACGATGAACTGCACCACGAGCCACAGGAACATGATGCTCCACTGTTCCTGCACGGCGGCCAGGAGGGCCAGCATCGCGAAGACGGCGCCTGACGCGGTGAAGAGATGGACGAGTGTCGCGGACGCGCGGGGAGTCATGGACATGTCATGGAGCAATCGGAGGCCGCGTGCAAACCGTATGGAATGCGTGGGGAGCGCCCCAGGTTTCCGTAGGCTGCTTTCCTGGAAAGCTCTCGGCTCATGCCTTGGGATGAGACCGCTCGTAGATTTCCATCAGTCTCGCGGTGTCCACGGCGGTGTAGGCCTGCGTCGTGGAAAGCGAAGCGTGGCCGAGAAGCTCCTGGATCGCCCGAAGATCGCCGCCGGCCGAAAGCAGGTGCGTCGCGAAGCTGTGGCGCATGGCATGTGGAGTGGCGGTCGAAGGCAGGCCAAGCTGCATCCGCGCCCGCTCCATCGCCTTCTGGATCGCCCGCTGTGAGAGCGCACCGCCCCGGACGCCGCGAAAGAGCGGCTCCTCCGGCGCGACGGGCCAGGGGCAAGCCGCCACATAGGCCGCGACCGCGTCGCGCGCCTGGCTGATCACCGGCACGATGCGCTCCTTTCCGCCCTTGCCGACGATCCGGAGGCTCGGGCCGAGCGGACAGTCCGCGCCGCTGAGCGACAGCGCCTCGGAAATCCGCAGACCGCATCCATAGAGTAACGTCACCACCGCGACATCGCGCGCCGCGAGCCAGGGTTCGGCCGCCTGCGTCTCCACCGCGTCGAGCATCGCGCGCGCCGCGTCCTCGGCGAGGGGGCGGGGGAGCTTTTTCCGGAACTTCGGAGCGCGGGTCGAGAGGACTGCCGTCGGCTCGAACCCCTCGCGGTCCGAGAGCCATCGCATGAAGCTCTTGACGGATGACAACGCGCGAGCGAGCGACCGCGCGCCGAGTCCCCGCCCGCGCTCGTGCGCCATCCAGGCGCGCATGTCCGAGACGCCGATCCTCGCGAGCGGCCCGAGGCCTTCGGGTTCGCCGTGGTGCTGCGCCATGAAGCCGAGAAAACTCAGGATATCGGTCCGGTAGGCGTCGATCGTGTTTTCGGCGACGCCGTCGATCGCCTTGAGGTGCGCGAGCCAGAGGCCGAGAGCGTCGCGCTGGGCGGGAGAGATCGAGAGCGCGGCGGCGCCGGTCACGCCAGCCAGCGGCGCATCGCGCGCTCGAACACGCTTGAAAAGAAGGATATCAGATCGGTGCCGTGGGCGGGCGTGAACTGCTCGGGGTCCTCGGCGCCGAAGGCGAGCATGCCCGGCAACCGGTTCGGCCCGAGATCGAGCTTGGCGCAGGCTTCCGACCGGATCCAGTCGCCGCCCTCGCCGTAGAGCCCGCCCTGGCCGGACTCGACGGCGCGGAGCGTGATGATCCGCACCGGCACCGAACGCCCCCGCGTCAGGTAATCGTCGATGAAGCCCGGCTCGGCGAGCGAGACGACCTCGTCGGCGCGGCCGAGCGCGGCCTCGTCGGCGCGGCCGCGGCTCTCGAGGACGAGACGCACGCAATCGACCCGCAGGATCTCGGCGATGTCGGTGTCGATCGCCGTCAGGAAATCCTCGAAGTCCGTGGGCTCCAGAAGCCGCAGGATGGCGCGGTGCATCTGGTTTGTGCCGGCGAGATTTTCGTAGGCGGCCGCGATGACGCTGCGATGCGTATCTTCCAGCCGGTCGAGCCGCGTTTCTAGCCGTTCCATGGCGAGTCCGCGCAGATCGACGATGTTCGACCCGAGCGACGCCTCGTTCGCCTCGATCAGCGCTTTCATCACGTCACGGTCGTCGAGGATCACGCTCGGCTGCGAGATGATCTTCTCCCGCAGGTCTTCGGCCATTGTCGCCACGCTTTTCATGCCCACCCCGACTGGTTGGTCCGGCCCTGTGGATAACTCGGGACTGTTCGACATGTCTTTGCCCATTGGCGGCTGACCCCGTCCAGTGTTTTGTCCGCGGGAGCGATGCGACCGGGGCTATTGGCGGAGCCGGGTTGCCCGGCTGCAACAGCCGGCCACCCGGGGACGCCGCGTCAGAGAATTGTCTGACCGGTCGTCTTCCAGTCGGCGAGGAACGCATCAAGGCCTTTGTCGGTCAGCGGGTGCTGTGCCATCTTCTTGATGACGTCCGGCGGCGCGGTGGCGACGTCGGCGCCGATCTTCGCCGCTTCACTCATGTGGTTGGCCGAACGAATCGAGGCGGCGAGAATCTGGGTCTCGAAGCCGTAGTTGTCGTAGATTTCGCGGATGTCCGCGATGAGCTGCATCCCGTCGAGGTTGATGTCGTCGAGCCGACCGATGAAGGGAGAGATGAAGGTTGCCCCCGCCTTCGCGGCCAGAAGAGCCTGGTTCGCCGAGAAGCAGAGCGTCACGTTGACCATCCGCCCCTCGTTCGTGAGCAGGTTGCACGCCTTGAGCCCGTCCCAGGTGAGCGGCACCTTGATGGCGATGTTGTCCGCGATCTTGGCGAGTTCGCGTCCCTCCTCGATCATGCCCTCGGCGTCGAGCGCGACCGTCTCGGCAGAGACCGGGCCCGGGACCATGTCGCAGATCTCCTTGGTCACGTCCTTGATCTTCCGCCCGGATTTCATGATGAGCGAGGGGTTCGTAGTGACCCCGTCCACAACGCCCAGTTCGTTGAGTTCGCGGATCGCATCGACGTCCGCTGTATCGACGAAGAATTTCATCGGATCTGTCCTATTGGATGTGCCAGTCGGTTGCGGCACTGATAGACCATGACGCCCGTCCCCCGAAACCCCGAAAAGCACCCGTCCTTCTTCGACGAGGGGGATGTCGTGGGCGTGCTGACGACGCAGCCGCTCGACCGGAGGCTCGACTACCTCGCGCCGGAGGGCGGGTGTTTCGCGGGCGCCTTCGTGGAGGTGCCGCTGGGGCCGCGCAAGGTGCTGGGCGTGGTCTGGGGGCCGGGCGAAGGGACCTTCGCGCGGGAAAAGCTGAGGTCCGTGATCCGGGTTCTCGACGCCGCGCCGATGCGCGAGGAGATGCGCGAGTTTCTTCTGCGCGCGGCCGATTACACGCTGACGCCGATGCCGGCGATGCTGCGGCTCGCCACCCGATCGCCGGAGCTGGGCGACCCGCCGTCGATGCGGACGATCTACCGGTTGGGCGAAGCCGAGCCCGACCGGATGACCGAGGCGCGGAGCAAGGTGATCGCCGTGCTCGAGGAGTTCGGGGACGCGGCGTTCACGCTGGGAGAGCTGGCGGAGATGGCGGGCGTGTCGACCGGGGTGGTGAAGGGTCTCGTCAAGCAGGGCGCGGTGCGGGAGGAGGCGTCGCCCCGCGACCTGCCGTACCCGCCGCTCGATCCCGGGTCGGCGGCGGTCGAGCTGACCGGGGAGCAGGCCGCGGCGGCGGAGGCGCTGCGGGCGGGGGTGGCCTCGGGCGCCTATGAGACGACGCTTCTGAAGGGCGTGACGGGATCGGGCAAGACCGAGGTCTATCTCGAGGCGGTCGCGGAGTGCCTGCGGCAGGGACGGCAGGCGCTGGTGCTGCTGCCCGAGATCGCCCTGACATCGGAGTTCCTCTCCCGCGTCGAGGCGCGCTTCGGCGCGCGTCCGGCCGAATGGCATTCCGGCATCACCATGACCGAGCGGCGGCGCTGCTGGAAGATGGCGGGCGCGGGGCGGGCGCAGTTCGTCGTCGGTGCGCGGTCGGCGCTGTTCCTGCCGTTCCGGGAGCTCGGTCTGATCGTGGTCGATGAGGAACACGACACGTCCTACAAGCAGGAGGACGGCGTACTCTACAACGCGCGGGACATGGCGGTGTTGCGGGCGTCGATCTGCGGCGCGCAGGTGGTGCTGGCCTCGGCCACGCCGTCGCTGGAGACTTGGGCGAACGCCGAGGCGGGGAAGTACCGGCGGCTCGACCTCACGGCGCGGTTCGGCGAGGCGGTGATGCCCCAGATGCGGGCGATCGACATGCGGGCCGAAACCCTGCCCGCGACGCGGTGGATCTCCGAAACGCTCCGCCGCGCGGTCGAGGCGCGTATCGCGGCGGGCGAACAGGCGCTTCTGTTTCTCAACCGTCGGGGCTACGCGCCGGTGACGATCTGCCGGGCCTGCGGCCACCAGATCGGCTGCGACCACTGCGACGCGCGGATGGTCGAGCATCGCTTTCTCAAGCGTCTTGTCTGCCATCAGTGCGGCGAGACCAAGCCCATCCCGGCGACGTGCCCCTCCTGCGGCGCCGAGGGGCGGCTGGCTCCGGTGGGGCCGGGGGTCGAGCGACTGGGCGAGGAGGTCTCGGCGGTGTTTCCCGAGGCGCGGGTGAAGGTGCTGTCGTCCGACCTTTTCGGGTCGGCCCGCGCGCTCAAGGCCGAGATAGAGGCCATCGCTGCGGGCGAGGCGGATATCGTCATCGGCACGCAGCTCGTGGCCAAGGGGCACAACTTCCCGCTCCTGACGCTCGTGGGGGTCATCGACGCGGACCTGGGACTTCAGGGCTCCGACCTTCGCGCGGCCGAACGCACGTTTCAGCTGATGCGGCAGGTGGCGGGGCGGGCCGGCCGGAGGGAGAAGCCCGGCCTCGCGCTCCTGCAGACCTACCAGCCCGAACATCCGGTGATCCGGGCGATCCTGTCGGGCGAGGAGGAGGCGTTCTGGCGGGCCGAGGCCGAGGAGCGCCGTCAAGCGGGCGTGCCGCCCTATGGCCGGATGGCGGGGATCATTCTGTCCTCACCGAACGTGCAGGAGGTCTTCGATCTCGGCGGCGAAATGGCGCGGCGGTCGGATCCGCTCCGCCGGATCGGGGCAGAGGTCTATGGCCCCGCTGCAGCGCCGATCGCGCGCATCAGGGGCCGGCATCGTGTCAGGCTGCTGGTCAGGGCGGCGAAGGGCAGCCCGCTCCAGAGCGCGTTGGCCGAGTGGGTCGGGCAGTTCCGGCTGCCGGCCAACCTGCGGCTTTCGGTCGATATCGACCCGCAAAGCTTCTACTGAAAAGCACGTTGGGCGCTGCCACATCGCGCCATTCCCGTGCATTCGGCGCAAGGCGGAAGCGGAAGTTGCGGCTTCCTTTCGGTCGGGCGCAGGCGTAAGCCGTCGATCCATGCGCCTCGTGGACCTCGAAGACGCCCGGACCTACCCCTACTGGCGCCAGCCGGTCTTCCTCCTGTTCCTGATGGCCGCGGCGATGCCCTTGTCCTTCGCCACGTGGTCGGCGCTTCTCAACAACTGGGTCATTCACGCCGCGGATTTCACCGGCGTCGAGATCGGCTGGCTCCACACCGTCCGCGAGATCCCAGGATTCCTCGCCGTCGGCGTGATCGCGGTGATCATCTTCGTGCGCGAACAGCTCCTGGCGATCCTCTCGCTTCTGACGCTCGGGATGGCCACGGCGGTGACGGCCTTCTTCCCGACCTTCGGGGGCATCCTTTTCGTGACGCTGATCTCCTCGATCGGGTTCCACTACTTCGAAACCGTCAACCAGTCGCTCCAGTTGCAGTGGATCGAGAAGGACAAGGCGCCGCAGACCCTGGGCTGGATCGTTGCGATCGGATCGGGCGCCTCGCTCGTCGCCTACGGGCTTCTCGTCGTGACATGGCGGGCCTTCGATCTGAGCTACGCCTTCGTCTACATGACCTCCGGCGGGGCCACGATCCTGATCGCGCTCTACTGCATGTTCGCCTTCCCGCAGTTCGAGGCGCCGAATCCCCAGCTCAAGCGGCTCATCGTCCGGCGGCGGTACTGGCTCTACTATGCGCTCCAGTTCATGTCGGGCGCGCGGCGGCAGATCTTCGTCGTCTTCGCGGCCTTCATGATGGTCGAGCGGTTCGGCTTCGAAGTGCATGAGATCACCGCGCTGTTCCTGATCAACTTTCTCGCGAACATGCTCTTCGCGCCGCTGATGGGCCGCGCGGTTGCGCGATGGGGCGAGCGGAACGCGCTCGCCTTCGAATATGCCGGGCTGATTTGCGTCTTCCTCGCCTACGGCGGGATCTACTGGCTCGGCTGGGGCGTCGCGATCGCGGCGGGCCTCTACGTGATCGACCACCTGTTCTTCGCGCTCGCCTTCGCCATGAAGACCTATTTCCAGAAGATCGCGGATCCCGGCGACATCGCGCCCACCGCGGCTGTGGCCTTCACGATCAATCACATCGCGGCGGTGTTCCTGCCCGCGATTCTGGGCTATCTCTGGATCGTCTCGCCGGGGTCGGTCTTCGCGCTGGCGGCGGGAATGGCGGTGGTGTCGCTGGGGCTGGCGATGATGATCCCGCGACACCCCGAGCCGGGACGCGAGACAGTATTCTCGCGGGCGATTCCCGCGCCGGCAGAGTAGCGAAAGGAGCGGGACGCCCTATATCGGGAAGCGACGGACGACAGGAGTTGGAGATGTTTCTTTTCGCGAAGAAGAAGATGCAGATGGTCGCCCCGGGCGATTCGCTGCCGGGCCGTGATCGGCCGATCCCGACCGCCGAGACCCACTTCGTCACCGGGCGCCCGCTGTCCGGCGAGGTGCCGGAGGGCATGGAACAGGCAATGTTCGGCATGGGCTGTTTCTGGGGTGTTGAGCGGATGTTCTGGAAGCTCCCCGGCGTCTGGATGACGCGCGTGGGCTATGCCGCAGGATACACGCCGAACCCGACCTATCAGGAGGTCTGCACCGGCCGGACCGGGCACAACGAGGTCGTGCACGTGATCTACGACCCGAAGACCCTCAGCTACGAGGATCTTCTCAAGATCTTCTGGGAGGGGCACGACCCCACGCAGGGTATGCGTCAGGGCAACGATGTCGGCACGCAGTACCGGTCGGGGATCTACAGCTATTCGGACGCGCAGCGGCAGGCGGCCGAAGCGTCGCGCGATGCCTACGCGTCGCAGCTTGCCCGGGCAGGATACGGCGAGATCACGACCGAGATCGTGCCCGCGCCCGAGTTCTTTGCCGCCGAAGACTACCACCAGCAGTATCTTGCCAAGAACCCGGCCGGCTATTGCGGCATCGGCGGGACCGGGGTCAGCTGCCCCGTGGGTCTCGGAGTGGCGTGAGCCGTGCCGGGTCGGCGCATCCATGTGACGGGCGCGAGCGGGTCTGGAACCTCGACTCTCGCCCGCGGACTTGCCGACGCATTCGACAGCCAGGCCTTCGACACCGATGACTTCTACTGGAGGCCCACCGATCCGCCGTTCCGCGAGAAGCGCCGGATCGCCGAGCGTCTCGCGTTGATGGAAGAGTTGTTCCTGCCCCGGCGGGACTGGATCCTCTCGGGCTCTTTTACCTCATGGGGCGCGCCGATCGTGCCGCGCCTGACGCATGCGATCTTTCTGACCCTGCCGGCGGCAAGGCGATTGGCGCGGCTGCGCAAGCGCGAGCGGATGCGCGTGGATCAGACCGTTGCCGGGACACGCGACTGGCGTGTGGCGAACGCGGGATTTCTGGAATGGGCGATGGCTTACGACGACCCAGACTTCACCGGGCGAAGCCGGGCGAACCACGAGCGTTGGCTGGAAAGCCTAGACTGCCCGGTCATCCGGCTCGACGCGGACGTTGCGCCCGAGACCTTGCTCGCCCGCGCTGTCGAGGCGCTCGATCCTGTCCGCGCCGCGGCCCGGCACCGGACCTCTGCGTGAGGCCCGGCGCGTGACGACCTGGACGGCGTTGACGACGTTGCGGCGGAAGGAGGCGGCCGAGGCGCTGGGCTCGGCGATGGAACGTCTCGATCCGGAGCCCACGGGGGTTGGCGTCTTCGAGATTGAGGACGGCTCCGGGACCTGGGAGGTCGGGGGCTACTTCGACGTCAGGCCGGACGCCACGGGGCTCGACCTTCTCGCAGCGGCCTTCGATGCTAGGCCGTTCGTCGTCTCGGAACTGCCGGAGATCGATTGGGTCGCCAAGGTTCGACGGGAGCTTTCGCCTGTCGCGGCGGGGCGGTTCTTGGTCCACGGAGCCCATGACGCGGGAGCGGTGCCGGACGGCGTGATCCCGCTTCTGATCGAAGCGTCGATGGCCTTCGGCACGGGGCACCACGGAACGACGAAAGGCTGTCTTCTGGCCTTCGACCGGCTTCTCTCCGCGGGTTCGCCTCCCCGCCGGGTGGCGGACGTTGGGGCCGGCACCGCCGTGCTCGCCATGGCGGCGGCCAATGCCGGATGCGAGACGGTCGTGGCCGGCGACATCGATCCGGTGGCCGTCGAGGTTGCCGCGGCGAATGTGGCGGCGAACCGGCTTTCGGGCCGCGTCGCCTGCGTCGAGGCGGCGGGCTTCGACCATCCGGCGTTCCGCGACGTCACGCCCGCCGATCTTGTGTTCGCCAATATCCTCAAGGGCCCGCTGGTCGATCTCGCACCGGAAGTCGCCCGCCGGACGGCGTCGGGAGGGCACGTGATTCTCTCCGGGCTCCTCAACGAGCAGGCCGCAGAGGTGTCATCGGTTTATGCACGCAGCGGGTTCAATCTCGTCGCGGAGGATCGAATTGGTGAGTGGACGTGTCTGACGATGTGCAAAATGCCGCCGAAGCTTGGCTGACGGGCCAAGTTTCTGACACCTTGTCCTCGCTGACCACATTTCCGCCATATTGGACGGGAAAAATCGGATCGTCCGGTGGGGGTCGGCGACCAAATCGGAGGCGGATGTGTCGGAAGCACAGACTCAGAATTTCGATGATCGGCTGCGTCGAATCGATAAGCAGCATCGCGCGATGTCGCGGGGCTTCGTCCTGTCGGTGAGCCGTGACGGGCTTGTCGTTGCCAAGCCAGAATCGCGTCGCTCGCGCTTTCCTTGGCGGGTGGCGCTGTTTCTTCTTGTTGCGGTGATGGGCTTCAAGGTCATGCTGCACGCCTACATGGGCGACGGAGCCTACAACGAACGCGTGGCGCGTCTGGCCAACGGCACGACCGCCGAGCAACTCGGGGCCTACGTCCTGTCCGCCGATCCGATCACTGTCTGGATGTCGAAGTTCGTCACGGGACAGTAACCGAAGAACGCTCTAGGGTCGGCGGTTGTCCCTCGCCGCAACCCGAAACAGAAAGGCCGCGACCTTGGACGGGTCGCGGCCTTTTTCGTTGTGGTGCCCAGGCGGTATCAGCGCGACAGGCGGTGCGCGACCTCGTCGATGCTGCCGCGATGCAGGCCGATGTCGTCAAGCTCGCGATCCGTCAGCTGCGAAAGAGCGCTGCGCGTGACGCGGCTGTCGTTCCACGCCTGAAATGCGGAGACGAAGGCGGAAAAGCTGGCGGAGAGACGGCCCGGAAGGCTCGGTCCGCCAAATTGCGAACGTGTGGTTTCGAAGAGAGCCATAGGACGTGTCCTTAATAGCGTTGGTTGCAGGGCGCATCATTGCGATGGAAAGGCAGCTAAGCGGGAAATTCCGGTCCAGCAATAGGCGGAATCGCATGGGTGATATGCACCGGAATCATGACTCGGCGTCCATGGTAAGCTTTTCATAACTAAGCGGTTTTCCCGATCCGGAATGCGTCGCTTTCCGGCCTCGGGATGACGCTTTCCGGCCACTTCCGAAGAGAGCTGTGACCCGTGCCGCGCGCATTGCCCGTTGGCAGGTGTTCGCGTTCCGTGCTAGCCGTGGCGCAAAGGCAACAAGAGCAGGGCGGCGCATGCGGGTGTTGGGCATAGACCCGGGGCTGAGGATCCTCGGCTGGGGGCTCATCGACGTATCTGGCAGCCGAATCAGCCATGTCGCGAACGGGATGTGCCGGTCGGACGGGGCCGACCTGGCCCAGCGTCTGCTCAGTCTTCATGCACAGCTCACCGAAGTCGTTGCCCGCTTCGCGCCGGATGCGGTCGCCGTAGAGCAGACCTTCGTCAACAAGGACGCGGCGGGAACGCTCAAGCTGGGCCAGGCGCGCGGCATCGCGATGCTGGTCCCCGCGCAGGCGGGCATCCCGGTGGGAGAATACGCGCCGAACGCGGTCAAGAAGGCCGTCGTCGGCGTCGGCCACGCAGACAAGCGCCAGATCGCACACATGGTGCGGATACACCTGCCGGGCACCGAGATAGCGGGACCCGACGCGGCCGATGCGCTCGCCATCGCGATCTGCCATTCGCATCATCTCGGCTCGGCGAGTCGGCTCGCCGCCGCGGTTTCCAGGGCGGCGCCGTGATCGGCCGGCTGACGGGGCGGGTGGGCTACCGTGGTGCCGACCACGTCCTCATCGACGTGGGCGGGGTGGGATATGTCGTCTTCGTCTCGCAGCGAACGCTCGCCGCCTTGCCGGGCTTGGGAGAGGTGGCCACGCTCCATACCGACCTCCTGGTGCGAGAGGATCTGTTGCAGCTCTTCGGGTTTCCCTCACCCGCTGAGAGGGAGTGGCATCGGCTTCTGATGTCGGTGCAGGGGATCGGCGCGAAAGCCTCGATGGCGGTCCTCGGCGCGCTCGGGGCCGACGGGGTGAGCCGCGCGATCGCCCTCGGCGACTGGAATGCGGTGAAGGCGGCGCCCGGCGTCGGGCCGAAGATCGCGCAGCGGGTCGTGAACGAACTGAAGGACAAGGCGCCGTCGGTCATGGCGATGGGCGGCGGCGAGGCGCTGGCCGAGCTGATCGAGGAGCCGTCCTCTGACACCGTCGCGAAGCCGCGCCCGGCGACGGTGCCGAAAAGCTCGGCGCAGTCCGAAGCGCTCTCGGCGCTCACCAACCTCGGCTATTCGCCCGGGCAGGCCGCCTCGGCCGTGGCGCAGGCGGCGGCCGGGAGCGACGAGGCCGACACGAGCGAACTGATCCGGGCCGCGCTCCGGCTTCTGGCGCCGAAGGGATAAGGTATGGAACCCGATCCGACGCTCCGCCCCGATCCCCGGCCCGAGGACGCCGACCGGGCACTCCGGCCCCAGACGCTCGAGGAATTCATCGGCCAGGCCGAAGCGCGGGCCAACCTTCGGGTCTTCATCGAAAGCGCCCGGCTGCGCGGCGAGGCGATGGACCACGCGCTGTTCCACGGACCCCCTGGGCTGGGCAAGACGACGCTCGCCCAGATCATCGCGCGGGAACTTGGCGTGAACTTCCGGATGACCTCGGGGCCGGTGCTGGCCAAGGCCGGCGACCTCGCCGCGATCCTGACGAATCTGGAGCCGCGCGATGTTCTCTTCATCGACGAGATCCACCGCCTGAACCCGGCCGTGGAGGAGGTGCTCTATCCCGCGCTCGAGGATTTCGAACTCGACCTCGTGATCGGCGAGGGGCCGGCCGCGCGGACGGTGCGGATCGAATTGCAGCCTTTCACTCTGGTGGGGGCCACGACCCGGATGGGGCTTCTGACAACGCCGCTGCGCGACCGGTTCGGGATTCCCACGCGGCTTCAGTTCTACGAAATCGCCGAACTCCACGAGATCGTGACACGGGGGGCGCGGCTGATGGGGATTCCGGCCGATCCCGAAGGCGCGCTCGAGATCGCCCGGCGGGCGCGGGGCACGCCGCGGATCGCCGGGCGCCTTCTGCGGCGGGTGGTGGACTTCGCGCTGGTCGAGGGGGACGGGCGGCTGACGCGCGAAATTGCGGACGGGGCGCTGACCAGGCTCGGGGTCGATCATCTGGGTCTCGACGGGGCGGACCGGCGGTACCTGTCACTGTTGGCCGAGAATTACGGGGGCGGGCCGGTCGGAGTCGAGACCCTGTCGGCGGCACTGTCGGAAAGCCGGGATTCGATCGAGGAGGTGATCGAGCCGTTCCTGCTCCAGCAGGGGCTGATCCAGCGCACCCCGCGAGGACGTATGCTGGCACCGAAGGCCTGGACCCATCTCGGGCTCGAGCCGCCGAGAGCATCGGGTCAGGCCGATCTGTTCTGAGATGTCCGGGCCCGGACGGATGTTCAATGCTCTGAATCGGAATATGATACCGTCCACGTGGTTCAGATTCCGGAGGCGCCGCAACATGCAGGTCGGGACGCGGGGGCGCCGGCTGGTCATGAGTATTTGCACCGAGATGAAGGAGGAGGCGTGACGGAGGAGGAGACCAGGGCGCTCTTCACGCGGTCGGACGGCAGGTATCTTTTCGCGCGCTGGGGCCGGCCGATCGTGCCCGTCGTCTTTGGTGTCGAGGAGGCGACGCTGGGTGTCGTCAAGGGCGCGATCGAGGCGGTGGTGGCGCTGGCCGGCCACCGGATGGCGGAGACCGACCCCGAACTCGGCGCAAACTTCATGATGTTCTTCCTGCGCGACTGGCGGGAGCTGCTCGACGTCCCCGATCTCGACCGGCTGATCCCGGAGCTGGGCGATCTCGTCCAGCGGCTCGAGGCGGCGGAGGCGAACCAGTACCGGGTGTTCCGATTCGACGCGGAGGGCGGGATCAGGGCCTGCTTCGCCTTCGTGCGGATGGACGCAGAGCTTTCGGCGGTGCCCGCCGAGGTGTTGGCGCTCAATCAGGCGGTGCAGGCGATCCTGCTGTGGTCCGACATGGCCTTCACGGACCGCTCGGCGCTGGCGCGCGCGCAGGGCGGCGCGACGATCCTGAGGCCGGAGGTTGCGGGGGTGATCCGTGCGGCCTACGATCCCGTCCTGCCGGTGATGGCGCAGGACGTGGCTCATGCGCTGCGATTGTCGGCGCGGCTGCAGGGGTCTCACGACACCTGACCGCGGCGGCCGCATTGACCGGACGCCGGAGCCGTCTAGCTTCCCGTCGATGAACGTTGATACCACCGTCATCTACAACGGCTCCTGTCCGGTCTGTTCGCGGGAGATCGGCGTATACCGCGGCCGGGCCCAGGCGGCCGGAGCGCCGCTTCGCTTCGTCGATCTCTGCGAGGCGGATCTTCACGCCTGGGGGCTGTCGCCCGAGGACGCCGCGCGCCGGCTGCACGCGATCGACGATGGCCGGCTGATCTCCGGGGTCGACGCCTTCGTCGCGCTCTGGCGGGGGACGCCCGGCTTCGGATGGCTCGCGCGGGCGGTGTCGCTGCCGATCGTCCGCCCCGTCGCGGGCGCGGTCTACGAGGGCGTCCTCGCGCCGCTTCTCTTCCGGATGCATCTTCGCCGCGCCGCCCGGGGGCGGGGCTGATCGAGGCGCTTGTTCCCCGCGCCCGGCGGGACTAGGCAGAGTCCGTCCCAGCGCAGGCGACCGCCGATGACCCACCGCTTCCCGATCCGCGTCTATTACGAGGACACCGACCTTGCCGGGATCGTCTACTATGCCAACTACCTGAAATTCATCGAGCGCGCGCGGACCGAATGGGTTCGGACGCTCGGGATCGACCAGTCGCGACTGAAGCAGGATGCGGGCGTGGTCTTCGCCGTGCGGCGCCTCGAGGCGGAGTACCTGAGCCCCGCGCGGTTCGACGACCTGCTCGAGGTCGAGACGGAGCTTCTGGAGACGACGGCGGCGCGGATCGTTCTGGCGCAGCGGGTGCGGCGGGGCGGGACGGTTCTCTTCGAGGCGGTGGTGACGCTGGCGGCGCTGACTGGCGCGGGACGGCCCGCACGCCTTCCGGCAGAGTTCCGCGGCGCCCTGGGGACGTTGCGGAATTGATCCGCCGATGACGCGGATGTGTTGGCCTTTGCTCTGGCCTTCCTGTAAAGTGCGCGGCAATCAGAGTTGCCCCGAAACCCGAAGGGCGGCCGCACCGGTGAACAGAGCAGGCAGCAGATGGAAACGGAAACCCTTGCGCTCGCGCAGGAGATTGATTTCTCCATGTGGTCGCTCTTCGCGCGCGCGACCTTCACGAACAAACTCGTCCTGATCATCCTGATCGTGGCGTCGATATGGGCCTGGGCGGTCATCATCCAGAAAATTCTCGACTACCGCCGGGCGCGGGCCGAGGCCGCGGCCTTCGACCGGGCGTTCTGGTCGGGAGAGCCTCTCGACGAGTTGTTCGAGCGGATCGGCGAGGCGCCGCGCGGACCCGCCGAGCGCGTCTTCGCGAGCGGAATGGTCGAATGGCGGCGGTCGCACAGGGACGACGGCGGGCTCATTCCGGGCGCGCAGGCGCGGATCGACCGGTCGATGGACGTGGCCATCGCGAAGGAGGCCGAGAGCCTCACCAAGGGGCTGCCGCTTCTGGCGACTGTGGGGGCGACCGCGCCGTTCATCGGGCTCTTCGGGACGGTCTGGGGGATCATGCATTCCTTCATGGGCATCGCGCAGTCGCAGAACACCAACATCGCCGTCGTGGCGCCGGGCATCGCCGAGGCACTGCTGGCGACGGGGCTGGGTCTTCTCGCCGCGATCCCGGCGGTGATCTTCTACAACAAGCTGACCTCCGACAGCGACCGGATCGTCGCGGGCTACGAGAGCTTCGCCGACGAGTTCGCGACCATCCTGTCGCGCCAGCTGGACGCGGCCTGAGATGGGCGCGGGGGTGATCCAGAAGTCCGGCGGCGGGACGCGCCGGCGGCGCCGCGAGAAAGGCGGCGCACGGCCGATGTCCGAGATCAACGTCACGCCCTTCGTCGATGTGATGCTGGTGCTTCTCATCATCTTCATGGTGACGGCGCCGATGCTGACGGTGGGGGTGCCGGTGGAACTGCCCAAGACGGCGGCGCAAGCGCTGCCGACCGAGCAGGAGGAGCCCTTGACGATCTCGATCACCGCGGACGGCGCGGTGGCGATCCAGACGACGCAAGTGCCGGAGAGCGAACTCGTCGCGCGACTGCGCGCCGTGGCGGCGGAGCGCGAGGGGGACAAGGTCTTTCTCCGCGCCGACGGATCGATCCCCTACGAACGCGTGATGCAGGTGATGGGAGCGCTGAACGCCGGAGGCTTCTCGAACATCGGGCTCGTGACCGACATCGGCGGCCCGAGGCTCGACGGGACCGAGGGCTGAGGCGGGGCCTTGACCACCGGCTGGTATATCTCGGGCGCGGCACATGGCCTCCTTCTGGTCGTCCTGCTGGTCGGCGGTGTCTTCGGGCGTGATCGGATTCCGGAGGCGTCGGTGGCCGAGGTGTCGGTCATCAGCGAGGCGGACTACGCGGCGCTGGCATTGCGCGGACCCGAGCCAGAGGTCGAGGCGGACGTGACGGCTCCGATCGCGCCCGAAGCTGATACGGAAACGCCCGAGGTGCCGGAGACGGACACGGCGCCGCAGGTCCGGCAGCCGGAGGTGACGGAGACGCCCGACGCGCCCGAGGCCGTTCCGGAGACGCCCGAGGACATCGTGGTGCCCGACGCCGAGGTGACGACCGAGGTGCCGGCGATCGTGGCGCCGCCGTCGCTCACCGATGGAGACCGGATCGCGCCGCAGGTGACGCCGCCGGACGCGCCGAGGGTCGCGCCCGATCCATCGCCGATGCCGGAGCCGGAGGCCGAGCGCGCGCCGGAGGTGGTCGAGGAGACTGCGCCGGAACCTGCGCCCGAGGCGGAGACGGTGGCCGAGGACACCGACTCCGCCGCGCCGGAGGCCGCGACGACCGAGATCGTGACCGAGGCGGAAACGCCGGAGGACGTGGCGCCGGTGGAGTCGATCCGGCCACGGTCGCGCCCGCCGCGCCCGGTGCAGCAGGCGGAGACCGCCACGCCCGAGGAGCAGCCCGCGCCGCGGGAGGATGCTCTCGAGGATGCGGTGGCGGCGGCGCTGGCCGAGCAGAACCGGCCTGCGCCTCCGGTGGCATCTGGGCCGCCGCTGACGGCGGGCGAGCGGGAGGGGCTTCGCCTGGCGGTCCAGCAGTGCTGGAACGTGGGGTCGCTTTCGACGGACGCGTTGCGCACCACGGTGGTCGTCGCGGTGTCGATGGCGCAGGACGGCACGCCCAGTACCGGCTCGATCCGCATGGTGAGCTTCGAGGGCGGCGCCGAAGGCGCGGCGCGGCAGGCCTACGAGGCGGCACGGCGGGCGATCATCCGCTGCGGCGCGACCGGATTCGACCTGCCGGTTGAGAAGTACGACCAGTGGCGCGATATCGAGATGACCTTCAATCCCGAGGGGATGAGACTGAGATGACACATATCCTGCGAATTCTCCTGGCGGTCATGCTGGCCGCGGCGGCCCCGATGGTCTCGGCGCAGGAGCGCGGCCCGCTCCGGATCGAGATTACCGAGGGCGTCATCGAGCCCCTGCCGTTCGCGATCCCGGCCTTCGAGGCCGAGACGCCGAACGCCGCGCAGTACGCGCAGGACATCACGCGGGTCGTCGCGGCGGACCTGACTGGGACCGGGCTTTTCCGGGAGATCGCGCCGTCGTCCTTCGTCTCCAACGTCACGAGCTTCGCCGCGCCCGTCGCCTATCCCGACTGGCGAGCGATCAACGCGCAGGCGCTCGTCACGGGGGCGGTCTCGGTGGCTGGCGACGGGCGGCTCATAGTGAAGTTCCGGCTCTTCGACGTGTTCGCGGGCCAGCCCCTGGGAGAGGGCCTCCAGTTCGTGGGCGAACCGGCAAGCTGGCGGCGCATGGCCCACAAGGTGGCCGATCAGGTGTACGCCCGGATCACTGGCGAGGGTGGCTATTTCGACAGCCGCGTGGTCTTCGTCGCCGAAAGCGGACCGAAGGACGCGCGAGTCAAGCGGCTGGCGATCATGGACTACGACGGGGCGAACATGCAGTCGCTCACCGACGGGGGATCCATCGTGCTCGCGCCGCGGATATCCCGCGATGGCCAACGCATCCTCTACACGAGCTACGAGACGGGTTTTCCCGCGATCTACGAGATGACCGTCTCGAACCTCCAGCGGACGCGGCTGCCGGTTCCGACCGAGAACATGACCTTCGCGCCGCGCTATTCTCCGGACGGATCCACGGTGATCTATTCGCTGACCGAGGGCGGGAACACCGACATCTACGCGCTCGACACCCGAAGCGGCGGGATCCGGCGGCTGACCAACGCGCCCTCGATCGAGACGGCGCCGTCGTTTTCGCCCGATAGCAGCCAGATCGTCTTCGAAAGCGACCGGTCGGGGACGCAGCAGCTCTACGTCATGCCCGCTGCGGGCGGCGAGGCGACGCGGATCTCCTTCGGGCAGGGCCGATACGGCACGCCCGTCTGGTCGCCGCGCGGCGATCTCATCGCCTTCACCAAGCAGAACGCGGGCCGGTTCCACATCGGCGTGATGCGCACCGACGGCAGCGAGGAGCGGCTTCTGACGGCGTCGTTCCTCGATGAGGGGCCGACCTGGTCGCCGAACGGGCGCGTCATCATGTTCGCCCGGGAGACGGCCGGGGCGGGCGGCGCGCCGGCGCTGTTCTCGGTCGACATCTCGGGGCGGAACCTGCGGCGGGTGCCGACCGACGGATCGGCCTCCGATCCGGCCTGGTCCCCGCTTCTTCCCTGACACGTGATTCCCAACGGCGCGCTCAGGTGGTATCGTCGCACCAGCAGAGCAGCCAAGAACAACAAGGCAGACCCATGAACATTATTTCCAAGGCCCTCATCGTGACCGCGGCCCTCGGCCTTGCGGCCTGTTCGACCAACCCCGACCGCTTCGGCGCGGCCGGCTCCGGCGCGGGCGGCGTCGGCGCCGCCGGGCTCGGATCCGTCTCCGATCCGAATTCGCCGGCCTACTTCAACGAGGCGATCGGCGACCGGGTGCTGTTCCAGGTGGACCAGTCGACTCTGACCGACGAATCGCGGGAGACGCTGCGCCAGCAGGCGGTCTGGCTGATGAACAACGGCGATTACACCGCGATCGTGGAGGGGCATGCCGACGAGCAGGGCACGCGCGAATACAACCTCGCGCTCGGCGCGCGCCGGGCGAGCGCGGTGCAGGACTTCCTCGTGACCCAGGGCGTCGCGCCGAACCGGCTTCGGACCGTCAGCTACGGCAAGGAACGCCCGCTCGCCGTCTGCTCCGACGAAAGCTGCTATCAGCAGAACCGCCGCGCGGTGACCGTCATCGCGGCGGGCGGCGTCAGCTGAAGAGGGTGATGCGATGATCCGGGTTCTCGGGACGGTCCTGTGCCTCGCGCTCGCGCTTCCGGCGGCGGCGCAGGATCGCGATCAGACTCTCGCCGACATCCGGCAGGAGCTTTCGGTCCTGTGGGTCGAGATGCAGAGGCTCAAGCGCGAACTGGTCACGACCGGCGGTCCACAGGTGAACATTCAGGGGACGAGCATTCCCGACCGGGTCAATTCCATGGAGGCGGAGCTGACGCGGCTCATCTCGCGCACCGAGGAGCTTCAGAACCGGATCGACCGGATCGTGACGGACGGGACGAACCGGATCGGCGATCTGGAGTTCCGGCTGGTGGAGCTCGAGGGCGGCGATGTCTCGCAACTGGGCGAGACGACGACGCTGGGCGGTATAGAGGTCGAGCGACGGCCTGCGCCGCCCTTACCCGCCCCGGCGCCCGGCGGATCGGGCGGACCGGAGCTCGCCATGAGCGAGCAGGCGGATTTCGAACAGGCGAAGACGGCGCTCGACCGCGGGGAATACGAACGCGCGGCGGATCAGCTCTCGACCTTCACGCAGACCTATCCCGGAAGCCCGCTTTCGGGCGAGGCGCATTTCTGGCGCGGCGAGGCGCTGACGGCCGTCGGAGACGCGTCCGCTGCGGCGCGCGCCTATCTTGACAGCTTTTCGGGCGATCCGCAGGGGGTGATGGCGCCGGACGCGCTTCTGCAGCTCGGTCTTACGCTGGACAAGCTCGGCCAGCGGCAGGAAAGCTGCGTCATGCTGGGCGAAGTCACGGTGCGGTTTCCGTCCTCGGCCGCCTCCGTGGAGGCCCAGACGGCGCGCGGCAGCATGGGATGCGTGTGAGCGGGGCGCAGGCGCTCGTCCGCAGCATCGACCGTTTCTTCTCCGGGCGGTTGCCGGGGCGGCTCGGGGTCGCCGTTTCCGGCGGGTCCGACAGTCTCGCGCTTCTCCATCTTCTGCACGATTGGAACCGGGTGCCGCTGGCGGCTGTGACGGTCGATCACGGATTGAGGCCCGGCTCCGCGGGCGAGGCGGCCCATGTCGCCGCGGTCTGCGCGGGGCTCGACATTCGGCATGACGTGCTCGAGTGGGTCGGCTGGGACGGGAAGGGCAACCTGCAGGACCAGGCGCGGCGGACGCGGTACTCGATGATGGCGGACTGGGCGCGGGAGCGCGGGCTCGACGCCGTCGCGCTCGGCCACACGATGGACGACCAGGCCGAGACTGTCCTGATGCGCCTTGCACGGGAGGCGGGCGTGGACGGGCTTTCGGGCATGGCGCCCTCCGTGGTGCGGCACGGCACGACGTTCTGCCGCCCGCTTCTGGACGCGCGGCGGGAGGATCTGCGCGAAGATCTGCGCGCGCGGCGGGTCCGCTGGGCCGACGACCCGTCGAACGAGGATGCGGTCTTCGAGCGCGTGCGGGTGCGCCAGGCGCTCGCCGCGCTCGAACAGGCGGGAGTCGGTGTCGACCGGATCGCGGGGTCGGCCGATCATCTGCGCGAAGCGCGGGACGCGCTGGCCGAGGTCGCGGCCGACTTTGCTTGGGAGAGAGTGAAGAGCGTTGCAGGCGACCTGATTTTCGACCGGACCCTCCTGAACCGCCAGCCTGCGGAGATTAGGCGGCGGCTTCTCGTCGGGGCGCTGAAATGGGTATCGTCGGCGCAATACCCGCCCCGGCAGGAGGCATTGGCCGACCTCGAGGCGGCCATTGGTCGCGGCGAGAACGCGACGCTCCACGGCTGCCGGATCATGACGAGCGACTTCACGCTTCGGATCACGCGCGAGGCGAAGGCGGTCGAGGGGCTGTCGGGGCCGACCGACGCATCCTGGGACGTGCGCTGGAGGCTGGAGGGTCCGCATGCGCCGGACCTGTCTATCCGCGCGCTGGGCGAGGCGCTGAAGGACTGCCCCGACTGGCGCGCGACGCGACTGCCGCGGGCCACGCTGCTCGCCTCGCCGGCGGTCTGGCGGGGGGAGACGCTGGTGGCCGCGCCGGTCGCGGGGTTCTGCCGTGGCTGGAGCGCGCATGTCGCCGATCGGAGTGATTTTGCCGCATCCCTGATCTCGCATTGAACATCACCCTCCGATGTCTATCTTAGACGGGTGGCCGGGCGCGGGAGACGTGCGCCCGCCGATGACCAATTCAAAGGAGAGTCTCCTTGGGCAACGCGCGCAATATCGCCTTCTGGGTCGTGCTCTTTCTGCTGATCCTGGCGCTCTTCAACCTGTTCTCGGGCGGTCAGTCGACCATGTCCTCCCGCTCGATCAGCTACTCGGAATTCGTCGATTCGGTCGACCGCGGCGAAGTATCGTCGGTCACGCTCGACGGCGAGCAGATCATGTTCCGCGGCAACGACGGACAGGACTACGTGACGATCCGGCCCGAGGGCGCGGACATCACCGACCGGCTCATCGAGCAGGACGTGCAGGTGAACGCGCGGCCGCAGGAGCAGTCGGGCTTCACCACTGTCCTGATGACCTTCCTGCCGTTCCTTCTGCTGATCGGCGTCTGGATCTACTTCATGAACCGGATG
>Ga0102940_1000711_pt1 | contig 22359 bp, 22 predicted proteins | sample SalPonR2_C_D1_MG_FD_78215 | JGI IMG/M metagenome (GOLD analysis project Ga0102940, IMG submission 78215) | Salt pond soil microbial communities from South San Francisco under conditions of wetland restoration - Salt Pond MetaG R2_C_D1_MG | ecosystem: Environmental > Aquatic > Marine > Intertidal... | reverse complement strand
TCTAGAATCTAGAATCTAGAATCTAATCTCTAGAAAAAGTAATACTCCACATACCACGTAAATCACCGGCCTCATAGCCGATGGCTTCGTCGGTGGGGTATTTTTCTTTAATAACGGCGTAATCTGCTTCAGCCAGTGTTTCTCCCAGCTTGCCGTGACACTTAAGGCAGAGAGGCTGCATACTGATAGGTGCATAGAAAGCAATTTCCTGGGCATTAACGGCTTTCACAAGCGGTTGCAGGGGTTCGCCGGCTTCTTTAGCAGCAGCGAAAGCTTCGAGTTGCTCGCGCTCCCGTGCTGTCGGTGCGTCTTTAGGGTTGCGAATGAGCAGACTGGTACGTCGAATATCGGCCCCATGTACATCGGAAAGGCTGTCAACCAGCGGATAAGCTACCGTATTGCAGTAGCGTGCTGCGTTAGGCACACCTCCCTCCTTCATAGCGCTCTGCAACTGACCGCTAAGCTCCACAAAAGTAGCCGCAGCAATCGCTTTACCCTGTTCTAGGTAAGCCGTTTTTTGTTCTTCAGTCAGCTCTGAATTTTTACGATCGGCTTCGGATGAGGTACATCCGGTCAGAAAAAAAGCCGTAGCCAGAATGATTAGTTTTTTCATCGTATTTTTTTGGTTTTAAAAATTTGACTTTGGTAAAAGAAATGACTCCTCTAAACAGCAAGACCGGCCTCCTGATGATGGCTGCCGGTCTTTTGGCTTTGCGGATATAAGCGGACAAACGTACCAGCTCGATGGAGTTTAGTTTCATTGTATTTCGTGCTGGGTATTCCAGAATTCGCGGAGTCGAGTATATACTCGCCAGAAGGGAATAGGTAAAGCCCATGTCATTTCGCGAGCGGTATAGATCAAAGAACCTTACCAAGGAATTGAAAAAACTCTTTTTTCAATTCGGCAAATAATTTGCGGAACATCATCATGTCGTCACGCATCTTGGTATGGTTTTCCGTCATATTATCGTTCAATTCACTATTGGTTTTCAGGCGATTGCTCAGGTCCTGTTCGTGAATCTTAATCTTGTGGTTTAATTCATCGACAACTTCTTTTTGCCGGATAAACTGATTCTGAAAATGTTCCAGGTTTGCCAGTACCTCCCGGTCAGAAAATACACTAACAATGTCACTCAGTTTTTTTTCGAAAAACTTGATTTCATCAGTAGCAAAAGATAACTCCTTAGTCCACAGAGTATGCTCAAAATGTAATTCCTGGGCGTTAACTTTCGTGGTTGGCATAGCGCATGATTTTATGTTGGGTTCTCTTTTCGCCCAACTATTCGAAAATTAATTTTATTCAAGATAGGCCTGCTCACTACAGCAGTACGTCAATACATCGTGTGTGGTCACCATCCCGACGAGTATGCCTTCGTCACATACCGGAAGCGCATGAAAGATGTTTTCCCGGAAAATGTCCGCTGCGGTCTGCAGCTTATCGTTGGAATTCAGCGTCGCTAACTCTTTCGTCATGATTTCCTGTGCCGTCATACTGCGGTAGAGCTTGTAATTGAGCGACTCATACTTATCTTTATTGAATAAAGAAAGCATATGATTGACCCGTTTGAAGTCAGTCAAACTCACGATGCCCTTTAGCACACCGTCTTCGGTAATGACCGGGATGTGGTGGATGGCATTAGCAGAGAAAATCTCGTGTATCCGCTCCAGGCTATCTTTAGGCCTTACGATATGCAGATCGCGGGTCATCACTTCAGATACCGGAATTTGCAATGTTTTCATCATGATAATTTGGTTTTAATGGCTCTTAAAGCAACTCAAATCTCTACAAGTGGAAGTGAGTTTAGAAAATTTTGGATATTGGTAAGGTATTCTACCACACCGGGAAAAAGGATGAGATTTGTCAGCCTTAAGCCTTGATCTTTATCAAAAAGAAAGCCGGGGTTTACTTGGATGCAAACCCCGGCTTCGTTACCCTAATCAGTCTAATCTTAATCTTATGGTAGCCACTAGATGGCTACCAGAAAACAATCAATAACCGTGCCAGTTTTACAAAAAAGGATCACAAAAACCGGCGCGACACAAGATACAAGGGCGTGCGTTCCAGCTCCAGAGGGCGAATACACCGCCCATAATTGCCAGGAACCATTGTCCGGTCAGGAGTCCTACCCCAATTAGCAGAGCAGCCATGCGCGGTCGCCATTGTGTAAAATCGGGCATATTAATTAGTTGTTACTTCTTGTCCCAGGGCGGTAGCTACCTGATCCCACGCTCCGCCGTTATGTACGTCTTTCACGCCCTGCGCCTGTAAAATAGCCGCAGCCATACCACTGCGATTACCCGAGCGGCAGAAAAGGATAAGCGGTTTATCCATTCCACGAAATTCTTCTATACGGCCGGTAACTTCCCCCAGTGGAATATTCATCGCTCCGGACACTTTGCCTTCTGCCAATTCCCAGGGTTCGCGTACATCAATCAGGGTTGCATTTTTTTCTTTTACTAATTCGGTCAGATTCATTATTCGATTTTTTTTAATGAAGTAAATGGCAAGCTTAGAGCACATCGCCAATCACACCACAAAGATCACTACTTCTGCCCCCTACTTCAGTGAAACAAGTCACAAAAAAAGGATTCACCCCTTCGGAATGAATCCCCCCCAATGAAAATCGAATAATTTATACCTTGTGCTGAACGGAAAGGCAGGCAGAATGTCGTGGACACCCTGCCTGCTCCTGTTAAGCGCTATGGCTTAGAGCTCTGTAGCCTGCTCTTTGAATTCAGTCATAGGCAGATCCGTTTCAACCAGTTCTTTGAAGCCGCCCTGAATATTCACTACTTGCTCAAAGCCCCGTGATTTGAGGATGGAAGCCGTTATCATAGAACGGTATCCACCGGCACAATGCAGGTAATACTTCGTGTCGCGATCAAGCTCGCTCATATGCTTATTGATAAAGTCGAGCGGAAAGTTCTGCGCACCTTTGATGTGTTGGGCGTCGAACTCACTTTCCTTACGCACATCAAGCAGGTTGATATCCTGACTGTACATCTTCGCAAAATCCTTTGCCCCAATCTGTTCCATGGTATCGACTTCCTCGCCAGCATTCTTCCAGGCTTCAAAGCCTCCTTCCAGGTAACCAATGGAATTATCATAGCCAACCCGGCTGAGGCGGGTAACGACTTCTTCTTCACGGCCGGGCTCACTAATGAACAGGATCGGCATCTTCAGATCGGTAATCAAGGCACCAACCCACATAGCAAAGTTGTCGTCAATGCCAATAAAGATGGAACCAGGAAGGAACCCTTTGGCATAAATATCCTGCAGGCGCGTATCAATCACCAGCGCTTCTTCCTCTACCCAGGCAGCTTTGAACGCCCGCACACTAAGGGGTTGAACACCGCGCTCGCGCACTTTATCGATGCTGGTATAGCCCGTTTTGTTCATGACCACATTCTTAGGGAAATACTGCGGCGGCTCGACTAAACCTTCCGTGACCTCTTTGACAAATTCTTCTTTTGTCATGTCGGCCCGTAGTGCATAGTTTGTTTTTTTCTGATCGCCCAGGTAACCCCAGGTTTCGTTACTCATTTTCTTACCGCAGGCCGAACCGGCTCCGTGTCCTGGATAGACGATAACATCATCGGCCAGTGGCATAATTTTGTTGCGCAGGCTATCGAACAGATGAGCTGCCAAATCTTCACGGCTCAGATCCGTTTTAACGGCCAGGTCGGGACGGCCTACATCGCCCAGGAATAACGTATCCCCCGTGAAGATAGCGTAGTCTTTTCCTTTTTCATCACGTAAGAGATAGGTCGTAGATTCCATGGTATGCCCCGGAGTATGCAGTACCTTAATGGTGATGTTACCCACTTTGAGCTCTTCACCATCCTCGGCAATTTTGGCATCAAAAGCAGGTGCAGCCGTAGGGCCGAAAACAATTGTAGCCCCGGTCTTCTTAGCCAGATCGATATGCCCGGAGACAAAGTCGGCATGGAAATGAGTTTCCAGGACATACTTAATAGTAGCCCCATCGGATTCGGCACGCTCTACGTAAGGCTCCGTTTCACGCAGCGGGTCAATAACCACAGCCTCTCCATTGCTCTCAATGTAATAGGCAGCTTCTGCTAAACATCCGGTATAAATTTGTTCTAGTTTCATGATTACTTTGGTTGAATGATCAGAATTATAAATTAAAATATGAACATTTTTTCATGTAATAGGCGATAAAAATTGGCCTACCAAAGAGCCCTCGCATTACAGTAATGTTCTACCACGAAGATACGTGATCTACCTGCCTTGTATAGTGATTTCTATCACGTTGGTAGCATGACAATTATCACTTCCAGGCGTGATCAGCCTGGTGGCAAAATCAAAACAGGGAACTGGCCGCACTGACCAGTTCCCTGTGCTAAATTGGTTTGCCCAATCCCTTAGAATTATCACTTTCCTCAGTCCTTACCCGCTTAGAGGTTCGTCTGTAGCGTATATTCTTTATGGGAAGAGGTAGCATCGGGATCCTCTTCCTTACTAAGTTGTGCAACTGCTTCCTGAATGCTTATGTAAAAATTATTCGCACCGAAATAATCCATTAGATGGGCCCGGTTCAGGGCATCGCGCAATGGTCCTTTCACGCCGGTAAAAACCACGTGTACACCTTGTTCGCGGTATTCCTCGAGAATCTCCTCCAGCGCGTGCAAGGCACTACTATCGACATAACTGATGCTTTCCGCACCGATGATAATATACTTCAACGCTTCACCTTTTGCTTTGGCTTCCTCTTCCAGTTTTTCTTTGAAGAAGTTTGTATTGGCGAAATAAAGATCGGCATCAAACCGGAAAATGAGCATATCAGGACGTTCTTCCAGTTCCTGGAATCGTTCGGTATTGCGAAAGAAGGAAGTACCCGGGATACGACCCAGTGTAGCATAATGTGGACGGGTTGACCGGTAGATCACCATCACTAAAGATAGAATCACCCCTACGCCGATACCTTGTTCGATACCCAACGACAGGGTCGCCAGGAAGGTAACGATGAGCATAACGAAATCGGTCCGGTTACTCTTCCATAAATGAATGGCCTCTTTGTAATCAATCAGCCCGAATACTGCAACCATAATTACGGAAGCCAGAATCGCTTTTGGCAAATAGTAGAACAACGGGGTCAGGAAGAGTAGCGTCAGAATAATCAGTACCGCACTAATGATAGAGGCCATTCCCGTTTTGGCGCCAGCCTGATCATTAACAGCCGTACGCGAGAAGCCACCGGTTACGGGATAAGACTGGAAAAAGGCCCCACCGATATTGGCTACCCCAAGTCCAATCAGTTCCTGATTAGGGATGACCTTATAGTTGCGATGTTTGGCCTGAATGGCTTTTGCCACCGCAATGCTTTCCATAAAACCTACCAGAGAAATCGTCAGGGCAATTGGTAGCAAGCTCTGCATGCTCTCCATATTAACCTGTGGTATAACCATGGAGGGTAATCCTTCGGGTACGGTACCCACAATTTGCACCCCACTGTTCGTCAGTCCCAGGCCCCATACTGCCATAATACCGAATAGTACCGCCAGGAGTGGTCCGGGGATAGCCTTATTGATCCGCTTAACCCCCATAATGATCGCGATACCGCCTACACCTACCGCAAAAGTTACCCAATTGATGGCACCAAACTGCTCTGCTGCCTGAATAATAATCTCGTGCACGTGGTGAGAACGTTCAATATTTACGCCCAGCAAATGCTTGAGTTGAGATAAACCGATAATCAATGCCGCTGCCGACGTAAATCCACTAATAACCGGATGAGATAGGAAATTGACCAAAAAGCCCAAACGGAATACCCCCAATAAAAACTGTATAACCCCGACCATGAGTGCCAGGGCGATCGCCAGCGCAATGTAGGTCTCCGTTCCCCCGTCAGCCAATGCACCGATACCCGCTGCCGTCAGTAACGAAACCATCGCCACCGGTCCGACAGCCAACTGCCGGGACGTACCAAAGATGGCATATAAAATGAGCGGAATAGTGGAAGCATACAAACCATAGATCGGGGGAAGACCGGCGATCATAGCATACGCCATCCCCTGGGGGATGAGCATTACCCCTACCGTCAAGCCTGCACTTAGATCTCCTTTTAATTCGGTACCTCCGTAGTTTTTCACCCAACCTAGCATGGGTATAAAATTCTTGATATTCATTAGTGTCTTTATTTTCGCTACAACATATTATTCAATTACCACTGCAAAAATAAAGGCTCCATATCCCCTGATCAGTGATAAATATCACGATCGTCTTAGTCACCCACACCAGAACAAAGGCACCTAGCCGACTTCCATACCTGAAAAAACGGATTGCCAGTGAATTAATCCACCATCCAGATTATATACTTTTTTAAATCCGGCGTTTTGCAAAAGCGTACAAACACGCAAACTGCGGCGTTCGGTTCGACAAAACACATAAACCGGCCGATTTGGCTCCAGTTGCTCAAACTCTTCCCAAAACGATTCTCCCAGGTAATCCATATTTTGGGCACCCGGCATGGATCCCCCGGCAAACTCTTCTGCCGTGCGCACATCAAGCAGGACAGGTCTTTCTTCCTTTTTTAATTGCTCGGCAAACCGTTTGGGGGGCAGATTGGTCAGTTGCGCCTTAAGCAGTTGCCAACGCGATACGGGGCAATTATTCTTTTTCATAGTCCAAGTTTTACCTATAACAATTTTGTACGAAAAGTGCCTTCGTACCTTCCTGAGAACTAAACCACTTTTTAAGTGGTCTATACTAATATAAGTATCGAATGTAGAAAGAATACCCTCGCTGGTAGATGAAGAAAAGACGATGGTCGAATTTATCTGCTCTTTATGATTTTGTATGGGTTAATAGTTAGATATGCATGAGAAAAGGTCTAACTTTTGATTCAAATACGTTACCCTCGTAAGTAAGGGCCTGTTTACCGGTCATAAGCCGTGGTACTCGTCTTATTGTGGTAGGCCCTAAGTATCATCGATCAGGGTAATCGTATACCAACAAATCAATTGTAACCTGAGACCTAAGCCCCAATACTATCATATAAATGCCTCATGCCATAAACCATATTCACTTACGGATAAAATAGACCCCGATTTACAACGATAACACATATCAATCTATACTTAAACCCTATTTTCCCTAATGCAATGAAGCAACTTGACAGAATAGACTATCGCATCTTGAAAATGCTGCAAAACGACGCCAAAGCTACCATTAAAGAAATGGCCGCTACCCTGGGCATGACAACCACTCCGGTTTACGAGCGTATTAAACGCATGGAAGAGTCGGGATACATAACTAATTACGTCGCTTTACTCGACCGAAAAATGCTGGGCTACCACATGGTTGCTTTTTGTACACTTTCTTTGAAAGAGCATGCACAACCTCATTTAAAGACATTCGAAGAAGAGATAAAGTCGCTCGAAGAAATCGTCGAATGTTACCACATTGCCGGCATGTATGACTACCTGCTAAAGGTTATTGTCAAAGACATGGACGATTACCAAAGGTTTATTACCCAAAAGCTGGCTACGATCGAGAATATCAGCAATGTCCAGAGCTCTTTTATTATGCAGGAAATAAAGGCCTCTACTGCACTTAAGCTGTAGTATATCATCGGTTGCGCCATGCCCAGCGCAAAGCCTCGCGCGAGCGCCTGCCCTGTTCCCCGAACTGGTCATTATAGGCATCAATCGCATCCGCAATGGACAGAAAAAAGTGGTCCTCTCCAATTTTTTCGAGCATTTTGTGCCGCACCATAGCGTCACGCACCGGGCCAATGGCACCCGCAATGAACAGGATAATGGAGCGTTCCGAGATAAAGTCCAAAACGTCGCGCAGCGACTCAATTCCTGAGGAATCGATCTCATGAATATTGGACGCATCGAGCACCAAGAGTTTTAATTCATCAGCTTCCTGGGCGATGACCGCTTCCAGCGTGTCCGCAAAATAAGTGGCATTCCCAAAATAGAGCTGGGCGTCAAAGCGTACGACTAAAATTTCATCGTGTTGCCTGGCTTCCGCAAAACGATTGACATTGCGGTAATGTCGCGTATCGGGTAATTTACCCAAAATAGCTAAATGGGGCTTGGAATTACGATACAACATAAACGCCAGCGATAATATTATTCCGGTCAAAATGCCCACCTGAATCCCCAGGAGTAGTGTAACCAGAAAGGTCGCCAGCATGGTCAAAAAATCTGTCCGATCCGCTCGCCACAGATAGCGAAACCGTTGAACGTCAATCAGCCCAAATACCGAAACGACAATAATCGAACCCAACAACGCATTGGGTAAGTCGGAAAATAAAGGGGTCAGAAAAAGAAGGGTAACTACGAGGAATACGGCCGCAAAAACCGATGACAAACCCGAACGAGCCCCCGCCTGATCGTTGATCGCTGAACGCGTAAAGCTTCCCGTGGTGGGAAATGCCTGAAAGAAGGAACCAATCAGCTTAGATATTCCTAAAGCCGTTAATTCCTGGTTGGCCCTCACCTTTTGTCCCTTGTGCCCGGCCTGAATAAATCGGGCTATCGCCAGTGATTCTATAAAACTGATAATACAAATGGTCATCGCCACTGGAAATACGCGCTGTATATCTGTCCAAACCAGCGATGGCACAACTAAATTCGGTAATCCCCGGGGGATGGCTCCAACCACCTCGACGCCACTGTCGGTTAACGAAAACCAGCGCACAGCCAAGATACCCAAGACCACCAGCAGCAACGCTCCGGGGAATGACTTTTTTATTTTCCTCTGAACCATTAGGATTGCGATACCGCTCAAGCCAACCAACAGGGTCGGCCAGTGGATGTCTTTTATTTTGGGAATCAGCTCGATCAGAAGCAGATGAATTTTATTTTGCCGTCCCAACTCTATCCCCAGCAAATTTTGCAACTGACTAAAGGCAATAATAACGGCCGCAGCGGATGTAAACCCAGAAATCACCGGCTGTGAAAGAAAGTTGATCAAAAAGCCCAGGCGAAGCATCCCAAAAAGCAATTGAATGGCACCGGCCAAAAATCCAGTCAAAATAGCTAACCGAATAAATTCGTCCGTACCAGATGTCGCCAGAGTACTTACTCCCGACAAAACCAAAAGAGAGACCAGGGCTGTCGGCCCAACGCTTAGTTGCCGGGAGGTACCCAAAAAAGCATAAATAAACAGGGGAACCACCCCACTGTATAGCCCATACACCGGCGGTAATCCTGCTAACAAAGCATAGGCCATACCCTGCGGAATGAGCATCACGGCTACGGTAAGCCCTGCCAACAGATCAAATGTAATATCTTCGCGTTGATAATTTGGCAACCAGCTGAGGACGGGTAAGAGCGACCGTAATTTCATGCCTAAGGATAGTTTTCGCGCGGTAAAATAGCTATTTCTCTTTTTATACCGCAGATTTTAGGGTTCCCCAAAATTCATCGCTACCGGGATAGAACGTCATACGATGATATCATCAATGCCCCTTCAAATAGGGACAGCTAAAAAACCTGTAATAACTTTGGGCCGTGGTAATAAGATTTTTTCTATTCGCTCGTTATATACAAATCTACCCACCCACTATAGTTGTTTTTTTTCAAAAACTGGATTTATGCGTCCAAGCATTGTTATTTTCCTGGCTATTGTTTGTTTTAGCCCACTCAAAAGCCAGAACCTGGAAGTTGGCATACTCGCCGGGGGGGCAACCTACGAAGGAGAGGTAGCACCAGCAGAAATACTCGACTACCTGAAAACGTACCGCCCGGCGGTCGGTTTATTTGTCCGTTATAACTTCACCGAAAACCTGGCGCTACGAACTGATCTGCGCTATGCCACTATTTTTGGGGATGATGCCATCAGTAACCGCAACCGCAATTTTAATTTTCGTACCCGCCTGGCCGAATGGACAATTTTGGGCGAATGGGTACCTTTCTCCCTGAATTTGGGTAGTGGTGTGGTAGCTCAGCCCTTCGGCCAAATCGGTGGTGGCCTTTTGTACTATACCCCGCAGGGACTACGCAATAACGATTACATTGATCTACGCCCCCTGGGCACCGAAGGGCAGGGGTTGCCTGCCTATTCCTCCTCTTACAGCCCGTTCACCTATGTCCTGACCGGAGGTGGTGGCTTGAAAATTAAGGTGAATGATTCCTGGGGATTTAGCCTCGAGGGTGCCCTGCGTTACGCCGGCTCCGATTACCTCGACGATATTAGCACAACTCCTGTCACCTACCGGGATGTACTGGACGGAAACGGATCGCTAGCCGCCTACTTCAGTCGCCCCGACTTTGATCTCGACGGCGACAATCCCGATGCCACCTACGTGCGTGGCGGTCCCGCTAGCGACTATATTTTTATGGCCGTAGCCACGTTTTATGTACGACTCGGCAGCGATAACCGCTTTCGTCCGGGACGCCGGCAACAATTGGGTTGCCCATCTGGCTTCTAAGCAAGACGTTCGGTCAACCTCAGTTCCGGAGTAAATCCCCGCACCGCACAGTAGTTTTGGTGACGGTCTTCAGCCGGCCAAAAAGTGCTCGCCATTTCGATTTGTGTAACCACGTCATAACCTTGCGTACACAACTGCTCCCGCAAGGCTTCCGCTATCTTCTTTTGAGAAGTGCTATGGGCAAAAATCGCCGAGCGATACTGCCCTCCTTTTGACCGACGGTCAATCGTCGGGTCGTGCATATTAAAAAAGAAAATAGCTAACGCCTGGAAGCTCGTTTTTTGAGGATCAAAAGTAACCTCTACGGCCTCCGCATGTCCGGTTGCTTTGGTGCACACCTGCCGGTAACTGGGATGATCGAGGTGTCCGCCCGTGAAGCCAACACGGGTGGACAATACCCCTTCTTGCTGCTGCAAAAAATACTCTTTACTCCAAAAGCAACCACAGGCAAAAGTGGCTACCTCTACTTTTCCATCTTCTCCCATTCGGCCCGAGGAATAAACTTCATGGAAATAGAATTTACGCAGTGCCGGGTATTTTTTGGCGTAAGCCGCTCACCCGTAAATACGTGACCGAGATGGCCGCCGCAGTTATTGCACAGGATTTCCGTACGACGACCGTCGGCATCGGTTTCTTTGCGTACTGCTCCGGCAATTTCATCGTCAAAACTGGGCCACCCACATCCCGAATCAAATTTATCCTCCGACTTATAGAGGGGAGCTTCGCAACGGCGGCAGACATACACTCCCGGTTCTTTGTGTTTATTGTATTCCCCGGTAAAAGGCATTTCTGTGCCTTTTCGTACGATGACACGCTCTTCTTCTGCATTTAGGCTATTCCAGTTCGCTTGATCTTTCATGGTGTACTTTTGGCGATGTAACAAACGAAAGGCCAATTGGTTAATCGTCTTTCCTGATATCCGCTTCCCGCAAAATCTTTACGGCATCGGTAGCCTTTTCTTTTGGTGCAAACAACTCGACCTGTCCAATAGAGGGAATCGCCGAATCTCCCTGATTGACAATGTGGCTTTCAATGCCGTGCTGCTTCAATTTGTCTTCGGCGATTTTTACTTTGAACATTTCGTTAGCCGAAAATACGCGGATCCATCCTTCTTTCATGTAAGTATTGTTTTTTGTTTATAATACGCCAATATAGGAGAAATCGAACTACTTGTCCCCTTCCTGGCAATTCCGTTTTTATCAACAACAAATATACCGCTGTCGAATGTTCGAGCCATACCATCACCCCGATACCAAAGCTATGCGTGCCTGCACCCTTTGCGCCGATCATTTACCGCTGGGTCCCAGGCCGATATTTCGCATTCATCCACAAGCGCGAATTGCGTTGATCAGTCAGGCGCCCGGGCGTAAAGCGCACCAATCGGGTACAGCCTGGGATGATCAAAGTGGCGAACGATTGCGGCAATGGCTGGATATGGACTGGAACAGCTTTTATCATTCCCCCCTTTTAGCGGTAGTTCCTATGGGGTTTTGCTATCCGGGTAAAGGTAAATCCGGAGATCTGCCGCCCCGCCCGGAATGTGCCCCTCAATGGCACGAAACCGCTCTGCGGCTCATGCCCAACCTTTCTTTCTATATTTTAATCGGACTGTACGCCCAAAAAGCCTATCTCGGTAAAAAACGGAAACGAACGCTGACCGAGACGGTACGCCATTTTGATGAATATCTGCCCGATACCATGCCCCTTCCCCACCCCAGCCCGCTCAACACAGGCTGGCTGCGGCGTAATTCGTGGTTCGACAGTGACGTACTTCCTGTACTCCGATATCGCGTACGAGCCGAACAAGAGTTGCTGCCCTAAAGTAACGCGATGTTATGGCATGTAGCCATTTAGCATCCCCATAAAGCCCCAGGCTTGCGTTAAAAGACGCTATTCCTACCCCAGGGAATAAAGACTATTGTTCTGGGCTAAAACCAGTGGCGACTGCCCCAGGTGCAGGATCCGGCTTCCCGTTTGAGCAATGGGGTCCACACTTTTCCCTATCACGATCCCGTCTTCTTCAGCCCGGTATACTTTTTTGCGCCGACCAAACACATCCGTCAATTCAGCAATTACATCTCCAGCCCGCAAGAAAGCCCCAAGTGGGGGAAGAACGGTGAGAATACCACCATCATCGCAGTATATCCAGTAGGAATCCGGACACATAATCGTTTGCTCCACCAAACGGCCATCTTTTTCTTCAATCATGTGGAGATCTTCCAGCACGTGCCATACCCCCTTGAGTGCATCGGCAATAACATCTTTCTGAAAAACGTGGGGATCGCGTAATTCCAGAGTAATGGCATCGACTCCCATCGTACCGGCGGCCCCGCGGAAGGTGCCGTCGTTAGCGGTATTATTCAGGATGATATCCGGGTTTTGTAGCCTCGCCATACGGGCAGTGGCCGGACGTTCCATATCGGCCCGGATGTACCAGGAATTAATGCGTCCGGCGCTAGCCGTATGCAGGTCGATCAGATAGTTAATCGGTGGTAGAAGGCGTTCTATAAGCCGGTGAATATAAATTTCACTACGGTTACCGTCGGGACGACCGGGAGCAATGCGGTTCAGATCAATGCCATCATTAAATTGTCGTTGCCGCAGCATCAATCCCGGGACGTTAAGGGTAAGCCCTCCAACGACCGTCCCCTGCAACCGGGTGGGATCAATCCCCTGAAATAGGCGTTGAATAACCGGAATTCCGTTTAATTCGTTCCCGTGAATGGCGGCCGTTATACCCACTACCGGACCGTCTTCCATACCCCGGGCTACGATCAAAGGAATGTTGATCGATTCTCCGAATCCGTCACTGGCCATACTTAACCAATATTTCCTCACGGTACCCCGTGAGCATTGCTCCGGATCAAACGCATGAATTACTGGTATATCAGAAAAAGTAGTCGACATAGGTTGTACTGAATGGTCTTGGTGAACATACAACTTTTACGTGTACTCGCCATCGTAAGAGTTTATAATAAAATAGCCTTCTCTCACAGGGAGAGAAGGCCACTACTTTACACTCACTAGTTTATGAAACTTAAGCCAACTATTAAAATAGCATAGATCTACTGTTATAAACCGGAATTCTAAAATATTATTGCGTCTTATTACGTCTTTTTATATCCTTATTTCCACGGGAATGCAGATCGCACGCTTCCAGAAGCTGAATTTTACAGCTACTGTGTATTTTAAACGCTAAAAGCGTGCCGCAAGCAAGCTTATTCTTCTATCTGCTTTTTCAGGTAAGTTCGTCCTTCCTTAATCCATTCCTCCGCATCATTACCTTGCCGATGGTGATCAAAAAGGCTGTCACCTGATTGATCTTCTTCTTTTTCGTGTATAAAAGTATAAAGGTTGAACCTGCCTCTTTCCAATTTCTGATTTCCCTATCTTTGCCGCTATGAACAAGACTATCTTTTACCATGTGGGCACCGGCAAAACGGGTACGACCTACCTCCAATATCGGGTATTCCCCAAGCTAGAGGGTATTCAATACATACAGCGCACCAAATTTCGGCGCTACCCCCAGCTGATCGCTAAAAGTAACAGCGAGCGCATTCTGCTTTCCCGCGAATTCGATCAGCAATTAGAGCGGGAAATCAAAGCTTTTACCCGGCACTACCCAGACACGACACCAATCATTGTCTTTCGTCGACACGACAGCTACATTGCTTCGCAGTACCGGCGTTTTGTTAAAAACGGCTTTACCGGCTCCTTTACCGATTTTTTTGACCTCGACCGGGACGAAGGCTACTTTAAGCAGATCGACCTCAACTACCAGCATCAGGTCGAGCTATTGAAGAAATACTTCACCCAACCACCGCTGATCTTTATTTACGAAGATATGCGAGAAAACCCCACGGCCTTTTTCCAGATTATGGCTAAAGCTATGGGTGCCCAACTCAACATCGACGATATCAACCTCAATCGCAAGCACACCTCTTATTCACTAAAGCAGCTCAAATTCATAAAGCAGACCGGACGGCGCATCAACCTGCGCAAGCGGCGGGTCTTTAGCAATAGCATTCTACATTTCTTCTGGAAAATTTACATGGGGGCCATTCGCTATTCGGTACTTTACCTTGGCCGGGTGCTTCCCGACAGCCGCTTCGATGATACTCCCCTGATCGATCCCCGGGAGTTGGAGCGGGTACAAGCGGCCTATGCAGAGGACTGGGAAGCCGTGAAGTCCCTCGCCCTGCGCCCTCTTAGAGACTAGATCGTACACTGCTAGAGGTTAGATTGCGGCCTGTTGGCCGCTGCTAGAGGTTAGATTGTCTAGAAGCACACCACAGGTGTACGGTCCAGCATCTAAAAGCGAGCCGCAGGCGAGCGATCCAGCATCTAATGCGCAGCGTTTTATCGTCTAAGCATCATTTTCACCCAGAACCAGGGTTTTACCAATTGCTCACGCAGACTGAAGTCGGTGTACATAGCCGAAAGGTAGTCAACCATCTTTTTATTAGAGGCGATGATGTTAGCAATCACATTGACCAGCCAGGGATAGCGAGCCATTTGCTGGAGTTGATAGGTAAGGCGCATCTCTTCGCCCAATACGCGTTGCACCCGAACATCATAGTCGGTCAGAAATTTAGCGGAGAAGTCGTTTGACTGCAGGCATTTTTCGGCTTGCTCAGCCGCAATAAAACCGCTGTAAAAAGCATTACCAATCCCTTCGCCGGTAAGGGGATCGATCAGGTGAGCAGCATCGCCTACCAGCATGTAATGATCCCCGGAAAGCTTCCTTTTTTTAGACCCCAAAGGCAGTCCATATCCATGCACATCACCGATAAGCTCGGCTTCTTTAAATCGGGGGGCGATATCGGGATGTTCCCGAATGATCTGCTCCATAGTTGCCCGCAGGTTAATCCCCTTTCGCTTCATGACATCGGTGCGCATACCAAGGCCAACATTAGCCTCCCCATTGGGCAGGGGAAACACCCAGAAATAGCCCGGGGTAAGCTCTTTGAGAAAACGCAATTCAATAAAGTTATCTTTGGGCATGTCAGTAACGCCGCGATAGTAAGCACGCAGGGCCGCTGCATGGTGAGCCTGTTCTAGCGGCAATCCGGCATGCCGACGGCTGAAAGGAGAATGGGCTCCGCTGGCATCAATAAATAACTTGCAGGAAATATGGTGCTCGCCCGAACGATCCGTGAGCTCATAGCCGTCAGTTGTGCGCTGAAAGTCACGCACCTCTGTACCATCCAAAAATGTGATATCCGGCCGGCGCTGCACCTCCTCAATAAGAAAATGGTCGAAGTCCGTACGCCTGGCAACGTAACCCGGAGCTTGCTTCTCTTCGCGTACATAATTGGGGGTGAACGGCAGATCAAGCGCTCTGCGGTTAGGGGCCACAAACCGGATTCCCCACACATCGACCTGTTTACCCAGATCGTGAAAGCGCTCCATCATGGCCGGATCAAGACGCGAAATAAGCGTAGTTACCTTGCCACTAATCGCATCTCCACAGACCTTATCGCGGGGAAAAGTGGCTTTATCAAGGAGCACGCAAGGTATTCCTAAATAACTCAGGCGCAGGGCCGTGGCGGCTCCGCCCGGCCCTGCGCCTAAGATACATACGTCGGTGTGTAGCATGCAAAAGAGGACTTAATGTGCAATGATTAATGTGTAATGCGTAATGATTAATGCGTAATGCGGCTGATCTCATCATTAATCATTACTCATTAATCATTACTATCAATCCTTCCTAATTGTTGCCCAGAATTAACGGAAGCCCATCGTCGCCACTACCGACTACAATGACCTTGGCATTCTGAGAACTAGCCAGGTCGAGCGTAGCTTCGATACCTTTATCGCGCAGAATATTCGGCGTCAGTGAAGCATTCAGAATACGGTTAGACTCTGCTTTGGCTTCTGCCTCGATAATACGACGCTCAGCTTCCTTGCGTTCCTGATCCAAAATGTACTCGTATTTCAGAGCGAGCTGCTCGGCCTCTATTTTTTCTTCGATAGCCGTTCGCACTTTTTCCGGAAGGACAATATCGCGGATCAAAACTGCCTGTAGCTCGATGTAGTTGGTGTCGAGTACCCCTTCCAGATCACTGGTAATCAGCTCCTGTACTTCGTCGCGGCGGGTAGAATAAAGCTCTTCCGGATTAAAGCGTCCAATGATTTTACGAACAGAGGACCGAATCTCTGGCCGTACCAGCGAGTTCAGGTAATCGCGACCGAATTCATCGTGCAAATCACCAATCTGATCATATTCCGGATTCACCCGTACGGTCACGTCCAGCTTGATGTTCAAACCGTTGCTCGACAGTACCGACATAGACTCTTCCAGTTGCTTTTCCCGGACTTCATAAATGAACATCGTATTCCACGGGGCAACTACGTGAAAGCCGGGCTTATAGATTTGTTCTTTATCCAACCCTCCGGCAAAACGCTTAAAGAGAACGCCCCGCTCACCCGATTGAATGGTAAGAAAAGTAGCGTTAGAGAAAATTAAAATAAGAATCAGTGAAATAAAAATAATCACTCCGGTGGTGATTAGCCGGCCCTGATTTGGGCGATTGTTGCTTTGTTGGCTCATTGTATTTTTCTTTTTAAATAAGTTTCTGCTATGTATGAAAAAAATATGGACGAAATCGTTCTATCCCTTTTGCTTTTTTCTATCAACTAACGGTAAAACCCGATAGAAAGGCACTCCTCGCCTCACTTGTTCTATTGCGGAGACCGGTGTTCACTCCTTACCTTCTTAGAACCAAGATACGGATTTATGCTTTGTCAGGGTATTATCCCATTTTATTATACCCAAGATCTGCATCCAGGCTACAGGATTTATACCTTTTCTAACAATCATAAAACCCACATCAACACTTTTTGTTATACCTTTAAATTTTGCGAAAGCAACTATATTTCACTCAAACTGACTGCACTCCATGAAAAAAGTACTTGTATTTCTTTTTATTTCCGCAACCATTCTTGCCTGTGGTGGCGGAGGCGATGACTCCACATCTTCAAGCTCGACTACAAATAATTCCAGGGCAGTAGCTAAAGTAGATGGAGAAAAAGTCTATAAACAATACTGCGTGACCTGCCACGGCCTCTACGGTGATATGGGTGCCAGCGGTGCATACAACCTAACGGAGTCAGAGCTTTCCGTTGAGGAACGCATAGCTGTCATCACCAACGGACGTAAAACCATGACCAGCTTCAAAGCGCTCTTAAGCGAAGAAAAAATAAAGGCGGTAGCTGAATACACCCTGACCTTGAAAGCCGACGAGTAAAATTGCGCGCTCCTTCTTCCAGGAATCGCCAAAAGCTTATGGAACACTCCGATCATCAACCCTCGATCCTTATTACTGGGGCTACCGGACTGGTAGGGTCACATTTGTTGCGCTATTTGTATCAAGCTGGTTTTACCCAACTGAGAGCGCTGCGACGCCCCGACAGTGACTTATCCTTATTGGGTAGCCTACCCCAACACATCGACTGGTACGTTGGGGATGTACTCGATTTCAGAGTTTTAGAAGAGGCTATGGATGGCGTACAGGTGGTCTTTCATTGTGCAGGCCTGGTTTCTTTCCAGCCGCGCGATCACGACGACTTGTTTCGCACCAATGTCGAAGGTACGGCCAATGCGGTGAATGCAGCACTTTACCAGGACGTTGAGCAATTTATTTACGTCAGCTCTATCGCTGCCCTTGGCCGTAGCCGCGAAGGACAAATCATCAGGGAGTCCACCCGCTGGGAGCGTACCCCGTTCAATACCCGCTACGGTATCAGTAAATTTCAGGCGGAGCAGGAGGTGTGGCGAGCCCACGCGGAAGGCCTGCCGGTGGCTATTCTCAACCCCTCGATCATTCTGGGGGGTGGCAACTGGAATAAAGGGCCAGCGCGTTTTTTTCAGCTGATTGCTAAAGGATTTCATTTCTACCCCTCCGGAAACAGCGGTTTTGTAGACGTGCGAGACGTGGTTCAGCTCCTGGTATTGCTGATGCAAAAAAAGATCAATGGCCGCCGCTTCATCGCCAATGCAGGCCATTATTCGTACCACGATTTTTTTCAAAAAATAGCTGCTTACCTGGGTACTGCCCCGCCCTCTATCCCCGTACGTACCTGGATGGCCGAATTAGCCTGGCGCTTTTCGGCAATGCGCGCTACCCTCACGGGCAATCGGTCTTTTCTTACCCGGGAAACTGCCCGGCAATCGCAACGTACCTTCTTTTACGATAATACGCGCTCCCGGGAAGAGCTCAATTTCACCTATCGCAATCTGGAGAAAACCGTTCGTGAAACAGCGGAGTTGTACCTGGACTGTACACAGGAACGTCTGGCAGTCGGTATGCAGCCATTGCCTTTTTAACCCAGGTTCGCAACAGCACCTAAAACAAAAAATGGCTGCCTTCCCTTACAGGAAGACAGCCATATACGTTTCACCTTACCGCACAAGGATAGAGCATATCACTCCTCGCACGTATACGATCCCTTACTGATTCACTTCTGTCTCTGCAAAAATACCCGGATCTTCCGGTGCATTTTGATTGGTATTAACCTCATTGGCAGAATACGGCAACCGCTCCGGATGTCCAGGGGCAGTCTGTGTATTTAAGGGAAAAGGAACGATCAGGTCTTCGTCCCCTTTGCGCAAGCGCCGCGCATCATTGAATGGTATGTACATACCAAAACCTGACACGAATCGCTCTTCAATAACTTCCCGCAGTAAAGCGCGTACCGGATCAATATTATCGGTATTTTCCATACCCCCTGCCGCAAAATCTGCAGCCACGTAAGGTTCGTAGGTGTAGTCAAGTCCGATAAAATTACTATTCAGGCGTCCTCCTGAATTGAGGTAGGCCCGTAAATCATTAAGGTGGCCAAGCCCCGTTTCCAATCCCTGCGTGCGCGCACCGGCTTCCGCCAAAATCAATTGGGTTTCCTCAAAGGTTACCATAGGCTGTGGCTCGTACTGCTCAATAACCCCCTGATTACCGACCGCACTCGTTTCGTCGATGGTGTAATAGGCCAGGCGGGCCGTTTCATCGGTTTTGGCATTACCCCGGTACACATCAGAAGAAGGATCCAGCAACTGCATCAGGTAGCTATTTCCTGTTCCCAGGTCACCGGTGCGGGAACCGGCCAGGATTTGCCAGAACAGATTTTTATCACCCTCAGAGTTAGTTGCAGGGCCCCGGGGAATAAATAACATATTGCCACCCCCCGAAGAAATGCCACTCTGCGCAGCCGTATAGGCGCTACCGTAGTCGCGCAACTGCAGGTAATAGCGAGCCTGCAGCGTGTACGCTGCTTCCAGCCACTTTTGGGCATCACCCCCAAAATAGATATCCTCACTAATCCCTCTCGATTCAGCCTGTTCCAGGTCACTAATGGCATCCGTCAGCAGGTCGATCATGGCATTGATCACCGAAATCTGCCCATCGAAATTAGGGTCTTCAATTTCCGGATTATTGATTTCCGTGTACGGTATATCGCCGAAAATTGTGGCACCCGTACCTACCGCATGGGCTTCCAAAGTCTTCGCAATACCCGTCAACAACGCATCATCAGGGGCTTTATCCCGAACAACCCGGGTGTTAGTTACTGTACCTACGTAAATATGGCTCCATACCCCGTTAGATTCCGCTCCGGAAAGCGAGTATCCGTAAATATTGGAGTACAGAGAGGTAAAACCGAATAATTGTCCACTGTACATACCGGCAATACGATTCAAGTGCCCTACCTGAACCTGCGCATTAGCCAGTTGTGCTCCAGTGAGGAACAACCGGGCTTCTACGTCGTCAGCAGTAATCTCATTCGGGTTGTCGTTGATGTCGTCCACCAGGCTTTCACACCCCATAAAGGTGCCAGCCAGCACGAGCATCAGGGCTATTTTTATATGACGTAACATAAGTTTCTTGTTTTGGTAAACGATTGATTAATATGTGATAGCAATGGAGAACAGGAAGGAGCGCGCCGTCGGGTTGGTGAAATACTCCAAACCATACCCGTTATTCACACCCACCTGATTGATCTCCGGATCAATACCTTCGATACCATCCCACAGGAAGAGATTACGGCCGGTCAGCGTAAAGTTTACAGATCCCAGCTTGGCGGTATTCTGCAACCATTCGGAATTCCAACGATATCCCAGTGAAAGCTCTCGCAGACGGGTAAAGGTAGCGTCCTGTACCATAAAGTTATAAGCCTGATTATCTCCAAAACCACCACCAATACCGGTGCGGTACCAGGATTCATCCAGCAACACGGGGCCGGCACCAAAGTCCTGAATGTTACCCCGTACCGTAGTACCGGCAGCGACAACATCGCCCGCGTAGTTCACCAGGTCTTGCTGCAAAGTCATCCGACCTGCCGTTTCTTGTGTTGTACCAAATCGGCGAAGGACCCATAAGGAACGCGGAGAGAATTCTCCTCCCTGTGAGTGCTCGATCAGCACGTTCATGCTGAAATTACGCCAGGAAGCCCGAAAGCCCAGGCCACCACGCCAGTCGGGGTTCGGGTCACCAAGTACAATCGGGTTTTGCGTAAGCTGTGGGAATCCATTATCATCTAAAATAAAGTTGCCGTTTTCATCCGTTTGCGACCCCGTTCCCCAGAGTACACCAAGCTGATAACCTTCTACAGCTCGCGAGCTTACCGACTGCCCGGTCAGGTCAATCGATTCCGTTCCTTTCAGATCGGTTACTTCGTTGCGGTTGCGGTTAAAGTTGGCAAACATCCCCACATTCCAGTTAGAATTGTCGACCAGCGTATAGTCCAACTCAAGTTCAACACCCCGGTTTTCCATAGAACCAGCGTTCGTATATTCCGTATCGAAACCGGAAGAGGGCGTGAGGTCTACGCCAAAAAGTAGATCATTAATCACGTTATCGTAGTACGTAGCTGTTAGCGAGAGCCTATCCTGGAATAACCGCAGATCGACACCGACCTCCCATTCTGTTTTAATCTCTGGTCGCAGATCTGGATTACCACGGTCGTCATCCAGGCGGAATCCACCGCCGAACAGACCGATACTCAGAGGGTCGCTATAGGTGGAATAAGAGAAGTTACTCTCCGCCGGTGTTTGAAAGCGGTGTGGTGCGGGTTGCACCCCTACCTGCCCCCAGGAAGCCCGCAACTTACCAAAGCTCAGGAAGTCAGAGGTAGGAACGGCCGATTTCGTAAACTGCCAAGCGGCATCAACCGCCGGATAGAAGAACGCTCCGTTAATCGTGGAGGCAGCTTCCAGACCACCAGATATATTGACGAATAACTCCTCGTAAAGATCAAAAGCTAACACACCATATCCGCGATTAGAGCGGATGAAGCGGCGGAAGTTATTGATTGAAGTAGCCTCCTGCGACCCGTTCAGGTCGGTCGTGGGCTTATCTGAATTCACCAGAAAACCGGTAAGCTGATAGGAGGAAATCCGCCGCTGCCGGTCGTTAATATTCCACCCCAATGTGGCATTGAGGTTGATGTCGCTACTGAGCGAAAAATTACCTTTAGCAATGGCATCGAAGTTCAACTCCTGATCGCCAATTTCATCTTCGGCCAGAATACCCGGTGAACGACTACCGCCCGAGCCAATCGGAAACAGATAGGTACGTACGTCGCGGGTGGCATCTACCCCACCCCGTAAGATGAACTGCAGCCATGGCGCTGGATTAATATCCATTTCCGCCGACATAATGAAGCGATTTACGGCCGTTTCGGCCACTTGCTCATTAGTTGTCCACAGGGCGTTGTTGTAGATAGGATTGACCGCACTACCTAAATATCGACGGTAGGAGCGGTGGCGACCTACAAATTCCTGACCGGCGTCATTAATGTATGTTCCGAGATAACCCTCGTTCTGAAAATCGGGAGGCGTACGCAGCAAACCGAGCAAAAGACCCGCCGTATTCGAGCTCTGCTGAATCCGATTAGAGTTAGAATTCGTAAACCCTGCTTTCGATTTCACGGTTAGCCAATCCGACAGGATAAAGCG
>Ga0102940_1000710_pt1 | contig 22365 bp, 16 predicted proteins | sample SalPonR2_C_D1_MG_FD_78215 | JGI IMG/M metagenome (GOLD analysis project Ga0102940, IMG submission 78215) | Salt pond soil microbial communities from South San Francisco under conditions of wetland restoration - Salt Pond MetaG R2_C_D1_MG | ecosystem: Environmental > Aquatic > Marine > Intertidal... | reverse complement strand
GCGAAACGGTCTGGCTGCCCGTCGCGGGAACGGTTCCGCAGTATTTCGGGCTCGGCGCATACATGGATCTCGAGACGCTCAACCGGCTGTTCCGGCAGTCTCCGCAGATCTCGACAGCGAACCTCCTCGTAGACGAAAGCCGCATGGATGATCTGCACGAGGCGCTGAAGGACATCCCGAAACTCGCCGGCACGATCATGCTGACCGACACGCGGCGGTCCTTCGAGGACACGATCGAGGAAAACGTCGTGATCATGATGACGATCTACATCGCCATCGCGACACTCATCACAGTGGGCGTCAGCTACAACTCGGCCCGAATCCAGCTGTCCGAACGCGCCCGCGAATTCGCTAGCCTGCGCATCCTCGGCTTCACCCGCGCGGAGGTGTCGCTGATCCTCGTGGGCGAGATCATGATCCTGACCGTGCTGGCGCAGCCGCTCGGCTGGCTGCTCGGCTACCTGATCGTGCTCGCGACCACGCAAGGCTTCGAGAGCGACCTCTATCGCATCCCGCTCGTCCTCGAACCCGCGACCTTCGCCGTGGCGAGCCTCGTCGTGCTCGCCGCCTCGCTCGCCGCCGTGCTCGTCGTGCGACGCCGTATCGACCGGCTCGATCTCGTCGCGGTCATGAAAACCCGGGAGTGACCCCATGCGCCTCAGACCCCGCAGCATCGTCCTGCTCGTCCTCGGCCTTCTGATCGTCGGCTCGCTCGCCTACGTCGCGCTGCGGCAGGACCCGGTCCCGGTGGATCTCGCCACCGTCACGGAGGGACCGATGCGCGTGACGGTCGATGCCGACGGCAGGACACGGATTCGCGAAGTCTACGAAATCGCCTCGCCGATCGCCGGAACCGCGCTCCGCTCGCCCGTTCGCGTCGGGGACGCGGTCGTCGCCGACGACACGGTCGTCGCTCGGGTGGAGCCGGTGGCCCCCGCCCTGCTCGACGCGCGGACGCGGCTGCAGGCCGAGGCAGGGGTGCGCGAGGCGGAAGCGGCGCTCGCCGTGGCCGAAAGCCGGGTCCGCCAGGCCGAAGAGGACGTGTCGCTGGCCGAGAGCCAGTGGTCCCGGACGCAGCGCCTCGTCTCCTCCGGCGTCGCCTCCCAGTCGCAGCTTGAAGACGCCGAGCAGCGGCTCCTGGTCCGCGAGGCCACGCGCGACGCCGCGAAATCGCAGCTCAACATGGCCGAGAGCGCACTGGCCCGGGCACAGGCGGCGCTGCTCGAGCCGACGGAGAACGGCCGGACCGGAACCGAGACCTGCTGTGTGGAGCTTCATGCGCCCATCGACGGGGAGGTCCTGTCGGTCGACGTCGTCAGCGAACGCCCCGTCGCGGCGGGCACCACGCTGCTCAGCGTCGGACAACCCGACGATCTCGAGATCGTGGCGGATCTCCTGTCGTCAGACGCCGTCAGGCTGGAACCCGGCGCACAGGCCATCGTCGAGCGCTGGGGCGGCCCGCATCCGCTCGAGGCACGGCTTCGCAGCATCGAACCCTCGGCCCGCACCAAGGTCTCGGCCCTCGGCATCGAGGAGCAGCGCGTCGACGCCGTCTTCACCCTCGTCTCGCCGCCCGAGAACCGCGAGGGACTGGGCGACGGGTTCTCTGTCTTTCTGCGCGTCGTCGAGTGGCAGGCCGACGACGCAGTCCAGGTACCGCTCTCGTCGCTCTGGCGGGACGACGAAGACTGGGCCGTTTTCGTTGTCGAGAATGGCCTCGCGACGCGGCGAACGGTGGATATCGGCCGCCAGAACAGCCGGACGGCGCAGGTGCTGTCCGGCCTCGAAGCGGGCGCGACCGTCATCACCCATCCGAGCGACTCGATCACCGACGGCACTGTTGTCGCGGACCGCGCGACCCTGAGGGACTAGCGCATCCGCGTGTAGACGAGGCCCATCGAGTCCCGGAGCGTGATCGGACCCCCGACGAAGTCCGGCCCGATCCCCGGTGTCCGCAGCCTCAGCTCCCAGCCGAACCCCTCGAGTCCCGGTATCGGCAGCCTGAGCGGATCGAACTCGTGCGTCTCGCCGCCCTCCATGTGGGTGATCGTGAAGACCTGCATATCCGGTCCGTTCCGGAGCGAGGTGAAGACCGTCCGCCCATCGACCGGCCTCATGTAGTCGAAGTGGTCTTCGGGCCCGAGGTTCGCGCGGAGCCAAGGATTCTCCCGGCGGAAGTTTCTGAGATCGAGCATGAAACCGGTCTGATGCGGATCGAGGTGCGAGACCGAATTCCAGACGTTGCAGTATTCGTGCATGTCGTCCATCCAGGCCCGCGCGATCTCCTTGAGGTTCGAAACCGTGTAGGTGCCGGGGCCGGCCAGTTCCGGCTCCACCCGGTTGAGGAGGCGCGCGATCTCGTCGAGGTCGTATTCGGTGACCTTCACGAGCGCGGGCAGGAATTCGAAGAACCGGGCGAGGTCCGCCCGCGTCTCGTATCCGAGCCGCTTCAGCCGCTTGAAGTTCGCGGGCACCGAGTAGCTGTATTCGTCGACCTGCCATTTGAGGCTGATCGCCTCCTCGGCCACCACCTTCACGCCGTACTTGTCGTCCTGGTTCCGGATGAAGCCCCAGCTCGCCCGCGATGTCGCATTGAGGAAGTCCATCGGCACGCCGGGAAAGGCGGCATAGGTCAGCATCGAGACGGCCGGGTTGTCGTAGGCCTTGTCGAGGATCTCCATCTTCGTCTCGCCGAGCCGCGTGTTGATGTTGAGCTCGGGGTTCACCTGCGTGCCGCGGCGGAGCGTGTCGTGGTTCGCGGTGCCCGAGATCCAGTTCGCGCCCACGTCCAGCATTTCGCGGATCCGCCAGAACTTGGACAGCCAGAACGTGTAGAGGAACGGCGTGTTGTGCGCGAAGGTGAGCGGACCCCACTGGAAGACGTCGGGCTGCGCCTTGATGACGGCGCGGTAGTCCGACGACAGCTCCCAGTCCTCCTGCGGCCACGGCCGGCCGTCCTCGAAGATGAACCACGGTGTGTATTCCACGCCCGCGACCTTCTGCACGATACCGGACATCGAATGGAGGTACTCGTCGTCGTGGACCATCTCCTGCGTGGCCGGATCCCACCACTTGAAGTCCTGCGCGCCGTCCACCCGCACCCCGTCGGCGCCGAAGTCGACCTTGCGCCGCTGCATTTCCAGCAGGATCGCCCGCACGGCAGGGTTCCGGTAGTCGAGGTTCTGCCCGTACATGTTTGGTCCCGCGAAGAAATGCGAGTTGAGCGTGCGGAGACCCTGATTGTCCGAATGCCCGAAGACGACGTCGAGGATCAGCATCTTCGGCTTTCTCGGAAAGGTGTGGAGGACCGTCGCGAGATCGACGAGCTCGTCCGGTCTGCCGGTTTCCAGAAGCACGGGATTCACCGTCCCCATCCCCGCAATGACGATGTCGTATCCCCAGTTCGTCGTGTCGGGGCGGGTCAGCGACACCGTCACCGCCGCGTCGTCGTCCAGCGTCTCGGCCCAGAAATCCGGCCCCGTCTCGTGGACGGTCGTGGGTTCCACGGGGAGAAGCTGCACGGCGTCGTATCCGAGAAACAGCGGATCCGCCGATTCGTACGGCAGGCCGTTCGCGACGCGGTTGGCGAGGCGCTCGAACTGCCGCGTGAGCGACGCGATCGTCCCTCCGGCGGTCGCGGTGGGAACGTGGATCTGGAGGATGTTCGTGGGCGGCTCGAACCTGTGCGGCTCCGGCCCGGCGACCTGTGCCCAGTAGCCGGCATCTCCCCGCTCCGCGAGCATCGCGCCGACGTCGTAGAGCTCCGCCGGCGCGAAGGCGCCGAACGGCAGCGACATGGCGAGCGGGTCCAGAATCCGGTTCCAGGTGCCTTCGGCGTCGCGCCAGACGAGCGCGTAGAAGTCGCCGACTTCCCCACGCGTTCCTGCCTTCAGGCCGGTCGACGCCGCGAAGGTGTAGGCCTCATAGCGCGCGACGGGAAGATAGGCCTTCTCGAACCGGATCTCCTGGTGCGACAGGGTTAGATCGAGCGGCGCCTCGGGCGCGAGCACCTCGAGGAAGACGTCGCCGTCGGGCACCCGGCTGTCGAGAAGCTCGGGCGTCCAGAAGCCGAAACGCGCCGTCCCGTCGATCACCTCCGCGCCAAGCTTCCGCGCGATTTCCTGTTCCGCCGCGAACGCACTCACCGATGTCGTCTGCACCGAGCGGCACCACTCGGCCAATTCCCTTGCGCAGGCCAGGTCGGCCCCCGCCCGTTCCCTCAATGACATGTCTGTCCTTTCGTCGTCAGGTCGTGACGTCGGGCGCCTCGCGGCCCGTGAATTCGCCGATCTGGGCGATCTCCCTCGCCGCCGCGGCGACCGGGGCGAGCGCGTCGTCCACCGGCCGGTCGAGCCCGTCCGGGCCCGCCTCGTGGCGTTCGAGGTAGACCCTCAGCGTCGCGCCGACAGTCCCCGTGCCCGACAGACGAAAGACGATCCGCGCGCCGTCGGTGAAGGTCACGCGGATGCCCTGCGCCTCCGCGCGGGAGCCGTCGACAGGATCATCATAGGCGAATTCGTCTGCTGTTTCGACCGTCAGGCCGGAGAACGCGTTGCCAGCCAGATCCGGGAGCTTCGCCCGAAGGGTCTCAATCATCTCGGCCGCACGATCCGCGTCGACCGCCTCGTAGTCGTGGCGGGAGTAATAGTTCCGCCCGAAGGCGCGCCAGTGGTCCGACATCAACGCCGCGACGGACTTTCCCGATGCAGCGAGGATGTTCAGCCAGAGGAGCACCGCCCAGAGCCCGTCCTTTTCCCGCACATGGTCCGACCCGGTGCCGGCGCTCTCCTCCCCGCAGATCGTGGCGCGCCCCGCGTCCAGCAGGTTGCCGAAGAACTTCCAGCCCGTCGGCGTCTCGTAGCAGTCGATCCCCATCTTCTCGGCCACGCGGTCGGCGGCGCGAGAAGTCGGCATCGACCTCGCTATGCCCTTGAGCCCCCGCGCGTAGCCCGGCGCCAGATGCGCGTTGGCGGAGAGCACGGCAAGACTGTCGGACGGGGTCACGTAGACGCCGCGCCCGAGGATCATGTTGCGGTCACCGTCTCCGTCCGAGGCCGCGCCGAAGTCCGGCGCCTCGTCGGAAAGCATCAGATCGAGAAGCGGTTTCGCCCAGATCGGGTTCGGGTCGGGGTGGCCGCCACCGAAATCCGGCCCTGGCACGGCGTTCACGACCGATCCCGTCGGTGCGCCCAGCGCGCCTTCGAGGATCGCCGTCGCGTAGGGCCCCGTCACTGCGTGCATCGCGTCGAAGCGCATCGTGAAACCCGACGCGAACAGATCGCGGATCGCCCCGAAATCGAACAGACGCTCCATCAGCTCGGCGTAGTCGGCAACGGGATCGACAACCTCGACCTCCGTCTCTCCGAGGCGCTGGATGCCAGGCGAGGACAGATCGACGTCGTGTGCTTCTAGAATGCGATACTCCGTCAGCGTCTTCGTCGCCTCGAAGATCCGTCCGGTCACGTCCTCCGGCGCCGGGCCTCCGTTAGCGGTGTTGTACTTCAATCCGAAATCCTCGTCGTGGCCGCCGGGATTGTGGCTCGCCGACAGGATCACCCCGCCATCGGCCTTGCGGCTCCGGATCAGATGCGAGGCGGCGGGCGTCGACAGAAGCGCCCCCTGCCCCACGATCACCTTCGCCGCGCCGCCCGCCGCGGCCATCCTCAGGATCACCTGCGCCGCGCGGTCGTTGAAATAGCGCCCGTCGCCTCCGACGACGAGCGACTTGCCCCCGACACCGCCGATCGCGTTCCAGATCGCCTGAACGAAGTTCTCGAGATAATGCGGCCCCATGAAGACGGTCGTCTTCTTGCGAAGTCCCGAGGTGCCGGGCTTCTGACCCTCGATGGGTGTCGTCGCGATCGTCAGGCGTTCCATCGCTGTCTCCCTATCGCCCCGCCTCGCGCATGATACGCGCGGCGCGGGCAAGCCGCTCGTCCCCGCCCCAGTCCTCGGGCGCGAGCGGCAGTCTGCGCCGCCAGTTCGGGTATTCCGTCACGGTGCCCGGCAGGTTCGGCTGGTCCTTGATGTCCAGAATATCCTCGATTTGCAAGGCGACGAGGCGGGCGTTCACCTCCGCGAGAAACTGCTCCAGAGCCTCGGCGTCCGCGCCGCCGAGCAGGCGGTCGAGACGCGCGGTCCCCTCGACGCGCTGTGCGCGGACGTCCGCTTCGGCCTCCGCGGTGGTCGTTCCGATCTCCGACCTCGCGTCTATGTCCCGCCCCTCGAGCCAGCCGCGAAACGTCGGAAGGTCGTGGGTGCCGAAGGAGGCGAGCACGTGTTCGGGATAGTCATCCGGCATACGCGGGCGTCCGTCATGGTCAAGTTCGAACATCACGACCCTGCAGCCGAGGATGCCCGACGCCTCCAGATCCTCGTGCAGGCCCTCGGGAATGTTGCCGAGATCCTCTCCGATGATCGTTCCGCCGGCCCGCGCCGCCTCGATCCGCGCGACGGCAAGCAATGCGTCCTTCGGCATGGCGACATAGGCGCCGGCGACGCCTTCCTCCTCGGGCACCCAGAAGGCGCGGTCGAACCCGAGGATGTGGTCGATCCGCACGAGCTTCGAGAACCGGAACTGCTGCCGAAGCATTTCCGCGACCGGCTGGAAAGCGGATCGGATCAGACCCTCGGGGTTCAGTGGCGCCAGGCCCCAGACCTGCCCGTCCTTGGCGAAGGCGTCAGGCGGGGCGCCGAGCGACACGCCTCTGGCGAAGTTGTCGGGCTCGAGCCAGGTCTCGGCGCCGTGGGGATGGGTGCCGACGGCGATGTCGAGATAGAGGCCAAAGGCCATGTCCGCCGCGGCGGAGGCGGCACCTTCGAGCGCCTGCTCCGCGCGGTACTGGAGCCAGGCGTGAAAGTGCAGGGAGTCCGTGTTCTCGGCCGCGAACCGCGCGACCTCTTCGGAGGCGCAATCGCGATACGCTTCGGGCCATTCGGGCCAGAACGGTCCGTGGAGCTCCGAAAGCGCCTGGTGAGTCGCGAAGGCCCGAAGCCGGGGACCGCCGTGGGCGAGGAATGCGTCAAAGGCGGGGTCGGGGTCGCGCGTCGCGAAAGCGACCGTCAAGGCTTCCCATCGGGCGCGGAACACGCGCGGGTAGTCGATCAGCGACCCGTCGGCGTCGCGCTCTCCGGGGGCGGGGAGATAGGCGGCGTTGAACCGGCGCCGGTGGGACGGGGCGTACGGGCTGTATTCCTGGGCATCGGGGAAGAACCCCGCGTGGATCGGATTGATCCCCGCAAACGCCGCGCCGTGCCGGGCGAGAGTGCCGGCGACGATCCGCAGGTCGTCGAAATCCCCGAGGCCACCCGTGCCGGGCGGTTTCAGCCCGTAAAGCGGCAGCGTGACCCCCCAGGCCCGGGGCGGCAGGGGCAGAGCGCGTGGGGCCGCAAGGACGATGCATTCGTCCTCTCCCATCCCGAGCCGGTGGACGCCGAGTGGCAGGGGCGGCAGATCCACCGTCCCCGAGGCGAGACCCGCGTGACCGCCGCCCGCCTCCGTCTCGACGCGCCACTCCCCGTTCCCGGCCGTCAGGGACGCCGGTTCGCCAGCCGGAACGATCAGGTAAGGCGGCAGAACCCGCGCCGCATCCCGCGCCCTCAGGGCGGCGAGGCTGTCTTCGGCCTCGGCATCGGTCCGGGCGGCGTGGCCCATCGCCGTCAGAATGGCGCGGGCCGTCGCGTCGGACGTCTCGTGCCACTCATCCATCTGGTCGCGGTAGCCAAGCCGCACTCCGGCGAGCGCGCACAGCTGCTGCAGGTCGGGCGTCATGCGGCCCCCTCGCGTAATTTACCTGGCCGGGGCGCGTGCACCGCCCCCGCATGCTTGCATGGACCCTAGAGCACGTCCGGCGGAGCGACAACGGATCCCCTCCGAAACTCCCGGGATCGCGGATGGTTCACCCCCTTGACCTTCCAGTGACTGGAAACTTTATCTGAGGCTAGAGAGGACGAAGCCATGACCGATGAAACCTATTCCTTCCGCGTCACGGGCATGACCTGCGCGGGTTGCGCGGGACGCGCCGAGAGGGCGCTGCACAGCGTGGAGGGCGCCGAACAGGCGTCGATCAACCTCGCGACCAACACCGCCGCGGTGCCCGAGAGCGGAGCCTCGCCCGACGCGCTGCGCGATGCGCTGGCGAAGGCGGGCTATCCCGCAGACGCCGAGACGATCACGCTCGACGTGCACCAGATGACCTGCGCCTCCTGCGTCGGCCGTGTCGAGAAAGCGCTCACCTCGGTTCCGGGCGTCCTCGACGCGACGGCGAATCTCGCCGACGAGAGTGCGACCGTCGAGCTGCTGGGCGGCAGCGCGACTGCGGCCGATCTCGCCCGCGCCGTGCGCGCCATCGGCTACGAGGCGAGCCCGCGGGCGGATCAGCGGCCCGAGCCGGGCGACCGCAAGGCACGGGAGGCAGCGCATCTCGCCCGCATGACCATACTCGCGACCGTTCTCACGCTGCCCGTCTTCGTGCTCGAGATGGGCGGTCATCTGTTCCCCGCCTTCCATCACTGGATCGCGGGCACCATCGGCACGGAGACGAGCCACCTCGTCCAGTTCGTCTTGACGACGCTCGTCCTCGCCGTCCCCGGTCGGCAGTTCTACCTGAAGGGCATTCCAGCCCTTCTCAGACGCGCCCCGGACATGAACTCCCTCGTCGCCGTCGGCACCTTCGCGGCCTGGTCGTTCTCGGTCGTCGCGACTTTCGCGCCTGGCGTTCTGCCCGCCGGTACGGCCAACGTCTACTACGAAGCCGCCGCCGTCATCGTGACCCTCATCCTGCTCGGTCGCACGCTGGAGGCGCGCGCCAAGGGCCGGACCGGCGAAGCGATTCGCAAACTCATGGGACTGCAGGCGAAAACCGCGCTCGTCCGACGAGACGGCGAGGAAAGGGAGATCTCTGTCGACGACATCGTCGCGGGCGATCTCATCCGCGTCCGCCCCGGCGAGAAGATCGCCGTGGATGGCGAGGTGACCGAAGGCGCCTCCTACGTCGACGAATCGATGCTGACCGGCGAACCCGTCCCGGCCGAGAAATCTCCGGGCGCCGAAGTCGTGGGCGGTACCGTCAACGGCACCGGATCTCTTGCCTTCCGCGCCACGCGGGTCGGACGGGACACGACGCTGTCCCAGATCATCCGCATGGTCGAGCAGGCGCAGTCGGCGAAACTTCCGATCCAGAGCCTCGTCAACCGGATCACCGCGTGGTTCGTCCCCGCCGTGATGACGGTTGCCCTGCTGACGGTCGTCGCCTGGCTTGCGGTCGGACCGGAGCCGACGCTCACCTACGCGCTCGTCGCCGGGGTGGCGGTGCTCATCATCGCCTGCCCCTGCGCGATGGGCCTCGCCACACCGACCTCGATCATGGTCGGCACGGGCCGCGCGGCCGAGCTTGGCGTGCTGTTCCGCAAGGGCGACGCGCTCCAGACGCTGCACGAGGCGCGGGTCGTGGCGCTCGACAAGACCGGAACGCTGACCGAGGGCCGGCCCGAGATGGTGGATTTCGAGATCTCCGGGGAGCACGACCCCGACCGGGTGCTGTCGCTCGTCGCGGCACTCGAGGCGCGGTCCGAACATCCGATCGCGGACGCCATCGTCCGGGCGGCGCGGACCCGGGGCATCGCGGCGCCGGACGCGGAGGAGTTCCAGTCCGTCACCGGCTTCGGCGTAACCGGCACGGTGGACGGGCACGCCGTGATCGTCGGCGCGCGGCGGCTGTTCGAGCGGGAGGGCATTGATCTCGGCCCGCTCGCGGATGCAGCCGAGGCGCTCGCCCGGAAAGGCCGGACACCGCTCTTCGCCGCGGTGGACGGAACCGCGGCCGCGCTCGTAGGCGTCGCCGATCCGGTCAAGGCCGGCACGCCCGCGGCCGTCGAGGCGCTGCACGCGCTCGGCCTCAAGGTGGCGATGATCACCGGCGACAGCCGTGCGACCGCCGAGGCCATCGCATCGGAACTCGGCATCGACCACGTCGTCGCCGAGGTACTTCCCGACGGCAAGGTGGCAGCGCTCGAAAGCCTGCGCGGCGACGGCAAGCTCGCCTTCGTCGGCGACGGGATCAACGACGCCCCCGCCCTCGCCGCGGCGGACGTGGGCATCGCGATCGGCACCGGCACGGACGTCGCGATCGAGAGCGCCGACGTCGTGCTCGTCTCCGGCGACATCGGCGGCGTGGTCAACGCCTTCCACATCAGCGCCCGCACGATGACGAACATCCGCCAGAACCTGTTCTGGGCCTTCGGCTACAACGTGCTTCTCATCCCGGTCGCGGCGGGTATCCTCTATCCGCTGAACGGCACGCTCCTGTCGCCGATGCTCGCCGCCGGTGCGATGGCGCTCTCGAGCATCTTCGTCCTTTCGAACGCATTGCGCCTGCGCTGGGTCGCGGCGCCTCTCGCCGAGGCGCCGCCACGGCGCGCCACCGCCCTCGAACCTGCTCCCGCGGAGTGACACCATGAACATCGGAGAAGTCTCGGAACGCTCCGGCCTCCCGCCGAAGACGATCCGCTACTACGAGGATATCGGCCTCGTGACGCCCCTCAGGGGCGAGAACGGCTATCGCAGCTTCCGGGACAGCGACATGCACAAGCTCGCGTTCCTCGGGCGCGCCCGGACCCTCGGCTTCACGATCGAGGATTGCCGGACCCTGCTCGCACTCTGGGGCGACAAGAACCGGGCGAGCGGCGATGTCAGGCGGGTGGCGGTGGAACATCTCGACCGCATCGAGCAGAAGATTGCCCAGCTCGAGGCCATGCGCCAGACGCTCGGCGATCTCGTCCATGCCTGTCACGGCGACGCGCGGCCCGATTGCCCGATCCTGTCGGATCTCGCCGGGACCGACGCGGCGTCGGCCTGACCTATTCCGCGACGTAGCGGGACAGCAGGCCCGAGCCGCGGGCCTCGAGGAAATGCTGCGCCGACTCCAGATGGTCGAGCATCGCCCGGCGCGCGCCGGCGGCGTGTCCGTTGCGAAGGGCCGCCAGAAGGCGAAGATGATAGATCCGGGTCTGGTGCCTGAAGGTCTCCTCGGCGCCTGCCACGGCCCCGTCGGCGTCGGGAAGGTCCGTCAGGATCTGGGCGAGAAAGTCGATCAGAAAAACGAGAAGCGGATTCTCTGCCTCGCGCGCGAGACGGACATGAAGACCGAGCGCGATGAGATGCGGAGCCTCAGTGCGGTCACTCCGCAGGAACTGCGACATCTCCTCCAGCACTTCGTCGGACAGCCGCCCGGCGAGTTGCGCCGCGATCTCGGGTTCAAGGAGGCAGCGCATCTCGTAGATGTCGCTCACAGACAGTCCTCCGAGACGGAAGTGGACGGCAAGCGTCGCACGGGCCTGCCGGACAGGATCGGGATGACGGACGACGTGCCCGCCTGCGTCCCGCCTCAGAAGACCCGCATCCTCGAGAACCTCCAGCGCGGCGCGGATCGTGCCCCTCGTCGCGCCGAAGCGGCGGGCGAGCGCGGCCTGGCTCGGCAGCCCGTCCCCGGACGCCAGCCCCGCACCGGCGATCAGGGTGCCGATCTCGCGGGCGAGCCGGATCACGCGCCGTCTTGGCGCCGCCGGCCCGGTACCGCTCACCCTGATGTCGGACACGGTGCCCCCCAGAGAAACTCATCTTGATCGAACGGGCCCAGACTAATCGGGACGAGGGCGCTTGGACAGGCCCCGTGGACCCGCGCCCGCCACGGCTCGGATGCCTATGCCCTTCCACGAGCCGTCGAGCGCGCCGCGAGCCAGCCAGGGGGGACGTCCCGTCGCGAGGCTGCCGCCGGGGTCGCCGCCTTCCAAACATGCGCAATCACGGCACTTCCCGCCGACCCCGCCAGTCTGCCTTCGGTGATCGGATCGCAACGCGCCCCGGCGCGCCGTATGATGCGCGCATCCCCCTCGCCATCACACGGGGCACGGGGGCGCGGTCCCACGGCGATCGACCGCAAACCCTGCTTTTCAACGGTGTATCCGAAGGCGGGGAACTGTCCTGGTCCGGGCAACCGGGAACACCTGTCTCCGGGACGATCCGGCTCGCTCTCGGACTGCCGACCGCGAGAGGTGCCCTCTCGTGGATGACATCGACCAGACACAATCACGTTTTACCTTCCGTCAACGAATCTGTATCATCCCATCAAGCGCCACCGAAGAAAGGTGCCGGAAAGTGAGCAGCAGATGGCGAACCTCGGCGAACAGGTCGCGGCGATCCCGATGAAATGGACCAAGGACGGCGATTTGCGCATCCTGCTCGTGACTTCGCGGGACACCGGTCGCTGGGTGCTACCCAAGGGTTGGATCATGGACCGCACGAAACCCTGGCGCGCCGCCGAGATCGAGGCGCTGGAGGAAGCCGGCGTGAAAGGCTACATCTCGCGCGAGCACATCGGCGATTACGAGTACGACAAGATCCTCGACGACGGATCCCGCGTGCCCTGCCGGGTGCACGTCTATCCGATGATCGTCGAAAAGCTCAAGCGCGACTGGAAGGAACGGCGCCAGCGCAAGCGGCACTGGTTCTCCGCAAAGGGCGCGGCGAGGGCCGTGAACGAGGAAAGCCTCACCCGCCTGCTCGACAGCCTCCAGGAGAAGCCGCACAAGCAACCGGTGATCCGCCAACTCCTCAAGGCGTCCTGATCTCTTTCAGAGGCGCTTTCGGACCTCGGCCGTGAAGTCCTCGCCCCGTTTCTCGAAATTGTCGTACTGGTCGAAGCTGGCGCCTGCCGGCGCAAGCAGCACGACCTCTCCCGCCTCGGCCTCGCCGGCCGCCCGCGCCACCGCGACGGCCATCGTCTCGCATACCTCGTGCGGGATGTCGGAGATCTCCAGCGCCGTCTCGCGCGCCTGCCGCCCGATCACGTAGGCTTTCGCGACCCGCCCCAGATGCGGCCGGAGCGCCGCGAGCCCGCCGTCCTTCATCTGCCCGCCGACAATCCACCTGATCCGGTCGAAGGCCAGCAGAGCGTGCGCCGCGCTGTCGAGGTTCGTGGCCTTGGAGTCGTTGACGAAGAGAACCCCGTCCTTTTCGCCCACAACCTGACTTCTGTGCGGCAGCCCATCGAAGGTCTCGAAGGCCTCCGCGATCATCTTCGGCGCCATGCCGAGCGCCCGGCAGGCGGCATAGGCCGCGCAGGCGTTCTGGTGGTTGTGCGCGCCTGGAAGGCCGCGGATGGCCCGCAGATCGATCGAGCCCACCTGCTTCCCTTTCCGGTACTCCGAAAGAAACCCTTTCCGCGCAAAGACCGACCACGCGAACCCGTCGAGCCTGTCCTTCGTCGACACGCGGATCACCCGGTCGTCCTCCGGCGCCTCGGAGAGCTGGTTGGCGAGGTACATGCCCTCGGCCTCGTCGACCCCGATCACGGCACGGTCCGGGCCGCCCTCGGCGAAGAGTCTCCGCTTGGCGGCGAAATAGCCGCCCATGCCGCCGTGCCGGTCGAGGTGATCGGGTGTGAGATTGGTGAAGACGGCCACGTCCGGCGTCAGCGCGCGCGCGAGGTCCGTCTGATAGGAGGAGAGTTCGAGAACGACCACCGCCCCATCTCCGGGGGGATCGATATCCAGCACGCCCCGCCCGATGTTTCCGGCAAGCTGCGAGCGGCGCCCGGAGATCTCGAGGATGTGATGGATCAGCGCCGAGGTCGTGGACTTGCCGTTCGACCCCGTCACGGCGATCACCCGGGGCACGGTGTCGAACCGGTCCCAGTCCTTCCCTCCGAGAGAGCGGAAGAAGAGCCCGACGTCGTTGTCCACCGGCACCCCCGCCGCCATCGCCGCTGCGATCACGCGATGGGGCTCGGGGTAGAGATGCGGGATGCCCGGCGACACGATCAGCGCCGAGATGTCCCGCCAGACGCCCTGCCGCGTCAGGTCAGAGATCTCGATCCCATCGCGCTCGGCGGTCGCGCGCGCCTCCGCGCTGTCGTCCCAGCACAGCGCCTCCGCGCCGCCGGCTGCCAGCGCCCGTGCGGCCGCGAGCCCCGACCGCCCGAGCCCGAGAACGCCGACCTTTCGGCCTTCGAAGCCTTTCACCGGAATCATCAGCGCGCCTCCATCATGGCAGAGGAGCTATCCTCTTGCCGAGGATTCGAGAAGGGGCGCATCGGCTTGTGCAGGTTCCGTGGCGCCGGATCTGCCATGCTCCCTGCACCATGCCTGCGTCTCAGCGCACCTTCAGAGTGGCGAGCCCGATCAGCGCGAGAATGAGCGAGATGATCCAGAACCGGATCACGATCTGCGGCTCGGCCCAGCCCTGTTTCTCGAAGTGGTGGTGAATCGGCGCCATCAGGAACACACGCTTGCCGGTCCGCTTGAAGTAGGCGACCTGGATGATGACCGACAGCGCCTCGACCACGAAGAGGCCGCCCACGATCGCCAGCACGATCTCGTGCTTTGTGGAGACCGCGATGGCCCCCAGCGCACCGCCCAGCGCAAGGCTCCCCGTATCGCCCATGAAGACGGCCGCGGGAGGCGCGTTGTACCACAGAAAGCCGAGGCCGCCGCCGATCAAGCCCGCGGTGAAGATGAGGATCTCGCCGGTTCCCGGAACGTAGTGGACCTCGAGATACTCGGTGAAATCGATCCGGCCGACGGCATAGGCGATGACGCCAAGCGTGCCGGCCGCGATCATCACCGGCATGATCGCGAGCCCGTCGAGGCCGTCGGTCAGGTTCACGGCATTCGCCGCGCCGACGATCACGATCATCGCGAAGGGAACGAAGACGAAACCGAGGTTGACGAGGAGATCCTTGAAGAACGGCAGGGCAAGCTGGAAGCTCAGATCGCCGGGATGGAGGATCGCGGCCCAGTATCCGGCCACCGCCGAGATCAGGAGCCCGGTGCCGAATCGCAGTTTCCCCGAGACTCCGGCGTGCGTGTTCTTCGTCACCTTCGCATAGTCGTCGGCGAAGCCGATCAGCCCGAAGGACGCCGTCACGAACAGCACGAGCCACACATAGCCGTTGTCGAGCCGCGCCCAGAGAAGCGTCGAGACGATGAGCGCCGACAGGATCAGCAGCCCCCCCATCGTCGGCGTCCCGGTCTTCGTGAGCAGATGCCCCTCGGGTCCGTCCGAACGGATCGGCTGGCCCTTCGTCTGGCGCTTCTTGAGGAAGTTGATGAGCGGGCGCCCGAAGATGAACCCGAAGACGAGCGCCGTGAAGAAGGCTCCGCCCGCGCGAAAGGTTATGTAGCGGAACAGGTTGAAGACGTCGCCGCCATCTGAGAATTCGGTCAGCCAGTAGAGCATTCAGTCGACCCCTCGCTCGGTTCGGGGGGCCGCGTGGCCCAGTTTCCGGATGGCGTCGACGATCTGGTTCACCTTGCTGGCCTTGGACCCCTTGACCAGCACGACATCGCCCGCGTCCACAAGGTGGTGCACCTCTGCCGCGAGGTCGTCGGCGGTCTCGGCCCACCGGCCTCGCCGGCGGTCGGGCAGCGCCTCCCAAAGCGCGCGCATCCGTCTGCCGACGCAGTGGATGAGTTCGATCCGCTCCATCGCCGGATGGTCGCCGATCTCCACGTGAAGACGCGCCTCGTCCGGACCCAGTTCCAGCATCTCGCCGAGGATGGCGATGCGGCGGCCCCTTGAGACACGTCCCATGCCGTCCTTCGGAACGGCTGCGCCGAGCACGTCGAGCGCAGCAGCCATCGAGGCCGGATTGGCGTTGAAGGCGTCGTCGATGAGATCGAACGTCAGGTGCTCGTCCGCGATGTCGAGCACGATGCTTTCCCGGCGACCGCGGCCATCCACAGGCTCCCACGATGCCAGCGCGACGATCGCGCGGGCCGGGTCCGCACCGGCCTCGCCCACCGCCGCGATCACGGCGAGAGCGTTCACGGCGAGGTGCCGGCCCGTCGCCTTGATGCAGTAGGCCACCGGCGTGCGCCACAGCCGTGCGGTGGCGACCGTCGCATGATCGTGCAGGCGCAGATCCAGCGCGCGATGGTGGTTCCCGGCGCCACATCCGAAGGTGACGACCCGGCGCGCGTATCGGCCGGCCACCTGCTTGAGAAGCGGCGTCCATTCGATGTCGCCGTTGACCACGGCCGAGCCCCCGGCCTCCAGTCCCTCGAAGATCGACGCCTTCTCGCGGGCGATGCCCTCGACGTTCTCGAACGCCTCCAGATGCGCCGGCGCCACGGTCGTGACGATGGCGACATGCGGGCGCGCGAGCCGCGACAGCGGCGCGATCTCTCCGGGACGATTCATTCCGATCTCGATCACCGCGTAGTCCGCATCCGGCGGAAGCCGGGCGAGCGTCAGCGGAACGCCCCAGTGGTTGTTGAAGCTCTTTTCCGCGGCGTGGACCTTGCCTTGTCCGAGCAGCGCGACGCGCAGCATCTCCTTGGTCGAGGTCTTGCCGACGGACCCGGTGATGCCGATCACCTTCGCCCGGCTCCGCGCCCGCCCGGCGCGACCCAGTGCGCCGAGCGCCGCCAGGACATCGTCGACGATCAGCAGTGGCGCATCCGTGCGAACCCCGCCGGGAATCCGGCTGACCATCGCGGCCGCAGCGTCCTTTTCCAAGGCGGCCGCAACGAAATCGTGCCCGTCCCGCTGGTCCTTGAGCGCGACGAAGAGATCACCGGCCCCGATCGATCGCGTGTCGATGGACACGCCGGTCGCTGACCAGTCGCCGCGCGCCTCGCCGCCGGTGGCGGCGGCGGCTTCGGCCGCTGTCCAGAGCACGCTCACGCGAACCGTCCGTCGAGCGCGGACACCGCGACGCTCGCCTGCTCGGCGTCGTCGAAAGGATAGATCGTGTCGCCCACCGTCTGACCCGTCTCGTGCCCCTTGCCGGCGATCAGGAGAGCGTCGCCGGGCTCAAGCGCATCGACACCGCGCAGGATCGCCTCGGCCCTGTCGCCCACCTCGACCGCGTCCGGGCAGCCCTCCAGCACCATCGCACGGATCCCGGCGGGGTCTTCGCTCCGAGGATTGTCGTCCGTCACGATGGCAGCGTCGGCCAGGCCGGCCACTGCGGCTCCCATCTTGGCGCGCTTTCCGGTGTCCCGATCGCCGCCGGCGCCGAAAACGACGACGAGCTTGCCCATGACATGGGGACGAAGCGCGGTGATCGCGGTGCGAAGCGCTTCCGGCGTGTGGGCGTAGTCGACAAAGACCGCCGATCCGTTGGCCCGCGTCGCGGCGAGTTGCATGCGCCCGCGCACCGTCGCGAGGTGCGGGAGCGCATCGAACACCTCGGCGGGCTCCGAGCCAGATGCGATGCAGAGGCCTGCGGCGACGAGCGCGTTGCCCGCCTGGAATCCTCCGATCAGGTCGAGCCGCACCTGCCGGGCCACGCCGTTCCACGAGAACCGGAGGTCCTGGCCCGTCGCATCGAACCGCTGGTTGACGATCCGGAGCGCCGCGGCCTCGCCGGTTCCGACTGTCAGGAGATCGCAGCCGCGCTCCTCTGCGATGCGCACGATCTCGGGCCCTTTCAGATCGTCGATATTGACGACGGCGGTGGCGTCCTCGGGCAGCAGGCGCTCGAAAAGCGCCGCCTTGGCGGCAAAATAGGCCTCCATCGTCTTGTGATAGTCTAGGTGATCCTGACTGAAGTTGGTGAACCCGGCCGCCTTTAGAGCGACCCCGTCGAGTCGCCGCTGATCGAGCCCGTGAGAGGAGGCTTCCATCGCCGCGTGCCCGATCCCCGCTTCCGCGACCTCGGCCAGGGCCCGCTGCAACGTGATCGGCTCGGGCGTCGTGTGGGCGAGCGGGATTGAATGGTCGCCCTCGATTCCGGTCGTGCCGACATTGACAGCGGGCTCCCCCATTGCCTGCCAGAGCTGCCGCGTGAACGTCGCGACGGATGTCTTGCCGTTCGTGCCCGTGACGGCGACCACCGTTTCGGGCTGCGCTCCGAACCAGAGCGCCGCGGCATAGGCGAGCGCCTGGCGCGGATCCTCGGCGACGACCACGGGAATGGCGCTCTCGGCGATGTCGCCAGCGGCGATCCGAACCCCCTCACGATCGGTCAGGATCGCGCCCGCGCCCATCCGAATCGCATACTGGATGAATTCTCCGCCATGAACCCGGCTTCCCGGCAGCGCCGCGAAAAGCGAGCCGTCCTTCACCAGACGGCTGTCGACGGCGAGGCCCGTCACGCGCACCTCGCCGTGACCCGGAGCGGCCAGTCCGAGTTCGGCCAGTGTCTTTCCCTTCGCCCGGGTTCCCATGCTCGCCCCAACCCGTCTTCTAGTTTGCGGTGAGTGATACTCCAACGAGCGACCCCTGTTCAATGGAGGGTGCGAGCCCCATGAGCGGCGCCACGCGGCGGATCACCTCGGCAGCCACCGGAACGGCGGTCCAGCCCGCGGTCCGCCGCGGCTCCTCGCCCGACGTCTCGACCGGCTCGTCCAGCGTCACGACGAGCACGTACTTCGGGTCATCCGCCGGAAAGACACTGGCGAAGGTCGCGATCACCTTGTCGTCGTAGTACCCGCCCTGCGGGTTCGGCTTGTCAGCGGTGCCAGTCTTCCCGGCCACCGCGTAGCCATGCACGTCGCCGAAAGTTGCGGTCCCGTCCGTGACCGCTTTCCTCAGCATGTCACGGGCGATCGCGGAAGTGCGCGGAGAGACCACTGGATCGCCCATCTCGACGCCCTCGCGCTTGACGAGCGTCGGCGTCACCTTGACTCCGCCGTTGAGGAGCGAGGCGTAGCCGGTGGCGAGGTGCAGCGGGCTTGCCGACAAGCCGTGACCGTAGGAGATCGTCATCATCGAGATCTCGGACCACTTCGGCGGCAGGAGGGGCCTGGCTCCGGGAGCTTCGACGAGTTCGACCGGCGTCGGATCGAAGAACCCAAGGCTTTTCAGGAATTCCTGCTGGCGCTCGATCCCGATCATCTGCGCGATGCGCGCGGTGCCGATGTTGGAGGATTTCACGATCACGTCCTCGACCGAGAGTTCGGGACCGTAGTTGCGGAAATCACGGATGCGGAATCGACCCCAGCGGAGCGGGCCCTTCGTATCGATGATCGTCGCCGCGTTGACCATGCCCGTCTCGATCGCTTGCGCGACCGTGAAGATCTTGAAGGTCGAGCCGAGTTCATAGACGCCCTGCACCGCGCGGTTGAAGAGCGGGCTGTCGGCGGGGTTTCCGGCGGCAGGCGGCGGTTGCCTGTCGTTCGGATCGAAGTCGGGGAGCGAGGCGAGGCTGATGATCTCACCGGTGTGCGCGTCCATCAGGATTGCCGCGGCGCCCTTGGCGTTGAGCAGCTTCATGCCGCCATCGAGAACCTGTTCGACCACCGATTGGACGCTGAGATCCAGCGAGAGGCGGAGGGGCCGACCGCCATTCTCGGGGTTTCTCAGGAACGCGTCGAATGCCCTCTCGACGCCGGCGATGCCGATCACCTCGGCCGAATGCACGCCCTCGCGCCCGAAGGACGCACCGCCCAGAACATGGCTCGCGAGCTTGCCGTTCGGATAAAGCCGCATCTCGCGCGGGCCGAACAGGAGACCCGGATCGCCGATGTCGTGCACCGCCTGCTTCTGCTCGGGCGACAGCTTGCGCTTGATCCAGAGGAACTTGCGTTTTCCCGTGAACTGCTCGAGCAGCTTCGTCTCGTCGAGATCGGGGAAGATCAGGGCAAGCTTTCGCGCCGCGCGCTCCTTGTCGATCATGATCGGCGGCTGCGCGTAAAGCGAGTGCGTCGTCAGGTTGGTCGCGAGAATCCGCCCGTTCCGGTCGGTGATATCGGCCCGCTGAGCGATGATCGACGCTCCGCCGGCGGCCGCGCGCGGCTCCTCGACCTCGGAAGAGGCGAGCGTGCCCATCCGGGCGCCGACCAGCATGAAGGCGCAGAAGAAGAAGACGCCGACGACGAGAAGCCGCCCCTCGGCGCGCTGGCGGTCGCGGTCGCGCATGTCCTCGTGGCGCAGGCGCAGGTTCTCGCGTTCGATCGCGTCGGGGTTCTCGCCCCTGGCGCGGGCGTCAAGGACGCGGGCGAGCGGGCGGAGCGGCGTGCGTGTCATGGCTGCGGCTCCAGCGTTCCGATGGTGTCGATGGCGTTGGAGAGCAGCGGTATCGGATCGGGCGGATACGCCACCTGATCCGCCTGCCCGAACTGCTCCGGCGAGAGCGGGAGAAGACCCAGCCGCTCGAAGTTGAGATCCGCAAGCTCGCGCAGGCGGTCGGGCCGGTTCAGGTAGGCCCATTCGGCGCGAAGCACGCTCTGCGCTTCCCTGAGGCTGGAGATCTCGGCACGAAGCGCCTCCGCCTCCCGCAGGGATGCCTGTGTCTCGTAATTCTGGCGGTAGGCCCAGAAGGCCATGCCCATGACCAGGAGCGCCGTGACGATGAAGAAGATCGACCGCATCAGTTCCGACTCGCGTTTGCAGGTTTCGGAAGGCCGAGCGCATCGCGGTCCGCGCGGCCCGCGGGGACATCGGTGCGCCGCGCGACACGGAGCCGGGCCGACCGGGCCCTCGGGTTCCGCTCGCGCTCCTCCGCATCGGCTTCGATGGACTTCCCCAACGACGCGAAGCGGGGTGTTTCGCGTTCGATCTCGGGCGCATGGCGGCTTCCACGCCCGCCGCCGCCCGACCGGCTCTGGAGAAACCGCTTCACCACCCGGTCCTCGAGCGAATGGAAGCTCACCACGGCGAGCCGCCCGCCGGGCTTCAGGGCGCGCTCGGCCGCCTCGAGACCGGAGACGAGTTCGCCGAATTCATCGTTCACGGCGATCCTCAGCGCCTGAAAGCTGCGCGTCGCAGGATGGCTTTGCCCCGGCTTCGGCCGCGGCAGGCAGCCTTCGACGATCTCGACGAGGCGCCGGGTCCGCGTGATCGGCGCGTCGGCCCGCGCCTTCACGATCGCCTTCGCGATCCGCCGTGCCGCGCGCTCTTCGCCGTAATGGAAGAGGATGTCTGCAAGCTCGGCCTCCGACGCCTCGTTGACGATGTCAGCCGCCGTCGGTCCCTCCTGACTCATCCGCATGTCCAGCGGGCCGTCGGCCATGAAGGAGAAGCCGCGCTCGGGCTGGTCGAGCTGCATCGACGACACGCCTAGGTCGAGCACGACGCCATCGAGCGGACCGCCCGCGTGATCGTCGAGTTCGGAAAAGCGTCCCTGAACGAGCTTGAGCCGGTCTCCGTAAGCCCCCGCCCACTCCTTGGCCATTTCAAAGACCGCCGGATCCCGGTCGACGCCGATGACCTCGTCGGCGCCGGCGTCGAGCAATCCTCGGGCGTAGCCGCCGGCACCGAAGGTGCCGTCGAGCCACCGGCCTTCGACCGGCGCCACGGCCGTCAGGAGCGGGCCGAGAAGAACGGGGGTGTGCGGGCTGTCGGGCGGTGTGGCGCGCGCCGTCGCTGCCATCGCTCAGCCCCCTTTCTGCGTGTCGAGAAGGGTGAGAGGGTCGAAGTCCTCGTCGAACTGGTCGAGCCACGCCTCGGTCTTGGCGAGTTCTTCCTTCTCGAAGGTCTCGGGCTTCCAGATCTGGAATGTGTCGCCCGTGGCGATGAAATAGGCGGTGTCGTCCAGCCCGATCTTCGCGCGGAGCTTCTGGGGGAGAACGATGCGCCCGGTCTCATCGACGCCGGTCTTCAGAGACTGACCGTTGAAGAGCCGCTCGAGCATCCGCCGCTCCATCGAGCCGCGGGGAAGATCCGCGATCTGGGCATCGACCTCGGCGGCGGCGTCCATCGTGTAGCATTCGAGGTAGGACCGGCGATGATCGCCATAGACGATGACGAATTCGGGCTGCTTGCCTTCGGACCAGAGCGGATCGCCGGTTTCGAGGACGCGACGGAAATCGGCCGGGATCGATACCCGCCCCTTTCCGTCCACCTTCTGGTGGAATTCGCCTCTGAACCTGCGAACCACTGTCCCGCGGTCCCTTCGTGTCTGTCGACCGGAACGAAAACGGCGGACCGAGCTGCTGCCACTGCCCGATCCGCCGCCCTCGTCCCATTTCTGGGTGCCCGGCTGCGCGTGCCACCTGGGGGGATGTCTGCTCGCCCGCGCGCCGGATCTCTTGGTTCGATGAAGCGGGGTGCCTGTATGAAACCTGCTTGGGGGGTTTGGAGTCTTGCGCTCCTTGTTTCCCGTTCATCGTGTAAACAGGGATGCCATGGGATTTCATGGTAATCAATAGAAAATGTTGGGACGCGATACTGAAGCCGGATCCCAGTGGACCCCAAACTGGCGATAAAACTGTTCAAATCCAAGCTGAGACAACAACATGAAGCGCTTGAATTAGAAAAATTGACTACATATTGGGAGGCTCAGTTTCGGCCATGAAGTCCCATGAATCTTCAAGAAAAGAGTTTCCGGTGCAAGTCAGACCCGCCCGGTCAGGCCATTTCACCGGCTTTTCAGTCCGAAACAGAGAGAATCGGCAGCAAAACGATTCGAGGAACCAGGC
>Ga0102940_1000709_pt1 | contig 22392 bp, 15 predicted proteins | sample SalPonR2_C_D1_MG_FD_78215 | JGI IMG/M metagenome (GOLD analysis project Ga0102940, IMG submission 78215) | Salt pond soil microbial communities from South San Francisco under conditions of wetland restoration - Salt Pond MetaG R2_C_D1_MG | ecosystem: Environmental > Aquatic > Marine > Intertidal... | reverse complement strand
TTGAACCAACTACTAACTCCATGTTCCAGAAACCTGTCAATTTCACCTGCGGTCATATTCATTTCAGCCAGGTAGTTTTCATAACGGTAAAGTGCAAAAATATCGCTCCGGTAAATGGTGCCGGTATCAATGCAGGTATAAATTTGGAGCGGAGCCGATAGTGAAACCCGGGCATTAGTTGCCGATAGCTGCACCTGATGTATGAACTGCATAAAAGCCGATGGTCCAAAAAGTGCTTCCTGGGGGCAAAGTTCTGTTCCAAGCCAGCCCACGGGTTCTCTGAAGTATTTTTTTACGGAATCGAGGTAAGTTCCATATTTGTTTTCGTAGCTTTTGTCGGTTTTGTATTGCGAAAGATCGACAATTTGTGGTGTAATAGATTCAATGCGTTTGTTTTTATTGTCGTAAACCAACTCTGCCGAACCAATCCATTTGGCGTGACTCCCCCCGTTTATTACAGTAACGGTGTCGTTCTCAGTGTTGACCACCTTTTTTATAGTTCTCCGATGATCATGACCGGCAAAAACAATATCGAATCCCGGCACTTCTTTAGCTACGCGAAGGGTTGCGTTTGGGTTCTTATAAGCGCCTTTTTTGAACCCTCCATAAGCCGGGTTAAGTCCTGCATGAAATAAACCTATGATGATGTCCGGCTGATTTTTCTTTATTTCCGGCATCCATTTTTCGGCTGTTTCTACCATATCGGCAAACTTTAAGCCTTTATATAGTTTGTGTGGCAACCAATTGGGGATTCCCGGCGTGAGTATCCCTAAAATAGCAATTTTTACTCCTTTTTTTTCTACTATGGTATAGGGCCTAAAAGCGGGTTTCCCTGTTTTTATGTCAATAATGTTGGCGCCAAGCCATGGAAAAGAGAGTTCTTCTTTTACCTTGTTGTATACTTTGGGTCCGGTTTCAATATCATGATTACCAACGGTGGCTGCATCGTAATGCAGGTCACCCAATATGCGAACCATAATGTTTTTATGCACAGTATCTACAAAATTTGAATAATATGCTGTAGGTGTGCCCTGCAAAATATCGCCATTGTCGAGCAGTAAAATTTCTCCGTTTTGCTGACGTTGCTGTTTTATATACTGAGCTACCTGGCCCATGGATCCGTTTTTTTGCGTGTCGGTTGCAAAATCGTAGTTGAAAAACCTGCCATGCACATCAGTAGTTTCAATTATCTGGATTTTAACTTTTTCGGGGGTGCATGAATAGAAAAACAGCGTTAAGATTATTGTCGCGAACAATGAATGCTTCATGTGTTTATAATTTTGATTTTAGTGGTCATTACCTGTCCCGATGCTAATCGGGATGAACCTCTTATTGTCTGTTCTACAGCTTTTTTTACTTCTTTTTTTGCATTTAATCATGCTCGTGTATGTTAAAAGCTTTAACATGGAGGTTTCATGTGAATTAGGATATGAGTTTTTATCACAGTAAAAATGCATGATATTTTGTACTTTTGCAACTGTTCAAAGAATAAAGCAAAATAAAGATATGACTTCTAGAAGATTATACAGATCAAAAGACCAGATGGTAGCAGGTGTTTGCGCTGGTATTGCTGAATATTTTGGATGGGACAAGGGCGTGGTACGACTTGTTTATTTAATACTATCCGTTTTCAGTGTTGCATTTCCGGGTATCCTGGTTTATATTGTACTTTGGATTGTTATGCCGGAAGATAAGACCGGAAATACAATTTACCTTTAGGAGAACTGTACAACGGTTATGCCAGCACCTCCCAGGTCAATATGTTCGTCTTTGAAACGGGTAATTTCGGGTACTGTGCTAAGGTATTCCCGTACAGCTTTACGCAAAACCCCGTTTCCTTTGCCATGTAATATTTTCACCTCATTTACACCCAGCATTATGGCTTCGTCAATATAATCTGTTATTTCCTGCAGGGCTTCATCCACATATTTACCCCTGATATCTATTCCGGTTTTAAAAGCATGTTGCTTTTCCAGGAGGTTCGACCCTATGTTCGATTTGCCTGAGCTCCTCTGCTGACGGCGCTGAGCCTTTTTGCTGCTTTTGGTAAGTTTGTCTTTCGATACGGAGGTCATCAGTGCACCAAAAGCTACCACAGCGTTTTTGTCATTTATTTCAATAACTTCTCCTACTGTTTCCTGCCCTTCTAGTTTTACCATATCGCCTACATTTATGGTTTTTACGTCGTTCTCTTTTTCTTGTTTTTCAGGCAAATCCACATGGTGCTTTTTTGAAACTTTTTCAAATCCCTTTATGCGCTTATCTATTCGTGATGCCTTCTTAGCTTTTCCGTCTGCTATCTGAGCTTTCCCTTTTTCGAAATCTTTTCTTATCTCCTTTGTTTTTTCTTTGTTTGCCTGTGCTTCCTTAATTTCTCTGATGGTGTTTTCTATGAGTCTGTTCGAGCTGTTTAACGTTTCCTTTGCTTTTGTGCGTGCCTCATTCAGGATTTCATCCTGCATTTTCTTTGTTTTTTCCAGTTCATAGGCCTGCTGCGATAGTAATTTTTCCAGTTCTTTTTCCTGTTTTTTTATTTGGGTGCGTTTTTCATCGTAATATTTTTTATCACGCATAATTTCCCTGAGATGTTTGTCAAAATCGGCCTGGTCTGTTCCTGCTCTGTTGCGTGCATCTTCAATTACGTTTTTGGGCAGACCTGTTTTATGCGCTATTTCTATGGCAAAAGAGCTTCCGGGTTTGCCGGTTTCAAGTTTATAAACCGGTTCTATTTTACCGGAGTCAAAGAGCATGGCTCCGTTTACTAAACCCTCGTTGTTGGCTGCGTAGTGTTTGAGGTTGCTGTAGTGTGTAGTTATTACACCATATAAGCCACTTTGCCGGAACTGGTCAAGTACAGCTTCAGCAATGGCGCCACCTATTACCGGTTCTGTTCCGCTTCCAAATTCATCCACGAGAATCAGGGTCTGGTTATCGGCATTGCGCAGCATGTGCTTCATATGCATCAGATGTGAGCTGTAGGTGCTGAGGTCATTGTCGATGGATTGGTCATCGCCAATATCAATATGTACTTGTTTGAATATGCCTCCTGTGGCATCCTGCGATACTGGTAAAAGCAGGCCGCATTGCAACATAAATTGCAGTAATCCCGCTGTTTTCATTGCCACTGATTTACCCCCGGCATTTGGTCCGGAAATCAGCAGTATTCTTTGCTGCTCATTGAGTATGATGTCGTTGGCAATAACTTTTCGTTCGCTATTTTTGAACGAGAATAGTAAAAGCGGGTTTAGTGCTTTTCTGAAAAACATAATGGGTGTATTGTCCACCGGGATTTGTATGGCCTGCATCTCTTTGGCGAGTATTGCTTTGGCCCGTATAAAATCAAAGATAGCCAGTTTATTATAGAAATCTATTAAATCTGGAATGTAGGGCCTGACATCGTCGGCCAAATCTCTTAAGATTTTGATTATTTCTCTCTTTTCGCGGTATTCGGCATCTCTAATTTCATTATTGATTTCAATAATTGCCTGTGGCTCGATATAAACTGTTTTTCCCGAGGTGGATTCATCGTGTACAATTCCATTAATTTTACGTCTGAAAGAACTTTTAACCGGGAGCATCAATCTGCCTTCACGCACAACAACCTGGGCTTCGTCGTCGGCATAGCCTTTTTGGATTGCATCTTTAAGAACCGTGCGCATTTGTTTTGAAACACGGCCTCGTTCATTGTCGAGAAAATTTCTTATTTGTTGTAATTCAGCAGATGCATTGTCTTTAATACGACCTGCACTTGTAATAATGCGGTCTATTCGCTCAAAGAGGTAGGGGAAAACCTCAAAGCTGGCCGCAAGCCGTGCCAGTTCCGGATACTTTTGGCCCAATTCGCCTGAAAACCATTTGTGAATGGCACGCATGGTTTGAAGCGATTTTCTCAGTTTTACTACCTCTTCTGTTTCGGGGAACATGCCTTCGGGTTTGAGCCTTTTAAGCATTGGCCTCAGATCGTGGTAATTATCAACCGGAAAGCTTTTGTCTTCATTGAAAAGCGATTTGTATTCTGCAGTTTGTTCGAGCCAAAGTTTAACTGATTTGTAATTGTTCGAAAACTGCATTTTCAGCACTAGCTCTCGTCCAAGCTCACTCAGGCAGTAGCCTTTTAATTTTTCTCTTATGGTATCGAACCCTAATTTTTGTTCTATATTTTGAGGATAGTTCACAAGTATGGTCTCCAGTGTTTATGTTTCAGGTGCAAAATTAGGAAAAATTGGGACCTGTAAAACTGATCTGCTCAAGTTAAGATAGTGCCTTTTTGATGGTGCTTTTCAGTCTTTCGCCGTCTATGGGCTTTGTCAGGTATGTTTCAAGGTCTTTGAGCTTACTGTATCTGCTTTGCATGGTCGATTCAGATTCTACTATAAAAATGATGGGTATGTCAGGTGCTATTTCTTTAGCTTTTTTTATTAACTCAGAGATATCTGTTTTCTTATTTTGTATGTCAATCATCATCAAGCTTATTTTTTCCCGCTTTAGTAGTTTTTGCGATTCAAATATGTTATTCGTTGGGATGAGATTTATTTCGGTGTCTTCCAGTAATTTGCTGATTAGTTCAAACTCATTTTCGGGGCCAAGGATCAGAATTTTATGGTTGGCAAGGTCCATCATTGATCCTTCGTAACCGGTACCTCGCTCGTAAATCGGGAAAACAAGTGTTATTTGATTTTTCTCTGTGTCAGAGGTTTCTAAATATAGGTTTGAATCAGCTTTTTTCATAAGCTGATCAATTTCGGCGAATGAAAATCCGGTTAGGGTTTGCCCTTTTTGCACATCAGTTTCTACGAGGTTTAATGCGGGACCGTTTTCATGTATAAAAAATTCGATTTTCTCATCGGATCGTTGCCGGTAGCCAAACAATAGGTGGTTGCCTTTGGCATTGTCTGCTACAAGGTGTAATAAGCGTACCAGGATGGCTTTTATCAGAAAAGCGTCAAGGGGTAGGGCCAGTTTTTGCATGGAGTGGTCTTCTCTTACATCAAGTCTGATATGTTCTTTGCTTAGCGCGAGGTAATCGCTGAAAAGCGTAAACAGGTTTTTCATCAAATCTCCGGGAGAGATCATCCTGTTTTTGTTTTCTGAAAAGTCAATGGTTGCAGCCTGGTCAAATGCGTTTTTAAGAAAAAACGAAACCCACAATAAAGATTGCAGTCCCTGGTAGGAGTCATGCTTATCAGGTGCATTGTACTCGTTAAGCACCTGGTTGTTGATGTGTTTCAGCATGGCATGATGAAATGCAATAATACCTGCCAGGGCCTTGTTGATATATTCTGAATTAAACTGAGAATTTTGTACAGACATAACCGGCTGGTTATGCTGGGTCGCTGGCGTTTTTGTGTGTGTTGCCAGTGGTTTGATGAATACAAATTGAGCCTGTAATCCGTCAATCATAACCAATTCAGAAATCATTGTTACTGAATGGGCTATGCCCATAGCATCCTGCAGGTCGCAATAAATTTCGTTGCGGGTATGTATCTCATCGAGTTGGCGTACAATACGGTTTACCTCAAAGGGGTTGATTATGGCACCTATGGGTTGCCCGTTTAGTTCGTGAGACTGGTACCCCAATAAATCAACAAAATGGTGGTTTGCAGCCAGTATTTTGTTGTCCTGATAAATCATTGTGGGGTCTGAAATACTGTCTACGATCTTCTCAACGTTTGATCGTGATAGTGTTAAATTGTGTGTTTTGGTATTGCCATTTTGTAAATTAGCATTTTGCAGGTCTTTGTGCAAAAGGGCTATGGAGTTGTATATTTCGCCCTCAATAGAGTAATCGCTGTAACGCGGGTGGAATGGCAATCGTAAAAAATCTCCTGTGTGGATGTACGCAAGAATTTTTCTGATGTTTTTGTTTGTTTGTTTTTCTTTATTCTTTTGTCTTTTAAGCTCAGCAAGGGTTTTGAGATACTGTGATTTCAGTGTTTTATAATCTTCTGCAGGTTCTTCTTGCAGTACCTCGGTTTCTTTATTTTTCGTTTTTTCGAATTTTATGTTTTCAATTTTCTTAAATGCTTTATCAAGGTTGCTTGCTGTGTGCCAATGGCTGTATTTTACAGGTTGGTGCGATTTCCTTATTTGCAGTAAAAAACGTATAAACCGGTTCCCGAGTACAATAACGGTTTCTGCAATTTTTTGTTGGTGCTCTTCCATATGGCGGAGCAATTTTCGGCCATCTGGAGTAATGCTTTGTACATTTCTAAGATCGAAAACAATTGAAAATGGATTTTTGACAAAGTCAATTCCTAATGTATTCCCAATGTCGAACACTCTTTGTTGCAGAGTCTGAATGTCCAAAGCATTCATTCTGCCATGAATACTGAAATGCAAAATACCTGAATCGTAACACCTTACTATGGCACTGAGCTTTTGGGTCTCGTTTCGATACTGCCATGCCGGTAGTTCTAAGAACTTGTACTTTACGCCATTAATTTTTGTTTTTTGTTGATCGTGGCTCCAGCATTCGATGAATTTACCGGTGCTGAACGGATCCTGAGCTGATTTCTTTTTAATGTTTCTTGCAAACTCTACTGCATCGGCATAGTGTTCGAAAGTTGCGTGTAGCTCCTTATGCTGTTTTAACCTGTAATATTTTACATAAAGCTTTTTAAATAAACTACCCGGAATCAAAAATATGAGGCCTGTATTGATGCGTTTTAGGTTTTTGCGTATCAGGTCGAGAGAGGATATGTTATAAAGGTCTGCTACGTCGAGTATTAGTATTGTTTTGAAGTTCAGGATTTTGCTCTGTACCTGGATCACATAATTATTAATGAATTGTAGCTGTTTTTCCAGTATGTCTGGTGTGAGTACACCAGCCGACCTCAGTAGTAAAACACCTTCAATGGGGGTTATGAATGTATAACCAGACTGTGTGTCAGCGTAAATTACATCCCATTCAGTAGGATCGATACCAAGCTTTTGAAATGTGAGGGCATGTTTCTCCATTAGTTTTGTTTAGAAAAATGCAATTCATCGAAATGCAAATCCGGATTAGGCAAATTTATAGTAAAACCTTTAATTTCTCCTAATCCATTAACTTCAAAATCGATGTTGCCTTTGTGCAAAGAGGGTACATTGGGCCAGTACAGGTCGAAAGAGAGCATGTCTGTTTTTACCAGGTATCCTTTAAATATGCGCGATTCCTTAAATTTCAGGAATAAAGAATCATTCTCATAGGAAATTGTTGCTGGACCAACGAGGGAGTCGTAGTATTTTCCGCAATAAAAGCCAGTGTCAAAGTCTTGTGTCGATGTGTAAGTGACAGCTTTGTTGACTTCGGGTTCTTTAATTTTTTCAAGTAATGCATGCGTTCTGGTCGGGTAATGATGAAGAGAATCATTACCAAGCAAGCGGTCAAGAAAATCGTACATTAATACGGTGGGCAGGGCAGTTGTTTTATTAGCCAGAAAAATGGCCCCGGTGCCCTTGTCTGGAACAATAACCATTTGACTTACCATGCCGTCGAGCCCTCCACTGTGATAAAGTGCTTTGTGTCCGTTGTAATCCATTAACGACCAGCCCATGCCATAGCTTTTAAAGTTTACTGGTGTTTGCAGTTGCTTGTCGAGCCATGATAGATTTAGCGGTGTTTGCTGTTGCCACAATTTTTTTAAATATTTACTGTTTATGAGCACTTCGTTTTTATAGGTGCCCGAATTCAAAAGCATTTGTATGTAACGACTCATCTCTTCCACATTGGAGAAGACACCACCTGCAGGTTGCATGTTATCCCATGATAAATAGGGTTGTTTAATGGTTTTATCTTTATAGTTTATGTGTGGTTGGGCCAGATTTCTATGCATCATTGCTGCATTGTAGTCCGGGGTTGTAAATCTCATATTTAAAGGTGTAAGCATAATGCTGTCTAGAATTTCAGCATAGGTGTTGTGATATACCTGCTCTAATATTTTGCCGGTTATTAGATACATGATGTTGGAGTAACCAAAATCTGTTCTGAAACCATGTTCTGGTTCAAGGTGCTGTAACCTATTTATTATGGTAGTATCTGCTACTGAACTGCCATACCAAATAAGGTCGCCACTGAAGTTGCCAAGGCCGGTGCGGTGCGATAATGCGTCTTGTATTGTAATTTTTTTTGTGACGTAAGGATCGTAGAGCTTAAAACCGGGCAATATGGATTTTATGCAGGTGTCGAATTTTAATTTTTCTTCAGCTACTGCTTTTGCAACAAGGCCTGCTGTAAAAGTTTTGCTGAGGGAGGCAATTCCAAATAGTGTTGTTTTGTCTACTTTATGCTGGTTATCAATGTTCAGGTACCCATATCCGTTTTGCAGAATTATGCTGTCTTTTTTTACTATTGCAACAGCCAGCCCCGGAACATCGTAGGTGTCAAGCAGCTTTTGATAATATTTGTTCAGTTGTTGGCCGGATAATGCCTGCCCCTGTGCAAACACGGAATAGGGGAGTACCAGTATGGTTAGAATTGCCAGCCGTATGATTGTTTTCATGTTATTGGTTTTTACCGCTTTGCGTTAAGGCAATGTATGCTTATTCTATCTTGATTATGGTCATTTCTGTTCTTCTGTTTTGTGCTCTTCCGTCTTTTGTGTTGTTATTCGCAATGGGTTTACTCATTCCGTAACCTTTATGTGTTAACCTTTCAGCATTTATACCCTGTTCAACAAGATATTCATATACAGCGTTTGCTCTTTGGGCAGACAATTTTTGATTGTATGCGGAACTACCCTGATTATCAGTGTGTCCTGAGATTTCAACATACAGATTATCATTTTGTTCAAGGAACTTTTTAATACGTTGAAGCTCAGCTTTTGACCCGGAGCTTAATTTAAATGAATCGAACTCGAAAAATACGTTGTTTAAAACTACACTTTGCCCTGTTTTTATTGGCTGGAGCAGGATATCCAATTTTTTAATGTTGTTTTTATTTCCCGATTTCAGATCGAAGTGACCAGAATAGAACATATATCCTTTTTTCTCTACCATCATACCATACCGCTTGTTGCCCGGCAGGCTGATTAATGCACTTCCGTTTTTGCCTTCTGCCCTTATCTCTGTTATGGTTTCGGTAGTTTCAATGTCAAAGAGGTTAACCATTGCGTTCAGTGGTTCATATGATTCCTGATCTTTTACAAACACTTTCACGTAAGAAACGTACTGTGGTTTAATTTTTTCGGGGACCCTGAAACGGAATATACTGCGCCTGTCCTGGTTGTCATCGGAGGCAAAGTATGCATATTCGGCCGGCGCATCAATAAAAAGGCCTATTTCGTCGGTGTGTTTATTAATCGGGTATCCGAGGTTTTGCGGTTTTTCCCATTGGTTGTCGCCGGTTTTTCGTGTCATGAATATATCCTGACCGCCTAGTCCCAGGTGATAGTCTGATGAGAAATATAATGTTTGGTTATCGGCATGAATAAAAGGTGCAAATTCGTCTCCGGGTGTGTTTATTGAGTCACCCAGGTTTATGGGCTCGCTCCATTTTGGGAATCCATCATCGCGGTCACCTTGTTTTTTACACATGTAAATATCAGCTTTGCCAAAACCGCCTTTACGGTTACTACTGAAATAAAGTGTTTTGCCGTCGGAGGTTATTACTGGTCTTGAATCCCAGACGTTTGAATTTACTTTACTGCCCAGATTGACCGGCTGCTGCCATTTACCATCTTTTTTTAAAGACATATACAGGTCGCAACTGCCATATCCATCGCTGCGCCTGCAGCCTGTAAAAAGCAGGTAGCGGCCGTCAGGGGAAATGAACGAGGCGCCCTCGTTGCTGAGTGAGAGTACTTCGTCGCTTATGGCGTAGGGCTTCCCAAATGTGTCGTTGCGCATGTGACTTACGTAAATATCTTCCTGAAATGAGGTCCGGTAAAGTGGTAATTTGGCCGTAAAGTAAAACATGCTGTTGTCTACTGTCATCGATGGCCAATACACATCCCCAAGCCTGTTGATAAGGTTGCTTACAGGTGCAGGGTCGATCTTAACAGGATTCTGTTTGGCATTTATGGCAAATTCTATTTGTTTAATTGTGTGTTTGCCATTGCGCTTGTCTTTGGGCTCCAGTTCTGGTACATTGAGAAATTGTTGGGCGTGTTTAAGTGCCATTTCGTAATCGCCCGAGCGAAAATGGGCTTTGGCACTATTGAGTAAGGTGAACTTAAAAAACAGTTCGTTTATTGCTATTGCGCCTCTGTAAGCACGAGCTTCGTCTTTGGGCTTGTTAAGTACATTGTAAACCTGTGCTTTTAGCAGCCATGCTTCAATAAACTGGTCATCCCGGTTTAGCGCTTCATCAAGATATTCAATGGCTTTATCGAACTGTGTATACCTGAATGCGCCTGTAGCCGCTTTAAACATTTTAATGGCACGTTTTGAGTCAGTGGTGTATTTTTGGGCTGATAGCGGGCTTGTAAAAATGTAGATAATTAATAAAAGTATTGTGAGTCGCTGCATTTTTTTCTTGTATAACGTATTTTATAACAAATTTATGCTTTTACTCACAGTAAACCATACTTTTCCTTGATAATCTGCCTGAAACAAAAAACCGGGATACTGCTGTAACCCGGTTTTAAATTGTTTAATGTATGTTTTTTACGGGTAAATAATACCTGTGTAATTATTTACCATGGCTTTGGGTAATGCAGCGTCGAAATGCAGATTGATGGTTTCTATTATTTCGTTGGCTACAATGGCGTTGCCGTTTCCTGTAAGGTGTATTCCATCAAGTGAAAACAAGCCGCCGGTCACGAAATCTATTGAGTAACTTTTACCTCCAATGCGACGTCCGTTTTGAGCAATATCTGCAAGCATTCCGTTTACATCAGTCACCGCCCAGCCATATGTGTCGGCAATGTCGGCAATAGAATTGTTGTAAGCTGCAATGGCACTATTTATATCCTCCAGTTCGGTGCTTGTCAGTACATATTCATCCGGAATTGGAGTCGCCGATCCCATACCATAACAAGTTACCGAATCGAGCGGAATTTCTAAAGCAATGAGCTCACCTGGATCAATTTGTCTGATATTTCCAACCGGATCGTAGGTCGGATCCTTATCCTCAATAATAAAGGAGTTTGGGCCGATATTAAATGACATTGGATCCAGATCATTGGCTTCTGCCAACTGGTTGTAGCCTTCGTAGCTCTCCATTAAAGCGTGTGCCTGGTCAGCATCAAGTACAAGCCCGTAGTAGGGCACAGTTGTAAAATAGGCCGTGGAGGTTACATCGGGTATGTTGCAAAGTACGCCATTAGCCCCATCTGTTGACAATGATTGTACAACCGTTTCCAGGTTGGCACTGAATGTAACCGGGTCGGTTATAGGTGTACCGGTACCTCCTGAAGTGGCATAACCCAGTACATCGTTATTTCCGATCCATACTACGCTGAACGTGGGGTTTTGGGCTGTTGCTTCCTGCAAAATAGTGTTCATAGGGTCGGATGTAAACCTGGCGAAATATGGGTTGCCGGCCGATGACCCGTATCCCGGTGTGATAAGGTCTGCAACTTTTGCTCCGGGTACTCCCAAGTTTTGAAATGGGCCTTCTGAAGCCACGCTGGCCATAGCGGGAGAAATGTCAGGTTCATCGCTGTATGGCACGGGACCAAGATCGGTTACCCCTTCGCAGTTGGTGCTGTATCCCAAAGTTAGCCTGTTGCCAAATCCGGTTTCACCAGGCATCAATGGTTGTTTAAATTGGTTAATAAATCCGGCCTGGTTCATGCTTTGGGCGATAATGGCAGGAAACGATTCTTCCTGGGCCGATTTGTACAATTCACCGCTGCTGAACCCAGCTGTTAGGCTGTTGCCGATGAAAACTGTAGTGGAGAAATCTGCAGCACCCTGTTTGGCGTCGAACTCTTCGGGTTCGATTGTACAGCTGCTGAGTACTAAAACAATAACTAGTAATGGATATATTTTTTTCAACATGATCACGAAATTTTTTATTAGCATTGAGGTTTTAGAAGCTATAGGTAAATCCTACGCCCGGAATTACGGCATTGGTATAAAATGTACCTTCGAAATTGTCGGGTTCGTAACCAGACTCGCGTTTCATGCCATGAATATAGAGTAGTGAAACATCAACCTCAAAGTTTTCGAAGGGTCTGATTGATGCTCCGCCGGTAATACCAATTTTATCTGTGCCGGGTGTTTCGGGCGTAAAATAATTATCATCAATTGGTGTGGCATCAAAGTATGCTCCGGCTCTGAATGTAACTTCTTCTTTCCACTTGTATGCTGCACCAATGCGATAGATAAAACTATTTGTGTATTCCCTCGGATTGTAAGAATCCTGGAAATTCTCAGTGTTTTCTTCAAAATCGAAGTTCAAAGAGTCATAAACGTCCCATTGTACGTAATTAATGTCAGCAGTGATCATGAATTTGTCACTGGGCTGATAAGCCAGTCCAAAATTGTAATTGGCAGGGAAGGGGAGCGTAGCTTCAAAGCCGGTTTCTTCAGGGAACATACTGCTGAGTGCGTCAGGTACATCGAGTGCTGCTGTTCCATCGGTTACTTTGGCTTTCATCTGACTACGATAGCTTATGCCTGCAGTTAATTCATCAGATATTTTAAACATCAGGCCTGCATTAACTCCAAATGTAGTCTTGCTGCCTTCAAGTGTGACGAGTCCATCACCATCGGTTCCGGTTACAGGAATGTTTTTACTTAACTCCACGCTGTTGAATGCAACCAACAGGCCTGCTCCAACGCTCAGCCAGTCGGTAATTTTATAGCTGAAGGTAGGCTGCAGCGTAATGGCCTGTAGGGCAATATCTCTGTTAAGATACCGGCCGGCCCAGCCATCTTCCCATTTTAGCCGGTTGCCGTATGGCGTATTTACGCCTAACCCGACCGCCATTTTATCATTTATTCTCATCGCACCGTAAAAATAAAACGGTGTGCCAATGGGGTTCTCTGTCTCGGCTTCGTAATAAGAATTTGGTGCCTGATACAGATTATTTGAAAAAATCAATGAAACACCTGCGTTAAAAGCCATTTTTTTCTCGTAAAAACCAAGTCCGCCAGGGTTGAAATGAATTATAGATGGTCCGGCAATAAATCCTGTGCCGGTATGCCCCATGGCTGTGTTTTTTTGTCCTTGCAGATTTACCTGGTAACCTTCGCCCATGAGTTGCAGCGAAGCCATAATCAGGAAAAGTAAAATTGTAGTTCTCATAAGATAGTGTTTGATAAAAACAGATTGATAAAATTCACATATATGTAATTTTCGATGTAGCAAATTTAATAATTAATTAATATTTCATGGGTGAGAAGTGTTATTTTTTAACAATTGTATAGATAAACAGCGCTTCTTATGCCATTAAACAGCAGTTGCTTGGTTTGTTGAATACCTTTAGCAGGAGTGTTTTTGTATTTTGCATTTGCATGAAATTTTTTATCAGAATCGGGTTTTTTCTTCGTGATGTTTTTTGGGTGAATTGTGCTGAAAATTGAAGTATATGGACAATATAAGGGCAACTAAATACACGATGAGAGTTGTTTTGTCAACTGTTGCCGGATTCATGTACAGGCCTGTAAGTCTTTGGTAGAGGTATAAAATATAGGAAGAGGGCAGGTTGGTGTGTCCCAGCTTCTCCAGCACCTGAAAGTGCCAGTCTGTAAGCGGGCAGTAACCCATGCCATAAAATAAGCCCAGCAGCGACCACGAGGCCCCGGTGAGTAGTAAAAGCGCCAGGTTCCATCGCCTGGTTTTTTTCCATAGCCAACCGCCAATATTAAATAGTATGAGGCAGGTGTGAAGTATTACAAAAAAGATATCAGCTGCGTGCCAAAACCAGGAGTTCATAGTTCATTGCCTTTTAGCAAAGTTATGTATTTTCTGGAATTGATGCTGGCTTTGTGAGTCGTTAAATGTAACCCATTGTTTTGTAATAAAGCCAACCGAGCCACTCATGCAGCAATATGTTCCATTTTTCCAGCGCGGCTATAGAGGGGACAAAGATTGAATGAAAATCGGTTTTTATATCAGATACATAATAATCGACAGGGTGCGGTGTGAAATTTATACCCTGATTGCGGAAACATGCAGCGGCTCTTGGCATATGGTATGCTGAGGTAATCAGTAGGTTTTGGGCAGCGGTGTTTTGACTAATTTCCGGTAATTGCGCAGTAAAAAGGGCATTTTCATAGGTGTTTCTGGCCTTATTTTCACTAACGATACAGCTGTCTGGTACGCCTATGCTGTTTAGAAATTCTGTCAGCAGTTTGGCTTCTGGAGATTGCTGATAATAAATGGAGGCATTTCCTCCGGTTACAATAATTTTACAGACTTTTTTAGCATGGAACAACTTTGCTGCTTCCAGAATGCGGTCGCTGCTCTCTCCAAAGTTAAGCTGATTGTGTGCAGGGTCTTCAGACACCATACCGCTCAATACAATTGCATAGTCATAGCGGGTTGTATCAGAAACAGCGGGTGTTGTATGTGCTTTTTCCCAGTAATGAAAAATGGTGTTTGCAAGCAAAGGGTTTGTCATAACTACACTTAGTACAATTGTAATTATCAACCATGCTTTTGTAGCATTGGCGCGCCTAATCCACAACACAAAAGTCACGATCATACTCAGGATGATCCACACTAGGGGTGATGTTACAAACCCTGTAATTTTGCTGATCAGAAAACTCATTTAATGGGTGATGTAAACAACTTTTTTTGTTTCAAAAAATGGCAGATCAAAATAATCAGCGATATCGAATACGTCTACATGTACAAAATCCAATTCGTTTAGCTCTTCTTTAAAATCACCACCTTTCAGGTAAATAATGCCATTGGGCAGTGCATTCATCTGCTCTTTTTTGAGTTTTTTCATGGTGAGTTTGGTGAATTTGGGTAAAGGCATCACGGCACGCGAAACAATAAAATCGAAACGGTCTTTGACCTTTTCTGCCCTGGCCTGTATGGCCTTTACGTTTTTTAGTTCCAGTGCTTCGGCCACGGCGTTGGCTACTTTTATCTTTTTCCCTATGGAGTCGACCAGTGTAAAATGGCAATCGGGTTGCATAATGGCCAGGGGAATGCCCGGGAAGCCTCCGCCGGTACCCACATCCATTATTTTCGATCCGGGATTAAACCGCAGGAACTTATAAATGGCCAGTGAGTGTAATACGTGATGTATGTAAAGGTGATCGATATCTTTGCGGGAGATGACATTTATTTTGGCATTCCATTCTGTATAGAGCGCATAGAGTTTTTCGAAACGGGCTTTTTGGGCATTGTCGAGTTTTGGGAAAAATCGCAGGATTTCGTCCATTCATCAAAGGTTTTTGTGTTTATTTTTCAGTATGTTGTACAGGAGTTCCCGTGCCCTAAAAAGTTGTGCTTTTACAGTTCCAAGTGGAATTTCGAGCTCCTGCGAAATTTCTTCGTACGAGTATTCTTTGAAATAGCGCAGTTCTACAAGTTTTTTATAACGGGGTTTAAGTTCCCTTACAACCTTACGCAATGCTTTGGATTTTTCATCGGTCATCATAAGCTCATCGGGCATGGGATTCTTCGACTCAAGTTGCACATGTGCTGAGTATTCATCATTGCTGCCAGTTTGCGAAACATCTTCAGAGTTTGCATGGAAAGCATATTCCCTTCCTTTGTTTTTTCGCAGAAAATCGATGCAGTTGTTGCTGGCGATTTTAAAAAGCCATGTACTGAATGCATAGCTCGGGCTGTAGCGGTCAATGTTCCTGAAGGCCTTTCCAAAAGCTTCAATTGTTAAATCTTCGGCATCTACTGCATTATTTACCATTTTTAACAATAGGTAATATATTGAGTCGCGATAGCGCTTCATGAGCTCAGCAAAAGCCAGTTCGTCACCTTTTTGTGCTCTGCGCACCAGTAACAAATCCTCCTTTGCTTTTGGTGAAAAGTCTTCGTTTATGTTCATCGCGACTGATTTCTTTTGATAAAATTTCTTGCCAAAATAACTATTGGCAAAATACTAATAAAAAATTCGAAAAAAGGTACCATTAGTAAAAAACCTTTTTCCCGGTATTTGTTCATGAGAATCTTCCAAATGATTATTTGCAAAACTATAAAAACACCTGTAGTAACATATACATATGGCTCAAAACCTGCTGTAAAAATATTAATTAAAACCAGTAGGGGCAGTGTTAGCACACGCAATAGCCCTTCAAAGCCAAGGTATATTTTCTGAAAAAAACGGTACCGGGCTCCGGTGGTTAAATGTCGCTTTTTTTGCAGATAAAAAAGTTTGAAGCTTTTCTCTGCAATTGAACGTGTAAAATGATTTGGGTTTAAGTTGACGATGGTGTTTGATTTGCGGGCCATTTGATTTACCAGCAAATCATCGTCGCCGGATTTGATGTGGTAATGGCTAGAAAAGCCTCCGGCTTCTTCGTAAATAGATTTATGATAGGCCAGGTTACGCCCCACACCCATGTATGGAGCCCCCATTCGTGCAAGGCCCATAAAGTTACGTGCAATAAGCATGGTATCGAATCGTATGAGGCTATTAATTAAACCCTTTTCGCGCTCATATCCTCCGTAACCTAGTACAATTTTTTTCTGTTGCAGCTTGTCGGCCATACCCACAAGCCATTGGTCTGTCTCCGGCCAGCAGTCAGCGTCGGTGAGCAAAAGATTTTTGTACTTGCTGGCTTTTATGCCAATGGTAAGGGCAAACTTTTTACCATGGTCAAACTTGGGATCCTTGGGTATTTCGGTGTACCTGAAGTTTTCATAGCGGCTCGCCAGGTCTCTTACTACACGTACAGTATTGTCTGTTGAAGCATCATTTACTACCACCACTTCAAAACTGTCGTATTCCTGTTCGCAAATGAGCGGAATAAACCGCTTAAGATTTTCGGCTTCGTTGCGGGCACAAATTACAACCGATACCGATGCAGAAGCCTTGGGGTTTTTAATATAACTTTTTCTTCCTGGTAGCGCAATTAAGAGAATAAGATCGTTGAGAAGTTTAGCCAATAGAATTGAAGCGGCTGCCACTATGAATATAAAGGGGAGGTTATATTGGTCTATGTGGAAAATTTGTTCCAAAACTTATATCGCAATTTACCGCAATTTTAAGAACAATAGCTTTAGAAAACAATAATTTTTAAGGCAATAATTTAAATAACATGGTTTTTTGCTCTTAATCAGGCATAAAGACTTTTATTTTATATAAGTGTAATTCAATAAGTTTCGCACAAAAAACTGATCTATTGCGTTATTTTTGCTCAATTTAGCTCGCTAATAATCTCAAAAATGCATTATATATCAGCTTTTTATACTGATCTGGTTTTTATAATTTACATCGAACTCACGTTATTAAAGGAATTATCGGCGAACATGTATGTGGGTTAATAAAAAGCTGTTTTATGTATATTGTTGTAAAGCAAATTATTATAAAATGGAGAGCTTTGGATTTTTATTAATATTCCTGAATTTTTGTTTTGCTGCTTTGAGTTTTGAAAAGTCTGCGAAAAATATCTGTTCATGCGTGTGACTCTGTTTCCTGTGTTACAATCCTTAAATTATGATCACAGCCGTATTTATAACTAATAAAAATCTTTTCTATCCTTGTTTATTTACTTATTTTTGCAGTTTCTAGAGTAAATGCCCATGCTAAGCTTTAATTTATTATCTACAGATGTTCGCGGCAAAGCCCGCGCCGGTGTAATACGCACCGAAAGGGGAGAGATTGAGACTCCCATTTTTATGCCGGTTGGTACTGTTGGTACCGTGAAAGGTGTGTTGGGCCCAGTGCTCACAGATGATATTAAAGCTCAAATCATACTTGGCAACACCTATCATCTCTTTTTAAGACCCGGTAACGATGTTATACAAAAGGCCGGTGGTCTGCATCAATTCATGAACTGGAAACGTCCCATATTGACTGATAGTGGAGGTTTTCAGGTGTTTTCGCTTGCCGATAACCGTAAATTGAGCGATGAAGGTGTAACTTTTCGTTCCCACATCGATGGTGGTAAGCACTTTTTTTCACCGGAGAATGTTGTCGATACACAGCGTATAATCGGTTCCGACATAATGATGGCGCTTGATGAGTGTCCCCCGGGTGATGCCGATTATCAATACGCACATAAATCACTGCAACTTACGCAAAACTGGCTTAAGCGCGGACATGCGCATTTTGAAAAGACCAAACCGTTATATGGCAAACATCAGGCGTGGTTTCCTATTGTACAGGGAGCAGGCTACCCCGATTTGCGACGCAGTGCAGCGCAGTTTGTGACAGATCTGGGGGCCGAGGGTAATGCCATTGGCGGGCTATCCGTTGGAGAACCAACCGATTTGATGTACGAAATGATTGAGGTTACCAACGAGGTATTGCCTGAAGATAAACCACGCTATTTGATGGGTGTTGGCACGCCTGCAAATATTCTGGAGGCCATTGACCGCGGAGTAGATATGTTCGACTGCGTAATGCCCACGCGGAACGGGCGCAATGGTATGCTTTTTACTTCAGAAGGAATTATCAACATTAAAAATAAAAAGTGGGAGAATGATTATTCTCCGGTAGATCCAAACGGAACTTCATGGGTCGACCGTTACTATTCAAAAGCTTATTTGAGGCACTTGTTTGTATCGCGCGAGTTACTTGGTCCGCAAATTGCAAGTGTTCATAACCTGGCCTTTTATTTATGGTTGGTGAAAACTGCGCGTGAAGAAATCATTGCCGGAAATTTTGCCAGTTGGAAAAGTAAAATGGTACAAAATGTGGCACAACGTATTTAAGACATGCTAACAAGGCTCGATCGATATATCATTAAAAAATTCCTGGGCACCTTTTTTTATGCCATCGGGCTTATTATTCTCATTGTCATTGTTTTCGACCTGTCAGAAAAGGTCGATAATTTCATTGAGAGCAATGCGCCGTGGGATGAAATCATATTCAGTTATTATCTGAACTTTATCCCGTATTTTGTGAACATGTTCAGCTCGCTGTTTACCTTTATTGCCGTTATATTTTTTACTTCGAAAATGGCCGGACACAGCGAAATTATCGCCATACTTTCAAGTGGTGTTACCTATGCCCGATTTGCCCGTCCTTATTTAATAAGTGCCCTTATTTTAGCGATTTTGTCCTTTGTTTTGTTAAACTGGATTATTCCTCCGGCCAATCAGAAAAGGCTTGAGTTTGAAGAGAAATATGTCGATTCCCGCTATGTAAACAAAAACCGTAATATCCACCGGCAAATTGCCCCGGGGAAAATAATCTATTTTTCTTCATACAATACCCGGCACGATATAGGCCATAAGTTTTCCATGGAACGCTACGAAAATGGCGACCTGAAAGAGAAACTTATGAGTGATTATATTAAGTGGGACACAGCTGATAACAAATGGAAAATAGTTAATTATCGCATACGTAAAATCGATTCAATGGGAGAGACCATTGTGCGAGGTACCAGCCTCGATACAGCGTTGAATATGAAACCCGAAGATTTCAGGCAACGCACCAAAATTGTACAGGCCATGAATATTCATGAACTGAATGATTTTATTGCTAAACAAAAGATGCGGGGTTCAGGCGATATTGTAGCCTATGAGATAGAACGTCACAAGCGCTTTGCATTCCCATTTTCGACCTTCATTCTGGCCATTATCGGAATGGCACTGTCGTCGCGTAAAACGCGCGGAGGCATAGGCCTCAATATTGGTTTGGGTATAGCGCTTACTTTTACTTATATTATGTTTCAGCAGGTGACGACAGTATTTGCAGTAAATGCAAGCCTTAATCCGGCATTGGCCGTTTGGGTACCCAATATCGTTTATGCACTAATTGCATTGCTGCTTTTTAAACGAGCTGCAAAATAAAGCTCAGCCCACAATTTATAAGTGTATTTCTTTTTTTAGTCTTTTGATATTTTAAAGGATTGTTTTGTGGAATTTTTGTAACTTTGGTTGTACCAACTAAAACCCATTTTTTAAATCTTTTATAAATTCTGGTGAAACCAACTGAAAAACAAAACGATAATTTAATTCGGAAAATTAATGAATTGGAGTCGAAAGCGACTTTTTTTCATCAGTTTGCAGAGGAGTCTTTTGATATTGAATTTTTTCGTGATCTTTCGGGAAAGGTTGTTTATGCAAACAAGGCCTTTGAGCGTATCACTGGATATCCAGCTTCAGAATTTGTTTCTGGCAGCATATCAGAAAAAGAATTTGTGCATGAGGAAGATTATATCCTGGTTCAGGGTATTATAGCAGAATCACTTCAGGGCCAGGTGGTGAAAGATCGTAGTTTCCGAATTTATACAATTGACGGAGATTTGCGGTACATGCATCTGAATGCCAATCCGGTTTTAAAAGATAATAAACTGGTTGGCGTTAGAACCAGCATCAGAGACATAACCGATCAATCTGAAATAATGGAATTGCAGAAGGCAAAAGAATTGATCAGGACCAGCGAGAAGCGCTTGAAAGAGACGCAACGTCTGGCAAAAATAGGACATTGGGAATATAACCTAATGAATGATGCTTTGTGTTGGTCATCGGAAGTGTATAGTATTTTTGAAAAACAAAGATCGGAATTTAAGGTCACCTATGAAAGCTTTTTATCATTGGTACACCCCGAAGATAGAATGCATGTAGATAATGCTTTTAAAGGGCACTTTAAACTGCGCGAACCATACAATATTGTGCATCGTATTATTTTACCTAATGAGCACATGAAATACATTAATGAAAGATGTATTACAGCATATGACCAGGAGGGGAAACCACTCTATTCAAGGGGAACTGTTTGGGATATTACTGAAAACATTAATGTGCAAAACCAACTACTGGAAGCGAAAGAAAAAGCCGAGGAGAGTCAGGCGTTTATGCTTAATATTTTTGAACATATTCCAAATATGGTTTTTCTTAAAGATGCCAATGAGTTGAGATTTGTTCAGATCAATAAAGCAGGTGAAGAAATAACAGGATATAGTCGTGAAGAGATAATAGGAAAAAATGATTATGATTTGTTTCCCAGGCAACAGGCTGACTTTTTTACCCAAAAAGATCGCGCTGTATTTAAAGCACATGGCACTTTGATTGTGGAAGAGGAGAAACTTAAAACGAAAAGTGCCAAAATAAAGATTCTATATACAAAGAAAATCGCTATTAAAGATTCCCAGGGTAGAAACCGGTATTTGCTTGGTATATCAGAAGATATTACCGAGAAGAAACGTATTGCCAGGGCTTTAGCAGAGGCTAAAGAATTTGTAAAAGAGAGTGAACATAGGCTTAGTACCTATATCAATTCTATTCCGGATATTATTTGCTATAAAGATGGTAAAGGTCGTTGGCTGTTGGCCAATGAAGCAGATCTGAAACTTTTCCGCCTCGAAGGGGTCGACTATTTTGGGAAAACTGACCTGGAGCTTTCAGAATACACACATCCAATTTATAAAGAGGCCTTCGTGGCTTGTGTGGATTCTGACGAACAAGCATGGGCAAAAAGAAAATTGTCTACCGGTATAGAAATTATTCCTATGCCCGATGGTAAAACAAAGGTTTATGAGGTCAATAAAGTGCCTGTTTTTCATGCCAATGGCAGACGAAAAGGATTGGCTGTAATTGGACGCGATATAACCGCCTTGCATGAAAGTAATAAAAACCTGAAGATTGCCAAAGAGAGAGCCGAGGAAAGCGACCGTCTCAAAACGGCATTCTTGCAAAATCTTTCACATGAAATCAGAACGCCAATGAATGCAATTATCGGATTCTCAAATATGTTGAGTTTACCCGATATAACAAGACATAAGCAATCGAAATTTATTGAGCTTATTCAGGACAGCAGTTCGCATTTATTGCAAATAGTAAGCGATGTACTTACAATGGCTGCACTGGAAACACATCAGGAGAAACTACTCCTTAAACCAGTGGTTTTAAATACCATTATGGATAACCTGTACGCAACCATGAAAGTGCAGGCCAAAGAGAAAAATCTTTATTTTAAATTGAAAAAAGGGCTCACTGATAAGCAATCTTTAATATTAATCGATCAGTCGAAGCTTAAACAGGTGCTGTTTAATTTGCTTATGAATGCAATAAAATTTACCAATGAGGGCTATGTGGAGACAGGGTACATGCTTAAAAATGGTATGCTTGAGTTTTATGTGCGCGATACAGGTATTGGTATTCCTCGTCAATACCAGGAAAAGATTTTTAAACGCTTTAGCCAGGCCGATAAATTTATTCAGGAGGTCTATGGCGGAACTGGTCTGGGCCTCTCTATTTCCAAAGGACTGGTAGAGCTTATGAGTGGTGAAATTTGGGTGGAATCTGAAATGGGTAAAGGTTCTGTGTTTTATTTCACCATTCCCTTTCAACGAGCCAACTAAGTAAGCCGGTTTTTATTCTGTATCTGTATTTTTTAGTTGATGCTATCTACTCACTATCAGTTAATTATTTCC
>Ga0102940_1000707_pt1 | contig 22453 bp, 23 predicted proteins | sample SalPonR2_C_D1_MG_FD_78215 | JGI IMG/M metagenome (GOLD analysis project Ga0102940, IMG submission 78215) | Salt pond soil microbial communities from South San Francisco under conditions of wetland restoration - Salt Pond MetaG R2_C_D1_MG | ecosystem: Environmental > Aquatic > Marine > Intertidal... | reverse complement strand
AGGCCAGCCACCTGGAACCCGGCGCCGGGCATTACGGCATCTTCGCCGGCAAGAGCTGGCGCAACAACATCCGCCCGCTGGTGCTGGACTTCATCGACGCCAACTCCGGCGCCCGGGGTGGCAACGCGCCACGCATCGCGGCGGTCGAGTAACCCGCCACCCGGGGGCATTTGCCCCTTTGCCCGCCGCCACGGTGCCGCGCGGGCTCAGCGCGGCACAAGCGGCCGCCTCAGCCAGGCCTGGAGGGCGGCAATGGTGCCTTCGGGGTCCTCCAGCATGACCGAATGCCCGGAACGGTCGAGCACCTCGAGGGTGGCATAGGGGATCAGGTCGGCCTGGAACGCCTGCCGTTTCAGCGGCACGATCCTGTCCAACGCGCCCGCAAGGACCAGGGCGGGCTGGGTGATCCGGCGAAGACTGCCCTGGTGGTCGCGGCGGCGCTGCATGGCGCGCTGCTGACGTGCGAATACCGTGGCGCCCAGGTCGCGCGCCATTTGCGACAACTGCGCCATGTGCCGGCCGCGGTCGGACCCCGCGGCAACCTGCACCGGCAGCACCTCGCGCGCCAACATCTCCTCGAAGCGGCCCGAGCGGGCGCCGATCATCAGCGGCTCGCGGTCCGCCGCCTCCTGCGGCGTGTCTCCCAGGGCATTGGTGCCGATCAGGGCGATGCGGTTGATCCTCTCGGGCGCCCGGCGGAACATCTCCAGCGCGATCACGCCACCCAGCCCGTGCCCGGCCAGGGCGAATTTCGCGGGCGCCCCCGACAGCGTGGCCGAGGCCATTTCCTCGATCCGCTCGCCGGTCCAGACGGGGGCGACCATGACCGGCCGCACGTGATTGATTGCGGTGGTGACATCGGCCCAGCCGCGCGCGTCGGACAGCATGTCCGGCAAAAACACCAGTGTCTCGCTCATGACCGCCCGACTCCCAAACCGGCTTCGCTGTGCGCAGCGCCAAGACAGCCACGCCGTCCCGCGCAACGCAAGCACCTATCGCCGGTCAGCACCTGCCCAGCACCCGCGCCGCCCGCGGCCGGTAGAGCGCCAGAAGTCCAAGCACCGCCACCCCGAGGATCGCCGCCGGCGCCAGCGTCACCGACACATGAAGCGCCTCAAGCGCCGCGGGCTCCTGCGCGACCCGGCCCCGGGTCGTCTCGCGCCAGCCGAAAGAGCCCAGGATCAGCCCCAGCGCCCCGGGGGCCAGCGCGTTGGCCAGCTTCTGGCAGAACAGCCAGATCGCAGAGAAGCCGCCCTCGATCGCCATCCCGGTGCGGGCGCGGGTCACATCCATCAAATCGGGATACATGGCCCAGGGGATCTGCTGGTAGGCACCGTTGGTCATCCCCGCCAGCACGAAAAGCCCGGCAATCGCCGTGACATTGACCGAAGGCAGCGCGGCAAAAAGCGCGAACAACAGCAGGATGTAGAAACACACGCCCAGGACCAGCGCTACCAGCTTGCCCAGCCGCGCCGAGGCCAGCACCCAGCCCGGCTGGCTGAGGGTCGACCCCAGCGTGAAGGCGGCGAACAGCAGCGACAACACCGACACGGACCGCGCCGCCCCCGACAAAAACGTGTCACCGGTGTCGGTGATCAGGTAGAGCGCGGCAAAGGGCAGCCCGGCGGTGATCAGCGCGATGGCCAGCGTCATCACCCCGTAAAGCGCGGCCAGCGTCATGAAGGGGCCGTTGCCCAGCACGTGGGCCAGCATCTGACCGGGGCCGATCTCGACCGGCGCCGGATGACGCGGCGCATCCCGGATCGTCCAGATGGAAAACCAGATCGCGCCCAGGATCAGCGGCGAGACCACGAGCGCCGCCCGCGCATGTCCGCCCGCGGCGGCCAGCGCCGGCACCAGTGCCCCGCCCAGCAGAATGCCGACGCTGGCAAACCCCATACGCCAGGCCATCAACTGCGACCGCTCACCGGCGTCCCCGGTGATTTCTCCGGCCAGGGCGCCATAGGGAATCGCCACCATGGTGAAGCCCACCGTGGCCAGGCAGAAGAAGCCCAGCACCCAAGGCAGCGCTGCCACGCCGTGCAGCCCCGCGGGCACGGCGAACAATCCCACCATGCCGGCCACCATGACCACCGCCCCGACACCCATCCAGGGCGCGCGCCGCCCGTGGCGGCTTTCCGTGCGGTCCGAAAGATAGCCGATCACCGGGTCGGTAATCATGTCGAAGACCAGAACGGCCGTTGTCGCCGCCCCGGCGACCCCGGCAGGCACGCCCAGGTACGAGGTCAGGAAGGCCAGCACGAGCAACTGCTTGACCACCACGAAGACCACCACGCCCAGGTCCGCCAGCCCCCAGCCCGCCTTTTGCCCCAGTGTCAGTGCCATGCCCCCTCCCCGCAGGTCCCAGCCAATACCAAAACCCGCCGCATCCCAAGCGAAACCGCGGCAGGACGGCGGGGTTCTTCTGGCCGGAAATATCCTCGGGGGGAATTGGCCGGCAAGGCCAAGGGGGGCGGACAGCCCCCCTCCCCGAGGCGTAGCCGAGGCAGGCCTGCGCGGCGCAGCCGCCCCGCTAGATCCGTCCCAGCACCTCTTCAAGGCTGCTTTCGATCAGCGCCAGGCACTCGGGGCCAGAGAACCTGTGGTCGGCCCCATCGACCAGCGTCAGGCGCATGTCCGGGCCCTGCGCGTGTTCCAGCAGGCGCAACGCGACCGGCGTTTCCACATCCCGGTCGGCCGTCCCCTGCAGAAAGCGCACTGGAAAGGGCAGCGACAGCGGCGCGCGCAGGACCAGCCGCTCGCGCCCGTCCTCGATCAGGCGGCGCGTGATGATGTAGGGATCACCGTAGTCCGACGGCAGAGCGACCTGGCCATCCCGCTCCAGCGCGGCGCGCTGGTCGACGTCGAACCCCGCCCACATGCTGTCCTCGGTGAAATCCGGCGCGGCGGCGATGGTGACAAGACCGGCGACCTTGTCAGGCCGCGCCCGCGCCACAAGCAGCGAAATCCACCCGCCCATGGAGGACCCCACCAGGACAACCGGCCCATCGATTCCGTCCAGCACCGCGCAGGTGTCCTCGAACCAGTCGCCGATGCAGCCGTCGGTGAAAGCCCCGCCGCTGATCCCGTGGCCGGAATAGTCGAAGCGCACGAAAGCCTGGCCGCGCGCGCCCGCCCAGCGGTCGAGGTGCACCGCCTTGGTGCCCGCCATGTCGGACTTGAACCCGCTGCAGAACACGACCGTCGGGCCCTCGCCCGCGCTTTTCTGCAAGGCGATGCGCCGTCCTTGTGGTGTCGTGACCTCCTCGGTCATGTGATCCCCCCTGTCCTGATGCCAAGGATCTCAGAGCACAGACCGCGCCCGGGATGCAAGCTTGACACCGCCCCGGCACGGGGCGAAAACACATCGGCAAGACATACCCGCAACCGGGCGTTCCGTGGGCGCCAAACCGACGAGGAGACAGGCCATGCATGACGGCCGGCCCCAGATTTCCCTGACCTTTCCCGATGGCAATGCACGCAGCTTTCCCAGCGGCGTGACCCCGGCCGACGTGGCCGCCGAGATATCGACCTCGCTGCGCAAGAAGGCCATCTCGGCCCATGTCGACGGCCGGCACTGGGACCTTCAGTGGCCGATCGAGGCCGACGCAGCCATCGCCATCAACACGATGAAGGACGAAGCTCCCGCGCTGGAACTCATCCGCCACGACCTGGCCCATATCATGGCCCGCGCCGTGCAGGAAATCTGGCCGGACGTGAACGTCACCATCGGCCCCGTGATCGACAACGGGTGGTACTACGACTTCGACCGGGCCGAGCCCTTCACCCCCGAAGACCTCGGCGCGATCGAGAAGAAGATGAAGGAAATCATCAACAAGCGCGACGTGGTTTCCACCGAGGTCTGGGATCGCGCCCGCGCGGTCAAGCACTACGAGGACAACGGCGAACCCTACAAGGTCGAACTGATCGGCTCAATCCCAGGCGACGAGCCGCTGCGCATGTACTGGCATGGCGACTGGCAGGACCTGTGCCGCGGCCCGCACCTGCAGCATACCGGGCAGGTGCCCGGGGACTCGTGGAAACTCATGTCCGTGGCCGGCGCCTACTGGCGCGGCGACAGCAGCCGCCAGATGCTGCAACGCATCTATGGCGTCGCCTTCCAGAGCCGCGACGACCTCAAGAAATACCTGAATTTCCTCGAAGAGGCCGAACGCCGCGACCACCGCAAGCTGGGCCGCGAGATGGACCTATTCCACATGCAGGAAGAGGCCCCGGGCCAGGTCTTCTGGCACCCGGACGGCTGGACCATCTATACCGCGCTGCAGGACTACATGCGCCGCAAGCAGCGTGCCGGCGGCTACCGCGAGATCAACACGCCCCAGGTGGTGGACCGCAAATTGTGGGAGGCCTCGGGCCACTGGGACAAGTACCAGCACCACATGTTCGTGGTCGAGGTGGACGAAAGCCGCGACGGCGAAAACGACGATGCGGCGGTCAGGAACAAGGCGCAGACCCGGATCAACGCGCTCAAGCCGATGAACTGCCCCTGCCACGTGCAGGTCTTCAACCAGGGCCTGAAAAGCTATCGCGACCTGCCGCTGCGGCTGGCCGAGTTCGGCTCTTGCGCGCGGTTCGAACCCTCGGGGGCGTTGCACGGCATCATGCGGGTGCGCGGGTTCACGCAGGACGATGCGCATATCTTCTGCACCGAAGAGCAGATCCAGGAGGAATGCGCGCGATTCATCGACTTCCTTGCCGGGGTCTACCGTGAGCTTGGCTTTCCCGAGTTCGAGATCCGTTTCGCCACCCGCCCCGAAAAGCGCGTGGGATCGGATGAAAGCTGGGACTACGTCGAGGGCGCGCTGGAAAAGGCGATCGAGGCCGTGGGCCGCGATTACACCCTGGAACCGGGTGACGGCGCCTTCTATGGACCCAAGCTTGACTTTTACCTGACCGACGCCATCGGCCGGGTCTGGCAATGCGGCACCTTCCAGGTGGACCCGAACCTGCCCGAACGGCTGGGTGCGACCTACATCGCCGCGGACGGCGAAAAGCACCGCCCCTACATGCTGCACCGTGCCGCGCTGGGGTCCTTCGAGCGGTTCATCGGCATCCTGATCGAGAACTGGGAAGGCAAGCTGCCCTTCTGGCTGGCCCCGCGGCAGGTCGTCGTGGCCTCGATCACCTCCGAGGCCGACGACTACGTCCACGAGGTCGTGGCACGGCTAGGTGCGGCCGGGGTCCGCGCCGAGGCGGACATCCGCAACGAGAAGATCAACTACAAGGTCCGCGAACATTCCCTTGGCAAGGTGCCGGTGATCCTCGCCTGCGGCGCGCGCGAGGTCGAGGAGCGCAGCGTATCGGTGCGCCGCCTGGGACAGAAACAGACCACGGCGGCCACGCTCGACGAGATCACCGCCGAACTGGAAAGGGCGGCCACGCCGCCGGACCTTCTGTAACAATCGGGCCTCCAGCGCTGTAACCTTCGACGCCCCGCCCCGTGCGGGGCGTTTGTTTTCAGGCGACACATTGTCACGCCCCGTAACAGGCCGGTGATACACGCCCCAGTGAATGGCGCGTGTGCGCCTGGCGACACTAGGGTTTCGACGTCGGCCAGGACAGGTCGGCGCACATTGCATTCAATTGAGAGGGATCGACCCCATGACCAAGACAACCACCAAGCTGGCACTCGCCGCCTCCGTCGCCACGGCCGTTGCAGGGCTGACCACGGCCGCCCAGGCGCAAGAGAACGTCAAGTGCTACGGCGTCAGCCTTGCCGGCGAGAACGACTGTGCCGCCGGCCCCGGCACCACCTGCGCGGGCACCTCGACCGTCGATTACCAAGGCAACGCCTGGACACTGGTGCCGGCCGGCACCTGCGAAGACATGGAGCTGCCCGAGATGGCCGACGGCGGCGATCGCATGGGCAGCCTCGAGCCGCTCGACCGGGACATTCCGCAATCATGACACAGCGGGGCCGGGCAGCCGCGCCCGGCCCCTCTCGCCGACGGAGACCGCGGATGTTCGACGCGCCACATATCCCCCTGCCAAGCTTGCCCGGTGTCGGCTACAAGCCCCAGCACTTTGCCGAAATCCTGGCCGACCCCGGCCCGGTCGAATGGCTGGAGATCCATGCCGAGAATTACATGGGCGCGGGCGGCCGCCCGCTGGCCCAACTGCGGGCGCTGTCCGAGCGGTTCGCCTTTTCGGTGCACGGCGTGGGCCTGTCCATTGGCGGCGCGGACCCGTTGGACAGAGACCACCTCGCCCGGCTCAAGACCCTGTGCGACTGGCTGCAACCGGCCAGTTTTTCCGAACACCTGGCCTGGTCCAGCCACGACAGCACCTTCTTGAACGACCTTTTGCCCCTGCCCTACACCACCCCAACCCTCGATCGCGTCTGTGCCCATATCCATCAGGTGCAGGATGTGCTGGGCCGCCGCATGTTGCTGGAAAACCCGTCTTCCTACCTGGCCTTTGCCGAGAGCGAGATGGAAGAGACCGAATTTCTGTCACAGGTTGTACGCCGGACCGGCTGCGGCTTGTTGCTGGACGTCAACAATGCCTTCGTCAGCGCCACGAACCTGCGCTATGCCCCCCGAGCCTATATCGACGCCTTCCCGCTGGACGCGGTGGGCGAGATCCACCTGGGCGGCCACGACGAGGACGCCGACGACGGCGGCGCACCGCTGCTGATCGACAGCCACGGATGCGCGGTGGCGGACCCTGTCTGGGCATTGCTGGATCACACGCTGGGGAAATGCGGCCCAAGGCCGGTGCTGGTCGAATGGGACACGGATGTGCCCGACTGGCCCGTTCTGGCCGACGAGGCGCGCCGCGCCGAAAGGGCCTTGCAACGGGTGCCCGCATGACCGGCCAGGCAGGCTTTCGCACGGCGCTTCTGGACCCCGCCGCCGCAACGCCAGCCGGGCTCGTGAACCCGGACGGCACCGCCGCCGCCAAACGGTTCGACGTCTACCGCAACAATGTCGCCGTCAGTCTGGCCGAGGCCTTGGAGACCGCCTTTCCGGTGATCCTGAAACTGTTGGGTGCGGATTTCTTTCGTGCGATGGCCGGGGTCTACCTGCGCCGGCACCCGCCCCGATCGCCGCTGATGATGTTCTACGGCGCCGACATGCCGGAATTCCTGCAAGGTTTCGGACCGGCGCGATCCCTGCCCTACCTGCCCGACGTCGCCCGCCTCGAACTGGCCATCCGGCGCGCCTATCATGCCGCCGATACCGCGCCTTTCGATCCCGCGACGCTGACCTCGTTGCCCGAGGACGCCCTGCCGGGGCTGCGGTTCACCTTCGCGCCGGCCCTGCGGCTTGTGGCCTCGGATCATCCCGTCGCAGGTCTCTGGACAGCGAACACGGCAGGCGGCTCCGCACCCTCCGCCCGCCCCGAGACAGCACTTGTCACCCGGCCCGGCTTCGATCCTATTGTCGATGCCCTGACCCCGGTCCAGGGCCGCGCGCTGGACGCGCTCATGAACGGCGCGCCACTGGGCCGCGCCCTGCACCAGAGCGGGCCAGACTTCGATTTCGAGCAGCTTCTGACACTGATGCTGGAGCGCAACGCCATCACCGCCCTGACCACCGAGGAGTTCGCCTGATGACCGCCCTTTTGTCCGCCTATGACCGTCTCGTCGCTGGGCTGGAACGCATAGCGCCCCTGCTCTTGCCCAGCCTGGCTCGCCTGGTCTTCGCCGCCACGCTCTTGGTCTATTTCTGGAACTCGGCACTGACCAAGGTCGGGGACGGCCTTCTGGGGATATTCCAACCATCGCTGGGGGCCTATGCGCAGATTTTCCCGCGCGCGATGGAGGCCGCGGGCTTCGATCCAGGCCAGCTGGGGCTGTTTCATTGGGCGGTGGTCGTGGCCGGAACGCTGGCCGAGATCCTGCTTCCGCTGCTGATCGTGCTGGGGCTGTTCACCCGGCTGGCCGCCCTGGGGATGATCGGCTTCATCACCGTCCAAAGCCTGACCGACCTTTATGGCCACGGCGGCATCGGGCACGACGGGACGCTGGGCGCCTGGTTCGACGGGGTGCCCGATGCCCTGATCCTGGATCAGCGGGCCTTCTGGGTCTTCGTACTGGTCTGTCTGGTGCTGCGCGGAGCCGGCCCCCTGTCGCTGGACACCATGCTCAGAAATGCGCCCTGGGCTCGTCCGGCTTCCCGGCCGCGATAGCCAGCACCCCGCCCAGCCCGACAAAGCCGATGGGAAACATCGTGCCCACGTTGAAGCCGAAGGCGGCGTAGAACAGCGCGCAGGCGACCAGCATGAGGATTCCCCCCCAGAGGGCGCGCACCTTGGCCATGGCGCCGCCCGCGATGGCCAGAAGCGGGGCCAGGAAGCTGGCCGTTCGGATGAAGCCGGGGTTGTCCAGCACGCCGAATATCTCGGCGATCTCGCCATGGCGCTCGCTGACCTCGGCATAGCCGTAGCCCACCAGCCCGACGATGATGCCCATGATGCCGCCGATCAGGCCAAGGACCAGTGCCGCGTTTCGCATGATGCCTCCGTTCTTCGTTGGGCTTTATCTGGGGGCTTGCGCCGATTATCCAAGCAGCGTCTCCTCGACAGGCCTGGTCCAGCCTTGGTGCCACTGCCCGCCTGACTCGATAACCGGGCGTTTCAGCAGGGTCGGATGCGTGGCCAGCAGGTCCGCGGCGGGGCGCTGACGATCCTCCTGGGACAGCCCGCGCCAGGTGGTCGAGCGGGTGTTGACGGCGCCATCCCCGAACCGGTCGAGGATCGCCTGCATATCGGCCGGGCCGATCCCATCGGCGCGCACGTCTATGACCTGCGGGTCATGCCCCGCCGCGCGCAGCGCCTTGAGCGCCTTGCGGCAGGTATCACAGGATTTCAGCCCGAAAAGGCGCATGTGCCGCCTCCTTTTTGTGCAAGTGCCGTTGGGATCGGCGCCGCCCTGGCCCCGACAGGGTATTGTCATTTGCTTTTTGCCCGTCCGATCTAATTTTATCAATGCAAGGCTGACGGATTGCCGCCCTTTTGCGCGCGGCACCGGAAGACCTGGACCCCGGGGACTGGGGCCCAGTCCCCCCTGAAAGCACAGGAGATACGGACATGCCCAGGGGCACCGTGAAATGGTTCAACACCGCAAAAGGCTTCGGCTTCATCGCGCCAGACGATGGCGGCAAGGACGTCTTCGTCCACATCTCGAAGGTGGAAGAAGCCGGGCTGACCGGCCTGGCCGACGAACAATCGGTCGAATTCGAACTGGTCGAGGGGCCCGACGGCCGCCAGATGGCAGGCGACCTGAAGCTGGGCTGAGGGGCGCGCCGGGCCTGCCAGCCTCTCGTCGATGACCACCGACACGCCGGAGGATGTCGCTAAAGCGCCTCTCGCTGCGACAGTCCCGCGTAGTCCCCGAGGCTTTCTGGGTTGGCAAGCGAAGCCTTGTTCCTGACCTCCTCTCCCAAGGCGGCAGACTTGGCCGCGCCCTCGACACGCTTGCCACTGATCGTGTAGGGCACGGCCCCCACCGTATAAATCGCGGCCGGAACATGGCGCGGCGAGCATTCCTGCCGCAACCGGGTGCGGATCTCCTTTGCAAGTTCGGACGTGGCCGCCGCACCCCCGGCCATCTGCAGGCAGAGCACGATTTCCTCGTCATCGCCGACCGGCCGCCCGAAGGCCAGGCAATCGGCCACCTGCGGCAGGCGCTCGCAGACGTTGTAGATATCGGCGGTGCCGATGCGTACCCCGCCGGGGTTGAGCGTGAAATCGGACCGCCCGTGGATGGTCAGGCTGCCGTCGAGGTGCTCGGTCAAGCGGTCGCCATGGGTCCAGACCTGCGTCCGGTCCTCGAAATAGGCCCGGTGGTAGCGCGCGTCGCCATCCTCCCCCCAGAAGGTCAGCGGCATCGAGGGGAAGGGTTCGGTGCAGCACAACTCGCCGGGGCGGTCGATGACGGCCACACCACGATCATCCAGAACCTGCACCGCCATGCCCAGCGCCTTGGCCATGAGCGCCCCGCGCCGTACCGGCAGCATCGGCGCCCCGGTCAGGAAACACCCCATCAGGTCGGTGCCCCCGGAAATCGAGAAGAACCCGAAATGGTCGCCCACCGCGTCATACATCCAGTCGTATTGATAGGGCGCCATGGGGCTGCCCGAGGCCAGCAGCCAGCGCAGCGAGGCCAGGTCGTAGTGATCGCGGGGCCTGAAGCCCATGTCGGACAGGGTCGACAGGTACTTGGGGGAAATTCCCAGATGCGTCAGCCGCTCGTCTTGCACCAGTTGCCACAGCATGGTGCCATCCAGTTCCCCGTCCCGCTTGACCACCGGCGCCCCGTCGTAAAGCACCACCGTAGCCCCGGCGGCCAGCCCCGACATCAGCCAGTGATACATCATCCAGGCGGTGTTCGAATACCACAGCACCCGGTCACCGGGCCGCACGTCGACGTGCAGCACGTGTTCCTTAATCATGGTCAGCAACACGCCGCCTGTCTTGTGGACGATGGCCTTGGGCTTTCCGGTCGTGCCCGAGGTATACATGACGTAGATCGGCGCATCGAAGGGCACGCGGGTGAAGGTCAGGTCGGCTTTCTGCCCGAACTCCTCCCAGGCGACGGTCGGCACTTGCGCCTTCGTCGTATTCTCGCCCACCAGCACAAGCCGGGCCAGTCCCGGCATCTGGTCGGCCACCTCGCCGATGCGGTCCGAGACATCGACCGGCTTGCCGCCGTAGGTGATGCGCGGCGCGGCAAAGAGCACCTTCGGCTCAACCTGCCCGATCCGGTCGAGGATGGCCGCCGCCCCGAAATCGGGCGAACACGAGGTCCAGACCCCGCCAACGGCGGCCGTGGCAAGCAGCGTCACCAGCGCCTCGGTGCGATTGGGCAGTACCGCGCCCACGCGGTCGCCCTGCCCCACGCCCGCCGCGCGCAGCCCATCGGCGCATTTGGCGACCCGTGCGCGCAGCTCATCGGCGGTGACATGGGCGCGGTGGCCGGTCTCGTCGGCCTCGACGATCACCACCTCGTCGCCGGTCTGGCGCAGGAAGTTTTCGGCCAGGTTGATGCGCGCATCGGGGAAGAAACGGGCGCCGGTCATCCAGGCATCATCATTCGGCACGAAGACCCGTTCACCCTTGTCCCCGATCACGCCGACGAAGTCCCAGACCTTAGACCAGAACCCCGACAGGTCGCTGATCGACCATCGGTGCAAACCCGCGTAATCGCGCGGATCAAAGCCGCTCTCGCGCGCGAAGCGCGCCAGTGCGCTGTCCTGCCAGCAGTCCTCGGACGGTGTCCAGACAATCTCGGGCATCGTGGTGGTCACTCCTGTTCTAGAATGCGTCGCCCTTGCGGGCCAGTTCCTGAATTTCATATATTTCTGATTGGCTTAGGCCGTAAACCTCGCGTGCAGCATCAGGCGTGATATAGCCCAGTGCCAAGTCGCGGCGCACCTGTGCGGTATCCCGATCACGGGGCGCACCGTAGCCCGCACCGCCAGGAAACGCCATCAACACGCGCGCGCCGTGGGGCACGAATTGCCGCCCCTTGCCACGCATCGTGGTGCCGTCGTCCCGGGCGATCCGTGTGGGGGCGCCGTCCTGCCCGCCACGCCGTCCGCGTGCCGGGTGATCGACCCGGTCCAGCATGGCCGAGATGTCGAATTCGTGGCCCTCGCGCGCGCCGACCTCCATGTATTGGCCCAGCCCCCCGCGATACTGCCCGGCCCCGCCGCTGTCGGGGCGCAACTCCTTGCGCCAGATGATGACCGGGCCGACCTGTTCGGTCGCCTCGACCGGCATGGTCATCACCCCCGAGGGGAAGGCCGTGGCGTTCATGCCGTCCAGGCCGGGCCGCGCCCCCGATCCGCCGGAATTGAAGGTCAGCACCTCGGCGCGGACGGCATCGGCGGGCGCGTCGGCATCCGTTCGGGGCCGAAGGGACAGCTGGAAATTGCACAGGCAGCCCGCACCCTCGGCGGGCACCACGCCAGGCAAGAGCTTGTCGAGCGCGTCATATACCGTGTCCGGCACCATGTGGCCGATCACGTGGCGCAGCGCCACGGGCGCGGGCCAAGTCGCGTTTACAATCGTGCCCTCGGGCGCGGTAATCTCGAACGGGGCGAGACTGGCCGCGTTGTTTGGAATATCCGGCGCGATGGCGCATTTGAGCGCGTAGCAGGCATAGGCCTTGGTATAGACCAGCGGCACGTTGATGCCTTTCTTGTCGACCTTGCTGGTCCCGGACCAGTCGCTGAGGATGCGGTCGGTCTCGATGGTCAATGTCACTCGCAGGTCGATCGGTGACGAGTAGCCGTCAATGCGCATGTGGCCCTCGGCCTGACCGGGGGTCAGCGCATTGATCCGTGCCAGCGTTGCGGCGCGCGAATTGGACAGAATGAAATCGGAAATGCCGGTCAGGTCAGTCAGGCCGAACTCGTTCATCATGGCGCGCAATCGCCTCTGGCCGATTTCGTTGCAACTGGCCAGCGCGTAGATATCGCCCACCAACTGGTCCGGTTCACGCACATTGCCGCGAATGATCTGCACCAGCGTCTGGTCAACCTGCCCGGCCCGCGCAAAGGGCATGACGGGGATATAGAGCCCCTCTTCATGCACGTCGTTGGCATCCGCGCCGAAGCCGCGCCCGCCGATATCGGTGACGTGCGCGGTGCAGGCGAAAAAGCCGATAAGGTCCTCGCCGTGAAAGGTCGGAGTGACCACGGTGATGTCATGCTTGTGACCCGTCCCCTCCCACGGATCGTTTGTCAGGTAGACATCGCCCGGGGCCATGTTTTCCACGCCGATGCGGCGGATGAAATGGCCAACGGCGTCGGCCATGGCGTTGACATGGCCCGGCGTGCCCGTGACCGCTTGGGCCAGCATCTCGCCGCTCGCGTTGTAGACCCCGGCAGACAGGTCTCCGGCCTCGCGCACGCTGGTCGAAAAGGCGGTGCGGATCAGCGCCTGGGCCTGTTCCTCGACGACCGAGATCAGGCGGGTCCACATGACCTGACTGGCGACTTTCGACGGTTTGCTCATGATGCGTTTCCCTGCGCGACCACCTCGATCGTGCCATCGCCCAGAGCGCGGGCGAGGGGGCTGGCAGGGACGACCACGGTGGTTTCCTGCTCGGTGATCAACGCCGGGCCGGCCAGAGTGCTGCCGGGGGCCAGCCCTGTCCGACGCAGCACCGCCGCGGACAGCACCGCGCCACGGGCCGGATCGAACAAGTCCCGTGTGCCCGAAGCCGCCGGTTCCGGCCCGTCGGCGACCCGCTCGACCGGCGCCGGCCGGGCTTGCCGCGTGGCCGCCTTGACCGACCAGACCGTGATCTCGGCCCGCAGCCCGGCAACCGTCCGCCCGAAGAGCTTTTCGTATTCCGCCTCGAAGAGCGCCAATATCTGCCCGGCCTCCGGCGCGGCGGCCTGGGCAGGCGTAAGGTCGATCGGGATTTCCCAGCCCTGGCCGGCGTAGCGCATGTAGAGCCTGTGCTCGGCGGTGACCTCGGCCTCGGCGTCGCAGGCGCGCACGAAACCGGTCGCTTCCTGCTCCATCTCTGCGAAAAGGCTGCGCACGGCGGCGGGATCGAAGGCGTCCATCGCGGTGAAGACCGAGCGGGTTGCCTCGAAACTGAAGGGCGCGCGCAGGAACCCGATGGCCGAACCGACCCCCGCGCCCCGCGGCACCAGGCATCGGTCGAGGCCCAGCTTCTCGCACAGCCGCGCGGCATGCAGCGGGGCGGCCCCGCCGAAGGCGATCATGGTGTAATCGCCCAGATCCTCGCCGTTTTCCACGGCATGGACGCGGGCGGCGTTCGCCATGGTCTCGTCCACCACCTCGGCCAGGCCGAAGGCGGCTTCTTGCGGATCCATCTCCAGTATCTCGCCGATCGCGGTGCCAAGCGCCGTGCGCGCCTTGTCGGGGTAGAGCGGGATCGAGCCGCCCGCGAAATCCTCGGGGTCCAGCTTGCCCAGCACAAGGTCGGCATCGGTGACCGCGGGCTTGTCGCCACCGCGCCCGTAGCAGGCCGGTCCCGGTTCGGACCCGGCGCTTTCAGGACCGACCCTTATCTGGTTCATCGCGTCCACACGGGCCAGCGACCCGCCGCCGGCGCCGATCTCGACCATGTCGATGACGGGGATCGAGATCGGCATGCCCGACCCCTTCTTGAAGCGATAGCTGCGCGCGACCTCGAAGACTCGCGCGGTCTTGGGGGTCTGCGCCCGGATCAGGCAGATCTTGGCCGTGGTGCCCCCCATGTCGAAGGACAGGACCTTGTCCAGCCCGTGCCGCGCCGCCAGGTCGGCGGCAAAGATCGCGCCACCCGCCGGGCCGCTTTCCACCAGGCGCACGGGAAACTCGGCCGCCGCCTCCAGCGCCATGATGCCGCCGCCCGAGTGCATCAGGTAGACCGGGCACGCGGCGCCCTCAGTCGCCAACCTGTCCTTCAACCTGCCCAGGTAAGAGGCCATGAGAGGCTTGATATAGGCATTCGCGATCGTGGTGTTGAAGCGTTCGTATTCGCGCATCTGCGGGCTGACCTGGCTGGACAGCGACACCATGGCGCCGGGCATCCGCTCGGCCAGGACCTTGGCGATCAGGCGTTCGTGGGCGTCATTCGCATAAGCGTGCAGCAGGCCGACGGCCACGCTTTCATAGCCCGCCGCGGCCAGGTCATCGACCAGCGCCTCGACCTCGGCGCGGTCCAGCGGGACCAGCACCTCGCCCCGCGCGTCGATGCGTTCGGCGACCACGTGGCGGCGATTGCGCGGCAGCAGCGGGTCTGGCAGCACCAGGTTCAGGTCGTATTGCTCGAACCGGCTTTCCGTGCGCATCTCGATCACATCGCGAAAGCCCCTCGTGGTAATCAGCGCGGTCTTGGCTCCGCGTCGCTCGATCAGGGCATTGGTCGCCAACGTGGTGCCATGGATGATCTGCGCGATCTCGCCCGGCGCAACGCCCGCCGCCTGGCAGACCCGGCTCATGCCCTCGACGATGGCGTCCTCGGGGGCGCCATGGGTCGTGAGCACCTTTGCCGAGGTCCTGTCCGCCCCGCACTCCAGTACCACATCCGTGAAGGTGCCGCCGATATCGACTCCCAGCCTGGCCATCTTCAGGATCTTCCCTTGCCGTTTCGCGTGCAGGCTAGTGCCAAACGGCGGGGAATGGCCAGACCCCGCGGGCCATCGCGGCTCCAGGGGACGGTCCCGCGGGACCGGCCCGGTGGCGACGCGCCGCTAGAGCATGCCGCCCGACCCGAGAATGGCCAGACCCGTGCCGATGAACAACAGCGACAAAAGGGCGATCGCGGCAAAGATCAGCGAGATGGCCGCCACGATGATCGCGATCAGCGCGATCAGGGCCGCGTTTTCATCCCCGTCCGCCTTCGACGCGATCCGGGCCTGCCGCCCCAGCACCAGCCCGACGATCGACAGCACGATGCCGACGACCGGGATGAAGAACGCCAGGACCGCGCAGACGATGGCGATGATGGATTTCTTCATCGACCCGGACATGTTCCTGATGTCGGCGGTGTCATCGGGGCTGGCGTAGATCTCGCGCGCGCTACCGTCCTCCGCGGTGACGAAGTCGACGGTGATGCCGGCCCTGGGGCTGACATCCGATTTCCAGTCGGCGGCCGAGAACGCGTAGCGCTGGCCGTCATCACCGGAAATCGTGCCGCTGCTTTTCTGGATGTTGAATTCGAGTATCCTGCCGTTCATCTGTCGCCTCCTGTCGGGTGTCGCATGGATCACGTGATCCCGCCCGTCATGCCGGGCAATTGAAATTGAAACTGTAAAAGGCGTCGTTTCCGACGACCTCGTGGCGCATGTCGCCGACCGTGACGCGGCCCAGATCATCCTCGATCAGCAGCGAAGCCCCCACCTCCAAGGTCTGGTCCCAGTCACCGCTCCCAATCGACGCCGCTTTCCGCAAGAACCGCCGAGGGCGATCAGCCCCGACAGGACCGGCGCCTGTCGCGCTTCGCCCCCGGCGCGGCGCAAATGGCCGAAGCGCGCGCGGTCCCTTGCGTCCGTCTGGTGCCCGAGGGGCGGACTCTCGGGCTTCGGACGGGGCTGCGCCGGGATCGGTCATCGTGGACTCACTGGCAAGAAATCAATGGCAATGATGGTCTTGCCGCAACGTGCCGCTGTCAACGCCGCGGACCCAGTCCGATCCGGGCGGGGGGCAATACGGCATCTCTCCCCCGTTCAGGGGATGCAAGGGACGGTGCGTTTGTGGCCCAATGCTACCCTTCGCGGCCACAATGGGAGACACGAGCGATGGCACAGCCGACAAAAACACCCGCGCGGCGCCGGGGCATGGGGCGGCGCCGGGCGCTGGCCATGCTGGCGGCGCTGGGGCTGGTCCCGCGCGCGGCGCTGGGACAGGAGGCCGAGGCACCCGAGACCTGGGCCTGCGGGGCCTCGCGGCCCACGCAGTTCGGGATGCACCGGCTGGAATACATCCTCGAGGGCCGCGAGGCGACAGCGATCCGGGGCGTGATGCACTTTGATCTCGACGGCTATGACTGGCTTGCCGAGAACGAGGACACCCGCGCCCTGGGGGTTGAGAGTTGGGGCTCGCCCTTCGCCCGCGCCATCGCCAATGAGGCGCGCAAGCGGCGCGCGGCCCTGCACCGGGTGCCGGCGGGCGACGAGCGCGAGGCGGTCAACGCCATGATACAGGCGGCGGAGACGGCCGCGAATCTGGGCATTACTGGGCTTCTTGAGTTGTACCTGCAAACACCGCCCGGCCGCGCCGATACGCTGGTGCCCGAGAAGATGATCTTGCGCTTCCCGCCGATGGGCAAGTTCGCGGGAGTGGACAACGATTTCCTCGGGATAACGGCGCTGACCGCCAATGGCGAGAGGATTATCGAATGGAGTTACCAGGTGACCGACGCCGACTCGTCGCTTTCCGGCGTGGGCCCTGCGCCGATGATCGTCGAGCAGGACCGCGCCCGGATCAGGGTGCTGGCCGACAAGATGATCGCGGGCGAGCTTATTTCCTTTCGCGTGAATGACGAGAACCAGCAGACCCTCCACGAGGTCGCGCTTCCACTAGGCTATGACTGGGCCACGGAGTATGCCGCGATGACCGGCCTGCAGCCCGTCGCGCAGCAGGCCGCGCGGGCGAAGGCACAGGGCACATACGAGGATTTCCGTGCCGACAATCCCGGGGGCGGCACCTGCGAAACGCGCGGCTGCTTCTTGACCACCGCCACGGCCGGGGCGGTGGGCCTGCCTGATGACTGCTGGGAACTGGCCACCCTGCGCGCCTTCCGCGACGGCTGGCTGGCGCAGCATCCCGGCGGGGCGGCACTGACCGCGCGTTACTATCGGCTGGCACCGCTGCTGGTGCGCCGCGTCGACCGGCGCCCCGACGCGCGCGCCGTCTGGCTGCGGACCTGGGCCTTCGGCGTGGTCCCGGCCGCGCTGGCCGCGCGGCTGCGGCTGAACCGCCCGGCACTGTGGATCTACCGCGCCATGGTGCGCCGCTTGGCGCGCCGCGCGCGGATCACCTGATGTCGGCCGTCCCGGCGCCCGGGGCCATCGCGGCGGCCAGATCGGCGGCCCTGCGTCGCCTGCGCGGGGCCCAGGGCCAATGGGCGATCACCAGTGCCAGCCCGATGAGCAGCAGCAGGACAGCGGGCGCCGCCGCCGCAACCCTACCGTTGACCATTGCCCCGGCCCCGATGGCACCGCCGGCGATCACCGAGACCAGACCAATGATGAACATCACGAGGTTCGCCCCCCTGGAAGGGCCCAGCGTGACCTCGGCCCCCGGCCGCGCCTCTGCAAAGGCCCGCAGGACCGCGACCACCGCGGCCCAGTGTTCCTGGGCGTCGGGATTCGCGGCATAGCCCACGCGCGACGCGTTGAAGCCGATGGACCGGCGCGTGTCACCACGGAACAGGTCAAGCCGCACCATGCGGGCATCGCCGAAGGTCTTCATTTCCAGGAAGGCGCTGTCCACCTCGGCCAGGTCGACGGCCTCCTGGTTCGCCATGGACAAGACAGTCCCGTCGAGGCAGACCTCGACCGGCCCGCCAAGAGCCGTGGACCGGTAGCGGAAGGCCCGCGGTTCCTGTCCGGTCACGGCGGCACCCAGGTCGCGAAAACGCGCCGTGCCAGCCAGGTGCAACCCCCCGCGGCAAGCACATGCACCAGCAGCAGCAGGATCAGCCAGGTCAGGAAGCTCTCGTCGGGGATCACCAGCGCGGCCAGCGCGGACATCACGGCCCATAGGACGAAGGCAGCCCCCAGAGCCACGCGCCAACTGATGCCGCCCCTGCGCCGATCGTGAAGGGCCACCGCCAGCCCCACGGCAATGCCGGAGACCAGCCCGAAGCCATAGGCCAGGGGCAAACCCGCCGCCAGGGTGATCAGGAAACCGGGCCAGAGGGCCGCGCCGATCGACCCGTCCTGCGCCACGCCGAGTTCCGTGACGAAGGCGATGAGCACCAGAAGCGCGACCGCCCCGATGGCCCCGAGAAGCGGCCCCAGCAGGGCATAGAGCGCGGCAATCCCCGCGAACCGACCCCCTCCGGGGCGCGTGTCGGGGGGCGGTGCGGGATACTGGCTCATCTGCCGCGTCTCCTTCTGGTCGGACATTGCGAGGCGCGTCAGTCGCGCCGGTAGGGATTGATTTCGCACATCATGGTGACTGCTAGGTCTGCGTAATCGCTGAAGTCCGTGTAATAGCCCTGCACGCGGTCCCAGTGCGCGCCGCCTTCGGCAAAGCCGTTCGCAGGCAGTCCGCCCGCCATGACATCGGTGACGAAGGCCTCGGCATCTATATCGCCCATGTTCTGCACGTCGCGACACCGCAGGAAGAAGGCCATCGTTGCGGCGGCTTCCTCGACGGTAAAGGGATTTTCGCCCGCGACGGCCTCGGACCAGCCGTCATGGGCGGTGTTGAGAACACCACCCGGCGTGACCGGCCCCTCGGCCACCGCCGGCCCCGCCGCCAAGACACCCATCAGGCCCGCCAGGGCCGCGCCCGCACTTCGTCTCATGATCCTTTTCCCTTCGATCATCGATGCCACGCCGGTCTCAGAGTCAGCCTACAGCCTGCCGACCCCGCCCAGATATCCCCCGAACGGGGGAGGCGGGCGCGGCCTCAACCTTCGGGCAGTTTTGCGCGGCAATCCCACATGGTGCGCGCCGCGTCCTGTGCGCCGTCCGGTGGTATGATGAGTTCAGTCTCCGGGCCGACCGTCAGCCGTGTCTCCTCGTCGCCGAAGATCGTCAGGACATCGACTACCGACGCCATCCCGTCGGATGTCAGGTTCACGTTATATACGCCGCCGCTGTCGACCATCGTCAGCGTGTAGTCCTTGAAATTGCCGAGCCGCAGGGTGCCCTCGATCTGACTGCCAAATCCTTCCAAAGATGTGCTGAAAAGCATGATGTCGCGGCCTGGGAAAGCAGCGAAACTGATGCCAACATCCTCAGAATAATAGGTCATGTGGCAGTATGGACGGCCGTCGTTCCGCGTGAGCGGGTCGGCCGCGGCCTCCCACGCGCCTTGCTGCGCCAGCGCCGGATGGGCCATGGCCGCGCCGAGCGCCAGCATGAGAAGAGTTCGTTTCCACATGCGCGTCGCGCCTCCTGTCCGCGTGTTCGTCAAAGCTGAGTGTCCGTCAAAGCTGATCCCAGCAGCCCGCGAAGCCCTCGGCGGCCTTGGTGGAGCCGGAGGCGGGGAAGGACAGTGCCCCGCTGCTCCCGAGTGAAACACTCATGCCCAACTCGAATGTGTCGGTCATGATGAACCCCTGCAGGATGGCGATTACGCCCTCTTCACCGAGGCTACCAGCCACCCAGGTCGACGGGGTGTCGCCCCTGCTCCAATAAAGCCTGTAGCGCTGGCCCTGCGGTGTATCGCCCGCGAAGGTGATCTGGCCGTCCTGCTCGCCGTTCAGGCCGGTCAGTACGGGCGAGTCGAGGCCGATGAAATTGCCCACACCCGATGTCGCGTGCAGGCTGAACTTGCGCCCCGCGTGGCCGATGCCCATCCAGCAATGACCGCCCTGCGCCGTCTGCTGGGGGCTGGAGGTCCATTTCCAGACATCCTCCTGCGCGGTCGCCGCGGGCGGGGTGACACCCAGGGCGAGGGCCGCCGCCAAGGCTTTTGGGGAAAATCGCGTTGCGCGGATCATGGCCATCCTCCTACGCCTCCTCGGTGACGTGGAAATTCACGCCGCCCCCGGCGCGCACCTGCATGCGCTGGCGTACTTCGCGATAGCCGTTGCCGACGGCCACGTCCCAACAGCCGGCCGAAACGGTGAAGGCATAGCTGTCGCCAGGGTCGAGCCACAGGCCGTCGGGCAGCCGGTCCAGGCCGTAGCTGCCCACGTCGCAGGCCGAGATCAGCACCGCCGGCACGCTGATGCTTGTCTGGTTGTGGACGACGATCGTCCCCGTCGGCTCGCCCGGCCGCACCAGCGGCCCGCCGGTCAGCAGATCGCCCGAACAGGCGCCAAGGGCGAGAAATGTTCCCAAAGCCAGCCCCCGCGAAAGTGTTTTCAGTCCCGTCATGGCGTATCCCCCGACGTCAGGTCATGTGTCCATGATGCGCGGGCGTGCTGCCCCCGCCCATCCCCCGAACAGGGGAGACGCCGCCCGGATCTCCGCGCCCCGACACGGGCGCACCGGGCTGCCCGGTGCGCACTGGTCCATGACCCCGGTCTGGGTCGCCGGGGAAAGTGTGCCGCGCAAGCAAGACGTCGGTCGCCTGGTCCACATCCTTGAGCGAAACGGTCCAATGACGGCTGTCAGCACGAAGCGGTCACGATCCTCGACGTGGAACTGTCCGAACGGCACCCGAAGTTCGGGCGGGGAGCGGCCGTTCGCTGCGCCCACCGCGAACGACGGCAACGCGCGGAAGCGAACCGCCTGACGGCACATCATGAGGCTTGGCGGGGTCACTCAATGCCGATTGCTGAGAGGACCCGCTTGGTTTCCACATAGAGATAGAGTTCGTCATCCTGGGTGATCATGCGGGCGTGCATCGTGCAGATCCGGATTGGATAGAGACGCTGGAACGACTCCTGCACGAAAGTCGGACGGCTGAACACCGGTTTGAAAACTTCGTTCCAGTTGTTCTTCTGCGTAATGATCGGCACGTAGTCGCTGAAATCCGCGTAGGCTATAAGTGGGTGATCAACCTCGCCGTTGGCACGCGCCCTCTCTCGCTTGTCGATCCAGCTCTTGCGCATGTCGCCGGGGACGTGGTGTTTAATCCACTGATCGCCAAACGCCTTGGTCATCTGCTCGTCGATGAATTGGCGAAGCTGCGTTTCAAAGCGCTGCAGCCGGCCATGGGCAGCATTCGTCCGCGCGAACTCTGCTTCTTGCTCGTCTTCTTCCCTGACCTCTTCGTAGTCGTAGGCATCGATGATTGGTGCTGGCGCGCCCCTCAGTCCGGCAATATCAAGGCTCTCGCCGAAGGCGTCCGTCGGAAACGCAGTTAACGCGGGGTCAAAGCCACGCTCTTGGTAGAACGCCGAACGCGCAAGCGGATCATCAAAGATCTTTTTCGGAAAGTTGATTCGGTCCTGCCAGTCTCCGAGATCGAGGCGCAAGAGTTCGGTCAGACGATCGTCGAAGGCCGGAATGTTATGTAGCGCAAAACCCATGCTTTGAATGTCGGCGAAGGCGCCGACGGAGCGCATCTGCGCTTGCATGTCGAGCCAGGGGCTTCGGATGGCCTCTGTCGCCCGGCGAAGGTAGTCCTGATGATCTTTGAAATGTTTGACGAGTTCGGAAGCGTGGTCGGCCCGGTAGGCTTCCATCAGCTCCGTCGCGAGCTTGAATTCCGGCAGTTTGAAGCGATCGGTCGATAGCGCGAGTTGTTTCTGCAGCTCTGCGAAGTTGCCACCTTGCTCGGTTAACGCTGCGAGGACACCGCTACGTCGGAGTTCTTCCACAGGCCCATAAGCCGCACTCAGCACGTTCTTCTGATGCTCCATGTCCTTTGCAATCCTGGCGAGCGCATTGTTGCCACCGAGTGCCCGTTCAATGTCCACAAGCGGCTGCAATTGCGCGGTCAGCTTCTTAAATTTGCCCTCTGTCACGCTTTGCCTCCCGGTTCCGCAACGGCTTCGATTTTGCCGTCCGTGTCCTTGGATTGCCAGCTTTCGTTTCTGCCAAAAACTGATTTTAACAAGTCCAAGTAATCACTTCTGTACAAGCGCTGGCCAGCGTCCGCTTTCGGTCAGATGCAATGCGGCATCAACGATCAAATTGAATGACCGCTCTGGGCCGAGTATGCCTGTAGGGGCAATGATGAACACCCAAGTTTGCAAACCCCGCTCACCGCTTATAGCTGCCCTTTCGACCTACCCTGCGCGATCACGGACGCGCCCCGGCGCGGAGCGGGCGCCTGTCGCCGCGTGGCGCGCCCTAGCCGCCCGGCGTGATCAGGCCCATGCGCGCGGCGTGCCAGGCGGCCTCGGCGCGCGAGGAGATGCCCAGCTTGCGGTAAATCGACTTGATGT
>Ga0102940_1000706_pt1 | contig 22539 bp, 14 predicted proteins | sample SalPonR2_C_D1_MG_FD_78215 | JGI IMG/M metagenome (GOLD analysis project Ga0102940, IMG submission 78215) | Salt pond soil microbial communities from South San Francisco under conditions of wetland restoration - Salt Pond MetaG R2_C_D1_MG | ecosystem: Environmental > Aquatic > Marine > Intertidal... | reverse complement strand
CCGGTGAACAGATCCATTTTTTCCGCCATCTGCACATAGGACTGGCTGCGGGTACCGCTGTTGGTGAAGGCCCTGCAGAAGAACGGTACCAGAGGGAAAAAAGGGGTTTCCACATGGCCGGCGCCCACAGGACAGGTAAAATAGAGAATGCCGGAAGTGGCCTTGTCATAGCAGGTGGTGTTGGCGACCTGGTCCAGGTGGTCCGGAGTGATGATTTCTATGCTGGGGGGCACATCTGCCAGCTCCAGGGTGGGCAGGACAGACAGATCCTCCTGTTTTTCCTGGAGCTGCTCGAGGATTTTGGCATCATTTTTTATCTTTTCCAGGTCATTTTCGGAAAGTTGTTTGTAAATTCCTGCAAGCGCTTTGCGGGTTTTTTCCTGTGTGGTCTCTTCCAGATCCGGGTCTGGTGCCAGGGTGAACAAGACCCGGTGGGGGTTGTCAATAAAATAGGCCTGCAGTTTTTCTTCCAGAAACCCGCCCTGTGCAACGGCCTGCTTGAGCCGGTCCAGATCCTGGTCAATGTTGATGCAGGCCACAGGATCGCCTTCGTGTATCACTGTGCCGGCAAAGGAAAGCAGCAGTTTGATACCAAAGGGATAGGGGGTATTGGTGATCTCTTTGCGGTAAAACTCAATCTGGTGGATGGCAGATGCAACAAGGTCCGGGTCAATGCCGTTTGCAGCCAGGTGTTTGAGGGTTTCAAAAATGATTTCTTCCACTTTTGGCACAGCATCTTTGGTGATGTCTTTGAGGCCGCACACGAACATGGCATCCCGGTTGTCAGGCTCAAATCCGGATGCATCCGCCAGGGCAGAACCCAGGTTGGAATCGATCAGGGCTTTGCGCAATGGGGATGCGGAATTGCCCAGCAAAATCTGGTCGAGAATTGTGAGCACCAGAACCTCAAAAGAATCTTTGGCATCACAGGTCAGCCAGGCCACGCATCCCTGGTATTTTTTTGCCATGTCGACCGAATCGGCATAGGCATAAAAGTGGGTTTCCTTTCTCGGGGTCTGCCACCGGGGCTGGGGAGGCACAGCAGAGTCCACGGAAAGGAAATCAAACTGCTGCAGCACCTTGTCATCTATGAAGGCCAGGGTCTTTTCCAGGGGCAGACTCCCATAGGTATAGAACTGGGCATTGGAGGGGTGATAATACCGGCTGTGAAACGCTTTGAGATCCTGCCAGGTGAGTGAGGGGATTTCCAGGGGATCGCCCCCGGAGTTGTTGCTGTATGTGGTGTCCGGATACAGGCTTTTGAGCAGGGCCCGCCCCATGACCTGGCTGGGCGAAGACATGGCGCCTTTCATTTCATTGTATACCACGCCTTTGTAAACCAGTTCCGGATCCTGGGCCGGATCCACATCCAGCCGGCACCCTTCCTGTTTGAAACTCAGCTCATCAATTTTGGGGAAAAATGCCGCATCCAGGTACACATCCATGAGGTTGAAATAATCTTTCTCGTTCTGGGTGGCAAACGGATACATGGTCCAGTCTGAAGCGGTAAAGGCGTTCATGAATGTGGAAAGGCTCCGCTTGATCATGGAAAAAAAAGGATCACGGACATGGAAGTTTTTTGATCCGCACAATACCGTGTGCTCCAGTATGTGGGCAACCCCTGTGGAATCAGTGGGCACGGTCCGGAAAATAACACTGAAGGTGTTTTCCTTGTCCTTGTTGGCAATGTGGAAATGCCTGGCACCGGTATGTTTGTGAACCAGCCGGATCATTGTGGCATCGATGATGGGCAAAGGGGTGATATCCTGGACTTCATAATTGTGAATAATCTGTCCCTGCGAAAATGGTGAAGAACTCATATGGATGATTTTCCGAAAGATTTAAGGGGTTGTGTAAACGCCCCGGCGGATCCGTTTGATCCGTCCGAGTCTGTCCAGCCGGAAGATGATATTTCTCAGCTTCTTTTCATCAAATCCTGTTGCCGCCTTGATGGTTTTAAAATCGGTTCCATCTGGATGGTTGGCAATAATTTCCAGTACGGCAGCAGAGGCACTTTTGCGCCTGGCAGGTTGCCCTGTTGCCTGTTTTTTGGGTATGGCCTGTTTTTGCTGGATAAGCTGTTCCAGTACGTCAAGCCGGTTATGCAGGGTGTTTATGTCCTCTTTGGTGGGCATATCCAGGCGTTGCAGCAACATTTTGATGAAGCCTTCCCAGTTGTTTCCGTTGTTACCAATGTCCATGTTGTTTGACATAATGCATCTCCTTATCCAAAAAAATATTTTTTCCCAACACAACAGGCCATACCTTTACAAGATATGCGTATCGCCAAAAAATACACCTAAAAAAATACTGAAAGGGCGCTCTTGGGTTATATTACCCTGTGTACCGGTATTGAATCTTGTGAAATGTTGGCGTATATTGTTTGTTTGTATAGATTAAAATTACTTCTGAAAATACTGAAAGTCAAGTAGTAATTTTTCATGGGCAGGAAAAGAAAAGTAAAGTCCCCCCGGGCTGAAACCTGTAAATTCTGTCCTATAACCCATTTGAAATGTGGATAAACCCTGTGACACATCCAGGCCAATTGTTAAAACGGGAAAGTCTTTATGCGGGTAAGGAAATGGGGCAGAATTTTCTCTGTGATCCTTCCACGGCCCGGATGCTCATTGACCGGACCGGGATATCTGCAGACAGCCGGGTATTGGAAATCGGTCCCGGCCTCGGGGCATTGACCATTCCCATTGCACAAAAGACCCGGCAGGTGACTGTGGTGGAAAAAGACAGACGTCTGGCACCGGTGTTGAAAAAAGAGCTGGAAGATCATGGCATCGACTGGGTTGACATCCTGTGCCAGGATATCATGAAGACCGATATTCAGGCCCTGGCAAAGGATAAAAAACTTGTGGTCATCTCAAATCTGCCCTATAATATTTCTTCCCAGATCCTGTTCCGGCTTGTCCAGGAGCGGGGCTGTATAGAAAAGGCATTTTTGATGTTCCAGAAAGAACTGGCAGACCGTATCCTGTCTCCCCCCGGGAAAAAAGCATACTCCCGGCTGTCTGCCGTTGCCCAGTATGCAGCACAGATCTCTTTTGTGGCCAATGTCAGTGCCGCCGCTTTTTTCCCTAAACCAACGGTGGATTCCACGGTTCTTGGGTTTTATTTTATTGTGCCGTCAACCGTGTCTGCGGCAACAGAAACCCTTTTGTTTACCGTAATAAAGGCGGCCTTTTCCAAACGGCGCAAATCCTTGAAAAATTCTCTGGTGGGGCAGGACCTGGGGCTGCACAAGAACGTCATTGCCCGGGCCCTGGACAAAGCAGAGATTGTTCCTGAAAGACGGGCGGAAACGTTGACAAAAAATGAATTTTTATCCTTGACCCGGTCGGTACAGACAATTTTGGGGGAGAAAATATGACCAATACCATGGTGACCATTGACAATCTGATCGAGATTGTCAGATCAGGCGGGAAAGTTAAGACAGGCGTGGATGTCTACAACAGAAAAGGGACCCTGTTGCTGGAAAAAACCGTTCTTGTGGAAAAACCCCGCACACTGGAGATAATCAAAGAAAATGGCATCCGGTCTGTGATGGTCAATGCATCCAACAACGGCGGTCTCTGGGATGAAAACGGCAACCAGATCCAGTTTGCCAGCGACAAGACGGTTGATCCCGCCCCTTCTGAAGAAGGGGTTCCATTGCCCACTCCTGAAAAAGGGGCATCTTTGCCCCCTTCGTCTGAACAGGCCCAGTTTTCCGGGGATGTGGGGCAGCGCCTGCAGGAAATTGAGGCCATAAAAAAACAGGCAGCCGTGCAGTACCAGAAGGCCAAAGATTGTATCAAAACGGCCATTGGAGAGATAAAACAGGACAATGGCCGTTTTGATATCAATGCTGTGGAGGACCAGGTACTCCAATTGTCGGATTTTCTGGTATCCAAAGGCCATCCGTTTTCTTATCTGAACAGGGAGATCTTTTCCTTTGACGATTATTTGTTCAACCACTCCATTAATGTCTGCGCCACAGCAACAGCGGTTGTGCACAGGTTCAATACCCATTTTTCCCGCACTGTGGAAAGATTTCTGTCTGAAAACAGCGGCGATATCCCGGGCAATGTGTTCAAGGCAAAGGAAAAAACAGATCACGGATTCCGGTATTATTATCCGGATGAAATCACAGACATGTCTCTGGGATTTTTCCTTTATGATATCGGAAAAGTGATGATTCCGGAGCAGCTGCTCAATAAAAACGGCCGGTTGACCCCCAAAGAGTTTGATACGATCAAGCGCCATTCCTATGAATACGGAACTGAGATACTGGAAAAAAACAATATCCAGAGTGCGGTGCTCAAAAATATTGTGGCCTACCACCATGCCCCGCTGTTCCATAATGAAGAAGGGTGTTATCCCACTGATAAAGACAGCAGTGAAATCCCGTTATATGTCAAAATCTGCAAGCTGGCGGATATCTATGATGCCATGACCTCCAAGCGCAGTTACAAGGAGGCCTTGAACCAGATTTCCGCAGTTACAGAGGTATTCCGCACATATGTGAAAAAAAACACCATGCTGCAGTTCATCCTCCATGCATTCGTCAAAAGTATCGGTATTTATCCACCGGGCAGCATTGTGTTTCTGAAAAACCGCCAGATGGCCTATGTGCTGGAAAGCAAGGGGCCGCTGGTACTGCCTTTTACCGATACCAGCGGCAATACGCTGCACCGCAGTTCAGACCCGGTGGATCTGGCAGAACAGGATGCAGATCCCGTACTGGCCATCGACAGTTCCCGGAGCATCCGGACCCCGAAAGAGGTGTATAACCTTTTGCCCGAGTTTCTCAGGGAGGCTGCCATGTCTGCCTGATGCGTCACCGCCTTTAAGCACAACATGACAAATCAGTTGAAAACCAAAAAGGAACATTCATGATCAGAGCCAATGAAAATTACCAGAAGCTGCAGGCTTCTTATCTTTTTTCAGATATTGCACAGCGCGTGGCCCTTTTTCAAAAAAACAATCCTGAGGCACAGATCATACGTCTGGGTATCGGAGATGTGACAAGGGCCCTTCCCCCGGCCGTCATTGCCGCCTTTCATAAAGGGGTGGATGAGATGGCTGAAGATGCTACCTTCAGGGGATACGGCCCGGAGCAGGGGTATGCGTTTTTGCGGGAAAAGATCGCAGCCCATGATTATCAGGCCAGGGGGGCTGATATCTCTGCTGATGAAATTTTTGTCAGTGACGGGGCCAAATGCGATACCGGCAATTTTCAGGAACTGTTTGCCCGGGATATACAAATTGCCATTCCCGATCCGGTGTACCCGGTCTATCTGGACACCAATGTCATGGCAGGCAGAACCGGTGCCTTCAAAGCGGGCAGATACCAGAATATTGTCTACATGGATTGTGTCAAGGAGAACCGTTTTCTGCCGCAGATTCCGGATGAACCTGTGGATCTGATCTACCTGTGCTTTCCCAATAACCCCACAGGCACCTGCGCCTCAAGGTCAGATCTTGCCGCATGGGTGGACTATGCGCAGGAGAACAAGGCCTTGATTCTGTTTGATGCAGCATATGAGGCCTTTATCCGGGAAGATGACCTGCCCGGAAGCATTTTTGAGATTGACGGGGCCGACAGGGTGGCGGTGGAGTTCAGAAGTTTTTCCAAGACAGCCGGTTTTACCGGAACCAGGTGTGGATTCACCGTGGTGCCCAAAAACTGCACGGTTTATTCGCACAAAGGAGAGCCGATTGCGCTGCATGGGTTGTGGCACCGCAGGCAGAGTACCAAATTCAACGGTGTTTCCTACCCGGTACAGAAAGCTGCAGAAGCGGTGTATTCCCCGGAAGGCAGGGAACAGATCAGAGAGCTGATTTCCCTGTACCTGGAGAATGCAGACATTATCTGCCGGACGGTTGAAGATCTGGGGTTTGGGTATGCAGGGGGAAAAAATTCTCCTTATATCTGGGTGGACGGCCAGGGCAGAGACTCCTGGGAATTTTTTGATTTGCTGCTCAACCGGGCATCTGTGGTGTGTACGCCGGGTGGCGGGTTTGGCAGATGCGGTAACCCCTATATCCGTATCTCTGCATTCAACAGCCGGCAAAATGTGGTCCAGGCCATGGAAAGCATAAAAGAGGCCCTGCAATGAGCCATTTTTTTAAAGTGAAAACCCTTGATGAGGTCATGGCTTTACAGCAGCGGTTTGTGCCCAAAGCACCGGAAACCATTGCGGTAGATGCCGCTTTTTCCCGGATACTGGCACAGGATGTGACAGCACCCCGGAATATGCCGGGATTCCGGCGGGCCACCATGGACGGATATGCCATACAGGCATCCGCATCTTTCGGGGCCTCGGAATCAACACCGGCATGGCTTGAGATCCAGGGATCCGTTCCCATGGGCCAGGTGCCTGATTTTGTGCTGGCACCGGGAAAAGCCGCCGGCATTGCAACCGGCGGTATGCTGCCCCGGGGGGCAGATGCGGTTGTCATGGTGGAACATACCCAGACCATAGATGAAACCTCCCTGGAAATTTACAAAAGTGTGGCCCCTCTTCAGAACGTCATAGATGCAGATGAAGATTGTACATCAGGGGAGGTTGTATTGCCGGCCGGTACTTTTCTGCGGCCACAGGAGGTGGGGCTTGCCGCCGGTATGGGGCTTTCCACTCTGCCGGTGTACCAGGTGCCGAAGGTGGGTATTATTTCAACCGGAGATGAAATTATTCCCATCCATGAAGACCCTGAACCCGGACGTATCCGTGATATCAATTCCTATACCCTGTCAGGATTTGTACAGGAAGCCCATGCCCGGCCGGTGCGGTACGGAATCGTAAAAGATGATCCCGGGGCACTGCAGGCCTGCTGTGAAAAGGCCCTGGCTGAAACCGACATGGTGCTTATATCAGGGGGCAGTTCCGTTGGTACCCGGGATTATACAGTGACGGTGCTGTCAAAACTGCCGGATACGGATATTCTGGTCCACGGCATGTCGGTGAGTCCGGGCAAACCCACTATTCTGGCAAGAAGCGGTACCATCCCTGTATGGGGGCTGCCCGGTCAGGTGGTGTCTGCCATGGTGGTGATGAAAATGGTGGTGGTACCGTTTCTGCACAGAATTCAGGGGTATGCCGCCCCCAGGCCCCTTGTCCGGGTACCGGCCAGACTGACCCGGAATGTTGCCTCTGCCCAGGGCCGGCGGGATTTCATCCGGGTGGTGCTGGAAAATGGGCCGGAGGGGCTCATGGCAAAACCAGTGCTGGGAAAATCCGGCCTGATCCGGACCATGGTCCTTGCAGACGGACTGCTGGATATTGGTGAAAACCTGGAAGGCCTGGAAAAAAATACCTGGACACAGGTCATTCTTTTGTAATATCGGCAAACATTATCCCCCAAATTATCAGCAACCCGCATACAGGAAAACCATTTATGACATCAAAACGCAACATATATCTGGATACAAAACCCATTGAAACCGCCTGGGAGATACTGAAAAACACGTTTAGAGACTGCACAACCCCTGTGGAAACCATAGATGTGACAGCTGCCCGGGGTCGTGTTTTGGCAGCCCCTGCCATTGCGGTGTTGTCCAGTCCCAATTTCCATGCAGCCGCCATGGACGGCATTGCAGTGGATGCGAGCCACACTTTCGGTGCCAGTGATGAAGCCCCGAAAACCCTGGTGCCCGGAAAAGACGCTTTCTGGATCAACACCGGTCATGCCATGCCGGACGGGACCAATGCCGTGATCATGATCGAACATGTGAATGTGATCGATGACAATACTGTGGAGATTGAAGCACCGGTATTTCCCTGGCAGCATGTCCGCAAAATGGGAGAGGATATCGTTGCCACCAAACTGTTGTTTCCCCGGGGACACCAGATCAATGCCTATGCCATGGGGGCACTGCTTTCCGGCGGTATTTTCAGGGTCGGGGTGTATCAAAAACCCCGGGTGCTCATTATTCCCACAGGATCGGAACTTGTCCAGTGGCATACCGCCCGGGTGGATCAGCTTGCACCAGGACAGGTGGTGGAATCCAATTCCACGGTTCTGGGGGCCCTGTGCCGGGATAACGGGGCGGATTTTGACTGTCACCCCATGCTCAAAGACGATCTTGACACGATTACAGATGCTGTGGCCAAAGCTGCCAAAGGGAACTATGACATGGTCTGCATTATCGGGGGGTCTTCTGCCGGATCAGAGGATTTTGCCCGGCCGGTGATCGCATCTTTAGGGGAGGTACTGGTGCACGGGGTGACCATGATGCCGGGCAAACCGGTATTGATGGGCAGGGTGTTTGAAAAACCCGTATTCGGCATTCCCGGATATCCGGTCTCCGCCATAGTGGCCTTTGAACAGTTTGCAGGCCCTTTGTTGCGCAGGATGCAGAAACTGCCGCAAATGCCGGTTCCGACCGCCCCGGTATCTTTGGCCCGTAAAATGACGTCAAAGCTGGGCCAGGATGAATTTTTGCGGGTGAAAATAGGGGCGGTGGACAAAAAATTGATCGCTTCCCAGCTGCCCAGGGGGTCGGGCAGTATCACCACCCTTACCGAAGCAGACGGCATTATCCGGATTCCAGGGGATGTGGAAGGGATTTCAGAAGATGATACTGTCACGGCCCAGCTGCTGCGGCCGCTGTCCGCCATAGAAAACACCCTGGTGATCACCGGTTCCCATGACAACACCCTGGATCTGCTGGCGGACCAGATGCGGCGGTTCCATGACGGGGTCGGCATTTCCTCCAGCCATGTGGGCAGCATGGGGGGACTTATGGCCGTCAGGAAAAACACCTGTCACCTGGCCGGTACCCACCTGCTGGATCCGGATGACGGCACCTATAATATCTCTTATATCAAAAAATACCTGCCGGGAATTCCGTTGCGCCTGGTGAACCTGGTCATGCGCGAACAGGGCCTGATCGTGCCAAAAGGCAATCCGGAAGGGATCCGGTCCATAGCAGACCTTGCCGATAAAAAACTGCGGTTCATCAACCGCCAGCCCGGTTCCGGCACCCGGATTCTGTTTGATTACAAGCTGGGAACGCTGGGGGTGGCACCGGCTGATATTCAAGGGTATGAAAATGATGAGTACACCCATATGTCGGTTGCCGTGGCAGTGCTTTCCGGCCGGGCAGATGCAGGGCTGGGCATCATGGCAGCGGCCCGGGCCCTGGACCTGGATTTTGTCCCTGTTGTCACGGAAGCATATGACCTGGTGATGCCAGAGCCGTTTTATCATACCCCGAATATGCAGATCCTGCTGGAAACCATTGCAGGCGACGGCTTTAAAAAACGGGTCCTTGCCCTTGGCGGTTACGGGGTACAGAAAACCGGCCAGGAAATGTTTCGGCAGTAAATATAAATGGGGTCAGAAGTTAACTTCTGACCCCAAGAATGTGATGGTGCTTCCGGAAAAAGGATTTTTTCCGGAAGCAGGTTTCAGGGTTTAATAGGGATGCAGCTCAACCCGTCTGTTAAGGGACCGGCCGAATTTGGTGCCGTTAAGGGCCACCGGTTTGGTGAAGCCGAATCCAGTGGTTGCCAGGCGGTTTCTCAAAATGCCTTTTTTCACAAGGTATTGTGCAACCGCGTTGGCCCGTCTCATGGACAGGTCTTTGTTGTATGCTTTGGTGCCGATATTGTCGGTATGTCCCTGGAGTTCCACGCTCATGGCCGGGTTTTTCTTCATGATGGCCACAACTTCGTCCAGTAAGGGGTAGGCTTCCGGTTTGATGACCGCTTTGTCAAAATCAAACAGGACATTGTCCAGGGTCCAGCAGCCCACTGCATTGACCCGGGCACCTTCAGGTGTTCCCGGACACTGGTCTTCATCATCATACACCCCGTCTCCATCAGAATCTTTTCTTTCCGGTGCAGGTGCCGGCGCGGTTGCCGGGGCAGCTTTTTCTCTGAGAAAGGCGTTTTTCACAAAAGCGGCCATGCCGGCATTGGTCATGATATCTTCCGCAGTTGTGAAAAATCCGCAGGTGCCGTCTGCAATATCCTGGAGCAGCTGGCGGCCTTCAGGGGCATCCCCCACCAGTACCGTATAGATACACAGGGAGGAGCCGAACTTGTCCTTTAAGGCCTGGGCCTGTTCGCGTACATTTGTCATATCTTTGCCGTCGCTGATGACGACCACGGCATTATAAATGCCGGCCAGTCCGTGCAGATCTGTCTGTGCGGCATCCAGGGCAGTGCCCAGAGGGCTGTTACCCCCGGGCTTGAAAATCATTTCCAGGCCGTCAGCCATGCCGCCAGATGTATAGGGTTGCATGCCGTAAAACAACTCGGTCTTGTTTTTGGAGACTGAAGGGTGGTGGCCAAAAGATCTGAGGCCGGCTGTCTGGCCCAGTTCCGGCAGGGTCATGTTCAGGCGCTCGACAATGGCTCTGGCAGTGGTGAATTTGGTGTTTCCATTGTAATCATGCCGCATGGAGCTGGATGCATCCAGGATCACGACGAAATTGTCCACCTTGGATTCAAACTGGTTGGCATCAAAGTGCAGGGCTGTGAATGAGGGCAGTTCAGCTGGTTCCTTTGTTGCACAGCCGAACAAAAAAACAAAAGCAAGTACAGCCAGAAGGCTTTGAATAACAATTTTTTTGCTCATTTTTCTCTCCTTTCAAAATTTGGACCATTTGGATCATTATGGTGATGTGTTGTGAAAACACCAATTTGCAGCCTGTTCACCATTTTGTGTAAAGTAAAAATAATAATATAGCAGAACTTGAATGAAATCAACGCCAAATTGCAGGATGAAAAGGAGAAATTTATTATAATATCTGATAAGAAAAGTAAAAATTGGGGTATAATTTTCAACAATACCTTGCAATTCGGGGCCAACAATACTATGTAAAGTGCCTGATATACACCATGCATGGCCGGTTTCAGTGTGCAGCACCCGAAAACCAGGTCCGGTAGATGTTCGAGCTGTACAAAAATAAGGACAAAACAAACAATGGAAATTTACCAGGCAATAACCCTGGGCATCATACAGGGGTTGACGGAATTTCTGCCGGTGAGCAGTTCCGGTCACCTGGTGTTGGGACAGCTTTTTTTCGGGATCACAGAACCGGTTCTGGCATTCGACATCAGCGTTCACATGGGAACTTTGGGCGCGGTGTTTGTAATCTACTGGAGAGATATCATGGCCATGGTCACTGCCATGTCTGCCTGGGCCGGCAGAATTATCCAACGAAAATCTGCTGCTGCGGCACCGGATACAAACCTGAAACTGGCTGTATTGATACTGGCCGGCTCTGTGCCCACAGCCATGATGGGCATGTTTTTAAAACAATTTGAACACATACTGTTCACCTCCAGCCTGCTGGTGGGGGCAATGATGCTGGTGACCGGGACCATTCTGTGGACCTCCCGTAAATTTTACCGGACAAAAAATAACAGCAGTGGTCTTGATATGAAACGGTCTCTGGTCATCGGCGCCAGTCAGGGCCTTGCTGTCATCCCGGGGATTTCCAGGGCCGGTACCACCATTGCCTGCGGCATGTTCTGCGGCCTTGACCGCCATACCGCTGCCAAATTTTCCTTTTTGTTGTCCATTCCCGCCATTATGGGGGCGCAGCTGGTCAGCGTCATGGGATACAGGGAACAGGGGGCAGGCATTGACGCAGCCATGATTTATGGTACACTGGTGGCGTTTGTCACCGGCCTGGTCGCCTTGAAAGTGTTGATACGAATGGTGCATGCGGGAAAGTTTCACCTGTTCGCCCCTTACTGCTGGCTGGTGGGGGCCCTGGTTGTTTTGTCAAACATATACGGAAATTTGTGAGGAGGACCTATGCATTCGGGAATTTTCAGAGAATATGATATCCGTGGAGTGGCAGGGGGGGATATCCTGGATGAGGATGTAAAAGATATTGGAAAAGCCTTTGGCACCATGCTGCACCAGCAGAACAAACACAGGGTGTCCGTGGGCAGGGACTGCCGCCTTACCTCGGACAATTATGCAGATCTGTTTATCCAGGGTATTTTGTCCACCGGCTGTGATGTCGTGGACATAGGGCTTTGTCCCACCCCGGTGCTGTATTTTTCCATTCACCATCTGGACCTCGAAGGCGGCGCCATGGTCACGGCCAGCCACAATCCCCCTGAATACAATGGGTTCAAGCTCATGAGCGGCCATGACTCCATCCACAGCAACGGACTGCAGGAGATCCGCAAAATCATTGAAACCAGGGCATTTGTCACCGGATCCGGAAACCGGACCCAAAAGGACGTGCTCACCCCCTATAAGAAATATATCCTGGAAAATATCACCATTTCCGATACCATCCGCATCGGCATCGATGCCGGTAACGGTACCGGGGGTATTACTGCTTTGCCGGTGCTAAAAGAACTGGGATGTGACGTGTATGATATTTTCTGTGATCCGGACGGCAGCTTTCCCAACCATGAGGCAGACCCCACCCAGAAAAAAAACCTGGGGGATCTGATTTCTCTGGTAAAAGATAAAAAACTGGATCTGGGTGTGGGATATGACGGGGACGGGGACCGCATCGGCGTGGTGGATGCAAAGGGCAACGTGATATACGGGGACCAGCTTATGGTGATCTATGCCAGAGAAATCCTTTCCCGCAAGCCCGGGGCCACCTTTATTTCCGAGGTCAAGTGCTCCATGGTCATGTATGATGATATCCGGAAACACGGCGGTAATGCCGTCATGTGGCGCACCGGCCATTCTTTGATCAAAAAGAAGATGAAAGAGGAAAATGCCGAACTGGCAGGCGAAATGAGCGGGCACATGTTTTTCAAGGACCGCTATTTTGGATTTGATGATGCCCTGTATGCCACCTGCCGCCTGCTCGAGATCCTGGCTGCCACAGGCAAAGGCGTGGATGAATTGATCAAGGATCTGCCCCGGACCTTTACCACCCCTGAAATCAGAAAAGAATGCCCGGATGAGATCAAGTTTGATGTGGTAAAAAAGATTGTAGACCATTACAAGGCCAGACAAAAGGTCATCGATATCGACGGCATGCGGGCATTGTATCCGGACGGGTGGGGCCTTGTCCGGGCTTCCAACACCCAGCCCGCCCTGGTGCTGCGGTTTGAAGCCCTTACAGCAGCAAGGCTGGAAGAGATCCAGCAGGATATCGAAACCACCTTGGACCAGATTATTGCACAGACAAAACAAGAATAACATACATGCTATTATCACCACAGCAGCAAAAGGCTGTTGACCATACCGGTTCTCCTGCACTAATTGTGGCAGGGGCGGGCTCCGGAAAGACACGCACCCTGACAGCCCGGTTTTCCCACCTGATCACCCAAGGGTATGACCCCAGGCGGATTTTGGCCATTACCTTTACCAACAAGGCGGCAGATGAGATGAAGTCCCGGCTCATGGAGATGACCGGACTTTCCCTTGGCCATTTTCAGTGGGTCCGGACCTTTCATTCCGCCTGTCTGATGATGCTCAAGCGCCATTGTCAGCGCCTGGGGTTTGTGCCGCCGGTACAGGTGCTTTCCGTATACCAGCAGGACAAACTGGTCAAAGAACTGTGTGTGAAAAACAATATTGAAAAAAAATTCGCCAACCGGATACTATCCCTGGTATCCCGGGCCAAAAATTCAGGTGATCCCCAAAAATATTTTGATATAAAACCCATTGTTTTCAATGTCAGGATCAGTGATATTTTCCAGCAGTATGAAGACCGTCTCAAGGAGATGAACTGTGTGGATTTTGACAATATCCTGCTCAAGACCCGGGACCTTCTGCGGCAGCATGCAGAGGTCCGGGAGGGCTACCAGTCATGGTTCTCCCATATTCTGGTGGATGAATACCAGGACACCAACAATCTCCAGGAGGATCTCACCGGCCTGCTGCTGGGACCCCACAGGAACCTGTTTTGCGTCGGCGATGACTGGCAGGCGGTATATGGATTCCGGGGCAGCAATATCGACCATTTTCTGGGGTTCTCCCACAAATACAGGGATGCAAAAATTTTCCGGCTGGAGGAAAATTTCAGGTCTGCCGATGAAATCGTCCAGGCCGCCAATGACATGATTGACCACAACCCGGACAAGATGGACAAGCACTGCTTTTCCGTTAAAAAAGGCGGGGTGGTGGAGATCTATGATTTTTTGTCCGACAGCCATGAAGCAGAATGGGTGGCAAGAAGAATAAAGGCGATGCACCGCCATGGTCAGGGCATTGCCTATGACAAAATGGCGGTGGTATACAGAACCAAATTCTGTTCCCTGCCCTTTGAAAAGATTTTCAGGGCCCTCCGGGTGCCCTACCGGCTCATGGGGGCCCAGGGATTTTTTGAACGCATGGAAATTTTGGACATCAACTCCTATCTGAGCGCTTCTTTCTTTCCCAATGATGACCTGTCATTCGAGCGTGTAGTCAACACCCCCAAGCGGGGAATCGGACCTGCCATGATCAAAAAAATGGCAGCCATGCGGGCAGATGGTACCAGTCTGCAGGATGCAGCCAGGATCATGGTAAAAGACCGGGTCCTGACGCCGAAGATCCATGAAAATATTTGCCAGGTGCTTGATATTCTGGATACTATCCGAGATATGGCCCCGGCAATGGCCATGGAAGAAGTTATTGCCCGCACCGAATATTATGACTACCTGGAAAAAAAGACCAAGACCCGGGCAGAATGGATTTCCAAAAAAGAAAATATCGCGCAGCTGATTCATACGGCCCGCACCAAGTCAGATATGCTGGAATACCTGGAAGAGGCAGCCCTTATCCGGGAAGACAAGGAAGCGGATGCGGACCAGGATGCAGCCGGGGTGGCGCTGCTGACCATTCATTCTGCCAAGGGCCTGGAATTTGACACCGTGTTTGTTGCGGGGTGTGAAGAGCGCCTCTTTCCCCACTGGCGCTCCATTGATGACGGTGACGCCGCCCTGGCTGAAGAACGGCGCCTCATGTATGTGGCCATGACCCGGGCGGAACGGTTTTTGTACCTCACCCATGCCAGCTACCGGAAAGGGGAGTTCGGGGTCCCGAGCCGGTTCATCGACCAGATCAAAGAATGCCTGGCTTAGGCATGCCTGCATGGATTTTTTCTATACCATACGGGAACCATTTTCCCAATTGTCGGCAAAAATAATCAGAAACAGCATCCGGGCCATTCCATCGGACCACAAGGGCATTTTCGCCACCCTGTTCTTTATTATTTTTTCCACTGTCACCGGCGTGGGGATTGTGGTGCCCCTGCTGCCCATTTATGCCCATGACCTGGGAGCAACCGGGATTTATGTGGCCATGATTTTCGGCTCCTTTTCCATCTCCCGGGTATTTTTGCTGCCCTATTTCGGGCGGCTGTCAGACCAAAAAGGCAGAAAACCGTTCATTCTTGCGGGATTGATCTCCTATACCCTGATCTCCATTGCTTTTGTGTATTCAGATACGGTCAATGGATTGATTTTTATCCGGTTTATCCAGGGGGCCGGCTCCGCCATGATCATGCCCGTGGTCCAGGCCTATGTGGGAGAGATTACGCCCCCGGGCTCTGAAGGATATGCCATGGGGCTGTTCAATCTGTCCATGTTTCTGAGCCTGAGCTTAGGGCCGCTCATGGGCGGGGTGATCCATGATATCTGGACCATGAACGCCGCGTTTGTGTGCATGGGGCTGCTGTCTTTGACCGGGGTACTGCTGTGTTTCTGGCTGCTGCCCCCCCTGTCGGAGGAGCGGATCCGTTCCGGGCCTTTGCCTGCCCAGATTCCCTGGTCTTTGGTGGTCAAGGATCTGGATCTGTTTGCCCTTTTTTCCTTTCGGTATGCTTATACCGCCTGTATCGGGGCGGTCTGGTGTTTTCTGCCCCTGTTTGCCGATGCCGTTTTCGGGCTTTCCGGTGCCAGGATCGGCCTGCTGGTCATGCTGGGTGTTTTCATATCAGGCATTCTGCAGCTGCCCATGGGCTATGCTGCAGACCGGTTCAGCCGACGAATTCTGACCATTGCCGGCGGCATTGTTGCCGCTTTGGGCATGTTTTTGATCTATTTTGCGGCCTCGTTTTCCGACCTGCTGGCAGCCATATCCCTTTTCGGGGTGGGCGGGGGCATCTCCATGCCTGCCATCACCGCCCTGGCAGTGGTAAAGGGGGACCAGAAAAAAGCCATGGGATCGGTGATGGCGGTAATGACTGTTGCCCACAGCCTGGGGATGCTCACCGGCTCCCTGGCAGCAGGGCTGGCAATGGATTTTTTCAGCCTCAGACTGGCATTTCCCATGGCAGGCCTGGTAATGGTGTCAGGCACTTTTTTGTTCACGGTGATTCAGTATCGCAGCTCTGCCGGCCGGGCATAAACCCATAAATGCCTTACGCCTCAAACCCTGTCAAAAAATCAAGAAAATGAGGCAAAGCACCTGGGTTGCAGTGCAGGTTTCCCCGCTTTAGATTTTTTCTGCAAACGCCTTGAGACGGCTGTAAGCAGACATCAGCTGTGAAATACGTTCCGGCATATTCTGAAAATGGTTCAAAGCTGCGGCTTCTTCCATGGCACCGGCTGCCCGGGAAAGTTCCATGGCGGTGAGATTGGCAGCCCCGCCTTTGATGGCATGGGCAAAACCTGCAACAGCAGGACCGTTTTGGTCAGCTGCCGCCTGTTGGATCTGCCCCAGTGTTTTGTCCGTATCCGCCAGAAATTCTGTCAGCACCTCCAGGAAAAACGGGGTGTCGTTTTCAAATTCCTTTACCGCTTCTGCCAGGTCCAGGGGGGCTTCCAACGGCGCATCCGGTGCAGGGGTGCATGTGGTATCATTCCGGGGGCCGGTTTCTTCATCCGGCGCGGTTTCGGCAAATGCTTTTGGATCGCCGGCGTTTTGCTTCAGTGCATATTGTTTTACAATGGCGATGAAATCATTTTTTTTCAAAGGCTTTGTGATGTAGTCATCCATGTCTGCAGCCAGGCATTTTTCCCGGTATCCCTGGATGGCATGGGCAGTCATGGCGATGATGGGGGTAGGTACAAACGGCTGGCATTTGTTTGGATTCTCAGTCAGAAACGCGGTTTTTTCCCGTTGTTCATGTGCCCGGATCCGGCGGGTGGCTTCATATCCATCCATTACCGGCATCTGGATATCCATGAGCACCAGGTGAAATCTGCGGGTTTGGAACAGGTCCACTGCCTGCTGCCCATTTTCCGCCAGGGTTACTTCAAACCCCTGGGAAGTCAGGTGCCTGATGGCGATCGCCTGGTTGGTGGGGTAATCTTCCACCAGTAGAATCTGAATCTTTCTTCTCCGGGTTTCCGCCAGGGTATGCCTGGTCAACGGGGGCGTATCAGACAATGGGGCGTTGCTGTCCCGGCATAAGACAGACCATATGGTATCTTTCAAATCCTTTTGCCGGACCGGTTTTGTCAGATATCCCTGGATGCCGGCTTTCCGGCATTTTTTGCTGTCTCCCATCATGCCCATGGAGGTGAGGGCGATGATGGGAACCTGGGGGATGCCGGATGCGGCACGTATTTTTTCTGCCAGCTGAAACCCGTTGGTTTCCGGCATCCGGACATCTGTGATGACCAGATCCAGGTCGGAGCGTGTCTTGAGCAGATCCATGGCCTGAGCGGCATTGGCAGCTTCCAGAAGAATGCACCCCCAGGATTTTAGATGTTCCATGACAACGTGGCGGTTGGTTCTGTTGTCATCCACCACCAGCATTTTTCTGCCTGTCAATTTCGGGGGGTTGTCTGTAACATTGTCCCGTGCTGCAGGGGTGTGGTCAATCTGGAGCACAATGGTGAACCAGAAGGTGGAACCTTTGCCTGGCCGGCTGGTTACACCGATGGTGCCGCCCATCATTTCCACCAGCTGCTTGGAGATGGTGGTGCCCAGGCCGGTGCCGCCGTACATCCGGGTGGTGGAGCCGTCAGCCTGGGAAAAGCTGTCGAATATGGTTTTCTGCTTTTCTTCGGGAATACCGATACCAGTGTCCTTGATAGCAAATTTCAGGGTGACATGGCTGTTTGATTCTGCACTGGTTTCTCCCCATACAAAAATTTCTCCTTTATGGGTGAATTTTATGGCATTTCCGGTCAGGTTGGTTAAAATCTGGCGCAGGCGGCCGGGGTCTCCCACAAAATTTTCCGGTGTGCCCGGCGGCAGAAAAAAGATCAGTTCCAGGTTTTTTTTTCTGGCAACAATACCGCAGGTGGCGGCAATATCTTCAAATAGAAAACGCAGGTTGAAAGGGGTGTTGTCCAGCTCCATTTTCCCGGCTTCAATTTTGGAAAAATCCAGAATGCTGTTGATAATGTCCATCAAAGACCGGGCTTCTGTGGTGATGGTGTCGACCAGCGTTGCCTGTTCCCGGCTGAGACGGGTATCGTGCAAAAGTTCTGCCATGCCCATGATGCCATTCATGGGCGTTCGTATCTCATGGCTCATGTTGGCCAGAAATTCACTCTTGGACCGGGTGGCTTCTTCTGCCCTGGCCAAAGCTGCCTCAAGGGCCCGGGTACGTTCCTCCACCAGTATTTCCAGATGGTTTTTATGCTGTGTCAGCTCTCTTTCCATCTGGTTCCGGGCCGCCTGGTTCTGGTCAAAATCGGTTTTCAAAACCGTCAGGGCATCAAATACCCGTCGGAAAGGGTGGGCCGTGCCGATCTGGCCGGCCTGTATCCCTTTTTCATTCCAGTTGATACCGCCGATGTATTCCAGGATCTCTTCTGCATACAGCTGCAGCCTGAACCCCGGGATGAACCGCCGGAGAAACCGGAAAAAAGCAGGGGATGCGCTGATGGTTTTTTTGTATCTGTCCTGGCTCAGCCGCATGGCGTGCTGCATTGCCGATGGATAGGAGTCCAGGGCCTTCATGGGAATCCCCGGTTTTTTCAAATGGGTGCCGATATTGTACATCCACTGGATATGCCGGGGCACATTGTAGACAAAATGGCCCTTCAGCCGTTTTTTTTCCACTTTTTCCAGTAATAATTCCAGCACCTTGAGACGGGTCCGCTGGCTTGGCGTATTGCTGATCCCACTGTAATCGGAAATTTCAATGAAAGGGGAGGCATCTAAGTCGCAGGCTGCCAGGAACCGGTCGTAATTTTTAAACAGGGCCAGGGTACCTTCATGGCTGATTTTTCCTTTGGGGTAGGTGCTTACAATATTTTTGCCGATCAGATGAAAGGTGACAAAATATGCAGGTGTCAGCTCTAGATCGGTCCATTCCGGACTGTGCCGGATGGTCATGCCGGTTTTTGTACAGATGTTTTGTGATGCGGTAGCAAGAAAATTGTCCAATGCCCTGCCTTTTTTCATGTTGGGTTTTCGGGATGCTATGCAGCCTGCTGTCCAAATTAGTGCATCTGTATCAAATTTGCAATGGCTTTGACCAGAGCTGCATATTTGCGATAGCAGCGTACACGCTAAGGAGCCCCTGGTGGTGTCCTGTGAACGGACCATCAGAGCCGGAGGGGGCCTGGTAAAATATGCCGGGATGCTTTGAAGTCAGAGATTGGATCGCTGTATTTCATTATTCACATGGAACCGGGCCCCCGAAGGGTCTCGGGCCGGGCACAGGATATCACCAGGGGCGGGACCGGCGACAGAGTGCTGCAGCAAAAGGTCAAAAACCCGGGTTGCTTATAGCAAATATCCAGACCAAAGATAGCGTCCGGGGAGGGATCCCTGCCGGGAGAACGTTTCATGGAACAGCCTTTGTTTTTCACCGGAGAAAAGGTGTGAAAATTGAAAAAATGTGATATAATGCTTAAAAATGAATCTTATAAATCGATTGCAGCACATGACCCCATATACAGGCATGACTTTGAAGGATTCATGTTTACTTCATTATGATGGAATCGCTTCTAAAAAAACAATGAAACAAAAGGAACGTGTTATGAAAACGGCATCAACCATTGCCCGTGCTGTCGTGCTTCTGGCAGCTGCCGCCTGTATGGCGGCAGGATGTGCTTCCAGCCGGTCAGGGGAGGTCTATTCCAGGGACCATGCCCGCCAGGCCCAGAATGTAATGGCAGGGACTGTGGAATCGGTGAAACATATTACCATAGAGGGTACCAAAACACCGGTGGGAACCGTAGCCGGCGGTGTTGCCGGTGGTGTACTGGGCAGTACCGTGGGGAGTGGGTCCGGCCGAACCGTTGCAACTGTTATCGGTGCCCTGGCAGGGGCTGCTGCCGGTACAGCTGCCGAAGAAGGCATCACCAGAAAACCCGGGCTTGAAATTGTGGTCAAAAAAGATACCGGCACCACCATTGTGGTGGTGCAGGAGGCGGATGTAGCACTGGCACCGGGAGACCGGGTCAGAATTATCACTGCGGCCGACGGCACCACCCGGGTGTCGAAATAAGCATATTAACCCATTTGCAACAGTTCATACTACCGGTTTGGAAGATGACGGCACATATGTCACCCAAACATCAGGTCTAAAAGCTGTCGTGACAAACAAAAGAGCAGAACATGAAAAAACAGAAAGTGACCAACGCGCGCTTACGGAATATTGCCATAATAGCCCATGTAGACCATGGCAAAACCACCCTGGTGGATGCCATGTTCCGCCAGAGCGGGATTTTCAGGGAAGGGCAGCAGGTGGATGAGCGCCTCATGGACAGCATGGACCTGGAAAGAGAGCGGGGCATTACCATTGCTGCCAAAAACTGTTCCGTGGTGTGGCAGAACGTGAAGATCAATATCATTGACACGCCGGGCCATGCGGATTTCGGCGGGGAGGTGGAACGGGCTTTGTCCATGGCGGACAGCGCCATTCTTCTGGTGGATGCCTCTGAAGGCCCCCTGCCCCAGACCCGGTTTGTGCTCAAAAAAACCTTTGAAGCCAACCTGCCGGTCATGGTGATCATCAACAAGATCGACCGCAAAGATGCCCGGCCGGATGCAGTGCTGGACATGGTGTATGATCTGTTCATAGACCTGGAGGCCACAGAAGAGCAGCTGGATTTTACCTATTTTTATGCCATCGGCCGTGATGGTATTGTCAAAAAGGAGCTGGATGCGGATGTGGCACATCTGCATGTGCTGTTTGATACCATCATAGAAGAGATGCCCCCACCGTCCTATGACCCAAATGCCCCCTTCCAGATGCTGGTGTCTGACCTGGGGTATTCCGATTATCTGGGACGTCTTGCCATCGGCAAGGTGTTCAACGGATCTGCCGCATCCAATGAATCTCTGGTCTGTCTGGGAGAAAACAACCGCCAGTTACCGCTCAAAGTGAGCAAGCTCCAATCCTACAAAGGTATGGTTCTGGATCCGGTGGACCGGGCTGATCCCGGAGACATCGTGGTGCTGTCCGGCATCGATGATGTCAAAATCGGAGATACCATCTGTACCCGCCAGGCACCGTGTGCCCTGACCAGGATAACCGTGGACGAACCAACCGTGTTCATGCAGTTTGCCATTTCCAATTCTCCGTTTGCCGGACGTGAAGGCAAATATGTGCAGTCCCGGAAAATTCGGGAGCGGCTGTTCAAGGAAATCTTGATGAACGTGGCCATTGCCGTGGAAGAAAGCACCACGGATGAAAGTTTTGTGGTCAAGGGCAGAGGCGAACTCCAGCTGGCTATTCTCATTGAAACCATGCGGCGGGAAGGGTTTGAACTCTGTGTGAGCCGCCCCCGGGTGATCTACAAGATGGAAAACAAGGAGAAACTGGAACCTGTCGAGCACCTTTTCGTGGATTGTGAAGAGGATTTCATGGGCGTGGTAACAGAAAAGCTCTCCATCAGAAAAGGCAAGATGACCAACCTGGTCAACAACGGCAAGGGAAGGGTCCGTATCGAGTTTTCCATCCCTTCAAGATCTTTGATCGGATACCGGGATGAGTTTCTCACCGATACAAGGGGCACCGGGATCATGAATTCCTATCTGGCCGGTTACGAGCCATTCCGGGGAAAAATTCCGGTGCGGTTCAACGGTTCCCTGGTCTCGGACCGGCAGGGCAGTGCCGTGCCCTATGCCCTGTTCAACCTCGAACCCCGGGGCCAGCTGTTCATTGCCCCGGGCACGCCGGTGTATGAAGGCATGATCATCGGCGAGCATAACCGGGCCACAGACATCGATGTGAATCCCTGCAAGGAAAAAAAGCTTACCAATATGCGGGCCTCGGGCAAGGATGAAAATGTGGTGTGCACCCCTGTCCGGGAGATGACACTGGAAAAGGCCATCCATTTTATTGCGGATGATGAGATGGTGGAGGTCACCCCGGTTTCCATACGGTTGCGCAAAACTGTTTTACAGGCCCAGAAACGCCATCTCATAGCCGGAAAACGCAAAAAGAAGGATAAAAAATAACGCAGTCTTGCACCTGGTCCCTGAAAATACAGCCTGGTTTGTCGAGATGTCAGCAATGGTATGGTGCAGCTGAATTTGACCACGAAGAACACGGAGACCACGAAGTAACACCTATGCCCTGGCGGGCACAACAAAGGATGAAAGCTGTTAGCTGTTAGCATTTAGCTGTTAGCATTTAGCTGTTAGCTGATGGCTGAGTACTGACGGCTGACGGCTTTCATAAAAAAGGGATGGTGGGGTGAATGTCCGAAACCAGGTAATCTGGATGTACCTGTGAGACCTATGGTGGACTGGAAAAGGTTAGACAGT
>Ga0102940_1000705_pt1 | contig 22550 bp, 22 predicted proteins | sample SalPonR2_C_D1_MG_FD_78215 | JGI IMG/M metagenome (GOLD analysis project Ga0102940, IMG submission 78215) | Salt pond soil microbial communities from South San Francisco under conditions of wetland restoration - Salt Pond MetaG R2_C_D1_MG | ecosystem: Environmental > Aquatic > Marine > Intertidal... | reverse complement strand
TTTCACCTGGCCCCTTACCCTGGACCATTACCGGGAACTTGTGGATCCGGTGTATGCAAAGGTGCTGAAAAATTCTCTGGTATATTCCTTCAACACCACCCTTTTGTGCCTGGGTATCGGGTATCCCTTTGCCTGGTTTCTGTCCCGGGCTGCCAGACACCGGCGCCCCTTGCTGCTCATGATGGTGATCATCCCCTTCTGGACATCCTCATTGATCAGGACCTACGCCCTGGTGATCCTCATGAAAGCCAACGGCATCATCAACACGGTTCTTGCGGCTGCCGGCCTTATTAATGAGCCGCTTTCCCTGCTGTACACGGATCTTGCCGTGTATGTGGGACTGGTGTATTCTCTTTTGCCGTTCATGATCCTGCCCTTGTATGCCGTGCTGGAAAAAATGGACACCCGGCTGATGGAAGCGGCCCGGGATCTTGGGGCCAACAGTTTCCAGGTGTTTGTGCATGTGGTGCTGCCGTTGTCTTTACCCGGTGTCATGGCCGGGTGCATCATGGTGTTTTTACCGGCCATGGGCTTGTTTTACATCCCGGATCTTTTGGGAGGCGCCAAAACCATGCTGGTGGGAAACTTCATTAAAAATCAGTTTCTCACCGCCGGTAACTGGCCTTTTGGATCTGCTGCCAGTGTGTTTTTGCTGCTGCTCATGGTGGTGATGCTGGGGATCTATTTTTTCGTGTCCACCCGGTTCAATCGGAGCCAGACGTCATGAAACGCTGGATCGGCATATCCTGGGTATCATGCGTGTTTGCATTTTTGTATGGCCCGCTGCTGGTGCTGATGGTCTTTTCCTTTAACCAGGCCCGGTATACCTCAGCATGGCAGGGTTTCTCCCTGACCTGGTATGCCAGCCTCCTGGAAAACCAGTACCTTCTGGATGCATTTGTCAATTCTCTGACCGTGGCGTTTGTTTCCAGCCTGGCAGCAACCACCATGGGCACTCTGGGAGCCTTTGCCGTTGCCTGGTACCGGTTTGCCGGCAAAAAAATATTTTTCAGCCTGGTATATTCCGTGATGATGAGCCCGGATATTGTCATGGGCATCAGCCTGCTCATGCTCTTTGTAACCGCCGGCATCCATCCCGGTTTTTTTACCCTGCTGGTGGCCCATATCACATTTTGTCTGCCCTTTGTCATTGTACTGGTGCATGCCAGGATCGCAGGATTTGATCCGGCTGTCGTGGATGCGGCAAGGGACCTGGGGGCCAGAGAGCATGCGGTGTTTTTTAAAATCGTTTTTCCCATGATTCTGCCGGCAGTGCTGGCAGGATGGCTGCTGAGCTTTACCCTGTCCCTGGATGATGTGATCATCAGTTTTTTTGTCACAGGACCGGGATTTGAAATCCTTCCCTTAAAGATCTATTCCATGGTAAAATTGGGGGTAACCCCTGAAGTCAATGCTTTGTGCACCATTTTGTTTGTTTTAACCCTGGCAGCTGTTATGGTTGCCCATTTTTTGATAAAGGAGAAAAAAAAATGAAAAAATGGACCGTCATTTTGTGCCTGCTCCTGATACCTGGCCTGGCCTCTGCTGGAAACCGGACCCTTTTTGTGTACAACTGGACCGAATATATGCCGGATGAAGTGCTGACGGCGTTTGAGGAAAAAACCGGCATCAAGGTTGTCTATGCCACCTATGACAGCAATGAATCCATGTATGCCAAGGTGAAGCTCACCCGGGGAAAAGGGTATGATGTGGTGTTTCCCTCCACCTATTTTGTTCACAAAATGCGCAAGGAAGGACTGCTCAGCCCCATTGATCATGAACGTCTTGCCAATTTCAAACACCTGGACCCTGTACTTTTGGATAAACCCTATGATCCCGGGAACACCTATTCCATTCCCTATGTTTGGGGATCCACGGCCCTGGCCTTTAACAAAGACCAGGTAGCGCCTGAAAAAATGCGGTCCTGGAAAGATCTGTGGCGACCTGAATTCAAGAACCGCCTGGTGATGAATGATGATGTGCGGGAGGTGCTGGGGGTCGGCCTGATCATCAACGGGTTTTCCGTGAACGACACAGACCCTGACCACATCCGGATGGCATATGAATCCATCCGGTCGCTCATGCCCAATATCCGGGTGTTTTCAGGCGATTCCCCCAAACAGCCGCTGCTCAACCTGGAAGCATGGGCCGGCATGGTCTGGAACGGAGAAGCCTATATGGCGGCCCGGGAGTTTCCTGCCATCCAGTATGCCTATCCTGAAGAAGGGGCGATTTTCTGGGTGGATTCCATGGTGATCCCCAAAGAGGCCCGAAACAAAAAAGAAGCTTTGGCCTTTATCGATTTTATCCTGGCACCTGAAAACGCCCTGCTGGTGTGTGAATATATCGGATATGCCCCTGCCAACCGCACTGCTGTAGGTATGATGCCCCAAGCACTCAAAAACAATCCCACCATTTTTCCGGACCCTGAAGCGGTAGAAAAAGGGGAATTCCAGACCGATGTGGGGGATGCTATCCTGGTATATGAACGCTACTGGGAGCGGCTTAAAACCGGGTTGTAGGTGTGATGCATCAGCTGCGCCGCAAACGCAAGGTATGGGGAACCAGCAGTTTTTCCGGCTCATAGGACATTTTTGCCTGGCGCAGTCCCCTGATTCCCAGATCCTGCTCCCGGTTGATGTATTCACATTTGTCCCGTAAAAAAAGGGCGGTCTGCTGGTTGATGACCTGGGCCGCCCCTTTGAAATCAAAGTCTGATTTTTCAAACTGCACATTATAGGTGGAAGGGTTCAGCTGGCTGAAAATGGAAAAAGCCGCCATCTGGTTGTCCACCATGAGGGCCAGTCCCTCAAGGCCTAAGTCCTCAAAGTTGTCAAAGGCTTTTTCCATGGCCATGAATTCCGCCTCAAGGGTCTGGGACAGCCCCCCCTGCCCGTACAGCAGATCCCGTGAAAAAGCCCGGGCAGCATCCTGGTTTTTCTTTGACAGCACCTGGATTTCATATGCGGGATACAGGCGCTCAAACTGTGAAATCAGGTTTTTCTTTTTGTGAAGTTTCTCACTGTTCAACTGGCACAAACTGTCAACAGCGTAGATATATTCCGCATAATCACGTTCCGGGGTCACAGAAAAATAGTGGTCACTCTCAGGATACTGGTCCAGATATCTGTCAGTCACCAGCCCTATACCAGATTCCAGGCCGGTGAGCAGCAGTTCCCGGCACAGGCCTGCCAGTTCCTCCGGCGGCAGTGGTTCCCCTAAAGGCATGAATGCGCACTGGTTCACCCCGTCATATATCACCAGCCGTCCCTTGTAGAGCCGCCAGGTATATTGATATGCCTCCTGCCAGGAGAAAAGGTTGGCAAAATTGTATTCACAGGACATGGGCGCATATTTGTCGATATAGATCTGCACCATCTGCCGGTCAGGCAGTGCAAACCTGCCTGCCGTTGGAAAGGAGATGGTCTGATTGAGGTCAAGCGAACAATTTTCACTCCTGGTATACATATATATTCAATCCTTTAATCTGTACGGGATATGGCCTGACAGTTCCTCAAATCCCAGATTTTCATAAAATCTGCGGGTATTGGGTTCTCCAATCAGGCCGATCCAGTCTACACCATGGTCTTTAAGACCGGTGATCAGTTTTTTTATAATTTTTTTGCCGATACCTTTGCCGCGGTATTCCTGTAAAACAGTGACATCCTGAATATAAGCATCACTTGTCAGATCCGAAAGGGCCCGTCCCATGCCGATCATCTTTTTTTCACAAAAAGCACCCACAAACACAGCGGAATTTGCCACCACATGGTCCAAAAACCCAGGGTGGTTTTCACAGCTTTCATCCCACCATCCAGCATCCTTGTACAATGCCGTCAACGCATTTTTTTCAGCTGTCTTGACAAACGCCAGGGAAACAGAAAGTGCCGGGTCATCCCCCATGTTAAAATGCTTCCATCAGGGAGATGAACCGCTGTTTTTCGGTGTTGCAGGGAAAATTGCGCTGCTGCAGTTTTTTGATCATTGCCGGTGCATTGAACCGCAGAAAAGGGTTCACCAGCAGTTCCTCCGCCAGTGTGGACACCACCAGGTCAGGATCATATTTTTCCCGGTAGGGCCTGATATCCGGATTGTCAGGATCAATGGCTTCAGCAATTTCCAGAGATTCCGCCACATAATCATGGCCGGAAAAAATCTTTGTCTGACCGGCAAATGCCATCAGTTTTCTCAAAGAATGGTAAAACGCCTCCAGATCGCCTGAAAAACAATTTCCCACCGTGCCGTTGAACAGGGTGTCGCCGGTCACCAGAAAATCATCCGCTGCAAAACACACCGCATCATGGGTATGACCCGGTGTGGTCAAAACGGTTACTGCTTCTTGTCCCAGCTGAATCTGCTGGTTGTCTGAAAATTTCCTGCAGTCCAGAAAAACCGCCCCGGTTTTTTCCCGTACCTGGTCATTGCCGGTGATATGGTCATGGTGCAGATGGGTGTTTGTGACAAATGCTATGGTGATATGGTTTTTTTGGGCAAAATCTGTCATGTCTGCAACCGCACCGGCATCAATGGCAATACCTGTATCTTTTGAAAAAACCAGGTACCCCAGATTGTCTGCGCTGTATCTAAACTGCTGAATCTGCATCATCTTCCTCGTCTTCCCCATCAAAGCTTCCCATATCCATCCTGTGTGGCTTTATGCCGTCTTCAAATTTATCCACATAGATATCATCCAGCTCATCCTCATCCACGGCTGTATCCAGAAATTCATCTTCCGGCAGATCTCCCAGGTCGTATTCTTCAAAAATTACCCCAATGGCCTCCCGCAGGTTCCGCTCAAAACTGTCGGCATAATCCCCGTCCGGGTCTGCAGAAAATTCATACGCTTCATCGTGTTCTTCCAGCAGATCCAGCAATTCCGATGCAACAGAACTCTGGTCATCCATTTCCGCGCTGTATGAATCCACGATTTCAGTGAACAGGTCATACAGCCCGAATGCATCTACGGCATCACTTATTGTCATCCATTTTGCCATAATACCCCCCTCCCTTGCATGGGCTTCACATTGGTCATGTGAACATTGTCATAATCATAACAATAAAACCAATTGTGTCAAATGTCAGATGTTTTTTTGGGGATGGCAATGGCAACTTCAACCTGGCTGGCTGATGATAGCCCGTCTGTATGGTTAAAAATTGTCCGGGCGTTTCACAGTGACAACAGGACAGGCGGAACGTAGCACCACCTGTTCCACCGTGGAACCGAAAAGGGCTTCATCCGGAGCCAGCTCGCGTGTGTGATGGGCCATTACAATAAGGTCCCCGCTGATTTCTCTGGCATATTTGAGCAGCTCCACATAGGGGATCCCTTCCCATACCGTAATCTCAAAATTGTCAAAATTGTCCATCAAAGACACATACTGTTCCTGGATTTCGGCTTTGGCCTCTGCAATGCGGGTTTCAATGAATTTTTGCCCCGGCGGAATCCCGGCCTGGGATACCTGCATATCCAGGGCATGGAACAGATGCAGTTTGCACCCGATATGGCGCGCCATTTTATAGGCAAACTGGAATGCAGCCAGGGATGCTTTGGAAAAATCGGTACCGAATATGATCTGGTTAAAATACCAGAAACTGGTCTCACAAGGCCGGGAGATGATCATTACCGGGCATTTGGCCTGCTGGGCCACATTCTGCGTGGTGTTGCCCACAATGCCCCGGAACCGTTCAGCAGCGGTATCATCCTGCCTGGCATGGGTCCCCATGATGATACAGTCTGCGTCCATATCTCTGGCCAGGCCCAGGATTTCCGTGGACGGTATCCCGGCTTTGGCCGCATACACCGGCGTGGCGTATTTATCCGCCAGGTCCGCACAGGTGGTCTGCATCTTTTGTTTTATCCAGTTAACATAATCGGGACCAGGTTCTGCCTCCCGGCCTGTGGTATGAAATTTCACCAGCTGACTGGCACCCCGGGAGGGCACTTCGAACACATGCAACAAGGTCAGTTCTGCGGCATATTTCTGTGCCAGTTCAAAGGCGATTTTTGCTGCTGCATCACGTGCAGGGGATACATTGAAGGCAAAGAGTATTTTTGTAAACATAACTTTTCTCATCCGGATGGCCTGCTTTCAGGTCAATGTCCATCTGTTTTGCCTGATGGTACAGCAGGGATTTTCTTATGCTCACCTGCCCAACACCTGCCTGACTTTTTCCAGGACTTCATCTGCATCAAAAGGCTTGGCAAAAAAGCCTTCTGCCTTGGGTATGGAATGTTTGCGCCCGGAAAGACCGGATATGACGATCACCGGGGTTGTAAACCCTTTTTTGGAAATTTTTCTGAAAAACCGGGGTCCCCACTCTTCCGGCATTTCCAGATCCAGGGTGATCAGGTCGGGCTTCTGGGCCAAAAACACATCCATGGCCTGTTTGCCGTCATCTGCCATACAGGTCTCATATCCGTTGTCCGTAAACAGGGCCTCCAGATACCGGGTAACAGCAGGATCATCATCCACGATCATAATTTTTTTTGCCATGGTCCCTCCTTATTCTTTGATGTGGCATTCCCCACACAGAACAGGGCCTTTTCCCCTGTCAAAGTGGCAGTCCCTGCACAGGTTGTGATAGGCGGCTTCCAGGGGCATATTGTTGTCAAATGAAGCGGTCAGGCCGTGGCAGTCGGAACAGTAATAGTCCTCGCTGCTTTCACCGGGCACCAGTTCGCCGTCTTCATATACATGGTGACAGATGCTGCAGTCATCATCCAGGTCCATGATGTGGTCATCATGGCTGAACACAGCCCCCGGCCTTCTGGGAGTTTCAAATGCCCAATTGTCCAGCCGTTCCAGATATGGGTCCTCCTGGGCAAAGACAACCATCCACCCTGCTGCAGACAACAGCATCAGCACAATTGTAGATATGGTCCATTTTTTCATTTTATTCCCCTGGTGTATAGATTTTCTTTTCCATGGTTTCATAAATCAGATCTCCCAGGAATTTGATCTCCATTTTAAGGTCATAGTGCTGGATAATATCCTCCAGCCCGCTGTGGCAGTTATGGCAGGGGGCGATGAGCACCTCAGCCCCTGTAGCTGCCAGCTGTTCCGCTTTGTTTTTGTTGTTCTGCATACGCTCGCCTTTGTAGGGAGGGCCGCAGTTGATGACCCCGCCGCCGGCACCGCAGCAATAGTTGTGTTCCCGGTTGGGCACCATATCCACAAAATCTTCACACACCATGTTCACCACCTGTCTGGCCTTGTCATGCAGCCCCCTGCCCCTGGATACATTGCAGGGATCGTGCAGGGTCACTTTTTTCTTGTATTTTTCTGTAATGGTGATTCTGCCTTCCGTGAGCAGTTCATGGTAGAAAGCCAGGGCATGAACCACCTCAAAAGGCGGCATGACCCAGGAATTCCAGCGGTTTCCCATATCATACACCGACCGGAATGCATGGCCGCATTCTCCCATGACAATGCGCTTGACGCGCAGCTTTGCCGCGGTTTCAAAAAATGCCCGGGCGATCCTGCCGGAAATTTCATTGTCCCCGGTGTACATGGCCATGTTGCTGTTGTCCCATCCCGGGGTGGAGGGCATGGTCCAGTCTATCCCTGCTGCGTGCATCAAGGTGGCAGCCTGGTAAATCAGACCGGCCTGAAACTTGGGTTCCGGGGCAATCACCGAATACATGATATCCGCCCCCACCTTGTCCAGAGGGATCTGCAAATTTTCAAATTCATCTCTGGCATCCTCCTCCTGCCACTGCAGGGTATCGATCCACTCATCATCCTTGACCCACATCTGGTTCAGGGTAACGGAATGGGAATTCACCGTGTCCTGGATATACTGGGGGGTGATTTCCAGTTTGTGGCAGATGCGGCGCACCAGCAGCATCATATAGGCGATGTCAATGCCGAATGGGCAGTACATGGCACACCGTTTGCAGACATTGCATTCCAGATGGGATATGCGCACCGCCTGCCGCAAAAAATCTTTGGACACATTTCCTTTTTTTGCCAGCATCTCCCAGATGGTGTTTTTCACCTTGGCAGCCGGCATAAAATAGGGATCTCGGTCATTGGACAAAAAATAGCTGCAAGCATCGGCACATAGCCCGCACCGCATACAGGTTTCCACATAGGCCTTGAACCTGGGACCGGTTTCCTGTTCCAGCACCTGGTTGATGGTTTTTTGAATCCGTTCCGGGGTCAGTCTTTCCAGGCCGGATTCAATGGCAGGATCTGTGGCTTTTTCCGGTTTCTTATCTGACGTTTCTCTGGGATTTTCTGTCATGGTATTGTCCTGTGTTTGCATTGGTTTTTCCTCCTACCAGTCCCGGGCATGTCTGACATTACCGAATTCTGATCCCATATAGGCCCGGGTCAGCGGTGCTGTGAGCATATGGGAAAACCGGGAAAACGGGATGATAATCAGCATCAGTTCCCCTGACAGCACATGGGCCACCGCCATCCATCTGTAGGCAAACCACTGGTGATAGGCGATAAAGCCTGTGACAAAGGGCAGAAGCACCAGCAGAATCAACAGATAATCAGTTGCCGAGGTCAGGTATGTGATCTCCGGCACCATCTGCCTGCGCACGGCAAAAAAGATCAGGGCCGCAATCACCAGCAGGGTCAGCCAGTCTGCCAGGCTGTCATTGAGTGCCGGCCATGATACCTGAAACGCTTCATTGATCAGAACGATGTGGGATGCCAGAAACAAAGGGACCACAAACAAGAGGATGTGAAACAGATAGGAGATCGTGTAATACACCGGCCGCAGCCGGGTGCTTTTGGGAAAAAACGGCACCAGCCAGGCCCCGATGGACCGCAGGCTGTGTTTCACGGTCATATAGGAAAAAATATGGGGTTCTTTCTGCCGCACAGACTGAATAATGCTGATACATTTGAACAACAGCCCCCCCACAAATATAATGGCCGATATCCAGACCATGGGCCCCATGATAAAGGCGATAAAACTGTTCATTGCACACTCCTTTGAAAAATATTTCCTTGCATGACAGGAAAAGGGTTACACACGGAAGATCTGCCGTTTATACACCCCGTTTTCCATTGCCTTGAGCATCACCTGTGCTCCATCCGGACTGATGACCGGATCTGCCATAAAGCTGAAGCCCGAGGCCATGACCCGGTTGTTGACCACCAGCTGACAGGTGCTGTTTTTTTCCACCACCACAGCCACCACACTGCCGTCCGGACTGATGCTGGGAACAAAAACCTTGTCGGCCCCCATCTGCCACGGTGTCTGATTGACCGCCAGGTCCCAGGCCCCTTTGTGTTTATACACAGCAGCCAGGCAGGACCCGTCCCGGGAAAAATGGATATCAGACACCATGGTGTCCCAGGAGTGCTGCCACATCCTGTCATTCACTGCAACGGTCCAGCGGCCGTAAGGGGTGGACACAATGGCGGCAATCTCTTCTCCTGCCGGGGACACCGCCAGGTGCCAGAGCTGGTCATAGGCACCTGCCCAGAAAGGGGTGTTGTTTTTGTACAATTGCCATTTGCCATTACTGCGCACCGGTGCCACCAGGGTTTTTTCATCAAGAAATGCCGCTTTCCATGCAGATTCAAAACGGTTATCCCATACCGTATCGTTCTGGACAATGGTATAGGCTTCTCTGTCCAGACGGACGGTACAGGCAATATTTTGCGCAGCTTTATCAAAACTGATATCCCAGGCATTTAAAAACCTAGCTGCCCGGGCTTTGCCGTTGCAGGCAATACTGAAAATCCCTTTTTTAAAGGCATCCACATCTGCGGCAGCCATGGATGCCATCTGGACAACAGCCGCGGATATCCCGTTGGGTGCCATTACAGCACCGCTTATGTTTTCATACCGGTCTTCCCAGGGCACATCATTTACAACCATTCCATATTCCGAATCGGTCTGAAAGGCAGCCCCTATAAAATCACCGTTCGGACTGATTTTCATGTCCCATAAAAAATCAAACCAGTTGGACCATTCTGTGCCGTCCACATTCATGGTCCACTCTTCATCTTTGGCCACAAATGCGGCAAATCCTTTGTCTGCATAAGGGGTAAGGCACCATACCTTTTCGTATTCATCTTCCCAGATATCCCCGTTCACACAGACATTAAACGCCATCTCATCCAGGTTCACAATAGCTGCGATGCGCTCTCCATCCCTGCTCACCCGGGGGGCCTGAACCCAGTTAAAGCGGGATTCCCATTCCTTAACCGGAACTTCTTTCAATTCTGTGTGCCAGTCCCATGATGTTTTTTCTCCCATATGTCTCTCCGCATCCTTACGTGTTTTTGTCTGTTTGTATTGTTTTATGGTCTTTGTACTATTCTGTTCCAGGTCTTTTATGACAGGTCAGTTCATCAATGATAGTATCCAGAGACGCTACGGTCAGCGGTTTTTCAATGACCCTGTCAATGCCGGCCTTCTGGATTTCTTTTCTGAGTTCATCACTTATCAGTGTGGCCATGAGCACCCGAAACACCCCGGAACGCTGTTTTCCCACCTGATCTAAAAACTGAATGCCATCCATATCCGGCAGAAAATAATCACACACCACCACATCGATTTTCTGGTATTTCAGGGAATTGAGCCCTTCTTCTCCTGATTTGAATATCAAAAAATTTGTGGGGCCATTGCCAAAAAAAAGCTTTAAAGAATCCCTGACAAGCGAATCATTATCCACAAACATGATCTGGGGTGATGAAACCCTGGTTTTTTTCATACGGCCTTTGCAAACCCCGCTGTAAAAAAAATTGACACCTGGTCCATACTCTTGGTTCATAGAGCAGAAACCATGCCAGACAAAGGCTGCAAAAAAAATATCTGCAAAAACAGCAATTTGAGTTCAACATGTCAAGAAAAAAAAAGCAAATGTGGGGATTGTTCAAACACCCTGCTTTTGAACCATTGCAAAAATTCGCAAATTTTCTAATCCTCAGGGTATAACCAGCGGGCTATGCTGTTTTTTCCGTTTTTTTCCATTTTGCCTGATAATCTGACAATGCCAGATAAAATCCACCCACTGCCAGTTGTGCACAATGTTCATGATCTTCAGGCAGGGTTCTGAGATAATCTTTCACATCTTCCGGGGTAATTTCCCAGGCCTGGTCAATGGTTTTCCCCCGGGCAAGGGCCACCACCGTATTGCAGCAGGCAGTGGTGTTCAAACACCCCTGGGCAGTGAATGAAATATGCGCCAGTCGGTGGTCAGACAATTTGACAAAAAATTCCACCATATCACCGCAGTCGCCAACCCGCCTGCCATATCCATCTGGATGGTGAAGCACCTCCTTATATGCGGTTTCAAATGCCATTTCCAGATATTGGCTAGAATGGCGGTTCCAAAAATCCAAATTGCGCATACTGCATTCTCCATATGATGTACAACGCCTTGCAGATGTCCTGAATACAAGCAAGGGAATTGCCATATTTTTGTAAAATAACAAACCTGTCAACCCATATATTTCATCCATTTATACAACCATTGCAAAGCCCAGGTCAACCAGGAAGCCAAAAATAACTGGGGTGCTGGGACACGACAAAGGCATTTTTGCAACTGCTGCATCCCCACAGCACTGCATAATGGCTTAGGCGCGTGCGCTTCTATGGGGACACCACCTGGGGCGGGGCTTGAAACAGATTGCTGCACAGAGAGATCGAAAACCCGGCATGCGTAGGCAAATATCCAGACAAAGCAGACATGCCTTGATTTCCTGCCCCCCTGGTACTATCATTTCCACATGTGAATGCATTGATCATCAACCAGGAGATATATGGTAAAGCATTATGACATCACAGTGATCGGCGGTGGCATTGTAGGGGTATCCACGGCACTGGCACTCAAAAAACAATTTACCGATGCCGATATTTTGCTGCTGGAAAAAGAAAACCGGTTTGCGGCCCACCAGACCGGCCACAACTCCGGGGTCATCCATGCTGGTGTCTATTATCAGCCAGGCAGCCTCAAGGCGGATTTCTGCCGCCGGGGCTCCCGGGCCACCATCGATTTCTGCTCGGAACATAACCTGCCCTTTACACGATGCGGCAAGCTGCTGGTTGCCACCAATGCCGTGGAGGTGGAACGGATGCAGGCCCTGGAAAAGCGCTGTGTCAAAAACAAGATCCAGGTGCACCGGATTGACCGACAGGAACTGGCCCGACGGGAACCCCAAATACAGGGCCTTGGGGCGCTAATGGTGCCGGCAACCGCTATCTGTGACTTTGGTAAAATCACACAAAAAATGGCGGCCCTTTTCCAGGCCCTGGGGGGTGAAACCAAGACCGGACAGGACATCATCAATGTGAAAGAATCTTCTGACCAGGTGGTTCTGTCCACCCGACACCAGGCTTTTTTCACCAGATATGTGATAGCCTGCGGTGGGCTTATGGCCGACCGTCTGGCAAAAAAGATGCATATACCCATTAATTTTGCCATTATCCCTTTCCGGGGGGAATATTATCGGCTTCCCACCCTTCGGTCACACATTGTCTCCCATCTCATCTACCCCATTCCCGACCCGGATCTGCCGTTTCTCGGGGTACACCTGACCCCCATGATTGACGGCAGCATCACCGTGGGACCCAACGCAGTGATGGGTTTCAAGCGGGAAGGCTATGGCCGCATGAACATGGATACCACAGATATCGCAGACATGATTTCTTTTCCCGGATTCTGGAAAGTCATGGCAAAAAACCTGGGGTCAGGCATCAAAGAACAGATGGATTCTGTGTGGAAATCCGGATATCTGAAGCGAATCCGCAAATACTGTCCATCTTTAACCCTGAAAGATCTTCTGCCATGGCCTGCCGGCATCAGGGCCCAGGCTGTCATGAAGGACGGCAGCCTGGTGCACGATTTTCTATTTGCCAGAAGCCCGCGGTCTCTGCATGTATGCAATGCCCCGTCTCCGGCTGCCACTTCCGCCATTCCCATCGGGCAGTACCTGCGGGACCAGGCCATTGATCAGTTTCAGCTGAACCATTGACCGGCCGCAACCAGAGGGCAGCTGCCGGGTTTTGAATCCCATGGCCCTGTTTTCAGCTGAAGCACTGACCTGCCGCATCCCGGCCTTTGACAAACCCCGGACATGATAAGATTGTCCATCGGTATAGCGGATATGGCAGATATACTGGCAGATAACGACCAGGCCATGAAAACCCCATGAAAAAAACATGTACCGCCTTTCGGTTCAAGACGCTGTTGACCTTGATGAAACAGCCTGTGGGAATCCAGAAGGCCTAACTTTTTTTGTTCAATTTTTTCCAGCGGTAACGGAAGGTGTGGTGGTTCATGTGCAAAAGCCTTGCCGCCTGGCTTTCATTGCCTCCGGTCTGCTCCAGGGCTTTGGCCATATAGGCATGCGCCATGTCTGACAAAAGATCTCCCAGCGCCAGGCCCTTGTCAGGTATGAAAACCGTGTGCTCATACCCTTCAGAGCTGTTTTCCAGGGTCTGGTGTGACAGATGAACAGGGGCTGCGCGTCCGGATGTGTCCGGCAAGAGCCCCAGCTCCGGCGTATCCACCAGATCATTTTTTGCCACCAGCACGGCCCGTTCCACAATGTTTTTCAGTTCCCTGACATTGCCGGTAAAGGTGTGGGATGTCAGGCACTGTCTGGCATCTTTTGTAAACCCTTTCAAAGATTTGGAGAATTTTTCATTGAACTGCAGCAAAAAATACTTGGCCAGGGGCAGAATGTCATCAGGCCGTTCGTTTAAAGAGGGAATATTGGCCCTGACAACACAGAGCCGGAAATACAGATCTTTTCGGAACCTGCCTGCTGCCACCAGATCATCCAGGTGCTTGTTGGTGGCAGACACCACCCGGGTGGATACCCGGTAGGTACGGGTGCCCCCCACTTTGTAAAATTCGCCGTTTTCCAGGAATCTGAGCAGCTTGGCCTGGCCGGCTGGACTCAGGTCTGCCACCTCATCCAGAAACAGGGTGCCTTTGTGGGCTTCTTCGATAAACCCTTTTTTGCCCTGGTGTCTGGCCCCGGAAAACGCACCAGCCTCATACCCGAACAGCTCGGATTCCAGCAGCTCTTCCGGAAAGGCGGAACAGTTCACTGCCACAAACGGCCCCTGGAACACCGGACTTCTGGCATGGATGGCTTTGGCGATCAACTCCTTGCCGGTCCCTGTCTCTCCGAGAATCATGATGGGGGTATCCGGGCTGCTGGACACCATGTTGACAAAATCCATGACATCCGCGATATTTTTGCTCTCTCCGATAAAGCACGGTTCATTTTGTCGGAGAAATTTTTCCTGTAGAAGCTGAACCTCCTTGACCAGGGCAATAGAAGAAATTGCCTTCTGGACAGTTAATTCCAGCAGGTCTGGGTTGATGGGCTTGAGTATGAAATCAAAGGCCCCCAGTTTCATGGACTGAATCACCATCTGGATATCTTCAAACGCCGTAATCATGATAACGGGCAATCCAGGATGCTGTGCCTTGACAATTTCCAGGGCTTCAATACCGCTCATACCGGGCAGGCCGATGTCCATGAGAACCAGGTCCGGCACCTTGTCTGACAGGGCTGCAGCAAAATTTTCCGCATCTTTGTACAGGGATAGATCATAGGTGTCTGCCAGCACCATATCCAGGCCGTCCCGGATGGTCTGCTCATCATCCACAATGGCAATACTGTAGCGCATCACCCCTTGCTGCCTTCGCTGGTTTTCCTGCTGTTGTTTCTGGTTTTCAACGGCAGTTCAATGGTGAACCGGCTGCCTTTGTTTTCAGCGGAGCTGAGCTTGAGCGCCCCGCCATGGTCCAGGATGATGCGGTGACAGATGCTCAATCCGATGCCGGATGAATTGGACTTTGTGGTATAAAAGGGATCAAACACTTTGCCCTGCCGTGATATGGGAATTCCCGGACCTGTGTCTTTGACCTGAATGATGACATGGTCGGCAGTACTGGTGGTGGACAATTGGATCTGCTTTTCCCCGGAAAAATTTTTCATGGCCTCTGCTGCATTGGTGATCAGGTTGAGAATCACCTGTTCAATAAGGTGGGGTTCCACATAACATTCCGGCATGTCCGGATCCAGGTGTTTGACAAACTGTATCCCATTTTTGCGCAGGGTTACGGCGGTAAGCTTGGTGACCTCATCGATATAGGTGTTGATGTTGGCAAAAATGAACCTGGGCTCGCCCGGCTTTGAAAAATCCATGACCCGCTTGATGATGGATTCAATCTTATCCGATGCCAGTTCTATTTTATCAATGATGGACACCACTTTTGTGATATCCCCCATCTCATTGTAAATCTTTTTCAGGGCTTTGAGATAAATATAGATACCGGACAAAGGATTGCGGATTTCATGGGCAATACCCGCGGTTACCCGTCCCAGGGAGGTCATCTTGTCCTGGATCCGCAAAAAATGTTCCACCTCTTTGGAGTCGGTGATATCCATGATGTTTGTCAACACCGATTTCACCCCCAGATAATCGATCATGGTAGCGGAAATCAACGCCCACCTGACTTCCGCATTCTCCTGATACGCCCCTTTGGGGTAATACCTGAAATCTTCTTCCATGCGCTGAATATCTCCTGCCAGAAGGGCCTGGTATTTCCACCGGATCCGTTTTCTGTCGCCGGTATAGACATGGGAGAACTGCAGCGGCTTGAACACATGGGTCATCAAAGAATGCACTTTGCGCAGGCCGGGTTTCTGATAAACGATCTCATGGTTCTGGATAATGGAAATATAATTGAGGGAGTTTTCAATAAGGGTCTTGAAGCGTTTCCGGCTTTTCTGGGTGGCCAGTTCCGATGATGTCTGTTTTTCCTCCAGATTCAGGCGGTACAGGGCCGCAGCAATGTCATCAGCCATTTCCTTGACAATATGCTTTTCCGTCTGGTCGGCTGCCAGATGTTTGGGAATGGACAAAACCATGAACCCGAAATTTTGGTGTTCATGGACAAGTCTTACAGCCAGTCCCCCACGGTCTGCATATCCGTGGGCAAGCAGGCATTGGGAACATTCTTTTACCGGATCAAGAACGGCAAACACCTGTTCCAATGCCAGGGCTTTTTGTATGCACCGGGTAAGTTGCTGCGCCAGAATCTGGCTGCGAACCGCCGCAAACCGGTCGCTGAACCCGGAATCCGCCACCTGAAAAACCTTGCCCTCCTGATCCATAAGCCCTATCCAGGCGTTGTAGTATCCCCGTTTTCCCACCAGGATATCGCAGATCCCCTGGACCAGTCTGCCTTTGTCCCGCTGGCTGATCAGCAGCCGGCCCACATCCCGGATGGTGTTGAGTACCAGGTTCAGCCGTTCGCTTTTTTCCAGTCTGGCATCTTTCTGCACGCAAGTCCCCGCCTTAGAGAATCTATTTGCTTTTTTTCATGCCATGCATATGATTTTTTGGTCCAAATGACAAGGAAAAAACCAGGGGCTGGATATTTGCCATTGGTTCATATCTTGTACCGGGATACAGGCAGGCTGACCGTAAAATGGCTTCCCCGACCCTCCTGTGATGCCACCTGGATCGATCCGTTGTGGGTTTCCACAATACTTTTTACAATAGCAAGTCCCAGGCCGGTTCCATTGATATACCGGGTTTTTTCATTCTTGACACGGAAAAAGCGGTCGAATATCTGGGCTTTGTATTCTTCGGGGATCCCCAGTCCTGTATCTGCCACATGGATATTGACAAAATCATCATTTTTGTCACACCATACAGTGACCTTTCCTTTGGAAGGGGTGTACCGGATGGCATTGGATATGAGGTTGGCCAGCACCTCTTCCATATTGGTGCGGTTGCCCATGACAACCATCTTTTCTGGACAGGATTCTTTTGTCAGGTGAATGGACTTGGCATCGGCCTGCTGCTTGTAAAACTGCACCTGTTCTGCAATCAGGCTGGTCAGATTGAGTTCTTCACGTTCCTGGTTGATGAGTCCGGACTCTATTTTGGACAGATCCAGCAGCTCCGCGGCCAAGTCTGTCAGGGAGGTGATTTTATCGGCACTCCTGGACAAGATCGTTGTCTGTTTTTCCGTCAGGTCCCCTGCCAGACCGTCCAGGACGATCTTGAGCTGCATGAGAATCGAGTTGAGGGGGCTTTTTATTTCATGGGCCACCATGGACACAAAATCAGATTTGAGCTGGTCCATTTTTTTCATGGTGGTGATATCATGAAACACCGTCACCGCCCCCAGATTCCGGTTGAGCCGATCCCGGAAAGGGATACAGCGGATACCGATGATCCGTTCTTCCTGATGGTTTTCCTCTGTCAGGGTAATTTCATCGGTGATCTCAGCAAACTGGTCCCCGGGTTGTGCAACGGCCTGGTCAATCATTTCCAGAACCCCCTGGTGGTGCACAACGTCCCAGACATTCTGGCCGATGGCAGACCGTCTGGCGGAACCGATCATTTGTAAAAACGCCGGGTTGGCAAGAACAATGCGCTTTTGGTGGTCTGTTGTCAACACCCCTTCTCTCAAGGTGTTTACCATAACCCGCATGCGGGATTTCTCACTGGAAATATCCTGAAGGGTGCGGATAAATTCAATGGCTTTGGATATAACCATCCGCAATTCCTGGGGGGAAAAGGGCTTGGATAAAAAATCGAACGCCCCTTTTTTCATGGTTTCGATGGAATGCTCCAGGGTGGCATATCCGGTGATGACAATAATCACGGTATCCGGGTGCCGTGCCTTGATTCCGGTCAAGACATCCATGCCGGACATGCCGGGCATCATCAGGTCCAGCAGCACGATATCAAAATGGGCCTCATCAATCATTTTCAGCCCGTTTATCCCGTTTTCCGCCACGGCCACATCACACCCCTCCTGGGTAAGCAGGCGGTGACAAACGTTCTGAATCCGTTCTTCATCATCCACCACCAGAACCCGGGGCTGAAAAAAAATATCTTTCACATTCTGCTGCAACGCAGAACCATCTGCTGTGTTTTCTGCATCACTGGTTTGTACGTCAGACATATCAGACAATATCCTATTATCATGTAAAACCCGTTGCCGGGCATTGGTTTTTTAGTGCACAACTGACGGATCACAAAAATGGGGCCCGTTTTCAGCAGGCAGATACAAAGGGAATTCAATGATGAATGTGGTCCCTTTGGCGCCGGTTTTCTTTACCGAAATTCTGCCGCCGTGTTCTTCAATAATGCCGTAAACGATGCTCAACCCCAGACCGGTACTTTTTCCCACCTCCTTGGTGGTGAAAAACGGATCAAAAATCTTGGACAGATTTTCCCTGAGAATGCCCTCTCCCGTGTCTTTGATTTCCAGAAACACCTTTTTGTGGGGCTTGTCCTTGTAGGTATGCAAGGAAATTTTACCACTGCCGTGCATGGCATCTGCCGCATTCATCACCAGGTTGATGATTACCTGGTTTAACTTGCTGGTATCGGCATTGATGAGCATCATCTCTTCAGGCAGATACCGCCGGATCTGGATGTTGCGGAATTTTTTCTGGTCTCTGATCAGCTTCAGGCTCTGTTCCACAATTTCATTGATCTGGACGATGCGCTTGTTGGAATCCGTACTCCGGCTGTAAACCAGAAGGCTTTTCACAATATTTTTACACCGGTTGGCATCTTCCACAATATAGTTGAGATCTTCTTTGGCATCTGCATCCAGGTCCGGCCGTTCCAGCAGCAGACTGGCATAAAACAGCACCCCGGTCAACGGGTTGTTAACTTCATGGGCCACGCCGGCTGCCAGCTGCCCCAGTGATGCCATTTTTTCCGACTGGGCCAGCTGTTTCTGGGTCATTTTGAGTTCTTTTTCAACCCTGATCTTGTCCTTGAGATCATTATAAATGGCCATGGTGGCGGACTCATTGCCATGTTCATCATAAATGATGGCCGCTGACATCTCCACTTCGATCTCTTCGCCTTTGGCATTGACAATGGTGGTTCTTGGAATGATCAGCTTGCCCCTGCCGCCAATTTTTTCATCCCGCAGCATGCGCATGATCTCTTTGGCTTTTCCCGGGGGATACAGCTGTTCTGTATGGGTAATGGTGCCCTCACCGCCGTTGAACGCCCCGAACAACTCCTTTGCCACTGAATTCATCAGCTCGATTTTGCCGGAACGGTCTGCCGCAACAATAGCACTGGCAGAGGCATAAACAACCCGGGTCATAAACTCCTTGACCCCGATGAGCTGATTTTCCAGGGATTTGGTCCGGGTAATATCCCGAATACTGGAAAGCACAAATGCCACATTCCCTGTGTCATCAAAAATCGGAGAAAACACCCGTTCTTCCCATTTGTACTGGTGCTTGAGGGTGTATGTGTGCACCTCCCTGTTCTTGATCACACGGGAAATGGGGCATGCATCAGAATTACAGGGGGTATCTTTGTACAAAAACGAATGAAAACATTTTTTGCCCAAAAGGTCTTCGGCAGAAAGGCCGTATACTTCATAAAACTTCTTGTTGGCCCCCACCACGGTTTTGTCCAGGGAGATCATCACCGACGGATAGGACAGAGAATCAAACAGCCTGATGCGCCAGAACAGCTCTTCTTTGGTATGGTTTTCATGCTTCATGGGGATTCAAATCCACTGGCAAGGGCATTTGCAGCATCCTGTCCCCGGCCTGGGGGCACCACCAGGCTGATGCTGGCACCGGTGCATCCTGCCAGCATAACCGGCACACGGCCGGCAGCAAGGCAGTCCATGGCAGTTCCGAGGATTTTGTACCGGTCCCCGAAATGGGGACCGTGAAAACTGATGAAATCCGCAGTTGTTGCCGGTGTTCCCGCGGTATCCGGATCTGTCAGCAAAAACAGGTCATACAGATCGTTTGGCCCGGGCATGGCAGACACAAAATGAAACTTTTTATCCAGCCGGGCCATTTCCGCCATGGTTTCACCGGCATCTGCCAGTTCCCTGCCCTTACAGCGGGTCTGGTGCAGGTAGAGGCCGGGAAAGAGCCCTATCCCATAGGTCTTGATCTTTTCTTCCACATAAAACGCACGGGTTTCCGGGTATTTTTGCAAAAACCGGGAGATGTCTTCTTCAATTTCCTGGTAATAGGGGGTATGGGACGGGGGCAGATCAAAGACTGATTCTAATAAGGAAATAACCCGGTCCTGGTCCCGGGTTTCAACGACCACACACACCATGGCATGGGAAGAAACCAGGTGCACAAATCTGATGCCGGCATGGCCCATCATCCTCAGCAGTGTTCCGGGGATCTGGTGATTGCCGTGGTGGGGATAGATGGAGATTATGCACACATCCGGCAGGTCAGAAGAATACCCCAGTATATGTCCTGCTGTTTTTCTGTGTTTCGCTTCCAGGCAGCAGGAGAACATCTGTGTGGTGTCCATGCGGTGCAACCCCGCACAGACCATATTGATCCGGTTCGCTGACAGGATCTGATACAAAGGATCGGTTTTTTCTCCTGGTATCGCATACTGGCCGGCATGGACCATTTTTCTGCCCAGGCGGATACCGTTAATGGAAATCGGCTTCATGGTCAGGCACACAACAGGTTGCAAAAAAACCCGGTGGCGGAAAGACAGCCGGCCTCCCCGCCATCCAGGGCAATATGGTTATGCAGGCATAATGAACAACCAATGCAGCCTAACTGCAATGATCCGTCACAATCTCCATCAGTTCATCAAGATCGATGGGTTTGGGGATATAATCGTCAGCCAGGGTTGTTTTGCCATCATGATGGGTATAGCTGGTGGTCTTTACAGAATCTGCCACAGCAGTCAGCAGCACCACGGCAATATCTTTGAGGGCATCACTGTTTTTGATCTCTTCGCACACATCCCATCCGTTTTTCCGGGGCATCATCACATCCAGTATCACCAGGGCCGGCTTTTCCTCTTTGATGCGGTCCATGGCTTCCACCCCATCATAGGCTTTGGCCACCCGATAATTTTTGGCTTCCAGCTTCATGGAAACAGCCTCCACCAGATCCGGATCATCATCTACAACCAGAATGAGTTTTTGTTCGCTCATGTTACGATCTCCTTATAGTTTTTGTCCTGACAAGACCAATGGTATCTGTCTTTTCATACTACACCCTGCATTTACTTACACCTTGGGCCTGGGGTACAGTCCGGCCTGTTCAACCATCCGGGGCACTTTTTCTTCCCACTCAATGGCCATGATATGAAACCCGTGAACCCCTTTGATCTCCTTTATCCGTTCAATGGCTTCAACCGCCATTTTAATGCCTTCTTCGGGCTGCTGTTCCTTGGATACCCCTTCGAGCCGTTTGATCACCGCATCAGGAATGTCCATTCCCGGCACCTTGTTTTTCATGTAACGGGCCATGCCCACGGATTTCATGGGGGTTATGCCTGCCAGGATATGTACCTTTTCATCCAGGCCCCGGTCGGTCACCCCTTTCATCCATTCTTCAAATTTTTCAAGGTTAAAAATACACTGCGTCTGGATAAAGTCAACACCTGCCTTCACTTTTTTGGCAAGGCGCATGACCCGCAGTTCAAAAGGATCGGCAAAGGGGTTGGCAGCCGCACCGATGAACATTTTGGGTGCCCCGTCAATCTTGGCGCCCCCCTGGAAGGTTTCCTCATCCCGCATGCGCCGGACCATGTTGATCATCTGCACGGAATCGATGTCAAACACGCCCTGGGCCATGGGGTGGTCCCCGAATTTGGCATGGTCTCCGGACAGGCACAGCATGGTGTTGATGCCAAAGGCATAGGCCCCGATGATATCGCTCTGCATGGCCAGCCGGTTTCTGTCCCTGGCCACCATCTGCATGATGGGGTCCAGCCCCATCTGTTTGATGATGATGCCTGCGGCAAAAGAAGACATCCGTACCATGGCGGTCTGGTTGTCAGTGACATTGATGCCGTCCACATGGTCTTTGAGCAGGGCTGCTTTTTCCTTGACCTTTTCAGGCAGGGCGCCCCGGGGAGGGCCGCACTCGGAGGTTACAGCCAATGCACCGGATGCCAGTATTTTCTCAAGTCTGCTGTCAGTGTTCATTGTGCCAAATCCTCCCTGATAATTTTTCCGGGTCCGCCAGCGCCGCCGGGCCGCCAGTCCTTTGCATTCATGAGATCCTCATACCTGTTCTCCAGGCCCAGGGCTTTCAGCCGTTCCCAGATAAGGCGCCAGGCACACTCCACGTCCGGACTGATCTCACACTGGCCGTTGGAGGTGCCGCCACAGGGGCCGTTGAGCAGGTGCTTGGAACACCTTGCCACGGGGCAGATGCCGCCGGTGATGCCCAGAACACAGTCTCCGCAGCCTTTACACCGCTCAGACCAGACACCCTGACCCAGGGACGCCCCCATGAACCGGGTATTTACCGCCGGGAAAACAGGGGAATTTTTGTACCGGCCGGCAACACTCTGCACACCGCAGCCGCAGGCCATGGAAACCACGGCATCTGCACCGTCAATATAGGGGGCCAGTTCTTCCACATATTCCGGATCGCACTGACGTTCCAGGGTGATCTCTTTTATATCAATGGTTTTGCCCTGCTTGAGGCTGTTCAGGTGCAGCGCAGATGCCAGCAGGCCGACCTCTTTTCTGCCGCCGGCTGCACAGACAGTCACACACTCATTGCAGCCCACCAAAAGAATCCTGTCGTAGGGTGCAATATACTGGA